>Ga0187894_10006018_pt1 | contig 12084 bp, 11 predicted proteins | sample GBC1701081metaG_FD_136650 | JGI IMG/M metagenome (GOLD analysis project Ga0187894, IMG submission 136650) | White microbial mat communities from a lava cave in the Kipuka Kanohina Cave System on the Island of Hawaii, USA - GBC170108-1 metaG ... | reverse complement strand
GTGTACAGAGGGCGGCATGGCGATCCTCGAAGAGTCGGCGGTCCCGGGAAGCAGGGTGACGCGCCTGGCGATGTCCTCGATCGGCCAGCAGCGCAAGACGAAGCGATGTCCGCCGACGCCGCGGCTCGACGGCAAACGCGTGTTGGTGACCGGCGGGACGAACGGCATCGGCATCGAGATCGCGCGCGGTGTGCTGGCACGCGGCGCCGACGTGATCCTGCCGTGCCGCAACCCGCAGAAGGGCGCGCGGGTGCGCGACGAGTTGCGCCAGAACGGCAACGGGCGCGTCGATCTGGTCGCGATGGATCTCGCCGACCTGCGCAGCGTGCGCGAAGGCGCGCCGCAGATCACTGCCGCCGGCGGCCGCATCGACGTACTGATCGAGAACGCCGGTGTGTGGGAGAGAAAGTACTCGCTCACGCCGCAGGGTCACGAGATCAGCTTCGGCATCAACGTGCTCGGCCATTTCCTCCTGCGCCAGCTGCTGCTCGACGCCGGCCTGCTCGCCGGCGCGCGCGTGGTCGTGGTCACCGGCGACATCTACGTCCTCGAGAAAGAGTGCACGCCGGATTTCACCTGGCAGGGCTCGCGCGGCGGGATGCGCGCCTACTGCCGCAGCAAGCTCGGCAATCTGTGGATCGCCGCCGAGCTGCAAAAGCGCCATCCGGAGCTGACGGTCTACGTCGTCCACCCGGGCGCCATCGACACCGACCTCGGCGGCAAGGCCGGCCCCATCGCCGGCTGGGTCAAGCGCAACGTCATGATCGACGCCGACCTCGGCGCGCAGACGCCGCTGATCTGCGCCACGCAGGAAGGGCTCGAGCGCGGCGCCTACTACCACAACTCCTTCGGCCTGATGCGCCTGCCCGCGACCGATGCGGCGCGCAACAGCTCCGCCGCGGCGGAGCTGTGGGTTACGTGCGAGAAGCTGGTCGCTGGTCGCTAGTCGCTCGGCGCCGGTCGAGCGCCTACGCCGCTTTGCCGTCGGCGTGTCGGAGCTCGAGGCCGGTGAGATCGCCGCGCTCGCGCCACTCCCTGAGGATGCGGAAGAACTCGACCGGACCGCCGCCGTAGAAACCGTTCTGTCCGCTGCGCTCACCCGGCTTGCCCTCGTTGTTGTAGTAGCCGGGCGTGCAGTTCTCGAGGAAGTCGCGCGCCAGCACCGCCATGCGGATCACGGCGTCGACCCACTCCGCCTCGGCCTGGCGCGAGACCTCGATGGTGCGCACGCCCTTCGCCAGCGCGTGGTCGAGGATGTGGGCGATGTGTCGACTCTGCTCGTTCAGCATGTGCGGGTAGTTGACCGTGAAGCCGGTCTGCTGCGGTCCCATGATGAACAGGTTGGGGAAGGCGTGCGTGTGCATGCCGTGCAGGGTCGTCACCCCGTCCTTCCACTTCTCCGTCAGACTGATCCCGCCACGGCCATACATCTCGTAGCCGGCGCGCCGCGAGTAGTCGGTGCCGACCTCGAAACCGGTGGCGAAGATCAGGCAGTCGAGCTCGTACTCGACGCCGTCGGCGACGACACCTTTCGACGTGATCCGTTCGACGCCTTTCCCCTTGGTGTCGACCAAGGTGACGTTCGGTCGGTTGAAGGTCTGCAGATACTCGTCGTGGAAGCAGGGGCGCTTGCAGAACTGGCGGTAGTAGGGCTTGAGCGCCTCCGCCGTCGCCTTGTCCTGCACGATCGAGTCGACGCGGGCGCGGATCTGCTCCATCTTTTGGAAGTCGGCCAGCTCCATCGTCTCCAGGATGTCGCCGCGCGAGACGCCCTGGGCCTGATCGCGCTGTGCCATCACCAGCAGCTTGCGGATGATGTCGGTCCAGCCGTCACTGACCAGATCCTCCTCCTGGAATCCGCCGGAGACGAGGATGTTGAAGTTGTCCATCCGGTGCTGATGCCACCCCGGCTGTAAGCTCTGCGCCCACTCCGGATCGGTCGGGCTGTTGCCGCGCACGTCGATCGACGAAGGAGTGCGCTGAAACACGTAGAGATGCTCCGCCGCGGCGCCGAGATGCGGCGCGCACTGCACCGCGGTCGCGCCGGTGCCGATGATGCCGACGCGCTTGCCGCGCAGGCCGGTGAGGTTCCCGTTCGAGTCGCCGCCGGTGTAGCCGTAGTCCCAACGGCTGGTGTGGAACGAATGGCCGGCGAAGGAGCCGACTCCCTCGATACCGGGCAGCTTCGGGCGGTTGAGCGGACCGTTCGACATGACGACGTAATGCGCGCGCAGGCGATCGCCGCGATTGGTCGAGACGATCCAGCGCGCGCTCGACTCGCCCCAGCGCATCTCGGTCACTTCCGTCTGGAAGAGCGCGCCGCGGTAGAGATCGTACTTGCGCCCGATCGCCCGGCTGTGCGCCAGGATCTCGGGGGCGCGCGAGTACTTCTCCGTCGGAACGTATTCGAGCTCCTCGAGCAGTGGCAGATAGATGTACGACTCGACGTCGCACTGCGCGCCGGGATAGCGGTTCCAGTACCAAGTGCCGCCGAAGTCGCCGCCCTTCTCGATGAGGCGGATGTCCTCGACGCCGGCCTCGCGCAGGCGCGCGCCGGCGAGCAAGCCGCCGAAACCGCCGCCGATGATGACGACCTTCACTTCAACCGTCAGCGGCGCGCGGGTGAAACCGGGCTCGACGTAGGGATCCTCGACGTAGTGCGCGAACCCTCCGTTGACCTCGACATACTGCTCGTTGCCGTCGAGGCGGAGGCGCTTGTCGCGCTCCTCGCGGTACTTCGCGCGCAGTGCATCCGGATCGAAACCCATGCCGGCCTTGTCGGAGGTCGTGTGGTCGCTCATGAAGACTCCCTGTCGCGAAGAAATTACGTGTCCGCCCGAGCCGTCGCAACCCACATGGGATGTTGCCAAAGCGGATCGTCATCGCTTAGCGTGTCGGCGTGCGAAGTGTACGGTTTGCGGTCGCCTGGCTAGCAACCTTCGTCGCCGTCTCACCGGCGGCGGCCCATCTCGCGCTGCGCTACCCGCCATCGAGATACGGCGACAACGTGCTCAAGACCGCTCCCTGCGGCGTCGTCGGAGGCCTACGCAGCATCCACGTCACGACGCTCGAGCCGGGCGCGACGATCGAGGTCGTCTGGGACGAGTACGTCGACCACCCGGGTCACTTCCGCATCTCCTTCGATGCCGCGGGCGACGGCGACTTCATGGATCCGCCATGCCTGAGCGGCTGCAATTCGCGTACGCCGGAGATCGCGTCGTACTCGAATGAGACAGTTCTCCTCGACCATATCGCCGACACGCCGTTCGGCGGCGAGGGCCGCGCCAAGGTCACGCTCCCCGACATCGAGTGCGACAACTGCACGCTGCAGGCGATCCAGGTCATGTACGACAAGCCGCCGTACACGCTCCCGGGCGACGACATCTACTACCAGTGCGCCGATCTGGTGCTGCGGCGGAGCGCCCCGACGCCGACGGCGTCGCCCACGGCCAGCGGCTCGCCATCGCCGACAGCAAGCCCGACGCGGACGCCCAGGCCGACACCGATTCCGACCGCTACCTCGACGGCGCGCCCGTCGCCGACGATCGCGGTGGCGCCGCCCTGCGTGGGCGACTGCGAGCAGGCCGGCGTCGTCACCCTCGACGACGTTCTCGCCGGCATCGGCGCGGCACTCGCGGGTACCGGCGTCGATCCCTGTCTCGGATCCTTCGGCGAGGACGGCGGCGCCGTCACCGTCGAAGACCTGGTCGCCGCTGTGAACGGCGCCTCGCACGGCTGCTCGCCCCCTTCCTGAGCTCGCCGACGAAACTGCGGAACGTCAGGTTGATCCGCTCCCCGACCGGCTCCTTCGTGCGCGGCAGCTCGTGCACCCAGTGGTGCTGTAGCGTCCCTCCCATGAGCAGGAGGCTGCCGTCCGCCAGATCGAGATTGATCTTCTCCTTGCTGGCGCGGTGTCGCAGGACGAAGGAGCGCACCGCTCCGAGCGACACCGAGGCCACGAGCGGGTTCGGCCCGAGCACGCGCTCGGCATCGGCGTGCCGGCCCATCGAGTCATTGCCGTCGCGATAGAGGTTGAGCAGCACGCCGTCGAACTCAGCGCCGGCGAGTTGCTCGACGCGGCGCCTCACCTCGCACAGCGCCTCCGGCCAGCCGCTGCCAGCGTGCTCGACGCCGGAGTAGCGGTAGACGATGCCCTGGTCGGCGACGAACGCCGTGAGGCGCGGAAACGTCCACAGTTGATTGCGGAACTGGGCCCAGCCGATGCCGGTACGCAACTCGGCGAAGAGCCGCGCCGCCTCGGCGAGAGCGAGGAAGGACGGCCAGTAGCGAATCCAACCGCCGTCGCGGAGCTCGATCTTCGCGCCGCTGCGCGTCGCGTCGAGCCCCGGCAGTTGCCTCTGTTCCGTCGCGCGCCGCATCTCGACTCGGATCCTGCCGCAGACGGTCGAGGCAGGACAAGCGGCGCGCGAACGGACTAGAGCACGTCCTCGACGCCGCGCGGCCAGATCTCCATGCCGCCGAGGAGGGAGCCGTTGTTGTCTTCGTCGTTCTGCAGCAGCACGCCGATCAGTGAGAATTCGCCGTCGCCGATCTGGTCGAGCGCCTGCACCAGCGCGGACGTGATTGTGTTGCGCTGGAAGCGAACGCCGATCACACTCGCCCCCTCGTCGTCGCTGACACTCACCTGCGTGCTGCGGCTGCCGACCAGCGGCCAATCGCCCGCGACCTTGCGCAAACCGTCGACCCGCACCAGCGTGCCGACGTGCGGAATGCCTCCGGCCACGATCGCGGCGACGGTCAGCGTCGTCGGTGCGGGCAACGGGTTGTCGCCGCTGAGACGCGTCGACGCGCCGTCGGTGATGTCGACGATGACCGTACCCAGGCTCGGATTGTCGGGCGAGGTCGCGTCCTTCTGCTGCACCACGCCGGTCACGCGCAGCCGGTCACCCTGGGCATACGCACTGACGTCGGCCGACGACTGATGGTACACCATCACGCCGTAGCCGCCGTCCTGTGCGAAGACCTTGAGCTTGTTGTTGGCGAACAGACCCGCAGCGCCGGTGAGTACCCCCTCGGTGGTGACGACTTGGCTGAGATGGACGGCGTTGCCGAGCGCATCGCGGCGGACGACCTCCTCGATTCGAATCGCGCCGCCGGCGAGCGTCGGTGTCGGCGTGAACGTCGGCGGTTCCTGCGTCGGCGTGATGGTGAACGTCGGCGACTCTTGCGACGGCGTCGCGGTCGGCGTCGCCTTCGTGAGACTGCAGAGCGACGGCCCAGATCCGACCAGGGCGACGAGATCGTTGACCCGAACGCTGCCGTCGTGATCGCGATCGAGGTCGATGCAACCGGCGCCATCGCGTTCGCCGAGCACCAAGCGGACCGCCGCGGCGACGTCGGCTGCCGTGAGCACCTCGTCGCCGTTGCAATCGCCCGGACACGGCGCGGCGACGGCGTTCGCGCTCGCCCCGCCGAGAAGCACGACGGCGAGACAAACGGCCGCCCCGAGCACGCGAGAGATCGCTGCGGAACCCTCACGGCGCAACGTCGCGAAGCGCATCTCCATTTTGTTGACGTAGCCTATAGGTGATGACATATAGCGACGCAACCGAGACGCGGCGCTGTTGGTCTCGGTACCAAACTCTCACGGAGGCCTCCGATGACAATCGCGATGCGTAGCCTGCGACTGGGGCTCACGGTGCTGCTGCTCGGCGCCTGCGTCCCGGCGACGAGCCACGCGCTGACGAAGTGCAGTGCCCGCCTCGACAAGAAGACCGGCGTCATTCTCGTCTATGCCAAGAGTATCGTGGGTCCGCTCCTGTGGGGCGCGTCCGCCGGCATGGAGACCAACAGTTTCGCGAACGAGGCGACCTGCATCAGCGGCACGAAGGCGAAGAAGTGCGAGCTCGGCCTTCCCGGCGCGCCGGAGCGCACCGTCCCGCCGGCGGAGCCAGCTCTATCTCTTCGACGGCGGTTTGGCGTGCTCGATGTACGTCGCGGGTTGCACGCCGGGAGTCCGCGCCGCCGTGCCGGGTCCGCAGGGCCCGCAAGGGGCTACCGGCGCGACCGGCGCCCAGGGTCCGCAAGGACTTCCCGGCGCCCAGGGTCCGCAAGGGCGCCCAGGGTCCGCAAGGACTTCCCGGCGCCCAGGGTCCGCAGGGACCTGCCGGCACTAACGGTGCACAGGGTCCCATCGGGCCGACCGGGGCAACGGGCCCGCAGGGACCGACGGGGCCGCAGGGCCCTTCGCCCGTGATCTCGTATCAGACCTGCACCGGACCGACGGTGACCGGCAGCACGACTTCGTCCTGTAGCATCAGCTGTGCAACGGGAACCAAGATCGTGGGCGCGATGTGTGCCAACAACACTTCGGCGGCCCAGTTCAACCAGGGCACGATCACCGATCCGGGCACCAACACCTCCTGGTCGTGCCTGGTGAAGAATCAGAACGCGACCACCGCGGCGATCGCGGCGGTGGCAACGATCACCTGTCTGCCGCAATGAAGCGGTTCAGCCCGACTCGCTTTCAGCGACCGGCGGCCGGCGGGGAGTCACCCGCGGCGAACTGAAGCCGCAGGCCGGCGAAGGCCCAGCGCCCCGGACCCGGCGACCCGAGCTTGTCCTCGTGATACTCATCGAGCGCGTTGTCGACGCCGGCGAAGACCTGCACGTAGTTGCCGAAGCGCTTGGTCAACTGGATGTTGAAGAGGCTGTAGGGATCGACGGTCACGCGCGTGGCGAACTGATCGAGCTGTTCCGAGACGTAAAGCCCCTCGAGACGCAGGAGGAACTCGTAGGGAAGGAAGACCTGGAGGATGCCGTTGAAGCGATGCGGCGGCTTGTGTTGCACGTCGGACTGGCTGGTGCCGATGCTGGTGTCGTCGGTCGCCTCGGTGTTGAGATAGGTATAGTTGACATCGACGCGGAGGAAGTCGACCGGCGTCCCGCCGAGGGCGATCTCGAGACCTTGCAGCGTCGCGTCCTGGATGTTGACGAACTCGCCGCGCTCGCCGCCGCGATTGGCGATGAGGTCGGTGACGTCGCTGCGAAAGAGATTCAGATCGGCATAGTAGCGCGCCACCTCGACGCGATGTCCGAGCTCGAACACGAGCGCTTCCTCGGGCCCGAGGTCGGTATTCCCCTGCTCGCGGTCGAAGAGCTCGCGCAACGTCGGAACGCGGATCTTGCGGCTGATGGCGGCGCGCGAGGTGCCGTATTCGCCGAAGTCGACCGACACGCCGCCCTGTGGATCGAGTCGCCATTGCGTCTCACCGCTGGCGTTCTGTAGATCGAGGCTCAGACCGACCACCAGCGAGACGCGCTCGCCGATGAGATAGACGTTCTCGGCGCTGACGTTACTGGTCGTCATGTGGGAGTCGGTGAGCGCGCCGTTGACGTCGTCGGACACGTCGGCGCCACCACGACGCACCTGCACCGCCCCGGCGAGCGAGTCGGAGTCACCGAGGTCGAGCGTCAACCGGCCGAGACCGCCGACCTCGGCCGCGTCGACGTCGGTGGTGAGCACCTTCTCGGAAAAGTCGGCGTCGGCGAAGGTCGTCTCCTTGGTGTCGTACCCGGTGTACAAGATCCCGGCGGCGGCGCCGATCCACGGCGTGAGGCGCTGCTCCACCCCACCCTGAGCGTGCAAGAGAGTCTGCCGATCGTCGCGGCGAAACGGCCCGAGGAAAGCCGTGGTGCTCGGGGGCTCGCCGAAACTCGCGGTCGAGCCGAGGAAGACCAGGTGCGCGCGGCCGTGGTCGCCGTACTCGTAGCCGAGCGTGCTGAAGAGACTCTTCTCGTCGCGGTCGCTGTTCGAGCGCAGCCCTCCGGTTTCATAGCGGCGCCGGCTCGGCGGCAGCTCGTCGAAGTCGTCGGGCAAGGGAAAGCCGGGACTGGTGAGATAGCGGCCGCCGAGAAGGCCCTCGACGCCGTCGCGTTCGATGCTGCCGCTGGCGCGCGAGTCCCAGAAGTCCGAGTTGCGCCAGATGGTCGACGCAGCGCCGGTGAGCGGCGCGCGCGGGCGGAAAGTGATGAGCTTGACGGTGCCGGCGAGGCCGTTTGGCCCGTAGAGCGACGACGATGGACCGCGGTCGACCTCGATCCCGCCGAGCATCTCGAGGGGAAACAGGTTCAGGTTCACGATGCCGTTCCACGGCTCGTAGACCGGTACGCCATTCAGGGTGAAGAGAACCGCGCGCTGGTCGAAGCCGCGCAGATCGAGACGCGGCTCGCCGCGCCCGCCGTCGCGCACGTTCACGCCGGGAGTGAGATCGAGGACGTCGACCAGCTCGCTCTTGTGCGAGTCGATGATCTCCTCGCGCGCGACCTCGGTGCGCGCCGGCAAGAGCGAGTCGACGCGACTCGCCTCGACGGTGATCTCGTTCAGCCGAAGCGGCTCTTCGCCGCGCGCGACGCGGGCGAAGAGGAGCGACGCGATCAGCGCCGCGCGCCCGGCGAGGCGAACCGACTCCGTCGAAACAGCTCGGCGCCGTAGTAGCCCAGCAAGCCGCCGGCGAGTCCGAAGAGCGCGTGCCCCAACAGCGAGCCGCTCCAACCGAGAACGAGAAAGCCGCTGCGTAACCCCAACCATGACTCCAGCAACGACTTGGCGGCGAACTTGAGACCATTTCCCGCCGCGCCGCCGAGCGCGCAACTCCATGCGGAAGGCGCCGCGAATACCGCCACCGCTTCGACCCCGAGGCCGGCTGCCGCATACGAGAAGAAGGTGTCGAGCGCGCCCTTGTCGCCGATGCCGGTGACGGCGCCGATGACGCCGCTCAGAATGCCGACGATGGCCACCGCGCCGGGCTTGCGCAGGACGTTCCAAGCGCCGACGAGCAGCGCCATCCAGATCACACCCGAATGCCCCGGCATCTTGATCGGGAAGCGCGCCAGCACGGTCCCCAGGACGACGAGCCCGGCGAAGACGACGATGAGCACGACGTCGGAACGCGAGAACCGCGGCGTGAAGGGCGCGCTGTGTCGGTCGAAGCGGGAGAGATCCGTCTCCACGATGTTCTCCCTCAGCCGACCTTCACCACACGGCTCATGCGGCTCACGTCGTAACCCGGGAAGAGCGCCGCCTCCCGCTGGAAGCCGCGGTCGTGCAGGATCTCGAGCAGCGGCCGCAACCCGCGCGACTCGAAGAGCCGGCGCGGGATGGCGAGATCGTAGCGCTCCTCGCCCAGCGGCACGAAGTCGAGACCGTGCGCCGCCGCCGCAGCGCGCACGCCTGGCCCGACGTCTGCCGTCCCCGCGGCCACTTGCGCCGCCACGGCGGCGTGCGTCGGCAGCTCGGAGTGGTATCCGCGGATGCGGCTCGAATCGACGCGGGCGCGGTTGAGAAGATGGTGCAACAGCAAACGGGTACCGGCGCCGCGCTGGCGGTTGGCGAGGCGCACGCCGCGCCGCGCCAGGTCGCGCACGCCCCGAATCCCCTTCGGGTTGCCGGGCGCGAGCATCAGGCCCTGTTCGCGGCGCGCCAGCTGGATCAGCACCATGGCCTCTTCGGGCAGGAGATGTTTCACGTACGGCGCGTTGTACTCGCCCGAGTCTACGTCGAGGAGATGGATCCCGGCGATCTGCGCGCGGCGCTCGTGCATCGCAATGAGGGCCGGGAGACTGCACATCGGCTGCGGCGCAAAGCGCACCGGTTGCTGCTCCAGCGCGAGGCGGCGCGCCAGCGCCGCCAAGATCGGATCGTCGTTGCCCACGGCGAGGACGTGCGGTTCCGCCGAGTCCGCGAGACGCGCACCCAGGTGACGCCGGACGACACCGGCATCGCGCCGCGGGCCGAGCGTCGCGCGTCCGCCGCGCAACCATTGCTCGAGCTCGGCCCGCCCCTTGCGCGTAAGCGAATAGACCTTGCGCGCCGGTCCTTTGTCGCCGCTCTCCAAGCGGTACGCGACCCAGCCCTTCGACGACATCGTCGCGAGAACGCGGTAGAGCTGGCCGAAATCGACGCGCCAGTCGGCGCCGAGCTCGGACTCGAGCGTCCGTCGCAGGTCGTATCCGTAACGCTCGCCGCGCGCGAGCACTCCCATCACCGCGTGTGCCACCGACATACTATGGGCACTGCCTATAGTGCGGTGCCCTGCGCCAGGTCAACGGCTTACGATCGATCGGGCCGCGGCGGATAGAGGTAGGACAATCCCATCGGCACCAAGACCGGATAGAGGGGCATCAACAGGCGCACCTCGTACCAGACGCCCCAGAGGATCACCGTCGCCAGATACGGCGGCAGGATCCACGCCAGGCGGCGGATCAGCGGCGGCGAAAAGCGGAATCCGAGCAGCGCGAGAATCCAGAAGCCGCCGAGAAACAGGCCGACATTGATGAGCGTGGTGAGGAAGTTGAGACGGGCCGTATTGAGCGCGAAGAGGCCGGCGATGCTCTCGACGTGCGGCGCGCCGCCGCGCAGCCAGCGCAACCCGACGTAGACGAGCGCCCAGATGAGCAGCAGCGCGACGAACTGAGTACCAGGTCCCAAGTCCCAGGTCCCAAGTCTTGGAGAGGGAGAGCCTCGCACGCCCGCCACCAGCAGGAACGCAAGCGGGATGAAGATCGCGGTCTCGCGGTTGAGCGACGCCAGCGCCATCAGCCCGGCGAGCGTCCAGGAGCGTCGCCGTTCGATCGCCAGCAGCGCCGCCATGAACAACGCCGCCTCGAGCAGCGACCACGGCTGATAGTAGTGATCGCGCAGGGCGATCGGCATCGTGCCGGCGACGAACAAGGTGCCGACGAGCGCCTGCTCGCGCGTGAACCAGGTGCGCAGCCAGGAGAGCAGCGTGGCCAGCACGGCGAAGATCGCGAGCAGATCGTAGGCGGCATAGGCGACGAGAAAAGCCGAGCGCGGCCGCAGACCGAAGAGCGCAGACAGGGTCCGGGTCAGAGCATCGGCCGCGAACGGAATCAGGACGCGGTACCGATACGGCGAATCCGCGGTGCCGGCGATGATCTTGTTGTGCAGCGAACGGCGCGCATGCGCGAACGGCCAATCGACGGTGGTGAAGTAGATGTACGCCATCACCGCCGCCACCGAGAGGAGGAGAACGAGAACCGAAGGAGCAGCGGCTTCCTTTCGGCCGCTCATAGGTCGCGCTCGAGAATCTCGCGGATGCGCTCGCTGGCGCTGCCGTCGCCGTAGGGGTTCTGGAGAGCGGCGCGCCGGCGGTACTCCTCCGCGTCTGTGAGAAGCAGGCGCAACTCGGCGAGGATCCGCTGGGGATCCGTGCCGACGAGGCGGCAGGTACCGGCCTCGACTCCCTCGGGGCGCTCGGTGACGTCGCGCAACACCAGTACCGGTTTGCCCAGGCTCGGTGCCTCTTCCTGCACGCCGCCGGAGTCGCTCAGCAACAGATGACAACGGCTCATCAACCAGACGAAGTCTGGATAGGCGACCGGCTCGATCAAGGTGACGCCGTCGACGGCGCCCAGGGCGCGTCGCACCGGCTCGCGCACCTTCGGGTTGAGGTGCACGGGATACAGGAAGCCGAGGTCGCGAAACTCGGCGGCGGCCGTCGCGATCGCGGCGCAGATGCGTTCGAAGCCGCCGTCGAACGACTCGCGCCGATGCCCGGTGACCAACACGAACCGCGAGGTGCCGCGCAAGAATCTCGCCTCGAAAGCGCTCGGGACGCCGCACCGGCGCGCCAGTACCTCGGCTTCGGGCGGTGCCGAGTCGAGCTTGGCTTGCATCCTCTTCAGCGCGTCGATGCCGGTGTTGCCGGTGATCGCGATGCGGTGCTCCGGAATCCGTTCCGCGCGCAGATGCTCCGCCGCCGTGCGCGTCGGCGCGAAGCACCAGCGGCTCAGCGGGTCGACCAGGCGGCGGTTCATCTCCTCGGGCCAAGGCGCCTCGTCGTCGTAGGTCCGCAGCCCGGCCTCGACGTGCCCGACCGGCACGCGGGCGTAGAAGGCGGCGAGCGCGGTTGCGAGCACGGTCGTCGTGTCGCCCTGCACCAACACCGCCGTCGGCTCGAGCTCGGCCAGACGCCCGCTCACCTCGGCGAGTACTCTGGCGCTGATCGACGCCAGCGTCTGCGACGGCTGCATCAGGTTCAGATCGAGGTCGGCGACGATGTCGAGCCCGAAGACGCCCGCGAAGTACGTCCAGATCCGGTG
>Ga0187894_10006017_pt1 | contig 12085 bp, 10 predicted proteins | sample GBC1701081metaG_FD_136650 | JGI IMG/M metagenome (GOLD analysis project Ga0187894, IMG submission 136650) | White microbial mat communities from a lava cave in the Kipuka Kanohina Cave System on the Island of Hawaii, USA - GBC170108-1 metaG ... | reverse complement strand
TGATTGGTTGTGTTAACTGGCCGGGAGTAAAGGTCAATGTTCCGGACGAAGCCACGTAATCGGCGCCTGCCGCGGCCGTTCCGTCAGCGGTGGTGTAATTTACGGTTATCGTTTGACTGCTCGCGTTTGACAATGAAACCGTAAACGTCGCGGTAGTTGTACCCGCATTACCCTCAGCCACCGACACGTCGTTAATTGAGATAGACGGTTGCGAGTCGTCGTTTGTGATTGTGCCGGTACCCTGATTGTCAGCGATGGTCGCATTAACAGGCGACGACAGGTTCACTGTGAAAGTTTCGTTTGGTTCGAAAGTGGTATCCGAGTTGATGGTTACGTTAACCGTCGTGGATAGCAAGCTTGCTGCAATGGTTGCGGTGCCACTAGCCGCCACGAAATCGTTACCTGAGGTTGCCGTATTACCGGCTGTCGCATAATTAACTGAAACACTCTGACTACTCGGGTTCGACAAAGAGACGGTGAACGACGCGGTTGTTGTTCCCGCATTACCTTCAGCCACCGTCACGTCATTGATCGAAATCGCCGGTTGCTGATCGTCATTAGTGATTGTGCCGATCCCCTGGTTGTCAGCGATCGCAGCGTTACTCGCGTTTGACAGATTGACGAAGAAAGTCTCGTTCGGCTCAAACGTCGTATCGCCGTTTATGTTCACGCTAACCGTTTGCGACTGTTGTCCGGGCGTGAAGGTTACAGTGCCGCTCGTCGCGACATAATCAGTACCGGCGACGGCTGTGTTGTTCGCAGTGGCATAGTTCACTGTCACCGTGTCGGAACTTGCCGCCGACAATAAGACAGTGAAGTTCGCGACCGAGGTTCCGCTGTTGCCCTCAGTGATGGTCAGGTCGTTTATGGCCAGTGTCGTTCCACCGACGAACTGGACACGAAAGACAGAATTGCTACCGCGCGCTAAATAATAAAGACTGCCGTCGTTCGCCACCTGAATATCAACCGGGAGACTAATTCCGGTTGCAAAGTCTACGGCGGTGTCGGTTGCCGGCGGATTGAGCGGATCGAGAGTTTTTATCCAGCCGGCACAGAAATCAGCGAAGAAATACTTCCCGATGAACTGTGCTGGAAATGTCGGCGTGGTTGGGTTGTAAAAAGCGCCACCGGTGATCGCGCAAGGCGCGGCGACTGCCGAAGAGTACTGATACAGTGGATTCGTCATTCCTGCCGTACCGCACGACCCCTCACAAGTAGGCCAGCCGAAATTTGCTCCGGCAGTTCCCACGTTCACTTCTTCCCATGTCCCTTGTCCGACGTCGTTGATGTGCATCCGGCCGGTGCCCGGCTGGAAGCTGAACGTGAATGGATTGCGCAGACCTACGGCCCAGATCGCGCGATTGTTACCGGTCGGCGAACCGGCGATGTTTGAAAAACTGGTTGGGTTATCCGCCGGAATGCTCCCATCTGAATTGATTCTCAGCATTTTGCCGAGACGGTTTGCCAGCGACTGTGAGTTGGACGGCACTGCGTTCTCGCCCACCGCGATGTAGAGCTTGCCATCAGGGCCAAAGTGTATTGCGCCTCCGTTGTGGTTGCTCGCGCTGAGCGTCTCCAAATCAAGAATGGCGAGTTCGCTACCAGCCGCGGCTACGTCTTGATTGGCAGCGTCGGCCGTGAAGCGGCTGACGCGATTGTGAATCGTCGGTGTTGTTGCTGTGTAATAAACATAGACGAAGCGATTAGTTGCATAGTCAGGATCAAACGCGACGCCGAGCAGGCCGCGTTCGCCAACGGAGTTAACCGTGAGTGTCATAAAGGGTGTAGGGAGTACGACCCCGTTCTTGATCACCCGCAGCTCGCCAGTCTGTTGACAGACGAAGACGCGTCCGTCTGGATGCACGGCGATTGCGGTCGCGTTAGAAAGTCCTGTGATCTGGGTTTCGGCGAAATCGTTGGGCAGCGCGGCCATCACTTCCGCGTCGTCGGCGATATCCTGGGCCTGGCGCCGAACGGGGGAGTTATCCAGGGTGCTAATGGCTATAACGATAGAAAGCAACGGGATCAGGGTTATTTTTAGCATTACACTTTCTTCTCGGACCAACGGATGGGCAAGAAAAGTAAAAACTACAGATAAATCGGGAGGGGGGCACCTACCAAGGGAGGAGCAATAAGTTTAAACACCGAGGCCGACTAAGGCAATAACGTTTTTGCGTGAAGGCGCTACTTTGAGAACAAATTTGTGCCTTTTGTGCTTCTTGTGGCTATTAAAACTTCATGAAACCGCGTTGACATCGGCACAGGCTCAGGGTTAGAGTCTCCCGGTCTCTTCACGTCCCAGGCCGGCTGCTGGAACTCCAATCCCGTTTCAGTTTGTGCGGGCCGCCTGCCGAGACACACACGAGCGTTATCTTCGTTTGAACTTTTAAATATAGAAAAGACGCCCCTGAAAGTCGCGCTAAATATCCGGAAAGGAGAATTCGATGTTTATCCTCTCAGTAAGTCGCATCCTCAAAACGCTAAGCACGACTCTCGTCGTGCTGTGCCTCACGGTTCTCTTCCAAGTGCCGGCGCAAGCCGACACACTAACGATCACCGGCAGTAGCAATTCACAAGATCCCGTGATCGGAGCTTTCGGCCAGGTAAGTTTTGTTGGGCAACCTTTCAATAACAACTTCAATGTGACGGCGGTCGGTCAGACCTTCGATTTTGTTTTTGGTCAGTTCTCGATTGGACCAGCGTCTGGCGTGCCTGGCGACTCCGGGTGCACGGATGGCCCATGCTTGCCGATCACTTTGACTGGAACTCTTACCACGCCGATCGGAGTTCTAAGTTTCAGTGGGCTCTTTGAAGAAGCGGATGGCTTAAACCACACTTTGACAGTCGACTGGCTGACCGGCAGTGGCCCATTCAGCTTCACGACGCCGGAAGGCGGAACAGTTGTATTTACGATGGAGTTGCTCGACTTCTTTGGCAGCACCGGCGAAACTACATTGCTGGCCGATCAGATTGCGCGGATTACCATCACGGAATTCCAGCCCGTTCCGGAACCAGCGACGATGGTTATGTTGGGGACGGGTCTCGCGGGGTTGTTTGCGGCTAGTCGACGACGAAAGCGAGCTTCAGAGTAAAGACCTACGTTTCGACCATTGCAGTAGCAGTGCGTTCACGAGCACTGCATCAGGTTACGGCTCTTACGATTTACTAACATTTGTTACAGGTTGCAGCCGCCAGCGAGTCCATCTGTTACCACCTATTCAGCCTAGTTTCGCTGTGGTGTTGTCGCAAGTTTGTCTCAATCGCGCGATTTACGCTTACGTATGCCACTAGCGTAATCAGCGCACCCGTGTTTCTAATTATTCGGATTCACTTGGCGGTTGACGACAGCTTGGATTCGCTGCGCTGTAAGCCTTGATAAATTCATCAAGTTGGTTGTTTAAAACGTGAAGCACGGTCTTCTCGTCAATGGGCCAACCACCGCTAGTTTGCGATTCCCACGTCACCACATAGCTCTCTTTTCGATGGTCCCGAACGAGGCGCACGTCTTGCCACAGCTTACTTCCAATGTCAATAGCAGGCGCGTGAAAATTGGGGTGGCCCACGGTTATGGATACCTCGAAACGAGGTCGGCCAGCCCGTTCAGTCTCATTGCGTAGCAAGGGAATCCCTGCTTGCTTGAACTTATTTTCTGCTTCAGTTTGAAGCGTTTGTGAGAACGTCGAATCTTTGAGCCTTTCCCGAGCAGAATTTTTGTCTACCTGTTCAGCTAATTGAATAAAACGAAGCGAGACAAGAAGTCTGATGCCCGTCAATCCTCCAAGGGCGTTTGCATTATCCTTCAGTTGCACCAGAGGATCTGCGGTACGCGTGTCAACCCGCGGTGGGACTGGATTCATTGCTTGATAAGCGTCGATAAACGCGTCGAGTTGCTTTTCAACAAGCATGACCAGCATGTCAGGTGTCAATTCGGGCCATACAGTGCCCATGCTCCACGTCGCCAATTCCATTTCTTTCCCGGCATCACGGTCCAAACGCACTCTTTGATAAAATCTGCCGTCAATGAGAAGCGCAGGAGGAGTATCACTCGGCTTCTTTAGCGTTAAAGTGAAAACAAGTCGTGGTCGGCCAACCATCTTCGTTTCATCTGTTGCCGGAAGTAATGGCAGGCGTGCCGCGAGCAACCGCGCCCTAGCTCGGTCTTGCACCGTTTGTAAAATGGTCGGTTGCATCGCTGGTTCCAACCCATCGACCTGACCATATTTAACAATCACTCCAATCGCCTTTAGTCCTTCTAACGTTTCATTGGCGTTCCTGTTCTGCGCGGATGTGTAAGTGAACAGGCTCAGCAACAAGATGTTGGTAATAAGAATGCACTTTGTCATTTCCGTGCTCCCCAAAATGCACCTTTACTGCCTACGGCACTCTTATGCAACACTCTCACTTCTCGCCGGTGTCGATCCAAAGGCAGTAAGCGCCTCTTTAGGCCATACGCGGGTAAGCTTTACGCTCGACACATATCAGCATTTGCTTCCAGTCATGAGTCGAGATGCAGCGGAACGTGTAGGTCAAATATTGTTCAGTTCCCATAAATAGTCAAGGCGCATACGCTTTCATGATCAGACGCAGAACTCTTTGGAAACTATACGCCTCAGCCCCCGTCAGCGAGTCCAAACGGTTTCATCGCCCTAGCAGAGTTTGACAAAGAAGAAAACGGCGGAAACGGAAACGGCGTTATTGACATCGGAGATGCAGTATATGCGAGACTGCTTTTGTGGCAAGACACCAACCACAACGGTAAGTCTGACGCTGGCGAGGTTCGCCCACTCTCGCAGTCGGGCGTAACCGCAATCTCTCTCGATTACAAGCGCTCGAATCGGCGGGATGAGTATGACAATCTGTTCTACTACCGCAGCAAGCTACAGGTCGCAAAGCGTTCATCCATCGAAAAGTGGGCGTACGACGTGTTTTTGGTTCCCGGCCTGTAAAGTACTCGCGTTCATTGGTTGCACACTGGCCTGCCAACAGGTGGGCCAGTGTCTCTTTCACTTAGAGGGCAAGGAAATGACAAAGCAAATTCTCACTGCGACGACCTTATTAATTAGTCTGTTTAGTTACACTGCGGCGCAAAGCAGAACAGGCGGATTTAACGACTCGAATCCGGGACTGACTTTACAGGGTCTAGGACAAATCGGGTTGAGCGTTAAGTATGGTCAGGTAGACGGACTGGATGCATCGATGCAACCGACCATTTTGCAAAAGCTGCGGGACCGAGCTACGAACCGATTAAGGCAAGCAGAAATCCCGCTAATGGAAGCAACCGATGATGCCGACCTGGTTGGTAGACCTCGTTTGGTATTTACGGTAACGTTAAAAAAACATGGCGATCCCCCTCCAGCGCTTCTTATCGAAGGCAAGTTGTTTCAACGAGTGCGCTTGTGGCGAGATCAATCGCAAGAACTGGAACTGCCCACTTGGACCATGAGTAGCGTCGGTCCTAACGTAGACTCCGAAATGCTGTTTGCGCTTTTCGACAAACCATTGGACGCGTTTGTCAGCGAGTATCGAGCGGCGAATCCGAACCCACTGCGTATTGAGAGTCGTGCAACTGATCAATTAGGGCAATCTTCAAAGAAAATAAAGGAAAACGCGCTACAGGGGCTAACTGGCATTGATTTTACGATTTCGCTTGGGTTCATTCAGTCAGTTAACCCACGCTTGCAGGCGCTCGCAGACCCGCTTCAACGAGAAGCGGAAAACAAGTTAAAGCAAGCAGGAATTCCCTTACTGCGTTTCGCTCCTGAGATAGAACGGGCTGGTTACCCGCTTTTGAATATGGTCGTTCTTCTGGACGAGAACGGAGCTTCGTATGCGCCTGCGATTGACGTTAGAAGCCAATTGTGGCAGCGGGTGCAGCCTATCCGCGAACTTCGAAAATACACCTACCTCCCGACCTGGGAGTCACACGCTAACGATGGTCCTGCAATAACAGAGGAAGCCTTGCGCAAGATCGTAAACAGCCAGCTCGATCAGTTTATCGAGGCTTACAAGGCAGCGAATCAAAAGCCGGCTTCGGCGAGTGTCAAAGCCACAAGTAGAAATTAAATCGTGCCCAGTAACCAATTCTCAGAGGGTGCGATGCGCAATCAAAGCGAACTAAACTGGGCGACATAATCGAGCTGAAACTCAGGAAAACAACCGAAAACTGTCTGGCAGTCAAACGAGCGGGGCGAGCTCTTCCGGGTGTTGCTTGAAATCAATGAACGGCTTCTTGCAATGTGGGCACAGCAACGGATTCAGGTAGCGAAAAAAGCCGCCGCACTCGAACGCACTTAGGGAGGCGGCGCTCAAAGCGGGCAACGCTTTCCATGTCAGCCTCACCAAGTACGGGAGGTGCATCCGCGATGTAGCTGCTTGCGACTAACGTGTGTGGACCACCTGAACAGTAGAGATACGTTGATTGCCCGAAGCCGGCATGGAACGACTGTAACTGAAAGCTCTTACGACAATAATCGCAGAGGCAAAGCACTGAGACATTTCCCGGCGTCACCGTTCCCGAAAAATGCAGACCTCTATAGAACAACCCTTTACCTACCAGCTCGCTAGTATCTTTTGTGAACTCGGGGAGCATGAAAGGTTGAAAGCGGATGCCTAAAGTCGCACCACTTTGAAAGGTATCGTGCGGGTTCTCGTCTTCACTCCTGGTGACGATGCAGTCTGATTCAACTGCGAAGGTCCGACCAACGCGGATCGACATGTGCAGAAACCTGCCGCCTTCTGAGAAGACCGACGAGAGATCGAAGGAACGAGCATTGCCAGTGCTGTCAAAGAAATGAAGGAATTGCTGCTCGGCCTTCAGTTCCGCGACGGGCTGCTGTTCCGCCGGCAATCCGGAGGAGGTGAACGAACCTAACTCCTCAGTATCCAGGAATACCCGGAGGATGATCACATCTTCGATCTCGGGTTGGCGGTTACCTTTTCGCCGAAACAGCCACATTAAGACCTCCTGATAACTCGGGAAGTAAAGACCAAACCGACCTGACTGTACCAAAAAACTGTTGGACCATTGCCGTGGTGCTATTATCTCTCCCAACCTGTGATTGGAACCACAGCTTCGACCGTTATTACCAGTCTTCGGCAGCGAGATTCACGATAGCTGATCAATTCACATCGGAAACGTTTTGAGCATGAAGAAGCTTGTAATTGCTCCACTCGCAATCATACTGATGCTCGCCGGCTTGATGTGTCCGGCGCCGTCCAATTCCCAACAGCAGCGGCGGCCCAACATCATCTTTATTCTCATCGACGACTTGCGTTGGGATGAGTTGGGCATTACCGGTCACCCATTCGTCAAGACGCCGAACATCGATCGGATCGGTCGCGAAGGCGCGGTGTTTCGAAATGCATTCATGACCACTCCGCTTTGCTCGCCTTCACGCGCCAGTTTTCTCACCGGACAATATCCTCACACGCACGGGATCACCGACAATGTCGATCGTTCGCCGGCAAGCCATAAGCTAATCACCTTTCCTTTACTACTACAGCAATCCGGTTACGCGACAGCATTCATAGGTAAGTGGCACATGGGAAACGACGATTCCCGGCGTCCGGGTTTCGATCGGTGGGTGAGCTTTAAAGGACAGGGATCGTACCTTGACCCTGAGGTAAATGAAGACGGTAAAGACGTGAAACCTGGCGGGTACATTACCGACCTTCTCACCGGATATGCCACCGAATTTATCAAGCGGAAACATGACAAGCCATACCTGGTCTATCTTGCGCACAAAGCTATTCATCCCGAAGTGATGCAGCATGATGACGGGAGCGTCAACCTGGCCGACGCCGAACGGTTCATACCAGCCGAACGACATCAAAATCTATTCATAGGGAAAAAGATTCCCCGCCGGCCAAGCGCGATGCGCCCTCCGGTTGGCAAGCCTGCGCTCCAACGAAAGATCGGCGACCTGCCTCCGCTCGGCGCCGGTACAGCAACACCTGACGAAGCGGTGCTGGGCCGACTGCGCTCGCTGATGGCCATTGAAGAAGGCGTCGGCGAAATCATGAAGGCGCTCAAAGAGACGAACCAGTTGGACAACACCGTGATCGTTTTCGCGAGCGATAACGGATATTTTTACGGCGAACACGGGCTTAGCGTCGAACGTCGGTTAGCGTATGAGGAGTCGATCCGTATGCCGCTTCTGATTCGCTATCCAGGAGTCGTCAAAGCCGGCACAGTGCGCGACGAGTTTGCGCTGAACATTGATCTGGCGCCGACTCTACTGGAACTGGCCGGCGTTTCTGTTCCGGCCAGTATGGAAGGACACTCGCTTGTGCCGGTGCTGAAAGTTGCACGAACCGAATGGCGCAAATCGTTCCTGCTTGAGTATTACTCCGACCGAGTCTTCCCACGAATCAGTAAGATGGGTTACAAGGCTGTGCGCAACGAGCGCTGGAAATACATTCACTATTTCGAACTGGAGGGAATGGACGAACTCTACGATCTCAAGGCCGACCCTTATGAGATGAGGAACCTCATCAATCAGCCTGAGGCGGCGAAAATACTCGAAGAGATGAAGAGTGAAATGCAACGACTGCTGAAAGGGTAGCAGCCTGTAGTACGCATAAGATCCCCTCTTAGCCTCAAAGTATGCGCCACAAAGAGAAACAAGAAGCACCAAGGATTAGCGAAGTCATTTGTGCTTCTTGTGCTTCTTTGTGGCTTTGTAGTTTCCTAAGCATGGTGTATTTTAGGCGGGATTTACCCTAAGTCTTTTAGTCTTCACAAATCAAATTTCTCAATCCTGAGCTCGATCGCATCTCAACAGGCAGGAGGCCCATTAACTTGAACATACTCGAAACCGACGACGAAGATCGATATCTAAAAGTGTCTGGGATCGGTAGGGATCGCGTTGGCATAGTACATAAGGTCGCGAACGTCATTTCAAGTCATGGCGGCAACATCATTCTTCAACAGACGATGCGAGTCGCCGGAGACTTTGGTCTCATTCTTATCGCTACATTCAAGAAGGATGATCAGGAAGGCCTTGAGAAGACAATTGAATCTCTTAAAGGAGACGTTATTGGTGAAGAGTTCGTGCTGCTGCCGCGCGAGACTTCAAGTCGTACCTTCGCTGAACAAGTCGAAGGTGGGATTCCATATTTCATCGACGTGTACGGGCTTGATCAGACCGGGATTGTCCAGGCGATCACCCTGATCTTGTTTCAATTTGGCATCAATCTCGAATCAATGAGCGCCGAGGTTCTCCACGACCCCTTCTCTGGAACGAAACGATTTTCCGCACGATTCTCGATTATGGTCCCGCCGGATTTGGACATGGAAGGCTTTGAGGCCGAACTTCGCCTGGTTGGCGATACCAACGGCCTCGACGTGATCCTGAGGCGACAATAATTCAAGTCCAAAGGCGACATCCCGTCATGAACCACAGAGTTGGTCAATTTCGTGCGGAATTATTTGATGAACTGGTTGGACGATTGCTCAAGGCTGTTTATCCCGAGGCTGTGATCATGCAGCGATATGCCCTTCGTGTTCCCCACAATGCCCGGTTCCGATCGGTAAGTATTGATTTCCGGCTAAAGCTGCCTTCAGGTGATGTGATCGTCGAAACAAAGGCGCCTTATATTGAGCCGGTCGTTGGGACCATGGAGAGCGCGATTCGACGATTTAACACCATCGTCGAGTTGCTGGCCTCTGATCGAATTCGTACCTTTATCCTCGCGATTCCGACAACCGTCCCCGAATCACTACAAGGCACGCTTAGGGAGATCCAACAAAAGGCGGAAGCCCAGAGTGCGGTGGTAGTGGTGTGGGACGAATCCGCCCTGCTTCAACTCGTGCGACAGCATCTCGCTCTCGATCTGACCTCGTTTTCACTGGACGAGCTTAAGCGAGTGCTGAGGCCCGCCTCTACGGTCGACTTGGTGCAGCTTCCGGCGCCTGGTTTGCACAACAATGTCGTCATTCTCATGGCAGACTTCTGTAGCTTTACGAGTTTTATGAATGCGACCCGGAATTTCAATGCCTACGGAAAGTCCAACGGGCACCAGTACGTTGAATCGATAATGGGTCGTTTCTACCGCGAGACGCGAAAGGCCATTTACGATCATCAAGGGGTCGTAGATAAATACATAGGTGACGGGGTACTGGCTTATTGGTTCGGCGACAACGGCGCGAATTTCGAGCTCTGTTTTAAACGGATGATGGAGATTGCGGTGAACCTTGCCGACGAATGGCAAGATGAAATTGATGACTCCGTTGAGCCTACTGGTTTGCGCGGTGGTTGTGCTATCGGCGACGTTCTGGTGGTCGCCGAGGATTCAGAGAATTTTTTGCGTCACGTGATTTCTCACCAAATCAACCTCGCGAGTCGCCTCCAGGGTGAAGCTGCTCCGAACAGCGTTGTGATCAGCAACCAGCTCCGGAAACGGTTTTTTACCGCGCGCGATGACTTCGAGAAGAGGCGAATTTCTTTGAAGGGCATAGGACCGGTTGTCGCCTGGCAAAAGACGTTCGGCACGTAACTCGAGATCGAACACTGGCGCGACGCGTTGCGCAACGTCAGAAGAGCTCAAGCGGCTTTGCACGAGAAGTCGTCATAGATTCTTCTCTGTGTTTTCGGCGCCTTTGTGGTTCAATAATGCTTCGGAAAAACAACCACTGAGCCACAGAGCCCACTGAGAAGAGCACTATTCGGGCACAGATCGGACAAGGTAGATGTTTCTTTCTCAAACTCGACGCTGCGTGATCTCCACATGCTATTGAATCATACGATCCTCCGGCTGCCGTCCTTGATTGTTCTACGGAGAATTGTATTTGCCGCGCTGATGATCGTCGCCTTGTGCGCAAGTGTTTTGGGCCAGGAGGCGATGGCGCCGCAATTTGCACTCAAGGATGTTAATGGACGGACCGTGCGGTTGCGCGACTATCGGGGAAAAGTGGTCCTGATCAACTTTTGGGCTACCTGGTGTCCACCATGCCGCGCGGAAATGCCGGACCTGGTAAGACTCCAACGTGAGCACGCCAGGCAGGGGTTACAGATCATCGGAATCACTTACCCGCCGGAGAGCAAGACCCGCGTACGAAGATTTGCCAGAAGCCTCAGAGTTAATTACCCTATCATCCTCGGCACACGTCGGATCAAAGCACGTTTTAGCTCAGAGGAAACTCTGCCTTTAACCGTCGTCATAGATCGCGACGGCAAAGTGAATGACATAATCAGCGGCATACTTCTTCGCCAGGAATTCGACGAAAAGATCAAGCCGCTATTGATGAAGAACATGGAAGGAGAGATGAGAAATGCTAAGTCGGATCACTAGTCTTGTTGTCAGTGGTGTTCTCGTTCTGACCCTCGGCGTGATTACAGCCGCAGCTTTCACCAAGACCGTCACCATTAAGGTTGAGGGAATGAAGTGCGCGAAATGTTCTGCATCGGTTAGCAAAGCACTCAAAGCTACCGACGGGGTTGAAGAAGCACAGGTGAGCTCCGAGAAGGGCGAGGCCGTAATCAAGTACGATGACCAGAAGTTGACGGAAACCAGGCTGCGTGAAGTTATCAACAGCACTGGTTTCAAGGCGGTGGAACAGCCGGGCCAATAAACTCGTCGTTAACTCATTTAAAGCGAAAAGTGAGTTGTTTACTAATTTCGATCAGGGAAGCGGACGGGATCGTCTCTTTGGGTTCTTTGTCGCGCTCATTAATACTCTGCAAAACTGGACTGACAATATGCAGACGCGTCTTCCCGGCTATCGAGATCGTATCGCCCATGTCAGTCTGCACGAAGAGACAGAAGGTGGTCTGAATCTCAACATGCCACCTGAACTTATCGTTGAGCTGGGAGAGCGCGGTGAGCGGGCGGCCAGGCTTCTTATCCGCAGCTATGAAGAGTTAATCTTCGCGAGTTTGATGAGGCGCCTAATAGCTATGACTGGAAGAACTCGAGCCAGCGAACATTTGCGCATAAGGCTACTCGGGAATTGATCGACCTCATAGCAAAGTGGCAATCACTGGGCGAACGATCCCAGTGCAACCAGTGCAACTTTCACAACAGGTACTCCAAGACCGCAACCCGAACTCCGAGTAAAGCCTCAGGTATAGGGCGTCGGCCCAAG
>Ga0187894_10006015_pt1 | contig 12086 bp, 15 predicted proteins | sample GBC1701081metaG_FD_136650 | JGI IMG/M metagenome (GOLD analysis project Ga0187894, IMG submission 136650) | White microbial mat communities from a lava cave in the Kipuka Kanohina Cave System on the Island of Hawaii, USA - GBC170108-1 metaG ... | reverse complement strand
GCGCTCAAGGGCGACGTCGTCACGCTCCGCTAAGTTACCGGAAAACGCGCGCGGATGCGCATCTGCGCGATCATTCCAAGCTATCGGCACACAGCGGCTTTGTCGTCGCTGTGCGCCGCTTTGCGTCCGCATTGCGAGGCGGTGTTCATTGTCGACGACGGCAATGAGCCGTCGGCGCGCGATGCGATCGCGGCGCTGCATGCGCCTGGCAGCGGCGTAGAAACGCTGCGCCTGGATGTGAATTCCGGCAAAGGCGCGGCGATGGTTGCGGGCTTCCGCGCTGCGATCGCGCGTGGCTTCACGCATGCGCTGCAGATCGACGCGGACGGTCAGCACGATGTCGCCGACGTTCCGAAATTCGTCGCCGCGGCGCGCGCCAATCCCAGGGCCATGATCTGCGGCCAGGCGACCTATGATGAGAGCGCGCCGAAATCGCGCAAGTTCGGACGCTACATCACGCATTTCTGGGTCTGGGTTGAGACGTTCTCATTCGACATCGCCGATTCGATGTGCGGCTTTCGGCTCTATCCGCTCGATCAGGTCGCGCGCGTTATCGAGCGCGCGCACATTGGCGCGCGGATGGATTTCGACACTGAGATCGCCGTGCGCATGCATTGGCGCGGCGTGCCGGTGATCAATCAGCCGACACGGGTGATTTATCCGGAGGGCAATGTCTCGAACTTCCAGATGCTGCAGGACAATGTCCGCATTTCACTGATGCACACGCGGCTCGCGCTGCAGGCGCCGTTCCGCGTGCTGTGGAAGCTCGTGGCGCGCCGTTAGAGCGCGACCCGCGCGGCGCGCGCTGCGCCGCGCCACACCAAGGTCAGCAGAAAATCTGCACCGATCGCTTCGTGCAAAACCCGTATCCCACCCTCCAACTCGTATTCATCGGCGACAGAGGCGGCGACTTGGCCCAAAAGCTCGCGCGACGGCCAGTCGCCGAAGGCTTTGAAGTACGCCTCCCGGAACGTGAACACGCGATAGGCGCTCACATCGTCGCGCGCCGGCGCCGCCATCAGCCATTGCGCGATCGCCTGGATCGGCCGGCCCGGCGCGAAAAACTCCACATCGACGCCCACCTGCCCTTCCGTCGAAACCGCTGCCGCCATCAGCCCGCGCGCGTGCGCCTTGGAGGAAGGCCCTTCGGCAATTCCCGTGCATTTGCGAAGGGTCTCGAGCAGGGCCGCCGCGGCCGCGCTCTGGACCGGCCGGCTCAGCCGCGCCTGGTGTGCTCCCGGCGCCCACGTCGTGGCGTAGCTGCACCACCTGCCCGGCGCCGGCTCTTGGATCATGACAATCGCTTATATAGACTGACCGCTTGTTTGGGAGTGGGGCCTTGGGCGGGTCGCTCGTGCTGGACGTGGTTCGCTGGGCCGCCATCGTCAGCGCAGAAACGGCGGTTCAGTTTGGCGAAGCGGACGAGGCCGGGTGCATCCCCACGAGCCAACGCCGCCGCTTGCCCGCGTTCACCCGCGACATCCTCCGCTGCGCCCTGCCGCTGATGCGCGATGCGCCAGACCGGCCGATCATCTTGAGCAGCCCGCACGGCGACATGGCGAGCACGGCGACGTTGCTGACCGACATCACCAAGCGCGAACCGCTCTCGCCGTCCCTGTTCGGGCTTTCCGTGCACAACGCGCCGATTGGCGCGCTGTCACTTTGCCTCGACGGCCCGGGCGATCAGACTGCGCTCGCTGGCGGTGCGGCAACGCTCTCGGCTGGCCTTCTGGAAGCCTATGCGCGCCTCGTGACCGCGGAAGCGGCGGAAGTTCTGCTAATCCACGCCGACGAAAAGCTCCCGGAAATCTACGCGCCGTTTGACGCCGCCACGCCCGGCGTGTTCGTGGCGATGGTGCTGCGCCTCGTCGGCGCCTCGGCGGACGCGGAAAGCAATATCGCGGCAGGCCGCGACGGCGTCATCGCGCTCGTCGCCGCCTTCGCTAACGGCGCGCGCCGTCTGCGCTTTGCGCCGCCCAGCCTGCAAGCGAGGGCGGCATGATCAAGCTGCTCGACCGCTTCTGGCGCCTGATCGCGACGGCGATTTCGTTCGCGCTGTTCGGGCTCGGCGGCCTGTTCGTCGCCATCTTCGTGTTCCCGTTGATCAATCTGCTTGTGCGCGACCGCGCGCGCCGCACCGAAATCGCACAGAGCACGGTGCACACGATCTGGCGCATCTATGTGCGCATCATGGTCGTGCTGGGCGGCGTCTCGTACGAAACCCACGGCGCGGAGCTGCTCCGCAACGATCGCGGCACGCTGGTGATCGCCAACCATCCTTCGCTGCTCGACATCGTTTTTATCATGTCGCTGATGGAGCGGACGCAATGCGTGGTGAAGGCCGGCGTCTGGAACAATCCGTTCATGCGCGGCGTCGTCACCGCCGCGAACTACATCCCGAATGTCGGCGACCCTGAGAAGCTCTTGGACGATTGCGTCGCAGCACTTAAGGCCGGCAACAACCTCGTCATTTTCCCGGAAGGGTCGCGCACGCCGCCAGGGCGGAAGCGCAAATACCAGCGCGGCTTTGCCCGCATCGCGCTGCGGTCCAAGGCACCGCTGCGGCTGGTGACCGTAACGTGCGACCCGCCCACCCTGCTCAAGGGCGAGCCATGGTACAAAATCCCGGAGCGCCGCCCGCACTGGACGATTCGCGTTCATGAACGGATCGACGTCGAGGACGCGTCGGAAGAGCAAGCACTTGCAGTTCGGCGGCTTTGCGCCGACGTGGAACGCCGCATAGAGGAATGTCTGCCCGCATGAATGCACCCTCCGAATCCGACATGAAAGCCATGATCATCGAGGTTCTGAACCTCGAGGACGTCTCGCCGGAGGACATTTCGTCCGACGAGGATCTCTTCGGCAATTCCGGGCTGGCGCTGGACTCGATCGACGCCCTGGAGATTGGCGTCGCCCTCCAAAAAAGGTACGGCATCAAGATCGATTCCGAAGACAAAAAGCTGCGCAACCACTTCCAGACGATCCGCTCGCTGGTGGCGTTTGTGGCGGCGCAAGAACAGGCGCAATGAGGGCAATATGGACCGCAAGGCCATCTACACCCAGATTTCAGAGTATCTAGCTACCGCATTCGACGTGCCGCGCGACCTGATCACGCCGGAAGCGGATCTGGTGGATAAGCTCAATCTGGATTCCATCGACGCCATCGACGTGATGGTGCGGCTGCAAGAGATTACGGGCCACAAAGTCGAGCCGGACGATTTCAAGAGCGTCCGCACGATCGACGACGTGCTTAACCTTGCGCAGAAAATGCATGCGCAAAGTTGACGCCTCGGTAGCCCTCTTCGCCGGCGTCTCGATCCTCTACCCTATCATCGCCGCTGTCGCGGTGCGTTATTTCGGACCGGGCTGGGTGCTGCTCGGCCTGCTGGCTTTGCTGGCGCTGCGCGGCGTGCTTGGTCTGACGCGTAAGCTGCCAGGCGGGCTGACTTACGGCCTGCTGTTCGTCGCCGCGGCTCTGGCCTTGGTGGCGCTCTACGACCGCGAGCTTTCGGTTCGGCTCTATCCGGCGTTTGTGAACGCAGCGATGCTGGTTGCCTTCGGCCATTCGCTGCTGCGGCCGCCGAGTATGATCGAGCGCTTTGCACGCATCGTTGAGCCCGAGCTGCCGGAAAGCGGCGTGCGCTATACCCGCGCGGTGACGTGGGTTTGGGTGGGCTTCTTCGTGATCAACGGCTCGATCGCCGTTTTGACCGCGCTCTACGCTGATTGGAACGTCTGGGCGCTCTACAACGGCGTCATCGCCTACATCGCTATGGGCGCGCTGTTCGGCGGCGAGATGCTGTTGCGGCCTCTGTTCCGCCGCGCAAAGGAAGGCTGATGAACAGCCTGATCGAAATGCTGCAGCGGGCCGACGCCGCGCAACGCCTATTCCTGAGTGGCGGCGATTGGATCAGTGTCGCCGACGTGCGCGCCGCCGCGGCGCGCGCGGCGCCTCACATCCGCTCCGTTAGGGGCGATGCGATTTTCCTGCACGCGGCCTCGGCGTCAAACTTCGTCGCCGGCCTGGTCGCCGCCGCAGCGGCCGGCAAGTCGATCGCACTGCCAGCGCATGCGCAGCCTGCGTATCTCGCCGAAATCGGCTGCGCCAAAGCTGAACTCGTCACTGACGAGGCCTTCACCGACAATGGAGGCGAAAGCGCAATCGAAGTCGCGAACCTCGATCCGCTGTTGCTGTTCTTCACCTCGGGCTCGACCGGAGCACCGAAGCGCATTGAGAAGAATTTGTCGCGGCTCGAAACGGAAGCGCGCGCGCTGAATTCATTGTGGGGCGCGGAAGCCTCGCACGTCACCGCAACGGTCTCGCATCAGCACATCTATGGAATGCTATTCCGGATCGTCTGGCCGCTGCTTTCGGGCCGCACATCTGACGATCGCGCCGCGACGTATTGGGAGGATCTTGCCGGCCGCCTGGCGTCGTCGACTTTGGTGTCCAGCCCGGCGCACCTCTCACGTCTGCCGCCGCGCGCTGATTTGTTTACGCCAGCGCCGAATCTCATTTTCTCGTCAGGCCAATTGCTCACGCCGTCCGCCGCGCAAGCGTGCAATGCCGCCTTCGGCAAGCCGGTGACGGAAGTGCTCGGCTCGACCGAAACCGGCGGCATCGCCTGGCGGCGGCAAACGACGCCGGACGCGGCGTGGACGCCATTGCCCGGCGTTGCTGCTTCGGTCGATGCGGACGGCGCGCTGAGTGTGCGATCGCCCTTCCTGCAAGCCGACGCGCGGCAGGCCGCCGGCGACAACGCGGTTTTCGATGCTGATGGACGCTTTCGGCTCCAGCCGCGCGGCGATCGTGTCGTCAAAGTCGACGGCAAACGCGTTTCGCTGACACGCGTAGAGGAAGCGCTGGCGCATTTGCCCGAGATTGAAACCGCCGCGGCGATCACGCTGCCCGACCACAAGGATGCGCTCGCCGCGGTCGTCGTGCTTGCGCAACAGGGCAAGGCGCGGCGGGAGCAAGAGGGCGCGTTTCGCCTGTCGCGCGCGCTTCGCGCCGCATTGGCCGAGACCTTAGAACCGCCCGAGCGGCCGAAGCGCTGGCGCTTCGTCGACGCCATTCCGACGGATTCTCAGGGCAAGCGCGTGCTGGCGACACTGCGGGCGTTGTTCGCGGAGAACGATCCGCTCGCGGCTTTGAGCCTTGACGTACGCGCGCAAACCGACACCGAGGCCGAACTGCATTTCACGTTGCCGCCGGAGCTCATTTTCTTCGAAGGCCACTTTCCGAACCGGCCGATCCTGCCCGGCGTCGCGCAGGCGCACCTAGCGGTGCTGATCGCTAAGAAGCTTTGGGGCGATTGGCCGTCCGACGCCAATCTCGCGCGGCTCAAATTCCGCCGCGTGCTCTTCCCGCACGATAATGTGGTGCTGCGGCTGAAGCGCGACGCCGCAATCGGCCGCATCGGCTTCACCTACACGTTCGGTGAAATCGACGCCTCTCAGGGCGAAATCGGCGGCTTCAAGCGCTGAACGCCGACCCTGAAATGATGGCGGCGAACACACAGAGCACCAGGGCGCCGGCGCGACGCGCAAGGCCTGCGCCCAACGCGCCGCTTGCGCCCGCGCGAAGCACCGCACCGCCGGCGATCCAGGCGCCGCCGACAAGGCAGATCAAGCCCAAGAGCCCGGTCATGTAGGACAGCGCCAGCATCGGCGCGCCATGCGAAAGATGCGGCACAATCACGAACGCGAAGACGACACCCTTGGGATTCAGCAACGTCGCCACGAATACGCGGCGGAAGCTCACCGGCGCTTCGCTGCTGATGGCGGCCGCGCCTTCGCGCCATAGCTTCCAGGCGGAGTAGAACAGGAACAGCGCGCACAACGCGCGGAGCACGATGTCAAACGTGTGCGACGCCCGCACCAGCGGCCCGATGAGGAGCGATAGTGTGGTGATGGAAATCAAATAGCCCAGCATCTCGGCGGCGACGAGATGCATCGAGCGGCGAAATCCTGCTGAGGCGCCGGATGTGGCGAGCAACGTGTTTGTCGGCCCCGGTGTCGCAAGCAAGGCGAACGCCGCTAACGTGAAGGCAAACGGATCAGTCATGGCGCTACGCGGCGCGCTTGAACACAAGCGACGTGTTCACGCCCCCGAACGCGAAATTGTTCGAGACGAAATATTCCGCGTTCACGTTGCGCCCGCCTGCGCCGACGAAATCCAGTTCATCGCAACGCGGATCGCGCTCGTGGAAATTGGCGATCGGCGACACCCAACCGCCGCGCAGCATCTCGACACCGAGCCAAGCTTCGATGCCGCCGCAGGCGCCGAGCGAATGTCCGAAATGGCCTTTCAAAGTGTGGAACGGGACTTTCTCGCCATAGACTTCGCGTGTGGCCTTGCTCTCAACCACGTCGCCCGCGACGGTCGCGGTGCCATGTCCGCTGATGAAGCCCACGGCGTTCTTGTCGATGCCGGCCGTCTCCAACGCTTCGCGCATGACGCGCGCCTGCGTCGCCTGCTCGGGATGCGAGATGTGCGCGCCGTCGCAATTGGTGGCGTAGCCGACAACCTCCGCCAGCGGTTTGGCGCCGCGCGCGAGAGCGTGTTCCAGCTCTTCAAGGATCAGGAAGCCCGCACCCTCGCCCACCACCATGCCGTCGCGCGTCGCATCGAATGGTTTGCAGGCTTGGTCCGGCGCGTCGTTGGCGCCGGCGCTGGTGGCGTAGAGCCGATCGAACACCATCGCCATGCTCGGGCAGAATTCCTCAGAACCGCCGACGATCATGATGTCGGCCTGGTTGTTGCGGATCGTCTCGAAGCCATAGCCGACGCCCTGCGAGCCGGATGTGCACGCGGATGACGTCGTGATCACGCGGCCGGTCAAACCATAGATCACGCTGATGTTCACAGGCGTCGTGTGCGCCATCATGCGGATGTAGCTGGTGGCGTTGAGCGCGCCGGCTTTGCCGGTTTCGAGAAACGCGACGAAGTCTCTTATCGGCGGCGTCGAGCCGAACGACGAGCCGCAGGCGACACCTGCGCGGCCGGATTTCAGCACTGGCTCGTCGAGCAGGCCAGCATTGCGCAGCGCACGCTCAACCGAATCCACCGCCATCACCGCGACGCGGCCCATCGCGCGGATCTTCTGCCGCGGATAGAAGCCTTCGTGTTTGAACCAATCCGCTGGCGCGCCGACCTTGCATGTGAGGTCGCTCAGCTTGTCCCATTCGTCGATGTAGCGCGTGCCCACCTCGCCGGCGCGCATGCGCTTCTCGATCTCCGACCATTCACCGCCAAGAGCGGTAACGCCCGCCATGCCGGTGACGACGACGCGACGTGTCACGCCAACCCCCCATTCACGCCAATCACTTGGCGGGTAATGTAGCCCGCATCGTCGGAAAACAGAAACGCCACGGTCGCGGCTACTTCATCGACCGTGCCCATGCGCTGCATCGGAATCGCATCGAGAATCTGCGTGGGGATTGCCTCACTCATGGCCGTCTCAACGAGACCGGGGGCGACGCAATTGACTGTAATCTTGCGCTTCGCCAGCTCCACCGCCAACGCCTTGGCGGCGCCGATCAGGCCAGCCTTCGAGGCGCTGTAATTCACCTGCCCGCGATTGCCTATCACGCCGGAGACGGAGGCGATCGCGACGATGCGGCCACCGTCGCGGCGGCGGATCATCGGCATCGTGAGCGGATGCAGTACGTTGTAGAAGCCATCGAGATTGGTGCGCAGCACGTCGTCCCAGCCGGCATCATCGATGGCCGGAAAAGCGTTGTCGCGGGTGACGCCCGCGCTCAGCACCACGCCCCAATAGGCGCCGCCCTTGATGCGCTCTTCGAGCGCGGCGCGCGTTGCGGCGCGGTCACGCACATCGAAGCCGATCACGTCCGCCGCGCCGCCCACATCTCTGATGGCCTGCGCTGTCGTTTCCGCGCCCGCGCGATCGGCGCCGTAATGTACGCTGATCGGAAATCCGAGCTTGCCCAAACGCAGCGCCACGCCGCGGCCGATCCCCTTGCTGGCGCCAGTGACGAGCACGGCGCGTGGGGCGTTGTTTTGTTCGCTCATATCTGCGCCTGCAGAAACGCTTCCGGATCGCTCGGACGGTAAACGTTTATCACCGCGCTCGCCACTTCAGCGCCGCTGGCCCCGAAGATCTTGCAGTCGAACGACGCCATGCCTTCTTCACCAAGCAAGGACGTGGTTTCGATCTCAAGCCGCTCACCTTCGGCGAAGAACATTTTCGCCGACGCATATTTGCGGCAACCGAGCAGGAAACCGATCGCCGGCTTCTCCCCGCTCTTGCGGCGCTTCAAGCCATCATAAGCGCTGATCGTCTGCGCCATGAACTCGAAGCCGACGTAAGCCGGCACGCCGTGACCGCGCTGGAAGAAGATGCTGTCGGCGCGGATCGTCGTTTCGCTGCGCACAGTCTCGCCTTCGGCGGCGATGATCGCGTCGATCAGCAGCATGCCGTCGGCGTGCGGGACAAGTTCGCCGATGGGCGGAAACGCGCTCATGCCGCCTCCAGCACGAGCGTCGCGTTATTGCCGCCGAAGGCGTAACTGGCGCTCAGCACGCGCGACAGGCGCGCGGTTTCGCCTGAACTTGCAAGCCGGATCGCGGGCAATTCCGGATCGCGCGCGCCGTCCCACACGTGCGGCGGCAGCGCGCCGCGTTCCATCGCCAGCAAGCACAACGCCGCTTGCACAGCGCCTGCGGCGCCGAGCGTGTGGCCGGTCAACGGCTTCGTCGACGCACACGGCGTATCGAGGCCGAACATGGCGGCGACAACGCCCGCCTCCATCCGATCGTTCAGCGGCGTCGCCGTGCCGTGCAGGTGGTTAAAGTCGATCGCACTCGCATCAAGTCCCGCCATCGCTAACGCGCCGGCCATTGCCACGGCAGCGCCTTTGCCTTCCGGATCGGGCGCGGACATGTGATGCCCGTCAGCGCTGCCGCCCCAGCCGGTCACGCGGAATGGACCCGGCGCGCGCGTCAACAGAAACAGCGCCGCACCTTCGCCGAGATTGAGGCCATTGCGGTTGACGCTCATCGGATTGCAGGGCGTCGACGAAAGCGAGTCCAACGCCGCGAAACCATTGAGCGTCAGATCGCACAGCGTATCCGCGCCACCGCAGATCACCGCGTCGCAGAGCCCCGCTCGGATCAGACGCGCCGCCGAAGCAATCGCCCGCGCACCGGACGTGCAGGCAGTTGAGACCGAAAAGTACGGCCCCGCGACGCCGGCGCGCTCCGCGGTGAAGCGCGCCGAATCTCCGAGTTGCTGCGCGCGCAACGCGTATCCATCCGGCCACGCGCCGTTCGCGAGTCGCACGCGCAACGCTTCGCCGCCTTCGCCAATGCCCGACGTCGAAGTCCCGATCACCACGCCGATCCGCTCAGCGCAAAACTTGGCGCGCGCGGCGTCAATCGCGCCCGCGAGCGGCGCTAGGCAGTGCGCGAGCAATTGGTTGGTGCGGGTTTCGCCGGGCGGCGCCGTGAGTGCGCCCGCCAAGCGCCCGACCGGAACCAGGCGCCCATCGGAAAGCTCGGCGCTGTCGCGGATCCTCGGCGGCGCAGCTGCAAACAACGCTCCGGCCACCGCCGCGCGCTCCATGCCGAGCGCACAGGCCACAGAATAGTCCGCGATGAAGATGTCCGCGCCGCTCATTCCAGGTTCTGGCTCATCACCCGCACTTCATAGCCGAAGGCCTCGTTGCGGACCACGCTGCGGGCTGCGTTGGCGCTATCCGGCGTCACAATCATGATCACCGTTCCGCGCTGGCTGATCGCGCGAACACCATCGGCCTCGGTCACCGTCACGCCCTCGGGCAGTGCGGCGGCTACAGCTTCCAGCGGCCAGAGCGCGACGAACAGGTCGGAGAGGATGTTCGCGGTCGGCACCTGCGGCGGCGCGATCGGGGCGCGCTCTTCGTGCACACCCGTTTCGTCCCAACGGATCGTCGCCAAGCGCGGGCCGCCGAGAATGGCGATGATGATCTCCGCCCGCTCGGGCGAGAGCGACACGACCGCCTCGAACGCCGCTTCCGTGGGGCCGTAACTGGCGCGCGCGGTCTGCATGATCGTGCGCGTCTCGGGATAGGCTGGCGGCGTCGGCAATGTCAGCGCGACGTCCGGCGCGATCAACGCATGCGCTGGCGCCGGGTCCGGCGTGGACGCGCAACTCGCCAGCAGCGCGGCGAGCGCGAGGACTAGCGTGCGCACCATTCGTCCACGGTGCGCATGGTGCGCTTTGGCGATTTGACGAAGATGTTGCTGCGGTCCCAGGCATAGCCGGCGAGCACCGACGTGAGCTGGCGCGTCACATCGGTCATGTCCTTCGGCCGGTTGAAGATGATCCGCTGCAGCGCGCCAGTGTACCAAGCGTCGACGCATTCACGGAACGTGTCGATGCCGACGTAAAGCTCCTTCGAGAATTCCGTCTCCCAATCGACGGTTTCGCCTTTGAACTGGCGGTCGATCAAACCCGCGGCGAGGCTCGCGGATTTGAAGGCGATGGTGACGCCCGACGAGAACACCGGATCGAGAAACTCTGCGGCGTTGCCGAGCAATGCGTAGCTTGGACCGACGAGGCTTTTCACGTTGCAGGCGTAGCCGATGATCGTCGCCGCAGGCCGATAGACCTCGGCGTTCTTCAGCACCTGCGCCTTGTAGGGCACCGTAGCGATAAGATTCCACAAGCGCTCGTGATCGTTCGCGCCGGCGGCCTCGATATCCTCCTGCGGACCGACAACGCCGATCGACGAGATGCCGTCCTTCAATGGGATGAGCCAGAACCAGATCGCGTGATTTTCCGGATGGATCGACACGAGGATCTTGTTGCGGTCGAAACTCGGGTCGGTGATGTGGTCGACAACCTGGCCGTACACCGCGCGCCGGGTCGGAAAGTCGGACGGCGTTTCCAGCTTGCAGAGCTTGCTCAAGGTGCGGCCGAAGCCGCTCGCATCGAGTGCGAAGCGCGCCTCGATACGCCGCGTTTCGCCAGCTTCGTTGCGCACTGTAACGGCCGCGCCGTTCGCATCGCTTTCGAACGCGATCACTTCTTGGCCGAAGCTGATGTTCGCGCCCTTCTTCGCCGCGCCCTTGGCGAGGATGCTGTCGAAGTCCGCCCGCATCACTTGAAACGTCGTGTCGCGGCCTGGCGCGCTTTTGTCCGGGAAATAGATCGCCGTGGTTTCGCCATTCAGATGGAACGCCGCGCCGTCCTTGAACTGAAAGCCGTGCGCCTCGATGTCTTCAAGCAAGCCGGCTTCCTTCACGAACTCCAGCGATTGCGCCAACAAGCTTTCGCCAATCGAGAAGCGCGGAAAGTGCGCGCGTTCGATGACGTCGACCTTGTAACCTTTGTTGGCCAAGAGCGCCGCGGCCACCGACCCCGCAGGCCCGGCGCCGATGACGACAACATCCGTCTTGCTAACCTGCACGCGTTTTACTCCCCGGAAGCCGGGCGGGAACGAACGAGAAGAGGTATGCGGCGGTCACCCCCGCTGCGACCACAATACCGAAACTGGCGACAGGATACGTCCCGCTAAAGCCCAATAACCCCATCGACAGAATGGTCGTCAACGCGGCGAGGAAAACGACAAGCTCTTTCGCTTGCCCATCCGTCTCGGCAGCCTCGAACGCGAAGACGGAATGGTCGATGCCGGCGCCGATGACGACGAAAAGCGCGGCCACCGAGAAAAACGAGATCGGCACTCCCAGCGCCGCCGGTACGGCCACAGCCATGGCGACCCCCACCGCAGGCGCCGCGAGCACGCTGAGCGCCCGCCAGGAGCGATAGAGCGCAAGCACGATCAGCGCGCACACGCCGAAGGCAGCGGCCACAGCGCCTGCCGCCAGCGTGCGGAAGCGCTCGAAGGCCTGAGAATAGCGGGCCGCGGGATCGACGATTTGCGCGCCCTCAATGGTAAGCGGCACGGCTTGGGCAGCATCCGGACCGAGCGGCGCGACGAGATAGTGCGCGCCTCCTGCCTCGCCCTCCAGGTCGGCGATCACGGACGGCAGCGCAGCCGCGACCTCCTCGGCGGGCGCCGGCTCCAAACCCAGCTCCGCTCGCCGCGTCGCGAGATGCGGGCCGAACAGATCGCGC
>Ga0187894_10006014_pt1 | contig 12088 bp, 6 predicted proteins | sample GBC1701081metaG_FD_136650 | JGI IMG/M metagenome (GOLD analysis project Ga0187894, IMG submission 136650) | White microbial mat communities from a lava cave in the Kipuka Kanohina Cave System on the Island of Hawaii, USA - GBC170108-1 metaG ... | reverse complement strand
GGCGAGTCGGACGCGATCGGCGGCCAGCCGGCCGCGCAGCCGGATGGTCCTCTCGTCGAGCTGGCCGCTCAACCGGCCGACCGGTGCGGCCAGATTTTCGGCCTCGACCGCGGCTACTACCTGATCGACGCTGACGCTGGCCGCCTGCAGCGCGTCGGGGCGCAGCTCGACGACCAGCTCGCGTTCGATGCCGCCCAACACCGTCACGTCGGCGACGCCGGGAATGCCGCGCAGCTCGCCGGTCATGGTCGGGTCGGCCAGCCGGGTCAGCTCGGCCGGCGACAGGCGATCGGACGAGAGGGTCAGCGACAGGATGGGCAGATCTTGCGGATCGAACCGGGTCAAGATCGGCTCTTCCATCTCGGGCGGCAGGTCGTTTCTGACCTCGGAGATCTTGTCGCGGATGTCTTGCGAGGCCTGCTGGAGGTCCTTCTCGAAGATGAAGATGATGATGATATTGCCGAACCCGTCGGTCGACACCGAGTGCATCTCGTCGACGCCGCTCACCGCCGAAAATGCCTCCTCGAGCGGCGTGATGAGCTCGCGCTCGACGGTGCCGGGCGAGGCGCCCGGATACGGGATGGAGACCGCCACCACCGGCGGGTTGACCTCGGGGTATTCGTCGGTGTCGAGGATGATCAGGGCCACGCCGCCGAAGACGACCAGGGCGAGCATGACCACCACGGTCGTGATCGGTTTCTTGATGGCGTAGTCGGAGATCCACATCTCATCGCTCCGCAGATGCGCTCGGTTTGGCTGCCGCCTCGGCCGGGACCGGCTTGGGAGCCCGCTTCGCGGCACCGGGTGTCGCCCGACCCGGTCCGGGCGTCTCGCCGGCCGGCTGTCGTGCCGGCGCGGGCGCGTTCGATTCCGACTCCGTGACCTCGCCGGTGATGACGACGCGCGTCCCGGGCGGAAGCGCGCGCGCGTTGCGCAGGAGCACGATGTCCCCCTCGATCAGTCCGGAGGCGATCTCGACCAGCTCGTTCGATTCGTCTTTGACGCCGAGCTGCACGCTGACTCGCTCGACCGCGTTGCGGATCACGCGCGTCGCCGTCGGCGACTCGCCGCTCGCGTCGATCGCGGCGGCGGGCACGACCAGGGCTTCGCGGCCGCCGCCGGTCAGCCGGCCCTCGGCGAACAGGCCGGCGACCAGGACGCCGCTCTCGTTGGGGATGCTCACCAGGATCGGGATCTGCCGCGTGGTCGGGTCGGCGGCCGGGGCGATGCGCTCGATGACGCCCTGGAACTTCTGCCCGGGATAGCCGCGCACTTCGAAGGTGACAGGCGTCCCGATCGCGACCGACTGGAGATCATCGGAAGGAACCGACGCTTGGAGCCGCATGCTGGATGGATCGATGATCGTAAACAGCGGCGCGCCCGGCGCGACCACGTCGCCTTTGTGGACCGGCGCCTGGCTGACGACGCCGTCCATCGGCGAGCGGACGATCGCGTTGCGCAGCTGGGTGCGCGCGCTGGCCAGCTGCGCCTGCGCCTCGCCGAGCTGCGCCTGCGCCGCCACCGCCGCGCTGCGCGCGTTCTCGAGATCGCGCTCGGCCAGGGCGCCGCCTTCGACCAGCGCGCGCGTTCGCTTGGCCTGGCGCGCGGCCACGCTGTAGTTCTCGCGCGCCGATCGCACCGAGGCCATGGCCGAGCGGACCGCATCCGCCTGCGCGGTCGCCTCGATGCGGGCCAGGACCTGCCCCTTCTTGATCGCCTGGCCCAGCTCGGCGTGCACCTCGAGGACCTGCCCGCCGGCTTCGGCGCGCATATCGGCCCGCCGTTTGGCATCGAGCGAGCCGGCGATGCGCGGACCGGTGCGGATGGTCCTGCGCACGGCGCGGACCGCGTCTTCGGCCGCGACCGGGACCGCCGCGGCCGCGCTTTCCTCGCCGGCCGGCTGGCTGTCCTCCTGACACGAAGGCAGCGCGGCGGCGCCGGCGACGGCGGCGAGGACGGCAAACGCGGCGAAGACGAACGCCGCGCCGCTCCGCCTCGGCGAGGGTACGCGGTCCCTCGGCCCCGACGAAGGCGGAGCCGACGCTTTGACTCCTTGACCCCTTGACCCCTGCTTTTGAGCGCTCACGGCACGGCTCCTGACGATCCGGGTACGGCTTGTTGCGCCGACGACGCCGGCGCGATCTGTCCCGCGCCGGCGGCCGAGCCGCCGGCTTGGTCTATCGGGGCGGAAGCCGCCTGGCTTGCGCCGGCCGCGCCCGGGAGGGGCAGCCTGGGCAAGAGCTCGAGGCGGATGCGCGCGACTCGAACGTCGTGGGCGGCGCGCGCCCGATTGACCCGGGCCTGGTCGAGCTGGATCCGCGCGTCGACCAGATCGAGGTGGGTGGAGATTCCCTGCTGGAATCGGAGGTCGGCGATCTGATAGGCGCGCTCCGCCTGCGACGCGGTGCGCGCGTTTTGATGCCAGGTCGCGCGCGCCACCTTCACTTGTTCGGCCGCCGACACGCCGTCCACGGCGGCCGCGCGCTCGGTCTGGCGCAGGAGCGCGCGCGCCTCGGCCACGTCCGCCTCGGCGGCGTCGATGTCGGCGAGCGTGCGGAATCCCGCGAAGAGCGGTACGGACAGAAACACGGTCACGCTCCAGTTGGTCCGCCAATCGTCGGTGTCGGGAAATACGTCGATCGGGTAGTTCACGATCTCGTAGTTCGACGAGAAGCTGAGGCTGGGCCAGCGCTCGGCCCGGGCGGCGCCGAGCGCCGCCTCGCGCGCGTACACGAGCTCGCGCGCCTGCCGAACCGGCGCGCGCCTCACCGCGTCGGCGCGCGCGTTCGCGATGTCGTGCCCGGTCATGGCGCGCACCGCCTCGGCGGCCGCCGCCGAGGTCGATGCGGCCGCCCCCGCTCTTTTCGCCTCGCGGGCCAACCCCTCCGCCTCGCGCACCTCGTCGCCCTGCTCGAGCCCGCTGGTCAGCCTGATCTCGTCCTCAAGCGGCAGGCCGATCACCTGCTTGAGTCGGACGAAGGCGAGGTCGCGATCGGATCGCCGCTGGGTCACGACCGATTGCTGGTTGTCGCGCGTCACCTGCGCGCGTAGAAGATCGAACTCCGGGATCTGGCCCTTGGAGCGGCCCAACCGGGTCGTGCGGAGCGTCTCTTCGGCCTGGCCGAGGGTGACCTCGGCGATCTTGAGCAGCTCGCCGGCCAGGAGCGCGTCGTAATACGCCTGCGCGGCGTCGAGCTCGGCCTGCGCCGCGGCCGCCACCACCGCCATGTCGGCGTGGCGCGCGCCCGCCTCCGCCGCATCCAGGCGATTGAGCGTACGGCCGAAGCTCCACAGCTCCTGCGTGAGCGAGAGGCCCAGCCGCCAGGTGTTGTCGCGCCCGAACGGCAGGTCCCCGACCTCGCCCATCATCATGTCGCCGTCCTCGAGCAATCCGTCGAACTCCGACTTGATGGTGCGGTCGTAGCGGGCGGTGCCGGAGAGCTGCGGCAAAAGTGGGCTCCGCGCCGAGCGCACCTCGGCGCGGGCGCGCCGGTGGGCGGCGCGCGCGGCCACCACACCCTCGGTGCGGGCGACCGCCAGTGCGCGCGCGTCTTCGATCGCGAGCGGCCGGCCCGCGGTCGGCGCCTGTGCGCCGGCCGAGCCGATGTCCGCCAGAGCGGCCGCCGCGGCGGCCACGCACATCGCTTTCCGCATCTTCACCCCGTCTGCCTCCTAACCCCAGGGCTCACTTCGGTCGACCTCCGTGAGCCCCCGTGTCAGGGCCGAGCGCACCTGCGCTCAGCGGTCGTTTCCGACGGGGAACCCCGCCGACTTCGTCGGCACCCCGTCTGACAGCGGGTCCGGTCGGTCTGCTCGACCCAACCGAACCCTGGTCTGGTCGGCGTCCGGCCGCACCCGGCTCGCGCGACGCGGCCGGGCTCGTCTGCGCCGTCGGGCGCAGCCCAGCCCAGAACAGATCCACGACGGTCTCGACGTAGGCGCGCGCGCCGCGCCCCGGCACCTGACGGGCGACGTGCTGGAACCAGGGCCGAATCTGGAGCGCACCCAGGAAGCCGAGCGCGGCCGCGCGCGCATCGTGCTCGGCCAGGAGCCGCGCCGCGCTGGCCCGCGCGAACCACCCGGCCAGCTGGCGGTGGAAGCGGATCGGCGGCGGCTCATCGCCGCTCCCGTCGGCCTCCAGCCCAAATCCGCGCAGCGCTTCCCAGCGCGGGACCATCTCGTCGAAGAAGCCATGGATGGCCATGGCCAGCTCGAGCAGCTGATGGCGGGCCGGGCGCTGGTCGGGCCCCTTGCCGGCCAGCTCCAGCCAGGCGGGCGCCGCCGGCGATGCGAGTGCAGCTCGCACCAACCGATCTTTGGTGCCGAAGCGCTGGAACAGGACGCCCTGTGATACGCCAGCCCGCCGCGCGATCGCCGAGGTCGACACCGTCGGACCCCGTTCGATGAGACACTCTCGCGCTACGCGCAGGATCTCCTCGTCGGAGACTTGCCGCGGCCGAGACATAAGTAATTAGTTGCTTACTTATCGTCGTGAATTTTACCCGTCAAGCGCTGCTTTCCGCGGGGCTCGAATAGGGATGAGCGAGTGCGCGGCGCGGAAGCACCGTTCTCACATCGGCGCCAGGGCGCGCGGCGCCCGGAACAAGTGCGTGGACGGCCGCACGTCGCGCTCCTTCCGCGCGCCGCGAGTAGCGCGGAATCCGTAGATGTCGCAGGGGACATCCGCGCGGCACCATCGACGTTCCACCTCGGGTACGGCTATCGTTTCGAGCCCGCGAATTGTGGGCGGGACCACAAAGGGGGGAGCGAAATGCAAACGACGGCACTCAGGTGCACGCGCGAAGAGATGGTCCGACATGTGCTCATGCCTCGGCGATCTATGAGTCCACGTACCATCTCATTGCTTCTTCTCGCGCTGGTGAGCGGAGCCGCGTGCAGCTCGCGGCCGCCTCCGCCGCCGCGCACCGCCGAAGTGCGCCTGCCGCACTTCATCAGCCGGTTCGCGAACGGTCTCCAATTGCTCGTGGCGCCCGATCCGACGAGCGACCTCGTGCATGTAGCCATGCGCTACAAGGTCGGTTCGAATGCAGATCCGCGCGGAAAATCCGGACTGGCCCACCTGGTCGAACACCTCACCTTCGAGGCTGGGCCGCGAGGTGAGCCGATCCGATCGCGGCTCGATCAGGTGGCCCTGTTCCACAACGCATTCACGAGAGCCGACGCGACCCATTTTTGGGCGACCGGCCGGGCCGATCGGGTCCTCTCGCTGCTCGCCATCGAGGCCCGCCGGTTGGCGGTCACTTGCAACCAGATCCCCGAAGACGTGTTCGCCCGGGAGCTCGCGGTCGTCCGCACCGAGCTTCGCAACCGCGCCCGCGACGTACGTGACGCGCCCGGGGTCCTCTTGCAGGCTGCCTACGGTTCCGATCATCCCTACCGGAGGCGCGTCATCGGCAGCGACGCCGAGCTGGCGGCGATGACCCGTGCGGATGCCTGTACCTTCTTGCGCGGCCACTACGCCGCGGATCGCGCCATCCTCGTCGTCACGGGCGGGGTCGATCCGAAGCGGGTCGAGGCGATGGTCGCCCGGTTGTTTGCGACCGCGCGCGTACGGGCCGCGAACCAGCTGCCGGCGGCGGCGCCGGCCAACCAGCGGCGCGTCCGCGTCGAGGTCGAAACCGATGTCGAGAAGCCGACCCTCTACGCCGCATGGCCGCTGCCGCCTGCCAATCACCCGGACCGCGCCGCCGCAGAGATCGCGCTCGACTTGATTGGCGGATTGGCGGCGGCACGCGACAAGGATGACGACTATGACATCGAGGTCGATCAGTACGGCGGTCCTGACGCGCCTCTGGGCGTGCTGGTCGTCAGCCCGATCGGAGCGAAGGCCGATCTAGCCCGCGCAGAAGAGGACATTCTCATTGCCGCTCGGCTCGCGACCGAAGTGGAGCAGGACAGCGCTACTTATTCCGCAGCGATGTTTCGCGCCCTCACGGACACGGTTTTTCGGCTCGACTCACCGACTGCGCGTGCCGTCGCGTACGCCGATGCCTTGCAGCGAGGCGACCGAGATCGGCTGCTTATCGACGCATTGGTTCGCCTGGAGCGGATCGAGGCGGGCAAGATCCGCTCTGCCGCCAGCACCTTCTTCGATCCCGACCAGATGATCGCCGTTCGCGCGCGGCCGGCTCGCACTCCAGTCGGCGCGCTCGGGACCGTCGGCTACCAAGGAGCTGTAGATGTCCCGCTGCCGGCCTCGGCGATCCCGTCGGAGGCGCAGCGTTCGATGACCGCCCTGATGCCGGTCCGCAAACTCGCTGGCGCTCAGCGATCGGTCCTCGAAAATGGGCTCGAAGTGATCCTCTTCCCTTCGTCGTCGGTCCCGACCTTTAGCGCTCGAGTGATATTCCGCGCGGGGACGGCCGATGATCCGACCGGCGGGCTCGCGGCCGTAGCGGCCGTGCAGGCACTCGGTCTCACCTACAGTTTGATAGGACAGTCGCCGCAATGGCGGAATTTCTTCACGGCAGGGGGCAATTTTGAGCGCTACGTGGGCCGCGATATAATCGAATTTGGCGTCGATGGTCTGACGACCTGGAGCGACGCCCTCATCAGCCTCCTGGGCTCTCTCCTGGTAAAGGGCGAATATCTCCCCGAATGGCTGGACGCCGTACACAAGCGGCTCGTCAGCGACGAGGCGCGGCGGAGCCGCGAGCTTTATACCGCCGTCGCCGAGGCGGCCTGGGGGACGGGCAGCCGCAACGCGCGCGTCCTCGGTCCGTCCATCGGCGACATCGACGACGACGCTGTCGATGACTTCCGCGACCGCTTCTTGGTCGCGCGGCGGGCGACGCTCATCGTGACGGGAAATTTTGATCCAAAGAACGTCCTGCAGCAGATCCGTTATTCGTTCTCCGGTCTATCTAGCGGTGCGCCGCCGCCCGCGGACGCCGGTCTCGATCCAGACGAAAACGGCATTTCTGCCCGCATTGGCCCCGCGATCCGGGCGATTCCCACAACCCGAGCCGCGGATCGGCTCCTGGCCGATTTGATCGTCGCCGTTCCGGTGTCGCGCGGCACCAATCCGGCGGCGATACAGGTGCTCAAACATATCCTCGATGACCGCGCCTGGGGCTTGCGCTCGAGGCTCGGCGCCGCGTACTCCACCAGTGCGGTTTTCTTCGACGAGCCCGGCGGTGCGACACTAGGAATCGCGGCCGAAGTGAGCGCGGACCGCGCCGCCGACGCGCTGAAGAGCGTCCGGGCCGATCTGGCGGCCCTCGCCGCCGGCGAAGGCGACCTCCCGGCGCGGTTCGCCGCGGCGCGGCGCCGAAGCATGGAGGAGCTCCTCGCGCCGCCGAGCGGTGCACGGGGTGCATCGACCATGCTGGCCGCCGCCGCCGCCCGAGGACGAGGACCGGAAGCGGCCTCCGAGCTCGCGAATCAGGTCGCGGCGTTGACCCTCGGTGACCTGCAGACCATCGCCGCCGCGATTCTACGGCCGGGGGCCCAGGCGATCATCGTGCGCGGCCCGCAGACGACCATACAAGCCGCTCTCAAGGCCGCGGGGTTGACGAGCGTCCGCGCCGAGCACTGACCCGGATCGCCAGAGCGACGAGCGCCACCATGACGAAGACCCGCGCTGGAAAGCGCGACGGACCACCCATCATTTCTCACATCGGCGCCAGGGCGCGCGGCGCCCGGAACAAGCGCGGGGACGGCCGCACGTCGCGCTCCTTCCGCGCGCCGCGAGTAGCGCGGAATCCGTAGATGTCGCGGGGGACATCCGCGCGGCACCATCGACGTTCCACCTCGGGTACGGGGCGCCTTTCGGGCTCGTGAGTTGTCGGCTGGGCCACACAAGCGGTGCAAAAAGCGAACATTGGGACCCATCTACATGCCAAAAGCTGGTCCGACATGTGCTTTGTGTCTCGACGCTCATGAATCGACTGATCTCGTCGTCGCTCGTCATCGGCCTGGCGCTCGGCGCGGCCTGCGCTTCACGCCCGCCCCCACCGCCGCGCACCACCTGGGTGCGGATGCCGCACGTCGTCAGCCAGTTTGGCAACGGCCTCCAGCTGCTCGTCGCTCCCGATCCGACGAGCGACCTCGTCCATGTCGCCATGCGCTACAAGGTCGGCTCGAGCGCGGATCCGCGCGGCAAGGCCGGACTGGCGCACCTGATCGAACATCTCACGTTCGCCGCACAGCCGCAGGGTGAGTCGATCATGGCGAGGCTCAACCGATCGGCGTTGGCGTACAACGCGTTCACGAGAGCCGACGCTACGCACTATTTGGCGACCGGCCGGGCAGACCAGATCCTGCCGATGCTCGCGATCGAGGCCCACCGTTTGGCGATCACGTGCGACCAGATCCCGGAAGACGTATTCGCGCGCGAGCTCGCGGTCGTCCGCCAAGAGCTCCGCGCGGGGGGCGGCGATGCCCCCGCCGGGCCGAACGCCTTGTTGGAGGCGGTCTACGGCTCCGATCATGGGTACGGCCGGCCGATCGGCAGCGACGCCGAGCTGGCCGCGATGACGCGGGCCGACGCATGCACCTTCCTGCGCGGTCACTACGCCGCAGACCGCGCCATTCTGGTCGTCACCGGCAACGTGGAGCCGCGCCGGGTCGAGACGATGGTCGCCAAGCTGTTCGCGCGTGTGCCGGCTCGAGCGGCGAGCCCGCCGCCCGCGGCCAAGCCGTTCAAGCGGCGGCATCTCCGCACCGATGTGGCCGCCGAGGTCGATAAGCCGACGCTCTACGCGGGCTGGCCGCTGCCGCCCGAAGGCCACCGCCACCGCGGGGCGGTAGAGATGGCGCTCTGGCTGCTGGCCGGATTCGTCTCGGCCGACGATGCCGATGACGACTACGAGGTCTCGGTCGAGCTTCACGGCAGCGCCCCCGCCGAGCTCGGCGTTCTGGTCATCCGTGTGAATGGGGAAGACGCCGCACTCGCTCAGGTGGAAAAAGATGTCCTCGCCGCCGCGCGGCGGGTAGGAACGCTCACTTTCGGATTCCCGTATCTCGTGGCCAGAGCGGAGGCCGTAAAGGTCGCCGTGTACGGGCTCGATTCGCCCTGGACGCGCATCAGTGCGTATGCCGACGCTCTCCAGCGAGGAGCGCGCGACCGGCTGCTTCTCGACGACCTGGCGCGCTTGCAGCAGATCGACGGAGACGAGATCGGCTCTGCGGCCCGGGCCTTCCTCCACCCCGATCGAATGATCGCGGTGCGGGCACGTCCCGCGCGCACCCGGTCGAGCGCGCTCGGGGCGATCGGATACCGCGGGACGGTGGACGATCACGCTATCTCATCGGTGAACCCGGCCGACGCCTACCGGCCGATTCCGGCGCCTGCGCCGCGCCCCAAGTTTGCCGGAGCTGCGCGCTTCGTCCTCGAGAATGGGCTCGAAGTGATCCTCTATCAGTCGTCGTTGGTGCCGACCTTTACGGCTCGATTGGTGTTTCGGGCCGGGACCGCCGACGACGCGAGCGGCGGGCTCAACGCGGCCGCCGCGGTGTACGGGCTTCGCGTGCCGGCACTGAAGGACGTGGATTGGAGCCTTCATCTCATCAACGGCGGCCACGCCTGGCGCAGGGTCAAGCGCGACGTCATCGAGTTCGGCGTCGAGAGCCTGGCGATGCAAAGCGACTCCTCGCTCGCCCTTCTGGCCGGCGTGGTCGCCAAAGGCGACTACTCGGCGGACTCGCTCGCGGCGGTGGGCAAGTCGCTCCGATCCCGCGCCATGGTGGAGAGTCGCAAGTTCAGCGCGACCATCCTCGAGGCGATTTGGGGCGAGGGCAGCCGCAATGCGCGGGTCCCCGGGGCGACCGTCGGTGCCATCGACGTCGATGCCGCTCGCGACTTTCGCGAGCGCTTCTTGACCGCGAGGCGCGCCACGCTGATCGTGACCGGGCGCTTCGACTCGGAGATCGTCACGAAGCAGATCCAGTACTCGTTCTCCGATCTGGAAGGCGGCGCGGCGGAGCCGGCGACAAGGGACCGCGACCGAGATGCCGACGGCCACGGTCCGCTCAGGGCCGCCGGTCCTGCCGTCCGGACGATGCCGATCGACCGCACCGGCAAGCAAGGGATGGTCGGCTTGCTCATCGCGGTACCGGTGCGGCGCGACATCGATCGCGCCGCCGTCCAGGTTCTCGCCCAGCTTCTTCATGGCAGCGCCTGGCGCTTGCGGTCGCGGCTCGGCGCCGCCTACGCGCCGTCTGCGTTTCTGCTCGACGATCCGGGCGGTGCGGTGCTGGGCGTCGTGGCCGATGTGACCACCGACCGGGCTGCCGACGCGTTGAAGAGCATCCGGACCGATTTGGCCGCCATCGCTGCCGGCGGAGATGAGCTCGCCGTCCCGTTCGTGATGGCGCGCCGCAGCGCCATGGAGGAGCTCCTCGCGCCGCCGAGCGGCGCCATGGCCGCGGCCGACGCGTTGGCGGCCGCGGCCGCGCGCGGGCGAGGGCTCGAGGAGGCATCCGCGCTCGCGAATCAGGTCGCGGCATTGACCCTCCACGATCTCAAGACCGTGGCCGCCGCGATGCTGCGGCCCGAGGCCCAGGCGATCGTGCTTTTCGGCCCGCAAGCGACCACACGAGCCGCGCTCAACGCCGCCGGTCTGACCCTCCCTCGTGCCGGCGTTCGCCGAGCTGGACAGCGAGAGTGACGAGCGCCACCGGCGGCAGGATGAATAGGTTCACCGCCTGCCAGCCGGCGCCGTGCTGCGCGATGCCGGCCAAGAGCGAGGCCGCGGCGACCGCCACGGAGACGAGGAGCTCGCCGAGGCCTTGCACCCCGGCTCGCCTCTCCGGCGGCGCGGCGGCGAGCGTCGCCGACATGCCGACGTAGGCGAAGTTCCAGCCCAGGCCGAGGAGGAAGAGCCCGAGCTGGAAAAATGCGACGGACGTCCCGCTCATGTTCGCCGCGGCCGACAGCGCGCATAGGAGGAGGCCGACGACCATGATGCGGGAAGCGCCGAAGCGAGCGACGAGGCGCCCGGTGAAGAACGAGGGCGCGTACATGGCCACGACGTGCCACTGGATGACGTACGTGGTCTCTGCAAAACCGTGGTGGCAGGCGGTCATGGCGAGCGGGGTCGCCGTCATCACGAACACCATGGCCGCGGTCGCGACCATGCCGACCGCGATCGCGGTCCGATAGGTTGGACCGGCGACGTCGCGATCGGGTGGGCGAGCGGGCGGCGCGCTCCCCTCCGGCGGGGAGCGCAGGAGTTGCAGGACGAGCGCGGCGACGAGCGCCAACGAGAAGAGCAGGGCGTACGAGCCGGCAAAACGCGCGGACCAGGCGTGCACGGTGCTGCGCGCCAACCAGGGCCCGAGGAACGCGGCCAATACGCCGGCCGACATGACCCATGCCAGCGCGCGTTCTCGTGCCCCGGCGGCCGCGCCCTCCGCCGCGGCGAAGCGGTAGAACGACGTGAAGCCGAGGTACCCGCCGACCAGCGTGCAGCCGGCGCAAAGGAGCGCGAACGATCCGCGCACGAGGGCGAGCGTGGCGACCGCACTGCCCACCATGCCGAAGATCGCGCCGAGCGTGAATCCGGCCCGCCGGCCGACGCGAGCCATCAGTTGAGACGCGGGAAGGTTGGCGCACAGCGTCGCGAGATGCTGCAGCGCGACCGGCAGCGTGGCCAGCATCGGGTCGCCAGCCAGCTCCGCGCCGGCCATCGCGGACTCGGTGACCAGGATCCCGCTCGTGCTGGCCGCGAGCGCCTGACAGACGAAGTAGAGATACGTATTGAGAGACGAAATCGACACGCTGTGATCGCCGTTCGAGCCGGGTCGGAGCGGCTGCGGCGGCGCGCGCTACCAGACGCAATGCCGAGGCCAGGTTCGCGGCCTGGGCGGCCCGGGCCGCGACTCGCGACTCGCCCCATGGCGTCGAGGCGATGGACGAGAGGTTGCGCCGGACCTTGCCGACCGCCGGATTCGCTGTAACCGAGTGACACAGTGGCGTGACTGCATCAGGTACGCGGCACCTGGCACTACGGTCTGCCAGACGGCTGGCTTCGATGAGATCGACTTCATCGCCGGGTCGACTCTCCACGTCGCCGATCACGTCCAAGCGCTCGCCGAGCTCGGGATCGGGCCCGATCGGTTTCTG
>Ga0187894_10006013_pt1 | contig 12089 bp, 6 predicted proteins | sample GBC1701081metaG_FD_136650 | JGI IMG/M metagenome (GOLD analysis project Ga0187894, IMG submission 136650) | White microbial mat communities from a lava cave in the Kipuka Kanohina Cave System on the Island of Hawaii, USA - GBC170108-1 metaG ... | reverse complement strand
GCCTGGGCGATACCGAGGCTGCTATCCTCACCTTCATGCGCCTGCGGGAGCAGTATCCGGGCGATCCCGCCGCCAGCACTGCCGCGCTCGAACAGGGCGACCTGTATGCCGAAATAGGCGACACTGCCCAGGCAGCGGCGACGTATATCAACTTGGTGAACGCCTATCCGGGTTCACCCGAAGCCCCGACGGCACTGCTGCGGGCGGCAGAGATCGGTTGGGCGGGTGGCAACCGCGACGGGGCGATCACCCTGTACGAGCAGTTGGCGCAGCTTTATCCGGCGTCCGATCAGGCCAAGCAAGGCTTGTTCGAGGCGGGGATGCGCCTGCGCTCTGAAGACCCGGCCCGTGCCGCCGATTTGCTCGCCCGCGCCGGTACAGCCGAGGGTTATGTCTGGCAGGGCAAGCTGCTAGCAGGCATCGGCGACACTGAGGGCGCTAGGGTCGCCTGGGAAGCGGCGCAGCGCGTCGAGCCGGGGACATTTTTCGCCCTGCGCGGCTGCGAACTGCTGACAGGCCGTGAATCGCTGGCGGCCTCGCCCGCCGTGCAGCTTCCACCGTTCGACAGTGCCGACCGCGCGCTGGCGGCGGAATGGGTCGCGGGGGCGTTCAATTTGCCGGGTGTCTCTGCCGATTTGTCGCCGGAGCTAGCCGCCAACCCGATCCTGCAACGAGGAACGGAATTGTGGGCGGTTGGCTTGTGGCGCGAGGCGCGGGGCGAATTTGACGCGCTGCACAAACAGGTACGCGACAATCCGGCGGCGCTGTTGCAACTCGCCTTTCATTACCAGAGCATCCCGGTCTACCGCTCGTCGATTTTCAGCGCGACGCGGCTGGTGTTCGCCTCGAATCAAGCGTTGTTGACCATCCCCCCGGCAGTGCTGCGGCTGGCCTTCCCGGTTTATTACCGCGACCTGCTGACTACGCGCGCGGCTGAAAATGAACTTGACCCGCTGCTGGTGGCCGCCCTCGTCCGCCAGGAATCCAGCTTCGACCCGACCAACCTGAGCAGCGCCGACGCGCGTGGGTTGATGCAGCTTATCCCCAGCACGGCGCAGGATGTGGCGGGGCGGTTGGCCTGGCCGGATTACAGCCTCGACGATCTGTACCGCTCGATGGTCAGCCTGGCGTTCGGGACATATTATCTGCGGGCGATGGCCGACTTCCAGGACGGCAGCACGGTCGGGGCGCTGCTCAGTTACAACGCCGGGCCGGGCGCGGCGCAAGGCTGGCTGAACGACGCCGGGGGCGACCTGGACGTACTCTACCAGACGATTGCCTATGCCGAAACCAAAACCTACCTGGATGTAATCTATGTCAACCACTTCATCTACCAATTTCTCTACACCGCCGACGTGCCGACCTGCGGTTTCGACCTGCCCGACCCCGCGCCGCCCGCGCCCGCGAGTTAATGCCGCGCAATCAAAAGACCCGCGCACTGGTGGGTCTTTTGATCTTTATGGGGAAATATAGAGCAATTGCATCAGCGCAGCGATCAACCTAGAATTCATCTAAAACCACTACTCGAACCTCTTGGACTCGTTTGAGTGCCACGTCATTCGTCAAAAAAGCGTCGCAAGCAGTTTCCATCGCGGTTGCTACATGCAGCGCATCAGGCGTCCGCAGGTTGTACTTGGCGCGCAGTCTCGCCGCTGATTCAGCTATCGTCGCCGTGACAACCACCAGATGAAATGTTGCGCTGTTCAATAAAATATTTCGGTATGCTTTTTCTATTTCCTTTTTTCCGAGGCGAATAGGTTGGCTTAATACCTCGGTTAAAGTGATGACCGAACTAAAAATTGGGATTCGCTCTGCTTCCGCCTGCCTCACGATGGAACGTACCCGGCCAATATAGGTTGAATGTTGTTCGATCAAATAGATTAAGGGTGACGTCTCAATATACAAACGACTCACTTCAGGCAAGGAATCACTGATCTTCAAGATCGATTGTCCCATTCGTCACGTATTTCATTGATATAGGCTTGAACGTCAATTCCTTCCCAAATTTCCTTTCCTAATCCTTCTAATTCGAGCAGACTGTGCTTATGATGAACTTGAGCGGATACAGGTTCGGTTAAACTGTCCACAATGACCATAATAAGCTGCTTCCGCTCCTCGATCGGCAGGGCGCGAATTTCTTCGACGATTGCTTCGAGTGTCATGGCGTTCACTCCTTCAAACATTTTGCTGATGATTATTGTATCAGGCCATCATGCCTTCTGCTCGGTTGCTACCCTGCAAAACTGCTTTTTAACGACAAAACCCCGCGTTAACGGGGTTCAGGTGTGTCCAGGTCAGCCTGTAAGCCGCCTTCTGTCGTGGGCGATCATCTATCTGCCCCGCACGTTACCGCGCGGAGTCAAGCAGCACACCCGGCGCTTTTTGTGGGACGGGTCGCCCCAATGCGCCTGCTTGGCCTTGCTCCCGGTGGGGTTTACCTAGCCGCGACCATCACTGCCCGCGCCGGTGGTCTCTTATACCGCCGTTTCACCCTCGCCCGTTGCCGGGCAATACACCTCTCTGTTGCACTTTCCGTCGGGTTGCCCCGCCTGGCCGTTAGCCAGCACCGTACCCTGTGGAGGGCGGACTTTCCTCATCCCTGAACGAGCAGGGACGCGATCACCCGGCCAACCTGAACACCTGCCCATTATACGAAATAGCACGAACCCAGAGTAGGGTATAATCCGCCCGCGTTTGCACAACCAGGAAGGGTTACGCCTGTGTTCGCTCGTCGCCATCCCCGGATTATGTTGGCCGCCGTTGGCCTGTTGCTGCTCATCGCCGCCAGCCGGATATATCGCTTCAGCGAACTCGGCATGAACCCGGATGAAGTCTGGTCGATCTGGCAGACGTTTGGCACGCCAGGGCAAATCCTCCAATGGACACCGTATGACTGGCCGCCCGGTTATTTTTTGACGTTGGGGGCGTGGCGCGGCTTCGTCGGCCAGCACCCAATTTCCCTGCGCTACCTGTCCGTCCTGGTTTTCCTGGTCGGGAGCAGCTTCCTCTTCCGAGTCGTCAGGCGGCTGCATGGGGCGACCGCCGCGCTGCTGGTGCTACCCGCCTATGCCGCGCTGGGCTTCAGCATCCTCCTCAGCACCGAAGTGCGGGGCTACGCCCTGCTGCTCGGCCTGCTGCCGGTCGCCTTCTGGCTGATGCTGCGCTACTTTGATCGCCCGACGCTGGCGCGCGCGATCTCGTTGGCGCTGGCTCTGGCGGCGCTGTTTTACGTGTCCGTCACCAGCATCGGCGCGTTCCTCATCATGGGCGTTTATGCGCTGGTGGTGTACCGGCAGAAGGTTTGGCGCGGCTGGCTGCCGGGGGTGATCGCCGGTCTGCTGGCCGTGCCAGAAATCTTGTCGAAGGTCGGGGTTGCCATCGCCCGCACCGAGGCGACCCGTACCCTGACCTTGCCATCGCTACCCGAAGCCTTGCGCAATTTGTATTGGGATTACGCCGGTTATGAAGCTGTCTTCCTGATCTGGGGCATCCTGTTCATCGCTGCGACTGTGTTGATCGTGTATCGTCGCCGCGCGGACAATACGGTGCTGGCTTGGCTGCTGTGGGCGGTCGGCGCGCCCGTGCTGATGTATGTCCTGCACCCGCTGCTGGCGTTTTTTTCGGTTCGCTACGCCTGGTGGATTATGCTCGGCATCGCGGTGTGGGCGGCGTGGGGGCTGGCGTACCTGCCGCGCCGGGGCATCATGACGGTAGCACTTTTGCTGACTGGCCTGATGTTTGTGCCGATCCCGCTGCAGGAGTACATTTTGCTGACCGGCCGCGCGCCGCTAGAGACCAATTTCACCTGGTTGCGCGACTATCTCATCAGCGGCGATGTGTTGGTGATCGACGCAGGCGAACGGTGCGGCAGCTTGGAAGAATGGGATTATTTCAGCCGTACCTACTTCCCGGTGCGGTTGACCGTAGTCGAGAACCCGGCAGGCCACCGGCGCGTCTGGTACATCACCGGCCCCGTCCCGCCCAATGCCGATCTCCAAGCCGCCGTCACTGATGGCCGTGTCCCAGGCCGCTTCGTCGGGCCGCCGGGCTGCCTGTTCCGCCTGTACGAAGCGCCGCCCGATACCGACGGCATCCTGTTCGAGAACGGGATGCGTTTTCACGGTGTGGACGTGATGGACGGCGAAGTTCCCTGGACAACCCCGCTCGTCCGGCGCGAGGGCGAGACGGTGCGACTGCGCCTGTGGTGGTCGGTTGACCGTGCGGTTGACCTGGATTACAGCATCAACACCTATCTTCACAATCCGAACACGGGTGTGTTTGCCCAGGTGGACGGCCCACCGCAGCCGGTTTACCCGGCACGCGCGCCTATGGAAACCAGCCGCTGGCAGCTAGGCAGCTACATCATTGAGGAACGGGAACTGGTGCTAAAGTACCCTACACCCAAAACCAATTTTGGAATTTATCTGGTCGTGTACTTCTGGGCAGATGGCAAACGTATCCCTGCCCCCGGCACGGACGCGGATACTGCCCTACTGCTGCGCACGCTGCGCGTGATGTCGTACTGAACGCCGGGCAAAGGGCGGGTGAGTGGCGGTTGCCAGCGCCCACGAAGGCGGCTACAATGGCGGTTGTTGTACCGGGGGATAGCATGATTTGACTATCCCCCTTCGCGTTCAGGAGTTGTATTTGGCGACCCGTACCCGTTCGATGTCTCCTTCCATAGGCCGCTGGCGCAGACGGCTGTTGCACACCTGGCGCACATTGTTCACGCCGGGCGATTTGGCGGCGTTGGTGATCGCGGTTGGGCTGCTGCTGATGCCGGTGCTGTCGCTGGCAGGGGCGGGCTGGCCGCTCGACCTCCGCACCGTGATCCCGGTCATGGCGCTGAGTGTCGTATTCGGCTTTTTGCTGTCTCGCAGCCACTACAACGAACTGTTGGCGCTGCTGATGAGCGGCATTTACGGCGTCGGCTTCGTGCTGCTGCTGGCGGCGATCAACGAACCGGGCAACATCGGCGAAGGCGCAGTCAGCGTGTTTTCACGGCTGTTCCGCTGGGCGAGTGATGCTGTGTCCGGAGGGATCAACCAGGACGATCTGGTGTTCACGCTGCTGGTGGCGGCGCTGTTCTGGTTCCTGGGCTACAACATCGCCTGGCACATCTTCCGCATCGACCGGATGTGGCGGGTGATCTTGCCGCCCGGCCTGATCCTGGTCACGAACAGCGTGTATTACACCGGCGCGAACAACCTGGATGGGTATCTGATCATCTTCACCTTTTTGGCGCTGCTGCTGGTGATCCGCTCGAACCTGGACGCTCGCTCGTGGGAATGGTATGTCAACGGCATCCGCGTGCCAAGCAAACTGCGGCGGCAGTTCTTCCGCATCGGCGTGATCCTGGCGCTGGTCTCTTTGCTGATCGCTTGGGTCGTGCCGTCGGGCGACTTGCAAGACCGGCTGAACCGCTTCCAGGAGTTCATGCGCGCCGAACCGCTGACGCAACTGAGCGAATTATGGAATCGTCTGTTTTCCAGCGTTGAGACGCAAGGGCCGACCACCGCCGATTATTACGGTAGCGACTCGCTGCAATTGGGCGGTGCGATCAAGTTGGGCGAACAAACGGTGTTCGCCGTGTCTGCCCCGGTCGGCAGGCGCTATTACTGGCGGTCGCGCGTGTTCGACCTGTATGACCTGGGGCGGTGGTCGCCCGCCGTGACGACGCGGCTTACAGTCGAAAGCGCCCCGCTCAACATTATGCTCGAAAGCGACTTCATGGGTGGGCGCGACCCGGTACAGCAGCAGTTCACCGTCGGCCTGAACGCCTCGCGCCTGATTTATGCCGCGCCACAACCGATCCGGGTTGACCTACCGACCCGTACCGATCTGCGCTACACGCCCGACGATGAGACTCGCTCGGCCATGAATGTCTCAGTCATCCGCCCGCTGCGGGTGTTAGAGCGGGGTGACACCTACAGCGTGACCAGTCTGCTGTCGAACGCGACGGCCAGCCAACTGCGCGCCGCCGGGACGAGTTACCCGGAATGGCTGTCGCGGATTTACTTGCAAGTCTCGCCGTCGATCACCAACCGCACGGCAGAATTGGCGCGGGTGATCGTAAATGAAGCGAATGCGACCACGCCCTATGACCGGGCGAAGGCGATTGAAAGCTGGCTGCGGACGAATATCCTGTACAACGAAACCATCCCGCAGCCCCCGCCCGATCAAGACCCGGTTGATTGGGTGCTGTTCGACCTGCGCGAGGGCTACTGCAATTATTACGCCTCAGCGATGATTATGATGCTGCGGACGCTGGGCATCCCGGCGCGAATGGCAGCCGGTTTCGCCCAGGGGACGTGGGACGCGGCCCAGAACAGCTATATCGTTCAGGAACGGGACGCGCACACCTGGGTCGAGGTGTTTTTCCCCGGTTACGGCTGGATCGAGTTCGAGCCGACGGCGGCGCAAGCACCGCTCAACCGGACGGACGATATTCCGGCGGGCATCGCGCCCAGCGCCACCCCCGCCGTGTCACCGACGCCTACGGCCACCCCAACGCCGAGCATCACGCCGACACCCGACCCGCTGACCCCGCAGCCGCAGGCCGGATTGAGTCAGCCGACGGTCACGCCCACGTTCACCCCCACTCCGACAGCGACGCCGGTGATTGTGCCGACCCAGCCCCCGCCGCTGACTCCGCGACCTGCTGGGCCGCTGGGGTTCATCCTCCAGGCGTTGGGCGCGGCGCTGGTGGTGCTGCTCATCATCGCGGTCATCGTTGGTGTGGGTGTGTTCACCTGGTGGTGGTGGGAATGGCGCGGGATGGGCGGCCTCAGCCCGGTCACGCGCGCTTACGCCCGGCTGGAGCGTTACCTAGGGCTGATCGGGCTGCACCTGGGCAGCGAACAGACTCCGGAAGAACGGCGACAGCGCATCGTGCGCGCCCTGCCGAAGGCCGAGCCGCCGGTGACAGCCATCACGCGGATGTACACGGTCGAACGCTACGGGCGCGGCGGCCAAACGCCCCACGACACCGAGTTGCAGTCGGGGATGGCGGATGAGGCCTGGGTGGACACGCGCACCAACATCCTGCAACGTTTCTTGCGCCGCCTGCTGCCCTGGACACGGCGGTAAAAGGACTAAGGACTTAGGACTAAGCAAAGGCAGTGCAAAACAGCGTGTAAAAGTGGGCGGGTTGCGGGTCGCCTTTTTGCGGCGGCGGCGGCGGCGGCGGCGGCGTAAATGATCGACATGATGATAAAGATGAGAATGAGAATCGTGCCATTTTTATCAATCGTTGCAGTTGGTCAAAGCTGCTTCGTGAGACTTGACAAGGGCGAAACAGGCGACGAAAGCGACGAAAACGAATGGGCGAAATTCGCGTTATTCGTTCGACCATCAACAAACAAAAAGCATAACACAAAGGCACAAAGACACGAAGGCGCAAAGAAAGACAAGAGAAAAGCGTATCTCAGAGAGTCAGAGAAACAGAGTCTCAGAGGGTTACAGTATAGACCTAATGTTCTTACGTGTCAATTCTAAACTAGCTACCGGACACCAAACAAAGGTTCGAGGGAAGGGTAATGGGGATGGGGTCGGCAAGGGATAAACAGCGTTCGACGAAATCCCAACCGAGGCGAAAAAGGCTTAAATCACGACGGTCATGGCGATCCACCAAGTCGGTCAGACCGGCCAGTTCGACCTGACGGGCAACCGCCATGAGCCAGAGATAGAGCCAACAGACCATGAGGGTGAGGCGGCCTAAGCGTTGAAAGGAACGTAGATGGCTGCTTTGCAAATCGAAGCCATGCTTTTTCAGATCGGCAAACATTTCCTCAATCCACATGCGGCGACGATACAAGCGCACAGCCGCGCGTACTGTGGATTGGTTGGTCGCCAGCCCCTAGGCTTGGGACTGGCCCTTACGCCAATAGGCCACCAGATGAGTGAGTTGTTCGTTGGAGTGAGTTAACACCACCCATCCCAGCCAGCGACAACCGGGGCCGGACAGCAAACTATCCACCCATTGCCAGCGGCCATTGCCCTGCCGCCAGACCATCTGACGCCCGACCTGACGTAAGGCATAATCCCAACCGATCTGGCACACATAGGCGATGAGGGGGCAGCGTCCGAATTCACCGTCGCCGACTAAGGACACACGCACATCAGGCGGTAACAAGTCCTGCACTGTCTTCAACAAAGCGATCTGTGCCCAACTGGTGCTGTGTCCCTTTGTCCCCCGTTCCCACATCCACGCTAGCGGCAGACTGCGCCGACGGTAGGCCACGCTGACGATGATGAGGCGAAAGCCAAAGGCAATCCGGGTGCTATCCAGGATGAGATGCACCTTGCCACTGCTGGCCGCTGAATGCAGCATCCAGCGCGCAAATGGATCGTACCAGGCGCGTACTCTCACCGCCGGGTTAGCTAAAAAGCGACTGAAACGTTTGACGGTACTCAGTTTCTTCGCCCGCGACGGCATCTTGCGGGCGATGTGGCTCACCTGCACACTGCGCGACAGGAATATCCCGCACATCATCCACAGCAGGTTAGTCAGTCGCCTTTCACACCGATCCGGCACGGTTTGTCCAACAAACTTATGCAGGCTACTATACAACTGAGGAAGGCTAGGGGACGACATGTTCCATTCTCGCTTTCGGTTGGTGTGTGGTAACTCAACCCTAGCGAATTTGCTCCTGTTTTTCCATCCCTTCCTCTCGCTCAAACGTTCAGTGTCCGGTAGCTAAGCCAGTGTTCGAAAGTCTGCCAACAGAAATCTGGTTCCAACAAGGGGCTTAAGCCCCTTGTCCAGCACCAGCATTTTCGACTGATGGCTTAGATTATAAATGGGTTAGAGTCTGGATGGTTTAGGGGTTCAGCGCACGGCGTTCACGCCCAGCGCGCCGAGCGACACCGCCGCCGTGAGCGCGATGCTCCACACCAGCCCACCGAGCGCCAACGCCAGGAACAGACGGCACGGCTTGCCGTTCAGCGCCAGGCCGACCGCCGCGCCAATCTGCGCGCCAACCGTCATCGGCGCGAGCAAGCCTAAACCGACCAGGCCATATTGATCCCAGATGCGGCGGATCAGGCTGTTTGGGTTCGCTTCCGGTTTACGTCCCAGGCGGCGCATCACCCAGGCGCGGACACGCTCTCCCAGCAGGGTCACGACGGCGGCACCCGCCGCATAGCTCAAGCTGGTGGTTAGGATGACCAGGGGCGGTGATAGGCCGAGCGCCAGCCCCGCCGGGATCGCCGGCCAGAAATAGAAAAACGCCAGCGCAAAAATGCTCACCAACTTGGGGATGACAGTGGCGATGTCTTCCACGAAACCTCACGGCTCGACGGTACAGCGGCTGGCGGCGATAGGTGGACGCGCCGGAATCGGGTCAAAGGTCGGATTATAGCGCAGGATCGTTCCCGTATGATAAGGTGGCGAATGGACACCCTATATCGTGTCCCTACAGAACCCGCCACATCCTTCAACTAGCGACTATGGACTAGCGGCTAGCGACTCCCTACAACACATTCACTACGTCGAGCAGACCGGCGCGCCCCGCATTGGCCGCCGCGATGTTGTCCTTCGAGCCGACGACCGCCACCAGCCCCTTGTCCTTCAACGGTTGGAGCGCCGCGCCGAGCGCACGGAAGTCCGCCAGCGTGGTCGCCAGCACCTGGTCGCGCATGTGCTGCCGCCGCTCGTCGGTGTTGCCGGTCAGGGTGTTGACGAGTGAGGTGTAGCCTTTCGCGTCCGGCAGCAGGTGGGCGTCCATCTGCCCGATCGCGCCGATCATGCTTTTGGTGATCTCGTCCTCGCTCAGGTCGAGGGTCGCCAGGAAATCGCTGACGGCGTCGTAATGGTCGAGCGTGCCGAGCAGGTTCGGATCGCGCCACGACAGGAAGGTGAACACGCCCGACAACGGATCGAAGAAGCCGCGCCCGCCATACGCCCCGCCCTGCACGCGGATACGATCCCACATGTAGGTGGTGTTCAGGAATTGCAGGATAACGCGGTACGAGCCGTGCGCCTGGTAGCCCAGGTCGTACAGGTTCGCGCCCTTGCCGACGAAATTCACCTGCGCCGGGATCGTCAGCCCTTCCGATGTCGCTGCCAGGCCGGTCGCCCAGGCAGGGGTGGTGATGGTCGCGGTCGGCAGCGCGCCGATCAGCCCGGCCACCTGGGGCTGGAAACGCGCCCAATTATCGGCGTCGAGCGTGACATTGAAGAGCATGTTCGCCCGGTTGAGCAGGATGGCGCGTATCGCTTCCAGCGCCGCCAGCACGCCCGGCCAATCGCTCTCGATCTTCTCGGCCAGGCCGCGCAGGAAGAACAGGTTGCTGACGCCATTGATCTGCTCCGCCGCCCAATCTGCCGGGTTGAAGTGCGCCCGGATGCGCGCATTGACGACGGCGTGGCCGCCCAGACTCAAGTAGGATTCTTTACCGGCTTTTTCTTCCAGCACGATCTGGCGGAAGCGTTCGCGGTTGTCCAGGTTGGCGGTGAGCAGGATATCGCGCAGCACGTCGATCAGGTCGCCGGTCTGCGAGGCCATCGCCTTCGCGCGCAGGAACAGCCAGGCCACGCCGTCCGGGTTGTCATAGGCCGCCGAGGTGAACAGGTCGGGGCGGATGCCGCCGGTCTTGCGCCCGATGCGCTGCGACAGCTTGACGAAATCCTCGGTCGCCGTGCCGAGTTCGAGCAGGGCGCGGCCAAACAGGTTGACATAGGGCAGATATTCGGCGGGCAGCGCGCGCAGGTTGAAGCCGATGTCCAGGTAAGCGACGCCGTTGGTGGACAGGTCGTGGTACAGGATTTTGCTCCCCTGCTGCTCCTGGGCATAGAGCGGGAAAATTTTGATTTGCTTGTCCAGGTCGGCGCGGGTGAGCGAGGGGATGGTCGCCAGAGCTTCAGGCGCGTTGGGGGCTTCCTGCATCTCGCGCAACGCGGCGGTGTTGGCGATTACGGCCCGCACATCAGCCTGGTTCATGGCGGCGCGGGCTTTGTCCAGCCGGGCTTGTTCAGCGGCCTCGCGCTGGGCTTTCACCTCGGCATTGGGGATCAGGATGACGGTCGAGCGGTGCGGGTTGTCCAGGAACAGCTTCCCGATCAAGCCTTCGAAATAACCGTCGCCCCCTTTGAGTTGATCCTTGATGTGCTGCAACGGGGCTTCAAAGGCCACCGCCGCCATCGGGTCGCCGCCATGTACCCAGGTCGGCAGCAGGCCGAGCATGAGCGCCAGCCCGCGCGGGAAGCGCCCGGTGTTCAGTTCGCGCATGTCGAACTCGACCGTGTTCATCGACGCCTCAACCGTATCCTTGTCGATGCCCTGCTCGGCCAGGCCGGACAGCGTGTTCAGGATCAGCGATTCGACCTTCGGCGCGTCGGCGTCGGCGATGCCCTTCAAGCCGGTCGAAAAATACATCTGGCGCTGGTACGGACTGAACCCCGCCCCGACCAAATCCTCGCCCAGGCCGGAATCGAGTAAAGCCTTGCGTAAAGGCGAGGCGGGCGTGCCGACCAGGATGTGCGCCAGCATTTGCAGCGCCAGCGCCATTTCGACATCGGCGGTTTCGGTCAGCAGCCAGCTCACCGTGACCATGCCTTTGTCCCCGCCGCCCTCCTCACCGGCTTCGTAACCCTTCGTGACCATGCGCGGCGCGGCGAACGGCGGTTGCAACGGGATATTCTTCTCGACGTTAATCTTCTGGAAGTCGGTGATGAAGGCGTCGATCAGCCGCAGCCGCGCTTGCGGGTCGTCGTCGCCGTAAAAGTAGACCAGCGCATTCGAGGGGTGATAAAACGTCTCGTGAAATTTTTTGAACTGCGGGTAGGTCAGGTCGGGGATGACCGCCGGGTCGCCGCCGGAACTATAGCCATAGACCGTATCCGGGAACAGCGCCTCCTCGGTGTACTGGCCGATCAATTGGTCGGGCGATGAATAGACCGCCTTCATCTCGTTGAAGACAATGCCTTTGAAGGTCATCGGGTCGTCGGCCTGGTCGATTTCGTAGTGCCAGCCTTCCTGCTGCAAGGTCATCTCGGTGATGCGCGGGTAAAACACCGCGTCCAGGTACACGTCGATCAGGTTGTAGAAGTCCTGCAAATTCTGGCTAGCAACCGGGTAGACTGTCAT
>Ga0187894_10006012_pt1 | contig 12089 bp, 7 predicted proteins | sample GBC1701081metaG_FD_136650 | JGI IMG/M metagenome (GOLD analysis project Ga0187894, IMG submission 136650) | White microbial mat communities from a lava cave in the Kipuka Kanohina Cave System on the Island of Hawaii, USA - GBC170108-1 metaG ... | reverse complement strand
CTCAAGTAATCTTAAAACGAGCCGTCGGGCGGACGGTTAAAGACATAACGTATGTGGCTACACAAAGCGTGTCTTTAGAATCTACATCTATAACCGCTTAGGTTTAGATGGAGAGCGTCAATATCCCGATGTAAATTACCTCACTTATGTTACGCGGCAAATGTTCTTTGCGCCGCAAAGCGCAGAAAGAAGATAGCCAGACGGTAAGACCGTTGAAGACGGTCTTGAGCCTCTGAAACAAGTCGGGCAAATAATTCCGCGCCCTGAAAGGCGCACGAAGATTTCTTTGAAATTCATTCCTGTTCAATGATTCTACGCGCCACTTTCAGGGCGCGGAAATCATTCCCTGTTTATCCAGACGCTGTGCGATTCGCCTTCGGCTCATGCGCCCCGCGTCTGGCTACCTTCTTTCTGCGCCTCCAGCGCAAAATCGCGTAAGGTGGTTACCTCATTCATTTTTTAAATAACGGGAAGACACGCTCAAATAAATACTCCTTAATTTCAATATCCAACTTACCTGTGTTTTGAACAGCATTCTTTTCTGTCGGGGCGGCCTGTGTGTTATATGCAACCAGATATGCGGTGCGAGTATCCAGGTTTAGATAGAAATGAGTGATAAAAGCATTTTGGCCGCCGCTGTGACCGATAAAATGCTGTCCGTAGTTGTCTTCTATGAAATATGTGAGTGCCATAGCGTCTTTGCGATTCACTCCGTTTTTGATTTCGGGCAAACTTATCTGAGGGTTCCACATTTCAATTAAAGAAGAACGCTTCAAAACCTGTTCATAAACCTCTTTTTTGCTCTCGTCTCCCATCAGAAAATTCATATACTTAACCATATCTGTCAACGGTGAATTCAACCCTCCGTTCGATACCGTTATCCCTGTGTTTACATCAAACCTTGCTGACGTCAACTTCCCATCCTCCAACCGGTAACTGTGGGAACGATATTTCAGCAGATGGTACGGTGTTGCATCAAAATAACTCCGATACATCTCCAACGGTTTGAAGATGTTCTTGTCTATGTAAACCTCATAATCATCCTTTGTAATCAGTTCTATCACTCGTCCCAGAAATATTATCCCCGGATTTGAATAACTAAACTTGCTCCCCGGCTTAAATTCAATTTCGGTGTAAGGCATCATCGCTACAAGTTGTGACCAATTCTGCGGTTCATGCGGATGCCAATCTTTATCTCCTCCCCAGGGCCATGTCGCTGCGCGAAACCCTGCGCTGTGGGTCATCAAATGACGCAAAGTTATTTCATTCATATCTCCGTAAGGATTATGAACCTCTTGTAATTCAGGAAGATATTTCACAATCGGGTCATCGAGTTTTAGCAATCCTCTGTCCCGAAGTTGCATTATCGCTATCGCTGTAAATGTTTTTGTGATTGATGCCCAGTGATAGATCGTGTTCTCATCAACAGCCTGTTTCTTTTCAATGTTAGCCATGCCGTAGAATTGACGATCAATTACCTTATTGTCATGAATAAGCATGAAACTGCTGCCGACGATACCGTGTTTACTAAGCGACTGTTCATAAAATGCTTTGAACGATTGCCGTACCGTATCATTGTATTTGCTTTGCGCGTAAAATTCTGTTCCATTAACGAGCAACGCAAATATTAATAAAAAAGATTGGCTGAGCAAAACTATAATTCGACCAGGCACTTTGTTGCTACCTGCCATTGTTAAGACTCCTTCGGAAATAAATTTTGATCCTTTGGAAGCGACATTGATATTTCTCAATCAGACAACAGTGAATCAATTCTCGTTTCTATATGAATCAACGGTCGTGTAATTGCGAAACGCATCGCGTATGTTAACCACATACTTAATGATTTCTGTTCCGGCGTACACTAAGAGTATTAAGTCCATCAGCAAAAGCACCAAAAAAATCAGAACTATCTGCCTCATTATTGGTTCTTCGGATTTTTCAACATCCAATGCACGTTTAATGTTTCTATTCATGGGATTACAACCTAAAATTCTGTGGAACAAGTGTCTTTGAAATCAGACATGCGAAATCAACGGCATCTGCAAAGATTGAGTCCTTTTCTTCAAAGATTTTCAGTTCGACTTGAGCCTGTGTGACGGTGTGGTCTTTTCGACAAAAATTACAACATCATAGTGTCGCGCCAGCGCGTCATACTGGTATGAACCAATTTCCTGTTCTGTGTTATAACTTGCGGCAATACTGCGTGTGGGTCTTGGAGTGTTGAGCCAATCCGCCACAGGTCCCTTCGCCGGTGCTTTTCGCAAATCAAGCAAGAAAAGAGGGATGCCTGGCTCAGCCAAAATGTAATCGTTCGACCCTTGCTTGGCAGGCCCAACCTCAAAAGGTTTATTTACCCACGCGCCGGCAGGTGCTGTCTGAAGATTTTGCGGCATATTCAATGCTTGAAACCCTCCCTCATTAAATGCAAAACCAAATGCTAAGTGGTCTTTGCCGAATCGCTTTTCAAGATATGTCCCCATACGCTTTGCGTCGAAGACGCTATAGGCATTTGGTTCGGTCGGTTCATAAAAAGATACGTGAGCGTTGTGCGCCCATGTCACAATCTTGGAATTCTTACCTTCGTGTTCAAGTATCCATGCTATGTTCTCTGCCATGAGACGATCACGTAAAGTTTCTGTATCATTTGGCTTCGTTAAATACTCTCTTGCGATTTTGAGTCCAAGAACGATATCGTCCGCATATCGTTTTGCTTTCGCCCATTCCGCTTCGTTTGGTTGGTTCTTATTTTTTTCAAGAAGTTCGGACATCTCTGTTGTCAGCTTGTCCCATTCGGTGCGTTGGCTTTCGTTTATGCTGTGACAGAAATAATGGACTAACTTAGGCTTGCCTGCCTGAGTCAGCAAATCTTTTGCGCGAATAGCAAACGCAGGATGATTCTTCTCAAAATAACCTTTTAATTCGCCAATGCTGTTCGTGACTCGCGGAAAAAGATAAAACTCCACAACTATGCCAAAAGAGGAATAGGGTGAAGTTTGTATGAGCGAGATTTCATATATCTGCGCGGCTGTGACTGCGCAGCGTTGTGCTATACCGAAATCATCCGCCGAAGATGCTTTGAGTAAAAAGCCCCGGTTTTGTTCAAATGCTTTTACCATGTCTGCCAGGCCTTTTCGGAAAGCAGATCGAAGCGCGGCAATTTGTTCGGGCGTTGATTTTTGCAAGTCAGGAGGCTGGGACAACACCAGTTTGAGCGGTTCGCGCAACGGTTCGGCGATTTTCGCATCGGCTTTCTCAAGATAGTAAAAAGCCCTTTTTACAGCCGACTGTAAGCCTCCGATGTCAAAACCGTAAAACTTTAATTTCTGTGCGTTCTTAGGGTCTTGATTGTAATGACGCATCCATTGTATCAGGTCCATCACTTCTTCGTTTATCCATGTCCAATACCCCTGAGAGGCGAGGGCTTTTTCCGCGTCACCTTTCCCGTAAAGAACATAGTCGTTGATGGCTAAACAGTCAGCAAAACTGGCTTCGATACCAAAGAGCGTAAAGCCTTTTTCTTTTACAAGGTATTCAAAGATGCGGTGCTTCAGTTGAAAAAACTCTCTGCTTCCGTGTGTCGCTTCGCCGAGCGAGACAATTCGTGCATCGCCGACCAAGGATTTTAGAGCCTTCATATCTGCAAAGTCGCTGCCGGGTTGAACAGTTTTTATCTGTACGGCATTCTTTTGAATCCACTTGGTAATTTCTTTGTTGTTACCTTGTGCCGTGACGTTCAGACTCAATACCAAAACGAGTGCTATAACACGATTAATAAAAGTAAATCTGTAAAGCAAATTTTGACATCGAACGATATATAAAAACTTAGACCAATTGTTGAAGGCTGATGTGATTGCATTGACTCGCATCTTCATAACTTATTCCTTTTTATAAACTCAAAAACACTGTGCTTGCAGGACCAAACTCAACTTAAACCTATTATTTCTTTACCTGTTTTCCTTCAGCATCAATGACTGTAATCTCGCCAAGATTCAACTCGCGCAAACCTTGGCCTATCTTTGAATAGCCACCGATAAGCAATAGAGTCACTTTGGAGGTAACGGCATACTTTCGTGTGGCGGTGTTGACCTCTGTACAGATTTGAAAAGACACGCAAACAAACAACGTGATTAGAATACATAATGTTTTTTTCATTATTTTAATTCTCTGATTACGCCTGCTCAGTATCAACAATCTTGTTCTCTCACATATGAACTATTGCACTAATTCGGATGTTAGTTTTGCCCCGTTCAACGCAGACAGCATAGCCACAACGCGAACAACCTTGCCTGTGTCTTTTGCTATCCAGACCGTCTGCTTATTGGCTTCGTCGTCTGTTGCGGTTATCTCAACCTTGTAAGCATCGAAAACTCCTGCCTGAACCGTGATTGTTTCAGTGCCTAGAAATTTCAATTGTTTTATTTGAGCTTTTAGTTTCTGCACATCAAAGTTGCGAAATGTTGCCGAGTAACCGGAAGTTAAAGGGAGGCGTGCAATTACGTTGTACGCTCCGGCACCGTCGGCAAATATGACGCCGCCCACATCAACTGCAACGGGTTTAGGCTGTCCGTTTATACTCATCGTTCCCGTTGCCTTGTTATCTTTGAAATCTAATTCAACCGCCAGCGGTCCTTGTTTGACCGAGCGATGTTTCATAATCAGAGTGCCTTTTTCAAGGGTTGAAACATCCACAATCTGTCCCTGTGGCGTGTCGGATGTTTCGGTAATGACCCATGAGCCTTTGTCTTCCTTAATCTCTGTTTTCATAGTGAGCGGAATTGACTGACCTGCGAGTTCGATTGTGGCTTTGTAGTTGAATATATCGGGTTGTAGGTCGTTGGAAGGTTTTGGAGCGTTAATCAACACTGCGTCAATCTTCTTCGGTAGTGTGACAGTCTTTACATCTACTGTAATTTCTTTCAAGCGTTGAGCAACTTCCATTGTCATGGCTTGTTGATAACGACCGCCCAGATATTTGGCTAAAAACTTTTCAATCTCGGCAAATAAAGCTATGTTATTTATAGGTCGCGCAAAACCATGTCCTTCATCGGGCGCAACAATGTATTCAACAGGAAAGTTACGGTCGCGCAAGGCAATCACGATTTGATCCGCCTCGCGTTTATTGACTCGCGGGTCATTCGCCCCCTGAACAACCAAAAGCGGTGTCTTGATTTTGTTCGCGGAATTGAGGGGTGATTGTCGTTCAAGTTGAGCCTTGCCTTCGGGTGTGTTGGGGTCACCCATGCGTTTGTAGAAAAGTTGGCGAATTATCTCCCAGTAAGGCGGGAAAGTTTCCAGCAATGTAATAAGATTTGATGGGCCTACTATATCAACTGCGGCGGCATATGTATCAGGCGTAAAGGTAACGCCTGCGAGTGTTGCATAACCTCCGTATGAGATACCCATAATTCCGATACGTTTTGGGTCAGCGATGCCTTGAGCGACCAGGTGTTTCACACCCCAGGTTACATCGTCCTGCATTTTTTCGCCCCACTGAAGATTTCCGCTGTCGAGAAATTTCTTACCGTAGCCGGTAGAACCGCGAAAATTCAGTTGCAACACCGCATAACCGCGATTTGCGAGAAACTGCGGAATGCTATTGAATCCCCAGTAATCGCGTGCCCACGGGCCACCGTGCGGCAGAATAATAACGGGAAGATTCTTTGGTGAAATATCCTTCGGCAATGTCAGATAGGCAGGTATTTCCAAATCGTCTGAGGATTTGTAACGAACAGGCTTCATTGTAGCCAATGCTTCGCGCGAAAGTTTTGGCTGAACGCGATACTGCAAAGCTAACTTCTTTGTCCGGCGATCAAAGAAATAAGCCTCACCCGGTTCGGTGTCGCTACGGGCAATTATCAGCCATAATCGCTCGTCCTTCGTACTTGTAGCAAAGCGAATCTCTTTGCCGGGAATTCTTTGTTTCAGAAGCTTGTAATCGGCTTCAAATGATTTGTCTTTCCAATAGATTCGTTCACGTTCGTCATCGTATGTAGTAGAGATTAATTCATCGCTTATTTCTGAGAATCTCACCCCGCCCAGGTCCACACGATTCAGAGGGTCGGATTCGACCAACTCCTCTTTGCCCGTAATCGGGTTAAAAAGTTCAAGTCTGATCAGGTCAACGCCTTTGCCTTTGTTTGTTGTCAAATACACCCGTTGCCCGTCTTTGTGATAACGCACAGGTCCACAACTCTCAAAGACATTACATGAGTAGATTTTGGTGAAGCCTTTATCATCAACACGTAATATTTCCGTGTCCCCGTTTTCGGCAGAACGAACGGCTAAACGAATCTGATCTTTCAAATCAAATACCCAGCTGATAATGCGTTCGGTATTTTGCCTGACCAGAGTGCGTTCACCGGTTGAGATACTGACTTTGTATAGATCGTGCCACGTTTTATCGCGGTCATTTAGCCCGACATAAATAATATCGGGCTCACTGCGAGGGGTGGAATAAATAAATGCCCGTACACCTTTCATGTCCGTAAGATTGCGTGCGGCAGGGACGTCTTGACCCGCTACGACGTTGTCACGAGGATTAACCGCATAGACATTGAAGTTTTCATCTCCGGCTTTGTCCTGCACAAAAAGGATATATTTGCCGTCGCGGCTCCAGAAATAACTCTGAACAGGACGCGTCATATCGGCAGTAACAGCTTTAGCATCTTCGAAAGGTTCCCCGGTACGTTTTACCCAAACATTACGTGTGCCTTTGAATGGTTTAATAAATGCTATAAAAGCACCGTCAGGTGAGATTTGTGCGCCTGTGACTTCAGGGTCGCCGACGAACAACTCGCGGTCAATCAGCGGTGGTTGACCTTTGCCATTGGAGTTTGTTGGTTGTGCGTAAATGAGCGGAGAGATGGAAAGAGAACATATAAACAAAACAAAAGTGTAAAAGAATAATCTTGGTTGGAACATAGTTTTTTCTCTTAAATAAGTATTTCCGTTTTCCCGTTAATGACGGATACCGCGTTCAAAATATATGGCAAATAGACGGATTAAATTCTTTTCGTTTCCATGGTGTTTTACACTTTTTGGTAGTGTCTTGAGGCTGTGTTATGAGACTTTTAGTCAAACCAACGGACTTCTAAAGATTATTTACTGAGCCAAATAACAGCCTCATCAATTGAATAGAAAACACGATGCAACGGAAAGCTGCTTTCAGCTAACAGTTCCCACATCCTCACTAATCCGAAATCAACCTGATTTTTGACAACTACTGCGATACAACTACTACTGAGTCTTTCTCTATATCGCTCATGAAGCCGGACATTTTCCCGAACATTATTACAGGTTAGATTTTTTATATGTAACTCTCTGAAGTCATTTAGGATAGCTATTCCGGGTTGCCATGAAGGGTTATTAATAAGATCATTAAGATACCTCTCAAATTCAACATTCGTCGGGTCGCCGGATGCCATTATGGTTACAAATAAATCCCCTTGCTCAAAGTTGATTTTGTAGTTCATGGCGTTATTTGCTACGGATAGTTTTTTAGAAGCGATGAATTCATAACGGAGAGTACTTACTACATTGTAAACAAAGTTATCTTATATTTTGCCCTCTGCGAACTCTTGCGCCTGCGGCGTGCTATCTTCACTGAAAAGCAAATATTTCACGCCGCAGGCGCAAGAGTTCGCAGAGAAAGCAGAACACAAGAAAATTTAGTTTACAGAGTACTTACTTCTCTCATAACCATTCGTATAACCTTTGTATTCTTCTTCGATTATCCAAAATACCGACCTTGCGATGAATGATTTTTTAGTTGTATTTAATCCTCAATCAGCAAAAGTTTTTTGCTTGTTGTATAAGTGCGGCGGGGTCTTTAAAGCTCCGGCGCGCTTATACACAGCACAACAAATCGTTAGAATTCAAACCGCCCGCCGATTTGAATTTTACGTGAACCAAAAGCCCCGTTTATTACTCCGAAATTAGTGCGGTCCTGAGTGTTTAGGTTCGGGTTGTTGAAGTTCACACGGTTGAATACATTAAAGAAGTCCAATGTGATTCCAAATTTAACCCGCTCTCCTATTTTGGTTGTTTTACCGATTGATAAATCTAAATTCCAATTAGATAAACCACGCAACACTCCGTTTCCCTGTCTGCCATCCAAAGAAATAAGGGCTGGTCTGAAGTTGTTAAAGACAGCCTGTGGGTCAGCGAAAAGATTCAAGCCGGAACCTCTGGTTGCAGGATTTCCGCCGGTTCCTATACCACCGGTTCCGGCAACCGAGCTATGAACGCTGTTACTGTAATTCGGACTGCTGATAGGGATTGCGCCTGCTATGGCACTTGTGAAAAGCCCGCCACCGAAGCCTGCGCCACCGGCACCCACCAATGAACCTTGAAAGACTGTAAGCGGCAACCCGCTTGATGCCGTATAAATTCCTGAGAGATACCAACCGCCTATTAGTTTATCTGCCCAATTACCGGTGCTGAAACGATGTCCTTTACCAAACGGCAGGTCATAAACTGCGTTAGCGTTAAAGACATGGCGGCTGTCAAAACCTGACGGACCATAATCCAGATCAGGGAAGAAACTATTGGAGAAAGTAACAGCGGCGTTTTGTATAAAACCCGTCTGATCCAGCGATTTCGAGAGTGTATAGTTGGCGTCGAATGTAAGACCATGAGAGAGTCGCTTACGTAGCGAAACAAACATTGCGTTATAGTTTGACTTGCCTAGGTTGGTTCTTACAAACAATCCGCCTACCTGTCGGTTGTGATATGCAGGTCTCCCAAGAAATCCATCACGAACTCCGTCAAGAAAGACATTCCATACAAAACTCACATCGCCGCTCTGGAAATAAGGTGCTAAACCCAGAACATTAACGAGAACTGTGGTCGCAGGGGTAGTTGGCGGCAGTCCGAAAACCGCTGCTATTCCTGCAAACTGGTTATCAAACCATGGTTGCGGCGTAACTGCCTGCCCGTTTCGCAACTGTGTCGCTATAATATCGAACGCTTCTGAAAAGCGTTGGCCGGAGGCGGGATCTCTAAAGAAATAAGGCGCCGAGTTCAAGTCAACATTTTGATAAAGCTTGCGACCGAATCTGCCTATATAGCCTACTTCTAATAACATCTTGCCGGGCAGTTCACGTTGAATCGAAAAGTCAATTACATGGTTGCGCGGATTTCGTAGTTTCGGATCTAAGCTGAGCGAGAGCAGTTCACCAAATGCCGTTGACAGACCCACCACCTTATTTGGAACAATTGGCGGCGTGACGGACAAATTGGGAGGAGGTTGTGGTATTGGTCCATCCACGCCTACACGAAACGGCAGGTTAGCAGCGTTCCGTGGTCCTGCGTTAGTAAGAGTTTGAGCAAAGCCTACACCGAGTATTGGAAGTACAGCACTTGAAACAGTGTTCAGACGGTCATAGAGCAATCCGTACCCCCCGCGAATTACGGTTTGTCTTTCGCCAAACACACGTCCTAAGATCCCCGTTTTATATGACGGTTGCCATGCAAGCGAAATCCTGGGCGAAAAATTCTTACGGTCTATATCGAAAGTTCCTGTGCGTCCTGCGTTTTTCACAGGAAGATAGGCAAGGTCAGGATTAAAAATCTGACCTGCTTCTGCTGCATCTCTTTTTTGTCTAAGGTAATCCACAGGATCAACAAGATTATTAGTGCCGCGATAGATCAGAACCGTCTGTTGTCCCTGTTTTTCTTCAGGCGCAGTATTCCACTGGTATTGTAATCCGTAGGAAAGTGTCAGAGAGGGTTTCAGACGCCATGTATCCGCAAAATAGAATTGATAGTAACGAAATGAAGTATCGCTGGTTAATCCGGTACCGGGAGGAAGCGCATTGAGGTTTGCATCCCTTGTCGCAAGATATGTCACATTGTCAACAATACCAAGCAACATAGCGTAGAACTGATTGTACGTGCCAACATCCGCGCTTTGTAAGCAATTTGTCGTAACAGTAGTACTGCATGAAGGAGGACGTTGAGATGCCGGAATCGCAACATTATTACCCGCACCAATAAATGCAGAAGGGGTGCTGATGAGGCCGAATTTATCATTTCGGAAATGAAGCGTAGTGATGTTGCGAAAGTTTCCGCCAAACTGCAGGGTGTGAGTTCCCTTGAGCCATGTCACATTGTCCAAAAACTCTGTGTTACCTCCTGACAAAGCCTGTTTTCTGGAACTTACGCCAACATCAATGGGCTCGGCTACTCCGCCTAAATCAACAGGCAGATTAAAGCCCGTTGTCGGAGACGGTGTGATTGTGCTCAAAACAAAATTGTCAAAAGCGTGTCCTACCCGAAATTCGTTAATAAAAGTTGGAGAGAGCGTTCCGGTCAATGAAACAAGCAGATTCTTTGGTCTCTGGGTAAGTACGTCGCCAAACTCGCGGGTCAACAGATTTGCCTGACCTCCACCAGGCTGTGTGCTGCGAAAAGCAGACCCTCTTGTATAGAGCGACCAATTCTGATTTATTTGGTAATCGAGTCTTAAATTGCCGTAATCCGAGTTTAACGATGTAGGAAGATTGGCTGTGAAAACGCCTGTGTTTAGTCCGTCACCGCCCGAAGAGTTTGGCAATGGCAACAGGTTGAGTGCATTGCGTATCAAAGGATTTGAGCCTAAGCCACGCGGGTCAAGGGTTGTCAGATTCGGTGTAAAAATTGCTCCTGACGCATCACGAAATCGTAAAATACCGTTTCGCAGACTCTGTGTGGGCACAATGCGTGTAATCTGTGCAGAGGCGGGGCGGCGGCGGCCTTCGTAATTGAAAAAGAAGAAAAATTTATCCTTCATTATAGGTCCGCCGATAGTTCCGCCGAATCTGGTATCTTTCAATTCGGGGCGAACCAGACCAAGCCGGTTGTTGTTCCATGAATTGGCATTCAGATTATCGTTTTCATGGTAAGCATAAAGTGAACCGTGAAATAAGTTAGCACCGCGCTTGCTGATAATCGTGACCTGAGCACCTGCCGCACGTCCGAATGTAGCGTTCGGATTAGAAACTGTAACGCCAAACTCTTCGACCCCTTCGGTCGGGATTGGCACAACAGTACCGATTGAACCCCTAAACCCGATATTGTCCGAGACATCCAAGCCATCAAAATTGAATACATTTTGGTCGCTGCGCGAACCGGAAACTGAACCGTCTGTTGCTACTGCCGGCTGAAGAGGAAGCAACGATGTGACTTGACGGTTGAGATTCGGTAACCGTTTGACGCGATCGGCGTCAAGGACATTACCCACAGAAGAGTCAGCAGTCTTCAACTGTATTTCATTGGTAGCAGTTACCGTTACCGTCCCGCTTACGGTGTCAGGTTTGAGCGATATATCCAGGGTCACGGTTTTGGCAACATCCGCTTTTACATCCAAAATCACTTGAGTAGCAAATCCTTGTGCAGTGGTGGTGATCTCATACGTTGCCGGATTCAGACCTGCAAATACATAACTCCCTTCTTCATTTGTGGTAGCAATCTTTTCTGCGTTGGTTGTTTTGTCAACCAGTTTGACAGTTGCGCCGCGCACAACTGCTCCATTGGAATCTGTCACAACACCCGATATTTTTGCGGTAGCCGCTGTCTGTCCCAAAACACAAACAGGCAATAGGGTGACAACCATGACTAACATTATAAAGCGAACGGTTTTCATATCTCTGATTCTCCTTGTAATTGACAATTACAACACTCAAAGGAACACAATAAACACTTGTGTTTTTTGAATCCTTTGTAAGGGAAAGCTAAATTTGCGTGCTGTTTTTAGAAGTTAAGTGAAACTTAACTAAGGTTTTGCAGTTCCGGCTATATCTTTCTCGGTTAGTTAGAAAATTGTTGGCTCAACTTGAATCCAAATGCAGGTATGCCTGCCAACACTCGGTTATTAACGCAGTCATTACAGACTTCTTTATCAACCATCCAATTAACTAATGACGAAATTGGGGTTTGGAAAACCTCATATTTGACCGATCTAACCGTTGAAAAAGAACCAAACATCTAATGCGAATCAAGGGTAGAAATCGGTCATGTAGAATCAACAACTTACAAACTATTTTAATTCAAAAAGCCTAAAGTCGATTTTGTTAAGCCCTTTGTTTTCAACACGGGCAATTTTCTACCCT
>Ga0187894_10006011_pt1 | contig 12095 bp, 8 predicted proteins | sample GBC1701081metaG_FD_136650 | JGI IMG/M metagenome (GOLD analysis project Ga0187894, IMG submission 136650) | White microbial mat communities from a lava cave in the Kipuka Kanohina Cave System on the Island of Hawaii, USA - GBC170108-1 metaG ... | reverse complement strand
AGTTTTTGGGTGGAGCCGATTCTTTGCGGGAGAATCTCTACAATGAAAAAACTGTTTTTCGTTTTCGCGATCGCGCTCTCACTCAGTTCCAGCGCGTCAACGAGTGGGCAAAATCCTGAATCCGAGCGGTGGGCGCAGCAGGCCCGTAACGTCACGATCATCCGCGATGACTGGGGTATCGCGCATGTCTACGGCAAGACTGACGCCGATGCGGTCTTCGGCGCTATCTATGCCCAGGCCGAGGATGATTTCAACCGAGTCGAGACTAACTACATCAACTCGATGGGACGGCTCGCGGAGGCCGAAGGCGAGTCCGCGGTGTGGCGGGATTTGCGCATGAAGCTTTTCATTGATCCCGCGGCATTGAAGACCCACTACGAGGCAAGCCCGCCGTGGTTGAAGACGCTGATGAACGCCTGGGCCGATGGTCTGAATTTTTATCTGGCGAAGCATCCCCAGGCGCAGCCGAGGGTGATCAAGCGCTTCGAACCCTGGATGGCGCTCTCTTTCACTGAAGGGAGCATCGGCGGCGACATCGAAACGATAAACCTGGAGCAGTTGCAGGCTTTCTACGGAAACAGCCAGGTCACAGTCAGGTCGAATGATGAACGCGAGCTTTTCGCCGAGCCTGAGCCAACCGGGTCGAACGGCATCGCCATCTCGCCGTCGAATACGGTTGCGCGTCGCGCGCTGCTGCTGATCAATCCGCACACGTCTTTCTTCTTCAGGTCCGAGTTGCAGATGACCAGCGACGAAGGGTTGAACGCCTACGGCGCCGCAACGTGGGGACAGTTCTTCATCTACCAGGGCTTCAACGAGCGATGCGGTTGGATGCACACTTCAAGCGCCGTTGACGCCATAGACAGGTATCTCGAAACAGTGGTCAAGAAGGGCGACCGCTTCTATTACAAGCACGGGAGTGAAGAGCGGCCGGTCACGACGTCCGTGATCAAGGTTCCCTACAAGACCGGCCAGGGAATGGCCGAGAAAACGTTCACCGTCTATCGCACCCAGCACGGGCCTATCGTCTCCTCGACGGAAGGCAAATGGGTCAGCATCAGTCTGATGCATGAGCCCGTGAAGGCGCTGACGCAATCCTACACGCGCACCAAGGCGAAGAGCTACAAAGAGTTCAAGCAGACGATGGAACTGCATACCAACTCGTCGAACAACACGATCTACGCGGACGCTGACGGCGCCATCGCCTATTTTCACGGGAACTTTATTCCGAGGCGCGATCCCAAATTCGACTGGGCCAGGCCGGCGGATGGCAGCGATCCGGCGACCGACTGGCGCGGCCTGCTGTCGGTGGACGAGACGCCGAATTTGCTGAATCCGGCGAGCGGCTGGCTCTACAACGCCAACGACTCGCCATGGTCGGCGGCGGGGCCGAACAGCCCGAAGAAAGCCGATTATCCGGCTTATGTTGATTCGGGCGCTGAGTCTGCGCGCGGACAACACGCCGTCAGAGTGCTGCAAGGCAAAAAAGATTTCACGCTCGACTCGCTGATCGCGGCGGCCTACGACAGCTATCTGACCTGGTTCGAGAAGCCGATCCCCGCTCTGGTCAAGGCGTGGGACCAGACGCCCGCGTCCGATCCTCTCAAAGCGAAAACGTCCGAACAAATCGGGCTGCTGCGCGCGTGGGATCTGCGGTGGTCCGCGACGTCCGTTCCGACATCACTCGCCGTGTTCTGGGGAGACGATATTCAGCGCAGAGTGAGGCGTACGGGCTTGTCCGCCGCGGACTATATCGCCGGCGAAGCTACGGCGGAACAGCTACTACAGGCGCTCTCAGCAGCGTCTGACAAACTCGCGGCCGACTTTGGAACCTGGAAGACGCCCTGGGGCGACATCAATCGCTTTCAGCGTCTGACTGGCGACATCGTTCATCCTTTCGCCGACGCCGGCCCCAGCCTTCCGGTGGGATTTACGTCCGCGACATGGGGTTCGTTGGCCTCGTTCGGCGCGCGCCCGTACAAGGGGTCAAAGAAGATTTACGGAACCAGCGGCAACAGTTTTGTGGCCGTCGTCGAGTTCGGCAAGACGGTGCGAGCCAAAGCCGTGTCCGCCGGCGGAGAGAGCGGCAATCCGTCGTCGCCCCACTTCAATGATCAGGCGAAACGTTACAGCGCGGGCGATCTGAGAGATGTGTATTTCTACCGCTCGCAGCTCAAGGGTCACACTGAACGGGTGTATCAGCCGGGAAAATAGCATTCAAGAAAATGTTTGTTCGTAGTCCCGCCTTTAGGCGGAAGGTTTCGCCGGCCAATACTTCCGCCTAAAGGCGGGACTACGAACTTCTTTTTCTTAAAGTCTATAATTGCTGATTAAAGGGAATCATCTACGGGAGAAAAGAATGAACCTGCTATTAGGACTCTTGTTGTCCGCATTTCTGACCAATGGTTCTTCGCTGACCATCGGCGCGCTGCGCGTCATGCCCGTGCGCTGGGATAAAGAAGCGAATTTCCAGAAGCTGGATAAATACGCGCGGCTGGCCGTCGCCAAAGGCGCGCAACTTGTGGTGACGCCGGAAGGCTTTCTGGACGGTTACGTCGGCAATGATGTGGACCTCGACCGCAAGAAGTATTTCGAGATCGGGGAGCCGATTGACGGGCCAATGATGCGCCGCGTCGGTCAATTGAGCCGCGAATTGAAAATCTATCTGCTCGTGGGTTTTTCCGAACGCCGTGGCGAGCAGATGTACAACACGGCGGCGCTTTTCGGTCCGGATGGCGCGCTGATCCATCGTTATTCCAAGACGCACGTCGGCAGTGAACGCCACAACGCGCAAGGGACGGAGTTTCCCGTGGTTGATACTCCGCTGGGGCGTTGGGGAACGCTGATTTGCTTGGATCGCCAACTTCCCGAAACCGCGCGCATCCTGGCCATCAAAGGCGCGCAATTGATTCTGAATCCTTCTTACGGTTCGCACGGCGAGATGAATGAAGTGATGATGCGCACGCGCGCTTACGAGAACAGCCTGTACGTCGCCTTCGTGCATCCTCAATGCGCCCTGATTATTGACCCCAAGGGCGCGATCATCGCGCGAGACGATGCCGCCGCCGGCGACCAGGTCGTCACCGCAAGCATTACCCTAGACGACCGCGTGGGCCGCGGCGTGATCCGTGGCCGCCGCCCGGAAATTTACGGCGAGATTCTGAGCAAGCCGAAGCCGGGCAAGCAGCCATAAAAACGATTCGTTCACTTCAAAGGAACATCCATCTACCTCGACCAGAAAGTAGGAGTCTGAACATGCCCGTTCGATCGGCTGAGCCGGTATTCCACTCCGCAAGTCCGCCAGGCGTTGGAACATTGCGCCGCGTCAGACCCGGATACGGATGTGGCGCTGCTGGCGCTCGAACAACTGCGCGCCCAACAAACGCAGGCCCTGGCCAAACTGCTCGGACAACGGGTGGAGCAGGCGCGCGCGAAAAATGATGAAGCGGCGTTGCGCCAGCTTGCACAGGAGCAGGAGCGTTGGATTTCGCTGGTCAGAGGCTCGATGCTGCCCGCTTTTATGCGTGTCGCGCCGCCGCACTTTAGGTTGAAGGCGGAGGATCAGACGGCGCGCGTGTTGGCCTTCGGCGATTTCGGCAATGGCTCGACGGAGCAGAAACAGGCCGCCGCCGCGATGCTGAAATTTCATCGTCAGACGCCCTTCGATTTCGCCGTCACACTCGGCGACAACTTTTACAGCAAGGGCATGGAAAGTCCCACCGACCCGCGCTGGAAGACGTGGTGGGATGAGCTTTACGATCCGCTCGGCATTCAATTCTACGCCACGCTCGGCAACCACGATTGGGGCTTGGCCGACAGCCCGGCGGCTGAGATTCTTTACACGCGGCAGAGTCCAAGCTGGCGCATGCCCGCGCCCTACTACACCTTCACCGCCGGGCCAGTGCAGTTCTTCGCGCTCGACACCAATGAGGTTTCGGAGGCGCAACTGCTGTGGCTCAAAGACGAATTGGCGAAGAGCCGCGCGCGGTGGAAACTGGTCTACGGCCATCACCCGATCTATTCCGCCGGCGCGCACGCGGACACCCAGGGGTTGATCAAGCGGCTACTGCCGGTCTTGAAAGGGCGGGCGGACGTTTATTTGGCCGGGCACGACCACGATTTGCAGCGCCTGAACGCGGAGGAGGGCGTGCACTTCTTTGTTTCGGGCGGAGGTGGAGCGGGGCTGCGCGAACCCAAACCGGGAGCGCGCACACTTTTCGCCAAAGCCGCGCACGGGTTCTGCGTCGTGGAGGCGGACGGCAAGACGTTGAAGGTGAGGTTCGTTGATATCTCCCTCAAGGAGTTGTACGAAGCCACTCTGGTCAAATGATGATCTTTGTCACTCTTCCGCGTGTTCGGGTTCACCTGCTTGACTCTGGCGCCGGGAGCAGGCTTCGGCACGCCTCGCGTCCTGGAGCGCACGGTCTTTTCCGCCGAGCCCCCATCAGGGTCTGTCAGACGGAGCCGAATCTCATATTCCGTCTCCGGGCGCAGGTCGAAGACGCTGCCCGCTGTTTCAAACTGTCGTTGAGAACCTAAAACCTAAGACCGACCACCTAACACCTATAAATTTTTCTTTCGCTGGCCCGATCAAGTGATGGGTCGAAGGAGAAATTTATAGGTATTAGGTGGTCGGTCTTAGGTTTTAGGTCTCATCATCTATTTCGGTTGGGCCCCGGTCTTGAAATCTTGTCGTTACCCAAAACTTTGCACGAAACTCACGCTGGAAATTAGACACCCAGCGAAAGGACGAACCTGCGAACAATTCTAAACTCATGAAGCTGCGTGCGCGCGAATCGCAATAGTGGGAGGAGGCCAGTCAGGCTCTCGGCCTCGCGCCGGCAGACGAACAAGTCGCGCCGGTAACCGTCTATATGATCTTTCGTCTGCCCTGCCGAAGCGTGAGAATGAGGCAGCCCGCGGCTATGGCCGATAATGAAAGATAAAGCATGCTTCCGAAGAAGGAGTTAGTCGCTTTCTTCAAATAGCCCACGACGTACGGCCCGACGAAGCCTGCCAGACTGCCGATAGTATTGATCAACCCAAAGGTGGCTGCCGCGGCGCTCCCCGTTAGGAAGCCCGCCGGGAGCGACCACAGACTCGGTTGGTAGCCGTGCAACCCGGCCGCCGCGAGGCAGAAGCACGCGATGGCCAGAGCGGGATGGTTTTGCAGCAACGCGCTGAGCAGGAACCCCGCGCCCGCCACCAACATCGGGCCCGCGGTGTGCCATCGCCGCTCTTTGCTGCGATCCGACGACCGGCCCATCAATTGTAGTGAGATCAGACCCACGCAGGAAGGCAGAGCGCTGATCAGACCCACCAGCAGGTTCGGCAAGCCGGATAACGCCTTGACCATCGTCGGAAGCCAAAAGCTATAGCCATAGCCGGTACCGCAGATCAAAAAGTACCCACACGTCAGCAGAATAATTTCGCGGTGCTTGAAGGCCTCCCAGACGCTGTAAGAGCGCGCCTGCTGCTTGAGCTGCTTTTCCCGCTCCAGTTCCGCGGTGATCCATTCGCGTTCCTCGGTCGGCAGCCATTTGGCCTGGCGCGGATGGTCGGTCAGATAAAAAAGCGTCACCACGCCAAAAATGATGGCGGGCAATGCTTCGAGGATGAAGAGCCAGCGCCAGCCAGCCATCCCGAACCAGTTCAGCCCGAGCAGGACTCCGGAGAGGGGCGCGCCGATGATGTATGAAGTCGGAATGGCCGCCAAAAACATGGCCATGGTTTTGGCCCGGTCTTCGTACCGAAACCAGTGGCTGAGATAGACGACCACTCCCGGATAAAACCCCGCTTCCGCCACGCCCAGTAAAAAGCGTAGCGCGTAGAACTGCGGCGCCGTGCGTATGAAGCCCATCAGCGCCGCCACCACTCCCCAGGTGATCATAATGCGCGCAATCCAGCCACGCGCGCTCCACTTCTCGACAATCAGGCCGCCGGGAATCTCCAGCAGGATATAACCGAAGAAGAAGACGCCCGCGCCAAAGCCGTAGACTTCCGGCGAAAAGCCGAGGTCTTTGGTCATCTCCAAGGCGGCATAGCCGACATTGGCGCGATCGAGGACGGCGATGATGTAGAGGATGAAAAGGTACGGCATCAGCCGCCGCGTAATGCGGCGGCGCGCGCGGTCTGCAATCGGAACGACGGAAACTGCCTGGGTTGCCATGATTCTATTCCTGAAGTCAGGACACGTTTGCTCGATCAAGCATGCGGACAAAAGTAGATAACAGTTTCAACACAAAGAGACAAAGGGTCAAAGGGTCAAAGAAGAATTGCAGGCTTGATTTGCTTTGTCTTCTTTGACCCTTTGACCCTTTGGGTTGAAAAAAGCTCGATTGGCGCCAGCCAAAAGTCTGGTTTGGCCAATGGCAGTGACCTGAGACAGCTCAGACGTGCTGATCGACGAGGATCGGGTTTCCGTCAGGGTCCACGGCGATAAAACTGGCGGGCCCCGTCGTGCTCTCGTCCGCCTCGCTCTGTAACTCCACGCCTTGCGCCTTCAGTTGGCGCTGTAGCTCGCGCACGTCCGTGAATGTATCGAGTTTGCGGGCGCTGCTATCCCAGCCAGGGTTGAAGGTTAAGATGTTCCTTTCAAACATCCCTTGAAAAAGACCGATCACGTGATCGCCGTTCTTCATGATCAGCCAATTCTGTGAGGCGTCTCCGCCGAAGACCTTGAATCCGAACTTCTCGTAAAAAGTCCTCGAAGCTTCGATATCCTTGACCGCCAAGCTGATTGAAAATGCGCCGAGTTCCATGCTTTTTCCTCCGAGTAAAAGCTCCAGGTGATGGCAAGCGCCACTCACGGCTTGCTCTCCGGCAACGCAAACAGCAGCACTGTCGCCGAACCACGCTGCGCGCGCCAGAAGCCGCTCGCATTGCCCGAATTCACGGCCACGTACCGTCGGCCATTGATTGCATGGCTGATGATGCCGCCATTTTACGAGCGCATAATCCCGCCGAGCGCCATCCGGCAGATGATCTCAGCCACCTGATCGCTCGACAGTCTCCCGTCGGGACGATACCAATGCCCAAGCCAGATGATCATCCCGATCAGGCTGAAGGCGACCACGGTAACATCGAGTTGACCTTTCAACTTGCCCTCGTCTTTGAGTTGCTGGAGCGTCTCGCGGACAAAATCCATGTAGGCTCGTTTGCGCAGGTCTATTTTCTTCCGCTGGGCGGGCGAGAGGCTGGCGACTTCGTCCACCACGACCGTGACGGGATTGTAGCCTCGCTCCGTGCTCCTGCGCATGACCAGTTTGGCGTGATTGATAATGATTGTGCGCAACCGTTGCCCGGCGCCCTTCACTTCTCTGGACGGCGCGATGACTACCTCATCCACCGTGTCCATTCCGTAGTTGATGATCGCGAAGAGCAGGTCCTGCTTTCCGCCTGGAACGAAATGGTAGATGGCGGCCTTGGTGACGCCGATCGCGTCCCCGATGTCGCTCATCGTCGTCGCGTCGTACCCCTGCTCGCAGAAAAGCTGCGCGGCGGCGAAGAATATCTGCTTCAGCCGGTCGTCGGCGTTCGTCTCGGCATCCTTCTGGAGCTTGATTTGATTTTTGACCGCTGGTTTGATGCGACGACTCGTCAACGTTGCGGCGAAGGGTTGGTTTTCGGTTGAGGCTTTTTTAGGCATCGCGATTTCTCTTTCCGTTGTCGGCGGCCTCGATCGTGGGACTTCGATTGATTGACTTCTTCATGCCACCGTGTCTATACTTACTAACCGTTCAGTACCAAGTGGCAGTCTAGCAAAACCATCACAGCGCGGCAACAGTCGCCTATCTTCAAGGAGGTGTATCTTGCTCGGCAACAGATCGGTCGTCAAGTTCATCATTGGAATGGCATGCGCCGCGGCGCTCGGCTCGGGGAGCGTCGCGACTGCGCAACAGCCGTCTCAGCAAACTCCCACACAACCGTCTTCGACACGCCCGCCCGACCCCGCCAGATTCGCGCCGGTTCTGGCTGCGCAGTTCAAAGCCCCCGACAACATTGATTTCCGCGCGGCCAACGTCACGAGCGAAGGCGTGCGGCTGCATGCGGAACTGTTCTCGCTGAAATCGCTCGCCGGCAAACCGCTCCCGGCGATCATCCAGGCCCACGGCTGGGGCGGAGTTGCGGCCAACCTGCGGCGCGACGCGATTGACCTCGCCAGCGCGGGTTACCTGGTCATCACCTTCGACTACCGCGGCTGGGGCGAGAGCGACGCGCGGCTCGTCCTAACCAAACCGTCTCCCATCAAACCAACTCCGGGACAGAATCAAAAGTTCACGGCGGAAGTGATCGAGCAGCGTGAGTACGTGGACCCGCTGGAGCAGACCACCGACTGGTTCAACGTCATCAACTGGGCGGTCGGCGAACCCGTGGTTGACAAAGAACGGCTGGGCTTGCGCGGATCGAGTTTTTCGGGCGGCCATGTGTTTTATGTCGCGGCGCGCGATGCGCGCGTCAAGGCCGTCGTCTCCCAGGTGGCGGCATTCGACGGACGCTGGGTTGGCGCCACCAAGTCGGAAATGGATCTGACCTTGAGCGAGGCGACCAAACGCGCGCATGGCGAGCCTTACCCCGCGCCGCGGGCGGTGACGGTTGGCCGCCTCGTCGGCGCTCCCATCCGCGAGAAGTTTCTGCAATTCGCGCCGGTGGAAGACGCCGCGCGAGTCAAGGACGCGGCGGTGCTGTTTATCGTCGCCGAAAAGGAAGAGTTGTTTGACAACAATGATCACGGCAAACTCGCCTACGACCGCATGGCGGGGACGAAGAAGAAGTATGTGTCCATCCCCAACATCACGCACTACGGCATCTACCGCGAATCGCGCGACCAGGCGATCAAGCTGGCGGTCGAATGGTTCGATCAACATTTGAAAAAGTAGCTTATGGGCGGTCCCGCATTTCGGGAGATGAAGCAAAGAGAGGCAAACGTCTTGGGGAAAAACTGGATTGATACCTTTTCGCGGCTTATAGAACGGCTCGTGCCCGATGCGATCACGACTTCCACCATCCTGCTGATTGCGGTTTCGATCATCTCACTTTCGATCGGCAATTCCGTGACGGCGACCATTGACGCCTACTACAGAGGGCTTTGGATGCTGTTGGCCTTCACGATGCAGATGACGCTGATCCTGGTCCTCAGCCTCGTCCTGGCGTCAACGCCCGCTTTTAGAAAGACGGTCTTGTGGCTTTCGCGCCTTCCCAGAACCACTGTTCAGGTAGTGGCGCTGGCGGTGTTGTGCACTGCGTTCATCGCCTATCTCAACTGGGGGCTGGGACTCGCCCTCGGACCGATGATCGCAATTTATTTTTGCAGAGAAGCGGAGCGCAAAGGCATCCGCGTTGATTTCCTGTTTATGCTGGCGATCCTCGCGGGGGCCGGGTCAGTCTGGCAATTCGGATTTTCGGCCAGCGCTCCGCTGTTGATGGCGACTCCAGGTCATTTCCTCCAGGGGACTACCGGAATCATGACGCTGAGTTCCACCATCTGGTCTCCCGCCGCGATCATCCTCGTCACCGTGTTTATCCTGGCAGTAATTGTTGCGGGCTGTCTGTTTATGCCCAAGGTGATCAGGCCTATTTCCGAGTTTCCCGAATCCTACAAACTCGGCGACGGCAAACTCGGCGACGGCAAACTCGGCGACGGCAAACTCGGCGACGGCAAACTCGGCGACGGTAAACTCGGCGACGGCAAACTCGGCGACGGAGCAGGGCCTGCGGATGACGCGCCGCCGGAGAAGGCAGTCGTCGCGCCCAGTGTCGCCCAAAGACTGGAGCGAAGCTCTATTGTCGTGGCGATCCTGTGCTTCGCGCTGATCTGCTGGCTATACTCCCATTTCTTCGCGAAGAAGCTGAGCCTCGACATCAACTCACTCAACACGATTCTCCTGCTCTTTTGTTTGCTGTTCCACCGGAACGTGCTGCGGTTCACGAAAGCGCTGCAGGAAGCCATCGTGTCAAGCTGGCCGATTGTGGTGATGTATCACCTCTACGCCGGCGTCGCCGGTCTGATCCAGTTCACTCCGGTCGGCGATTTCCTGACTAGCCTCGTCAATCCCATCTCAACCAAATACTCGTATCCCTTTTTGACGGCGCTGATCAGCACAGTGGTCGCGGTTTTCATTCCGACCAGCGGGGGGCAATGGCTGATTCAGGGCTTTGTGACCGTGAAGGCGGCGGAAGCCGTCGGCGTGAGCGCGCAGCGAGGATTGCTGGCGCTGAGCGTCGGCGATCACATGGGCAACCTGATCTCACCGTTCTGGGCCGTGGTAGGGGCAGGAATCGCACGCGTGGATTTCAGATTGTTCTTTGGCTACCGCCTGATATTCGCGGCCATCTGGTTCGCGCTCGGCGTGGTGGCCTTCACATTCCTTCCCTGTTAAGCGCCGGCTCAAAATGAACGGGACCTATAGGTCTTATGAGTCTTATAAATCCCATTCAGGATGCTCCCAGGGATTCTCGGAGGAGATCATGAACGATGGCCAGAACATACTCTCCGGGTTGCGCGTGATTGACTGCGGCACCTACATTGCCGGGCCGGCCACCGCGACCATCATGTCCGACTTCGGCGCCGAGGTGATCAAGATCGAGCGCCCGCCGCACGGCGACCCGTATCGCCGGCTCTCATTCCTCCCGGGCATGCCGGTATCAGAGCACAACTACTGTTGGATGCTCGACGCCCGCAATAAAAAGAGCCTCGCGCTCAACCTGCGGGACGAGGCCGGGCGCGAGGTTCTGCGCCGCCTGGTGGCCACTGCCGATGTCTTCATCACCAACTACCCGCCGGAACTCGCCGGCAAGCTTCAGGTCAACTACGAAGATTTCGCCGAGATCAATCCGCGTTTGATCTTCGCGCACATTACCGGCTACGGCGAAGAGGGCGACGACGTTGACCAGCCGGGCTACGACACGACGGCGTATTGGGCGCGTTCGGGTTTGACCAGCATGATCTTCGATCTGACAGCGCAAACGGGCGCGACGCCGTGCGGGTCGGGCGATCATCCGGTCTCGCTGGCGCTGTTCGGCTCGATCATGTTGGCGCTCTACCAGCGCCGGATGACCGGGCGCGGCGCGAAGGTCACGACATCGCTGATGGCGACCGGCGCGTGGAGCAATAGTTGTCAGATTCAAGCCGCGATGGTCGGCGCGACATTTCCCATCCGTCGGCCGCGCTTCACGGCGCTCAATCCGCTGGTCAATCAATACCGGACGCGCGACCATCGGCGGTTTATGTTCTGCTGCCTCGACACGGCCAACGATTGGGGACGGGTTTGCCGCGCGATTGGCCGCCCGGAACTGATCGATCATCCGCGCTACGCCACGGCCGAGGCCCGTTCCGAACACAGCGAAGAGGTGGTCGCCCTGCTCGATGAAGCGATTGGCGGCAGAGATATGGCCGAGTGGGACGCGCTCTTCCGCCAGCAGGGAGTGGTCTGGGGCCCGATTCCGACGATGGAGCAAGTGGCCGCCGATCCGCAGATGACGGCCAACGGCGTCTTCACGGAGCTTGATCATCCGCGACTCGGCGCCATCCCGACCGTCAGCAGCCCGCTCAACGTGCAAGGCGTGGCGAAGGAGAAACCCGGAATGGCGCCGGAAGTCGGCGAGCACTCGCGGGAGATTCTGCGCTCGCTCGGCTACGGAGACGCGGCCATCGAAGAATTAATCCTGGCGTCTCACAAATTGGCAGATTGAGACGCGTTGTCAACTGTTAATCGGCGATAGATTGATGTTCGATGTTTCGCCGCTGTGGTACAGCAAAGATGAGCATGACAGCGGCCGGATGATAGGCGCTCAAAATCACAAATTCAATCTCAGATCAGTCCGGAGGCGGCGTTCACGTGGGAAACCTCTGAGCGGAACGCGCTCGCGCTTTGGCAGCCTCTTCTTCACGGTTTCTCGGCGCCGCGTTCGTCTCAAGCGAGTTCAGCAGGTTTCTGGAAACTGCCGCGACCTGGTCAACGGCCGCCAGGAATGCAGCTTCGTTGGCTTTCGATGGTTTGTTGAAGCCGCTCACTTTTCTCACAAATTGTAATGAGGCGGCGCGAATCTCTTCGTCCGTGACAGGCGGTTCGAAGTTGAAGAGAGTTTTGATGTTT
>Ga0187894_10006010_pt1 | contig 12099 bp, 7 predicted proteins | sample GBC1701081metaG_FD_136650 | JGI IMG/M metagenome (GOLD analysis project Ga0187894, IMG submission 136650) | White microbial mat communities from a lava cave in the Kipuka Kanohina Cave System on the Island of Hawaii, USA - GBC170108-1 metaG ... | reverse complement strand
TGTTGTGCTCAAACTGCTCTTGCAGATCGGCGAGCGTTACGCCGTCGGCTGCAACGCGCGGATCGATCAGCACATTGAGCGGCTGCGTCAACGCCAACGCGCCAGACTTCAAACGCACCTGGTACTGACCCGGCGGCAACGTGACGCCGGCCTGGTTGCGCACGTCCCAGGCAAAACGATTCAAACCTGCCGTTTTGGTAACGCGCGGCGGTGGTGCCGCACGTCGAGCAGGCGCGGCATCCGGATCCGGTTGTGATTCAGGCCCGGCGCCGCCGACACCCGGCATGTTGGCGCCGGTGTTTCCGCGACCAGGGCGGGACGCCGGCGCCTCACTGCTGTAAGAATTCAGCACCGCGCCCTTGCTGTCAAGGATTTCGATCAACACCGCGTTGGTTGGGGCTGAAGGCAGGTAGTATTCAACCACCGGCCCGAGGTTTGTCGGACCAACACGTGTGCGATAACCAGCTCGTGGTTTGAAGAGAATTGTCTCCGAAGGTTTTGCTTGTGAGGTGAGCTGATGCAACGAGCTGAGGTTATCGAGGATCCAGATCGCTCGGCCCTGAGTGGAAACAATCAAATCCTGGTGATGCACTTTGATGTCTGACACGGGCACATTTGGCAGGTTCAACTGAAACGACTGCCAGTGAGCGCCATTATCAAACGAGATGAACAGGCCGAATTCAGTACCGGCGTAGAGCAGTCCCGGGCGATCGGGATCTTCCCGCACGACGCGTGTGGGCCAATCGGCGGGAATGCCGTTCTTGCCGTCAGTCAAACGCGTCCACGTTTTGCCGTAGTCGTCAGTGCGATAGATGTAGGGCTGGTAGTCGCCGAGCAGCCAGCGATAGACGGCGTAGTAAGCCGAACCTTTGCGATGTGGCGATGCGTCGATGTATTGCACGCGTCCGCCGGGCGGCAAGTCTTTCGGCGTGATGTTAGTCCACGTCTTGCCGTTGTCGCGCGTGATGTGAAACGGCCCGTCGTTCGCGCCGGTCCAGATCACGCCTTTCTCCAGTGGCGACTCGGTGATCGCGTAGAGCGTGCTATAAAACTCTTCGCCCGTAATGTCGCGCGTGATCGGTTCACCACTGGTACCCTGACAACAATCAGGACGCGCCGTCAGATCAGGCGAGATCTTTTCCCATGTCACGCCCTTGTCGCGGGTGCGATGCACGTACTGCGAGCCGTAGTAGAGCACTTCCGGATCGTGCGGCGAGGTCGCCATCGGCGATACGCGCTGCATGCGATAGATGAGATCGCTCGCGGGATTGCCATACAACGACTGCCCGCCGATCCAGTAGCTCTTCTCCTGACCTGTCTTGAGATTCATCACGCCGTACTGGCCTTTGCACGAGCCATAGACGATTTCCGGATTGAGTGGATGCGGCATGATGGGACCGGTTTCACAACCGGGGCCGGTGCGCCAGTCAGTGAGATTGAACGGTTCGGCCTGGCTGGAGATGATCAGCGTCGTGTTGTCCTGCTGTGCGCCGTAGAGTTTGTAGGGAAACTGATTGTCGACCCAGATACCGTAGATCTCGGCGGTGGGTTGATTCATCTGCGTGGACCACGTGCGCCCGCCGTCGGTGGAGACGTTCGCGCCGCCGTCGTTCGCTTGAATCATGATGTCGCTGTTGTGGGGATTGATCCAGATGTCGTGGTTGTCGCCGTGTGGCGTGCGGAACGCGGTGAACGTCTTGCCGCCGTCGACAGACTTGAAGAAACCTTCGGCGCCGGCGTAAACGACGTCTGCGTTAGAAGGATCGGCGCCAAGCGTCGTGTAGTAGAACGGGCGTTGAATCAGCGAACCTTGCGAATTGATCAATACCCATGTCTGGCCGGCGTCGTCTGAACGATAGAAGCCGCCGCCGGGTTTGGCTTCGATGAGCGCGTAAATCCGGTTTGGCTTCGCGGCGGTGACGGCGAGATTGCCTTTGCCAATCAACTCGCTTGGCAATCCGGTCGTGATTCTCGTGAAGTGCTCACCGCCGTCAGTGCTTTTGTAGAATCCGCCGTCGCGTGAACCGCTGATGATCGTCCAGGGTTTGCGCTCGAGCCGCGACATCCACGCGTAAACGACATTCGGATTACCCGGTTGTAATTCGACGTCCATCGCGCCGACGGTGTCGGAGACAAACAGAACTTGGCGCCATGTTTGGCCGCCGTCAGTCGTTTTGAAGACGCCCCGTTCGCTGTTTGGTTTGAAGATGTCGCCGCCGGCGGATACCCAGACAATGTCCGGGTTAGTTGGATGAATGCGTACCGCGCCGATCTGTCCCGCGTTGTAGAGACCAGCGAACTTCCACGTTTGACCGCCGTCAGTTGATTTGTACACGCCGCGTCCGGTCGAGACATTGCTGCGCACGCCGTCGGAGCCGGTGCCGAGATAGATGACGTTGGGATCGGAATCGGCCACGGCGATCGCGCCCGTCGATCCCAGTGGAACCTTCCCGTCTGTAATTGGTGTCCATGTTCCGCCGTTATCCGTGGTCCGGAATAATCCCCCACTGGCCACGCCCAGGTAGAAAGTTTTGGGTTGCGAAGGCACGCCGGTGACGGTCGTGACGCGTCCGCCGCGTGATGGGCCAACGAGTCGATAACTGAAGCCCTTGAAGAACGAGGGATCAGGGTTTTGTGCCTGGACTGGAATCGCCACAAGCAGCAGCATTAGGATTAGGCGAAGCATGCGAAACCCCCAACTGAGATCTGTGGAATCTGTGGATCGTATTCTTGCACAAGCTATAGCCGAGAAGTGTTTCGGGATTCAAGCGAGGGCGGACGAATTGCCGAGCGAGCGCGACCGGAATTTTTTGTTAACGGCGCGTGAGGGCGAGAAGTTTGTGCTCAAGATCGCGAACGCGAATGAGCAAAGGGAAGTGATTGAAGCGCAGAACGCGATGCTCGAACACCTGGCGGATCTGGTTTCGTTTTGTCCGCGAGTCGTGCCGGCGCTTTCGGGAGAGCAGATTGCAATTATCGACGGTCGTCTGGTTCGAGTGTTGACGTATCTTCCGGGAAAACCGCTGGCAACGGTCGAGTTTCAGTCGCCGCAGTTGTTGTACGACTTGGGAAGGAGGCTGGGGCAGCTTAGCCGTGCGTTAGCTGGTTTCGATCATCGAGGAGCGCATCGTGACTTTCATTGGGACCTAATGAAGGGCCCAAAGGTCCTGGCAGAGCACGGACCAAAGATCAAAGCAAACTGGTTACGTGAGTTAGTTTCTGGTTTTCGCGAGCGCGTGGGTGAGCTTCGTTGTAGTGTGGTTCATGGGGACGCGAATGACTATAACGTGCTCGTGAATGGGGATCAGGTAGTTGGGCTGATCGACTTTGGCGATATAGTCGACAGCTACACGGTTGGAGACCTGGCGATTGCAGTTGCGTACGTCGTACTCGGGAAAGCCGATCCTTATGCCGCGGCGGCTCCCGTGATCGAAGGCTACCGACAAGAGTTTGAGTTGAATAAAGACGAGCTCGACGCGCTGTGGCCGCTGGTGCGGCTGCGTTTGTGTATGAGCGTTTGCATCGCCGCGCACCAGCAACAACAGCAGCCAGAGAACGAGTATCTGGGCATCAGCCAACGCTTGATCGAAGAAACTCTGCCGCGGTTATTGGCCACGGACGGACACCGATGACACGGACGAAGGAAGAAATATTGGCAGCTCGGGAAGAAACGTTGGCAACGCGGCAGAGGTTGCTGGGACGAAACTTGAGTATTGCCTATCGCAACCCCGTGAAGATCGTGCGCGGCGAGATGCAGTATCTCTACGACGATGAGGGACGCCGATATCTCGACGCTTACAACAACGTGGCGCACGTCGGTCATTGCCATCCGCGTGTCGTTGCCGCCGGCGTGGAGCAGATGCGCACGCTGAACACCAACACGCGCTACCTGCACGATCTTATTCTCCGGTACGCCGAAGAATTAACCGCTATGCTGCCCGATCGACTGAGTGTCTGTTACTTCGTTAACTCCGGCAGCGAGGCCAACGAACTCGCACTGCGACTCGCCCGCACGCACACAAAAGCACGCGACCTGATCGTGCTCGAGCACGCGTATCACGGAAACACGACCACGCTGATCGATATCAGTCCGTACAAACACGATGGTCCGGGCGGCAGTGGTCCGCCTTCGTGGGTGCATAAGGTGCCGTTGCATGACAGTTGGAAGGTCAGCGAGACGATCGCTCGCGTGAGAACTGAGGGAAGGGATTTGTGCGGGTTCATAGCGGAGTCGATGCCGAGCGTGGCGGGGCAGATCATTTTGCCGAAGGAATATCTAAAAGAAGCATATAAAGCTGTGCGCGCTGCCGGCGGCGTTTGTATTGCCGACGAAGTTCAAACCGGCTACGGCCGCATCGGCACACATTTTTGGGCCTTCGAACACTACGGCGTCGTGCCCGACATCGTCGCGCTCGGTAAACCAATCGGCAACGGTCATCCGATCGGCGCGGTGATCACCACACCCGAGATCGCCGGCTCATTCAACAATGGCATGGAGTTCTTCAGCACGTTCGGCGGCAACACCGTATCCTGCGCCATCGGATTGGCTGTGCTGCAAGTGGTCCAGGAAGAGAAACTCCAGTCACACGCACTCGCCGTCGGCAATCATCTACTCGAGGGTCTGAAAGAACTTCAACGCGATCATGAAATGATCCGTGAAATCCGTGGTTCAGGTTTGTTCCTCGGTATCGAACTCGTAACAGATGGCGAACCCGCCACCGCCAAAGCCGACCACATCGTCAACCAAATGCGAGACGAAGGCATACTGCTCGGCACCGACGGCCCAAATCACAACGTGCTTAAAATCCGCCCGCCCATGCCATTCTCAAATGCGGATGCGGATCTCTTACTCGCTGTACTCGGTCGAGCGATTCAGTAAGAAAGAAAGCGATTGTCCGGCGGTGGTCCAACCGCCACTGGAATAGGCGATCGGCAGATCGATCGGATGTGGATTGTCGTCAGCCCACGCGCAGCTCGAAACCTTCTCACAACGCAAAAGGTAATGTTCGATTCCGGTGAACACGCTGCGCCAGTAGCCGCCGTAGATAGTCTTGTAAACCACTCCTTCGACTTCCACATAAACGCGATTACCGCTGAGGATGCGATAGTTGATTCGGCCGAGCAGATCGAGCAGGCAGCATTGCTCCCGCGCCGTCGGATCGGCGGCACTCGGATCGCGCCAAGCTTCGGGTTCGTACTGCGGCATGCGAGTTAGTTTAATCCACGATTGCGCAGATGTCACCGCTTTTGGCGACCCCTGCGCAATCGCAAATCCAAGGCTTCACGGCTCTTGCGAAGCAATCAGCGCGAAGCGGAAGTTGAGATCGTTCCGGCGGTTGAAGGTCAGGCCTCCATTGAGGGAAAGGAACGACCGCTGAAGAATCGGCGGCGTGATGTTCAATCCGACCAGTGGCGGCTGTCCACTCACACCCGGGAAGGGTGGCGGCTGAATCTGGAGCACCAGAAACAGGTTTTGGATCGATCCCTCGTCGATCCCTTTGCGAATTTTCTTGCTGAGTGCGTGCGGGTTCTTGAAGTAGAACGGCGCAGGACTACCGTTCGGTTGAGTCTTGATTTGAGAAGTTGGGTGGTGTCCTAATTTGAACGCCTTTGGCGTTCAAATTAGGAACATCACTACCAGAAGTTGCGAGGGGTGGCACATTATTCTCCGGGCGGGTTAAAGTCAAGAAAAATGATGGGATTTGAGGAACCCCGGCGACTGCTCTTGTCTCTGGTTTTGACAATATTTCTGGCCGCGTGCGGCGGAAACACACCAGAGGGAACAGTTACGGGTAGAAGTGAAATGCAGACCGGGCCGATAGTTTACGTTGCCCTGGGAGATTCGACCGGAGCGGGAGTGGGCGCGGTCGACGGCGGATATGTTCTTCGCCTGTTTAACCGTATTCTCCGGCACCGGCCGGGGTCGCAGTTGGTAAATCTCTGTGTCAGTGGCGCAACCACGGCTGACGTGCTGCGAGACCAGTTGGACAACGGAGTTGAGAAGAATCCGCAGCTCGTTACGCTGGGCATCGGCATCAACGACGTTGGACACGGCGTGCCGCTCGCGCGGTTCGCCGAGAACTATGATCGGATTCTGAGCACGTTGAAAGAGAAGACACAGGCGCAGATCGTTGTGACAAACATTCCCGATATTTCGAGTGCGCCGTCCATTCCGCCCTCATTGCGAAGCGAGTACCATCAACAGATCGTAACGTTCAACCAGCAGTTGGAAGCGATCGCCAATCGTCACGGCGTAATAGTTTTCGACATTTACTCGGTCACAACGCGCGAGCTGCCGTCACATCCGGAATACTTCTCACGGGACGGTTTTCATCCCTCAGATGAGGGTTACGAGTTGTGGGCTATCGAAATGTGGCCTACGATTGCGCGCGTGGTTGGGTCGCCGGATAGATAATGAACCTCCCACCGGAAACACAGCTTGGCCGTTACAAGATCATCTGCCCCATCGGCGCGGGAGGCATGGGTGAGGTCTACCTCGCGCAGGACACCACGCTGCAACGCAAAGTCGCGCTGAAAGTGCTTCCGCCTGACGTGGCGGCTAATCAGGATCGGATGCGCCGTTTCAAACAGGAGGCGACGTCCGCGGCGTCGCTGAATCATCCGAACATCGCGCACATTTATGAGATTGGCGAGGCTGATGGTTTCCACTTCATCGCGATGGAATACGTGCAGGGACAAACCCTGCGCGAGAAGATTCATCACGAAGGCGAAGAGCTCTCGAAACTACTTCGCCTCCTGCAACACGTCGCCGAGGGTTTGGCCAAAGCGCATGCAGCAGGGATAGTGCATCGCGATCTCAAGCCCGACAACATCATAGTCAGTGCTGACGGGCACGCCAAGATTCTCGATTTCGGTCTGGCCAAGCTGGTTGAACCACAGGCGAGCACGAGCAGCGTCAGCGGTGAAGCATCGACAATTCTTCAGTCACACTCAACACCGGGCCTGGTGCTCGGAACGATGGGCTACATGTCGCCCGAACAGGCGCAGGGAAAGACACGCGAAATCGATCATCGCTCCGACATCTTTTCGTTTGGCTGCATCCTGTTTGAAGCAATCACCGGACACAAAGCGTTTGCGGGCAGCGACACGATCGAAACACTCAACAAGATCATCCGCGAACCCGCCCCGCCAATCGCCAGTTTCAACGCCGCTGCGCCTGCTGACTTGCAACGCATCGTGCGCCGTTGTCTCGCGAAAGATCCCGACCAGCGCTATCAGAACATTAAAGACGTTGCGATCGAACTGAAGGAAGTCCGTAACGAACTTAAAGAAAGCGCTACCGGCGCGACTTCGTCGAGCTCTTCGGCCAACGTATCAGCGAGCGAAGAAGCTAAAACGTTGTGGCATCCGGAGAAGACCCTGGCGCGCAGTGTTGCTACCGGCTCAGCAGGAGACCCGATCTCAACAAATGCATCGAGCGCCGAGTTCATCGTCAACGGAATCAAGCGACATAAGCTGGCGGTAGCGGCGGTGTTGGCGGTGCTTGTGGTCGGCGGCGTCGCAGCGTGGTCTTACTTCCACTCGCGCGCGACCGAAGTCGCCATCGAATCGATCGCCGTGATGCCTTTCGTTAATCAAAACAACGATCCAGGCGTCGACTGGATCTCTGACGGTATCACGGAAAGCATCATCAACAACCTGACGCAGTTGCCCAATCTGAAAGTGATCGCGCGGAGTTCTGTGTTTCGTTACAAAGGCAAGGGAGTTGATCCTTTTGTAGTGGGCAGAGATTTAGGCGTGCGCGCCGTGTTAACGGGAAGGTTGATGCAAATCGACGACCGGATGTTAATCAGCACCGAACTCGTTGACGTTCGAGAAAACAAGCAACTGTGGGGCGAGAAGTATGAACGCAAACTCGCGGACATGCTTTCCGTGAAGCGCGAGATCGCGCGCGAGATCACAAACAACTTGCGCCCCACGCTCTCGGGCATCGATCGGTCGCTGGCCGATAAGCAGTACACGGCAAATGCCGACGCTTATCAGCTTTACCTGAAGGGCCGCTTCTACTGGAACAAGCGCACGCCGCCTGACTTCCAAAAGGCGATCGGGTTCTTCCAAGAAGCGATCGATCACGATCCAAATTTCGCACTCGCTTACACCGGACTGGCCGATTCGTATGCGCTGCTGACGGCTTACACCGCTGAACAGTCGGACATCGTGATGCCGAAAGCAAAAACGGCGGCGCTCAAAGCACTGGAACTGGACAATCGATTAGCTGAAGCACACGCCTCGTTGGGCCAAATTGCCGCCTACTACGACTACGATTTTCCGACTGCCGAACGAGAATACCGCCGCGCCCTGGATCTGAATCCGAACTACGCCACCGCGCATCAGTGGCTCGCCGAACACCTGGCGTCGATGAAACGATTCGACGAGGCGCTGGCAGAAATCGAACGCGCTCTCGAACTCGATCCGCTCTCGATAATAATGAATCGAATCTACGCCGACATTCTCGTCGACGCGCGTCGCTTCGATGAAGCGATCGAGCAGTTTAAAAAAACGATCGAGCTGGATCCAAACTTTGCCACCGCTCACTTTTTTCTCGGGCGCGCTTACGAAGCGCAGGGCATGTACGACAAGGCGGTGAGCGAATACAGCAAATCCGCCGTGCTGAGTGGGTTTCCGCCGGAGCAGTTGGCAAAGATGAACGAAGCCTACACAAAGTCGGGATGGAACGCGTACGTCCAGGCCGTTCTCGACTACGCTCTCCAGGACAGAAACACTAAGACCCCGCCATTTGTGATGGCTGGTTATTACACGCGGCTCGGGCAAAAGGAAGAAGCGATCGCGTGGTTGCAAAAAGGTTACGAGCAGCGTGACTTCAGGATGACAATGCTGAGCGTGGACTTCGGGTTTGACAGTATCAGATCCGATCCGCGCTTTGTGGACTTGGTGCGCAAGATAGGACTCCCGGAGTAAGTGCCACAAAGAAGCACAAGAAGCACGAAGGATTTGGTGAACACATTTTGTGCCTCTTGTGCTTTTTGTGGCTATAAGGAGGAAAAGCTGAATGAGGAAGACTTCGCTGGTGCTTTCGGTAATGCTGGTATCGCTCGTGGCGGTGGGAATGGTACGGGCGCAAAGTGATGCGCACTGGCCGCAGTGGCGTGGACCATTCTTCAACGGCATGGCGCGCGGCGATGCGCCGACGGTCTGGAGCGACACTAAGAACATTAAGTGGAAAGCACAGATTCCCGGCCGCGGATTTTCAACGCCGGTGATCTGGGGCGAGCGTGTCTTTCTCACAACCGCAATTCCGAGTAAGGCAGCGGAAGAGCCTGCACCAGCGGAAGGACGCCGTAGTGGCGGCGGCGGTGGTCCATTAGTCGAGCACCGGTTCGAAGTCCTTTGCCTCGATCGCAAGACCGGCAAGCTTCTCTGGCAACGAACCGCAAAGGTCGCGACGCCGCACGAAGGCTATCACCGCGCTTACGGCAGCTTTGCTTCAAACTCACCGATCACCGACGGCCGTTACGTCTACGCGTTCTTTGGTTCGCGTGGTCTGTACTGTTACGACTTCAATGGCAAGTTGATTTGGGGAAAAGACTTCGGCGTGCAGATGAAGATGCGGCTGGCGTTTGGCGAAGGCGCGGCGCCGCTGCTGCTGCGCGATCAACTGTTTCTGGTTTTCGATCACGAAGCTGAGTCGTCCTTCATCGTGGCGGTCGACAAGCGTAACGGAAAAGAGTTGTGGCGTTCTCAACGTGACGAGCGAAGTTCGTGGAGCACACCGTTGGCGATCGAGCACAACGGCCGCACCGAAGTCATCGTGAGCGCGACCAACAAAGTTCGCAGCTACGATGCTGGATCTGGAAAAGTTCTTTGGGAAGCTGCCGGTTTGGGCGCCAACGTAATTCCCGTACCGGTCTACCACGACGGCATGGTTTACGTGATGAGCGGTTATCGAGATCCGAAGCTCATGGCGATCAAACTCGGCAAGGAAGGTGACATCACCGGTTCGGATGCGATTGCGTGGAGTCACACTCGTGGCCTGGCTTATACAACCTCGCCGGTGCTTTACGACAACAAACTCTACGTCGTCACGGACAATGGAATGGTGAGCGCTTTCAATGCCACGACCGGCGAGCCATTCTATTCACAGACGCGTTTGCCGAAGACTTACAACCTGAAAGCGTCACCGGTTGGCGCGAACGGAAAGTTGTATCTGGCAACTGAAGATGGCGACGTGGTCGTGTTGAAGATGGGCGAGAAGTTTGAAGTGCTTGGCGTTAACACGCTCGAGGACCAGGTTTTCATCGCTACGCCGGTCATTGCCGGCGGCGAGATTTATTTGCGTGGCCAGAACACGCTGTTCTGTATTAGCGAGAAGAAGTAGTTCGGGTTTATGAAACAAGTGCTGCTGGTTTTGATCGCGTTCCTGATCTGGGGTGGGGAAGTTCGTTCGCAGACCGTGGACCAGGACGACGTGATCCGCGTTGAGTCAGAACTTACCAACCTGCCATTCACGGTAACGGACAAACAGCGGCGTTTCATCACCACGTTGCGAGCAGAAGACTTGCGCGTGCTCGAAGATGGAGTGCCGCAAACGCTCTTCACGTTTCAGCAGGAGACCGATCGGCCGCTGGCGATTGCGTTTTTGATTGACATCAGCGCCTCGCAGCAAGTGACGTTGCCGGAGGAAAAGGCGGCGGCGCGACTGTTCATTGAAAACGTGATCAAATCGAACCGGGACCAGGTGGCGATCGTTCCGTTCACCGGTTCGGCTTATCTCGAACAGGATTTGACGCGCGACGTGCTGAATGTCTTCAACGTGCTGCAAAGAGTCGATGTGGCCACGCCGGGTTACCTGGGTTCGGGCCGGCCGTTGGGTGGCATACCGACTGGTCCACGCCTCCCGGCAACACCGCCCGAAGGTTCGACGGCGATTTGGGACGCAGTAGCGTTGACGGCAAATAACGTTCTGATGAAGTCAGTGGGTCAGCGGCGGCGCGCGATCATTCTGTTAACTGACGGGATTGATACGACGAGCCGTCTGTCGCTGAAGGAAGCGGTGAATCGCGCGCTCGCGGCTGAGACTGTCGTTTATTCCATTGGGATTGGGGACAGTAAATGGGAGGGCGTCTATCGCGATCCGTTGCGCGATATTGCGGAACGCACCGGCGGGCGGGCGTTTTTCCCCGATAAGAAATCTGATCTGAACGCGGCGTTTGCGGAGATCGAACGCGAACTGCGCACGCAATACCTCATCGCGTATTCGTCAACAAACAAGAAGCGCGACGGCGCCTACCGCAAGATCACAATCGAGATCGCCAACCCCGAACTCCGCAAACAAAACCTCCGCCTCCGCCACCGCCCCGGCTACTTCGCGAAGTCCGGATGAAACCCATCCCCAGATTACACAGATTGATTTATAGAATCTGTGTGTAATCTGCGGATTTAGAAATCTTGACGCAGAGCGCAAGCTGCGGTATGGTGTCTGGCCCAACTTCAAAGAAATAGGTTTACCGTTATGCTTCGAAGTACGCGCACCCTCTCATAAGTCCCTTTGCGACCGCCTCGGTCGTGACCTCCAAGTGTATTAGAGAGTCCGGGAAAGTCTCAAAGGATTGTTGTCTGTCTTCGTGAGTCAGACAGAACGTTTTGTGTGTGCCAGATAGAAAGCTGGCTTGAATTGATATGGTCATAGAGAATTTCATCCGTGAAGCACTGCACCAGCCGCACGACTACATCGGTTATCACGTCGCGCGGGAGTTGGCGGAGCTGCATCCGCAAAAGACAATTTTGGAAGGGAAAAACTGGGAGTTTGACCTGGAGGCCTTTGTGCGCGCCGGAAAATGCTCGGTGGTTGAGCAGAAGTCTGTTTTTCAGCACGCGACTGTCTACTGGGAAGACCCAGGCAAGAAACTGAAGCCGCGAATTGAAAACGCGTGGCTCAACGTTCTCTGGGGCGGAGAGCTGATCGACGTGGTCCTGATCACGTGGGCAGAGTCGTGCTATCGCAGCCGGCATTACTGGATCGTTGCCGACAGTCCAAAACTCGCAGAAGACTTCCTCGACGCCGTTTGCGAGTGGTCTAGTGACGTGCGCGGTGAAATACTCGTCTACCAGGGTGGATAT
>Ga0187894_10006009_pt1 | contig 12100 bp, 11 predicted proteins | sample GBC1701081metaG_FD_136650 | JGI IMG/M metagenome (GOLD analysis project Ga0187894, IMG submission 136650) | White microbial mat communities from a lava cave in the Kipuka Kanohina Cave System on the Island of Hawaii, USA - GBC170108-1 metaG ... | reverse complement strand
GGGATCGCCGGCCTGTCGGCGGCGCGGCGCCGCTCGACTTAGCGGCATCCCGGAGGCGGCCCGTTCACCCACGCTCAACGCGCCGGTCACAGGGTGGTCACGGGCCGCTCCGGGAATGTCCCTAACCTCGGAAGAGATGAGGTACGCCGACCTTCACTTCCACCTCCTGCCCGACGTGGACGACGGCCCGGACGACCTCGCGGCCAGCCTGGACCTGGCCCGCGCGGCGGTGGCCGACGGCACCGCCGCCGTGGTCGCGACGCCACATGTGCGCCCCGACTTCGTGACCGACGCGGCCGAGATCTCCGAGCGCGTGCGCGAGCTGCGCGTCGCCCTGGCGGACGCTCGCGTCCCGCTCGATGTGCACTGCGGCGGCGAGCTCGGCCACGAGATGGTCGGACGCCTGGGCCAGGGGGAGCTCGAGCTGCTGGCACAGGGTCCGCCGAAGGCGCGCTGGCTGCTCGTGGAGGCGCCGTTCGCCGGCATGGGAAGGGACTTCCACGAGGCCACCACCGAGCTGCGCGACCGTGGCTTCGGCGTTCTGGTGGCCCATCCCGAGCGCAGCGCCGACGCGGTCCTGGACGAGGCGACCGGCCTGCGCCGGGAGCTCGCGGCGGGCTCGCTGGCCCAGCTCAACGCGATGTCCCTGACCGGCGACCACGGCGGCGAAGCCCAGGAGGCCGCGCGGGAGCTGATCGGTGACCGCCTCGCGGCGGTCGTGGCCTCGGACGCGCACGGCCCGACGCGGCCCCCCGCGCTCCGGCTGGCCGAGCGGGCTCTGGTCGACGGCGGCCTCGCGCCGGACGCCGCCGCGGAACTGACGGCGGCAAAGCCCCGGCGCCTGCTGGCGCATGGAATTCGCCCGCGGGCGGCGCTGGCGGCGTAGCCCGCGCGTCTCCGGACCCGGACTCGGCCTGGTCGATTGCGCCGACTGGATGGCAGCGCTACGCATCGCGGAGCCTCGACTCGAACGCTCGAATGAGCTCGAACAGCTCGGGACACTCCCAGACGCGTCGACGAAGCCGCTTCTTCACCTGCTTGAGCACTCCGACTCCCTCCAGGTCGTTCAGGGCTCCACCTGCGGCGCGCTCTGAGACCTCGAGTCCGCGCATGACGACGGGAACGTCGAGGACGGGGTGCGCCGGGAGCATGGCTATCACCCGGCGGGCCGCGGCGTCGGCGCGCGGCGGACGCGGGAACCGCTCGAGCCAACGCTGCTGCAGGTCGTCTATCAAGGCGGCGAGGCGCTCCGCCTCCCGCGCGGCGGTGTCCGTGGCGTCGGCGAAGAGGTCGAGCCAGCGATACAGACCGTCCCCGCGAAAATCTTCGAGTCCAGTGAAGTAGTGGTTGCGGCGAGCGGCCAGGACGACGCTGACCGGGGGGACGTAGTTGGGCGTCAGGCCCCGACGCCGCAGGACGGCGTGGATCAGGCAGCGCCCGACGCGCCCGTTCCCGTCGACGAAGGGGTGGATGCTCTCGAACTGAGCGTGCGAGATCGCCGCCTGCGCAAGCGCCGGCAGATCGCCACGGTTCATGAAGACACAGAGGTCTTGCATGAGGGCCGGCACCTGTCCGGCTGGCGGGGGTACGTAGGCGGCATGGGTGGGCGCCGGGCCGCCGATCCATCCCTGCCTGTCGCGCCACCTGCCGGCGATGGGCTCGTCCGCTCCGAAACGCAGCAGAGTGCGGTGGACCGCGAGCACGCCGTCGGGGTCGATCCGCTTCGCCTCGGCGCCCAGCTCGACCGCATGGGTCATGGCGCGGATGTTCCCCACGATGTCCGCCGCCCGCGGGTCATCGCTCTGTTCGGGGTCGTAGTCGGCCAACGCGATGCGCCGGTGACCCAGCGCCAGGCCTTCGATGCGGGAAGAGGCCAAGGACTCCTCTCGCAGCAGATGGCGAGCGACCGCCTCCAGGGACACGAGCTTCAGCGGCGACGCGTTGAGCTCACGAACGGTGGTGGACGCGGTCTCCAAGGCCCCGGCGACCTCGCCCGGCAGGAGCAGCTCGAGCTCGGCGACCGGGTCGGGCACGAAGGCGCGGTACCTTCCGCCGCGCCGCTCCGCGCTGGTCTGGGCGCCGGGCTGACCGGTCCAGGTCTTCGTTATGTAGTGTCCACGCGCGCGCCCGATGGTCTCGAAAGCCTTCAGTTAATCCTTCGCTAACTGAAGGATAACGACGATCGGTCAGTTGCGCCGCCGTCTAGCGACGGCTCGAATCAGCCCGCGATCAGCTCGGTATCGCCGCCGGACTCGGCGTCGTCGTCGAGCTCCGACTGGAACTCGAACGGCTTGAGCCCGCTGACCGCGACGAGCCCGCGCGGCGGCGCCGGCTGCGGCCGCGCGGCGGTAGCCAGGCCGTCCGCGCCCGCGGAGCCGCGGCGGTGCGCGGGATCGAAGCGGTAGCCGACCCCGAAGTGCGTGTGGATGTAGCTCCAGTCGGGTGAGCCCTTCTCCAGCTTCTGGCGCACCTTGCGGATGAACACGTCCACCGACCGGTCGCCGTGGGCCATCGCGTAGCCCCACACCGCCTGATAGATCTCCTCGCGCTGGAGCACCTTGCCCTCGGCCTGGGCCAGGAGCTGGAGCACCTCGAACTCGCGCCGCGTGAGATCGACGCTCGCGCCGCGCGCGAAGGCCTGGAACTGATCGGCGCGGATCTCGAGCTCGCCCGCCGTGAGCGGGCCGGTGTCCACCCGCGCGGAGGCTCGCTTGCGGCGCCGCACGACGGCCTCCACGCGCGCGAGCACCTCCTCGGGATGACAGGGCTTCGTCACCCAGTCGTCCGCGCCGAGGCGCAGCCCGCGCACCCGCTGCGACACCGACGAGCGCCCCGTGCACACCACGATCCCGAGGCCGGGCAGCCCCGCCGACACGCGCTCGAGAAACTCCCAGGTCCCGGGGCCGAGCAGGGCGACGTCCAGCACCATGGCGTTCACGCGCATGGCGACGAGATCGTCGGTGCGGGGTGGCGCCTCCAAGCGCCGGTGGCCCCAACCTAGATCGCCGGCGCGCTTGACCAGCACACGTACGAACCCCGAGTCGGTGTCCAGGATGGCGAGCCGCATGTCGCTCATCGGGGCGGAGTGTACGGCAGCGCCACCACGTAACACCGGCTTTTACAGCTTTTTCACAGCGGCTCAACGCCGAAGTAACGGACTTTACGCACGATGCTGGGAGCCTCAGGCAGCATGGAGGCAGCGGCGATCGAATCCGGAGCGGCGATGGACCCCGGCGTGCTGCGGGCCGGCGCACTGGAGATCAGACCCGGCGAGTTCGAGGCGCTGGCCGACGGCAAGCGCCTCGGCCTCACGGTGCGCGAGCTGGAGCTGCTCACCGCCCTCGCCGAGCGGCGCGACCGCATCGTCACGCGCGAGGAGCTCTACCGCGTGGTGTGGGGCGAGCCCTACCGCAAGTCCGATCGCTCGGTGGACGTCTACGTGGGCAAGTTGCGCCAGAAGCTCGAGCGGGCCCTGCCCGGGAGGCGATTCATCCATACCCACTTCGGGTTCGGGTATCGGTTCTCGGCCGAGCTGTGATCGACCTTCACACCTTTTTCACAAGCGGGCGACACCTGCATAACAGACTCGCCTCTAACCAATGCGAGCGTGCGCCGAAGCTACGCAAACTACAAAGGAGAACCGCGTGACGAAGCGCACTCTATTCGCCCTCCTCGGCGCGCTCGCCCTCGCCCTGAGCGTCGCCGCCTGCGGCGAAGACGACGAAGAGGGCAACGGTGGCGGGGGCGGCGGGGGCGGCGGCTCCGAGCTGAGCGGCAACATCCGCATCGACGGCTCGAGCACCGTGGCGCCTCTGAGCGAACCGGCCGGCGAGCAGTTCAACGGCGAGCACCCCGACGTCCGGGTTACGGTCGGCACGTCCGGCACGGGCGGCGGCTTCGAGAAGTTCTGCGCCGGCGAGACGGACATCTCCGACGCGTCGCGTCAGATCGAGCCGGACGAGGAGAAGCTCTGCGAGGCCAAGGGCATCGAGTGGACGGAGATCACGGTCGCCAACGACGCGCTGTCGGTCGTGGTGAATCCCGAGAACCCCGTCACCTGCATGACCGTCGAGCAGCTCAAGTCGGTCTGGGAGCCGAAGAGCAAGGTCTCGAGCTGGTCCGACGTCGAGGGGCTCGAGCAAGACTTCGACACCGAGCTCGAGCTCTACGGTCCCGGCACCGACTCCGGCACCTTCGACTACTTCACCGAGGCGATCAACGGCGAGGAGGGCGCGTCGCGCACGGACTACAACAACGTCGGCGAGGACGACAACGCCACCGTGACCGGCGTGACCGGCTCCGAGGGCGGTATGGGCTACTTCGGCTACTCCTTCTTCCGGGAGAACCAGGACACGCTGAAGGCGCTCGAGATCGACGGCGGGGACGGCTGCGTGGCGCCGACGCCGGAGACCGCCCAGGACGGCAGCTACAAGCCGCTCGGCCGCCAGCTCTACATCTACCCCTCGGCGGAGGCGCTGCGGAAGCCGGCGGTGCGCGAGTTCGTCACGTTCTACATCGAGAACTCGGACGCCCTGGCGGAGCAGGCCGGCTTCATCCCGCTCACCGAGGAGCAGAAGCAGGAGTCGCTCGACAAGATCGAGCAGCTCTCCGGCGGGGCGGGCAGCTAGCCCAGATCGAATGGCCACGCGGGACACAACCGCCTCCAGCGCCTCGGCCCTGCCGCCCGGGGCGCTGGAGGCCGTCCCGCGCTGGGGGGAGAAGGCGATCTACGCGTTGCTCGTGACCTGCGCCGTCGTGTCGGTGGCCACGACCACGGCGATCGTCATCTCGCTGCTGAGCCCCACGATCTCCTTCTTCGGGGAGGTCCCGATCACGGACTTCCTGTTCGGCACCGAATGGTCGCCCCAGTTCGGCGAGCAGGCGCAGTTCGGCGTGCTTGCGATCGTGGTCGGCACGCTCAATGTGACGCTCTGGGCGCTGTTGGTGGCGGTGCCCTGCGGGCTCGGCGCGGCCATCTACCTGAGCGAGTACGCCAGTCGCCGCGTGCGCAAGGTCCTGAAGCCCACGCTCGAGGTGCTCGCGGGCATCCCGACGGTGGCGTTCGGGTTCTTCGCGCTGTTCTTCATCACGCCGTTGCTACAGGACGTCTGGCCCGGCTTCCTCGGCGAGGAGCCCGGCATCTTCAACGCCGGCGCGGCGGGGATCGCCATCGGCGTCCTGATCATCCCGATCATCGCGTCGATCTCCGAGGACGCGATGTCGGCCGTGCCCGGCGGCCTGCGCGAGGGCGCTTACGCGCTCGGCGCGACTCGGATGCGGGTGGCGCTGCGTGTGGTCGTGCCCGCCGCTCTGTCGGGCATCGTGGCCTCGATCGTGCTCGCCGTCTCCCGGGCGATCGGCGAGACGATGGTGGTGCTGATCGCCGCCGGCAGCACCGCGAACCTGACCATGAGCCCGGTCGAGTCGATCCAGGCGATGACCGCCTACATCGGGGTCACGGCCACCGGCGACATCGCCACCAACACGATCGAGTACGACACGATCTTCGCGGTCGGGACGCTGCTGTTCGTGATGACCCTGCTCATGAACATGGTCAGCATCCGGCTCGTGCGTCGGTACCGCGAGGTCTACGAGTGAGCACCGAGCGGTACCGCAGCGAGCGCACGCGGCTGGCGGTGGCCGGGGCGCGGGCCCGAACCCGGGTGGCGCTCGACCGCCAACCTGTCGGCGACGTGCGCAAGGGCGGTCTCTTCAAGCTGCTGCTGCTGCTGGCCGTCGGCATCGCGCTCGCCATGCTCGTGGCGCTGATCGCCGATGCCGTGATCGACGGGCGAGAGCGGCTGGGCTTCGGCCTGCTCTTCGAGAAGGGCTCCGGCGATCCGGAGCAGGCCGGGCTCCAGCAGGCGCTGCTCGGCACGATCTACCTGATCGGCGGGGTGATGCTCACGGTCGTGCCCCTGGGGGTCGGCGCCGCCATCTACCTCGAGGAGTACGCCGACGACACGAAGTGGTGGAATCGGCTGATCGAGGTGAACATCCAGAACCTCGCGGCGGTGCCCTCGATCGTCTACGGCATCCTCGGCCTCGCCTTCATCGTGCGCGGCCCGCTCGACCTGGGCTTCGTGGTGGCCGCGGGTTCGCTCACCCTGGCGCTGCTGGTCCTGCCCACCGTGATCCTCGCGGGCCGGGAGGCGATCCGCGCGGTGCCCGACTCCATCCGGCAGGGGTCGCTCGCCCTGGGGGCGACGCGGTGGCAGACGATCCGCCACCAGGTGCTGCCCGCCTCGATCCCCGGCATCGTGACCGGCGTGATCCTGGCCGTCTCGCGGGCGATCGGGGAGACCGCGCCGCTGCTGCTGGTGGGGGCCGCCACCTTCGTCACGTTCAAACCGTCGTTCTTCGAGGGCGGCTACACCGCCCTCCCGGTCCAGATCTTCCAGTGGGTCACGCGTCCGCAGGACGAGTTCAGGGTGATCGCGGCGGCGGGTATCGTGGTCCTGCTGATCGTCCTGCTGGCCATGAACTCCTTTGCGATCTGGCTTCGAAATCGATACGAGCAACAGTGGTAGGAGAGCCATCGTGGGTGAGCAGGTGACCGGCGACGAACGCCGGACGGACGAGCCGACCGTCGAGGGTCGCGCCGACAGCCCGGGTCCAGCCGTGGCGGTGCGCCCGCGCGCGGAGTCCGCGGACTCGCGCTCGCGTGAGCCGGTGTTCAAGCTCGAGGAAGTCGGTGTGAAGTACGGCGGTGTGCCGGCCGTGCGGGAGATCTCGTTCGACATCCACCGCGGCCATATCACGGCGCTGATCGGCCCCTCGGGCTGCGGGAAGTCCACGCTGATCCGCTGCCTCAACCGGATGAACGATCTGATCCCGGGCGCCGTCATCGAAGGCTCGATCATCTACCACGGCGAGGACCTCTACGGCGACCGCGTCGACCCGGTCCAGGTCCGGAAGCTGATCGGGATGGTGTTCCAGCGCCCCAATCCGTTCCCCAAGTCGGTCTACGACAACATCGCGTTCGGGCCGCGCATGCTCGGCCGGAAGGCCGACCTGGACGAGACGGTGGAGACCGCCCTGCGCCGCGCCGCGCTCTGGGACGAGGTGAAGGATCGTTTGAAGGACAACGCCTTCGGGATGTCCGGCGGCCAGCAGCAGCGGCTCTGCATAGCCCGCTGCCTGGCGATCGAGCCGGACGTGATCCTCATGGACGAGCCCTGCTCGGCGCTCGACCCGATCTCCACCGGGAAGATCGAGGACCTCATGCTCGAGTTGAAGCGTGACTACTCGATTGTGATCGTCACGCACAACATGCAGCAGGCCGCGCGCGTGTCGGACATGACGGCGTTCTTCACCGTGGAGCTCGACCAGGGCGAGAAGCACCGGACCGGGCGCGTGGTGGAGTACGACGACACGGAGAAGATCTTCACCAACCCCTCCGACCCCCGCACCGAGGCCTACGTGACGGGTAAGGTCGGATAGGGCCGCTAGCGTGTCCGACACGGCACGTTCACATTTTCAGGAAGAGCTGTCGACCCTCGAGCGACAGGGGCTCGGAGGCCTCGACATGGTGGTGACCGCGCTCGACCGCGCGCTGGAGACCGTGCAGCATCAGGACGTCGAGCTGGCCAGCATGGTCATCTCCGACGACGACCGCATCGATGGCCGCTACCTCGAGGTGCATCAGGGCGTGCTCTCCCTGCTCGCGCTGCAGGCCCCGGTGGCGGGCGACCTGCGGCTCGTGGCGGCGCTGCTCCATCTCATCAAGCACATCGAGCGCATGGGGGACCAGTGCGTGAACATGGCCAAGCTGGTCCCGCTCGCGGGACATCAACCGCCGTCCGACGAGCGCATCCTGGCCGACATCCAGCGCATGGGCGAGCAGGCGCGCCAGCAGGTCGTGCAATGCAAGCAGGCGTTCGCCCGCCGCGACGTGGAGCTGGCCCTGGACCTGGTGCGCCAGGACGACGAGATCGACCGCTTGAACCGCGACGTGTTCCGCACCGCGCTGGACATCGGCGACGACCCCGACACGCGCGAGTGGGCCATGCACATGATGCTCGTGGCCCGCTGCATCGAGCGGATCGGCGACAATGCCGTGGACATCGGCGAGCAGACCGCGTTCGTCGTCACCGGCCTGTTTCGGGAGTTCGAGGACGCCTCGCACCCGCAGCTTGCTCCGCCGTCCACGGCTTGATCTGCGCCTGCATCGACATCGGCTCCAACACGACCAGGCTGCTGGTGGCGGACGCCGGCGACGGGGCGCTGCGCGAGCTGGTCACCCAGCGCGCGTTCACCCGCATCGGCAAGAGCCTCGCGCGCGGCGGCTCGATCCCCGCGGAGAAGATCGCGGAGACCGCCGACGTGGTGCGGACGCAGGCCGCGGTGGCGCGCGAGGTCGGCGCCGAGCGGATCCTGGCCGTGGCCACCGCCGCGATCCGCACCGCCTCCAACCGCGACGAGCTGGTGAGCGCCGTCGAAAGCGCCGGCGGGATGGCGCTCTACGTGCTGTCCGGGGAGGAGGAGGCGCGGCTCTCGTTCGTCGGCGCCACGCGCACGCTGCTGGCGCCCGCGAACGGCACGATCGCGGTGGTCGACGTCGGCGGCGGATCGTCCGAGATCGCCGTCGGCGAGCCCGACGGACGGATGGCCTGGTCGGCCTCGTTCCGCGTGGGCTCCGGCTTTCTGGCCGACGCGTACCTGCGCTCGGACCCGCCCTCGGCCGGCGAGCTCGAGAAGATGCGCCGCCACGTGGCCGGCGTCTTCGAGGGGCTCGCGCCGCCGCCGGCCGCGAGCGCGGTCGCGGTGGGCGGGACGGCCACCTCGCTGCGCCGCCTGGTCGGCGCCGAGCTGGCGCACGAGACGCTCGAGCGCGGCATCCGCGTGCTGTCCGGCACGGCCATCGAGGAGATCGCCCAGCGCTTCGAGCTCGACGCCGAACGCGTGCGCCTGCTGCCGGCGGGCATCCTCGTGCTGGAGGCGATCTCCGACGTGCTGGGGCTCCCGCTGCGGATCGCCCGCGGCGGCCTGCGCGAGGGCGTGCTGCTCGAGCTGGTGGAGGGGCGCCGGCTTGCCTAGCTTTGCCCGAGCCGCTTCAGCTCCGAGGGGCGGAGGAGCACCTTGAGCTCACCCTTCTCGACGCCGGCCAGACCGCCCTTTCGCATCCGCACCTGGGCCCCCGTGAGGCCGTGGACGGCCGCCGACATGTCCGGGTCGTGCCCCACGAGCAGCACCTCGTCCCCGAGCCCGGCGGCGAGCGCCTCGGCGTCGAACGGGCCGCCGGACAGCTTCGGCTCGAGCCGCGGCTCCACCCCGAGCGCCTCGCAGGCCAGCGACGCGGTGTCGGCGGCCCTGACGCGTGGGCTCGACAGGCAGGCGTCCACCTCGACTCCGAGCGCCTTCAGGGCGGCCCCGGCGGCCCGGGCCTGCGCACGGCCCTTATCGCTCAGCGGGCGCTCGGCGTCGGGCGAGCCGTCCTCCGCGTCGCCGTGGCGCAACAGCCAGATCACGATCGGGCACCATAGAGGCTGAGGCCATGGAGGCTGTTACCGCACCGCAAACGCCCCCCGCGCTCGACTCGCCCGAGCTCTTCACCAATCGCGAGCTGTCCTGGCTCCAGTTCAACGAGCGTGTGCTGGAGCTGGTCGAGGACGAGTCCATCCCGCTGCTGGAGCGGGTCAAGTTCCTCGCCATCTACGCCTCCAACCTCGACGAGTTCTTCATGGTGCGCGTGGCCGGCCTGCACGACCAGGTGGACGCCGGGATCGACGCCCGCGGCCCCGACGGGCTGTCCCCGCCCGAGACGATCGAGCGCATCAGCGCGCGCACCCGCGAGCTGGGCGCCCGCCAGTCGCGCCAGTGGGAGGAGCATCTGAAGCCGGCGCTCGCCGAGCACGGCATCCGCGTGATCGACTGCCAGGAGTGCGATCCGGCGGAGCTGGAGGCCGTCGACCGCCACTTCTCCGAGCGGATCTTCCCCGTGCTCACGCCGCTGGCGGTCGGCCCCGGGCGCCCCTTCCCCTACATCTCCAACCTGTCGCTCTCGCTGGCGGTCTGGCTGCGCGACCCGGTGTCGAAGGCCGAGACCTTCGCCCGCGTCAAGGTGCCGAAGGAGGTGCTGCCGCGCTTCGTGCCGATCGGCGCCGGCGCCTTCGTCCCGCTCGAGACGGTCATCGCGCGCCACCTCGACGAGCTCTTCCCGGGGATGGAGGTCCTGCGCCACGATTTCTTCCGCGTCACCCGCGACGCCGACTTCACGGTCTCGGACGAGGCCGACGATCTGCTGCGCGCCGTGGAGGACGAGCTGCGCCGGCGCCGCTTCGGCGAGGCGGTGCGGCTCGAGGTCTCCTCCTCGATGGACCCCGACATGCGCGCGTACCTGGTTGGCCAGCTCACGATCGACGAGGAGCAGGTGTTCGACGTGGACGGTCTGCTCGACCTCGAGGACCTCTGGGCGCTGTACGAGGTCGACGGACACAGACAGCTGCGCGACCCAGCGTGGACGCCGGTCACCCAGCCCGCCCTCACCGACCCGGAGCAGAGCCGTACCGACGTGCTCGAGGCGGTGCGCGCCGGCGACCTGCTCGTGCACCACCCCTACGACTCGTTCGCCTCGAGCGTCGAGCGCTTCGTCCAGCAGGCGGTGGCCGATCCCGACGTGCTGGCCATCAAGATGACCGTGTACCGCACCTCGGACGACTCGGAGCTCGTGCCGTCGCTGATCGAGGCCGCGGAGCGCGGCAAGCAGGCGGTGTGCCTCGTGGAGCTGAAGGCGCGCTTCGACGAGCGGCGCAACATCGGCTGGGCGCGCTCGCTGGAGGAGGCCGGGGCGCACGTGGTGCACGGCCTGCCGGGACTGAAGACGCACGCCAAGGCGCTGCTCGTGGTGCGCCGCGAAGGCTCGGGCGTGCGCCACTACGTGCACATCGGCACCGGCAACTACCACGCCAAGACCGCGCGTCTGTATGAGGACTTCGGCCTGTTCACCACCGACCGCGAGCTCGCCGCCGACGTGGCCGAGCTGTTCAACGCGCTGACCGGCGCGGCGCGCTCCCCGAGCTACCGCAAGGCGATCGTCGCGCCCGAGCACATGCGCGAGTGGTTCCTCGACCAGGTCAGGCAGACGATCGAGGCACACGAGGCGGGCCGCGAGGCGCGCATCGTCCTGAAGCTGAACTCGCTGGTGGACGCGCGCTGCATCCGCGCCCTATACGAGGCTTCCCAGGCCGGCGTGCGCGTGGACTTAAACGTGCGCGGCATCTGCTGCCTGCGCGCCGGGGTGCCGGGCATCTCGGAGAACATCGGCGTGGTGTCGGTGGTCGGTCGCTTCCTCGAGCACTCGCGCATCTTCGGCTTCCGGCGCGGGGACGAGCGCCGCTACTGGATCGGCTCGGCCGACCTGATGCCGCGCAACCTCGACACCCGCGTCGAGCTGCTCGCGCCGATCGAGGACCCGTCCCTGTGCGCCGACGTCGAGGACACGCTGGAGCGTTGCCTGGCCGACGACGCGTTCGCCTGGGAGCTCCGCCCGGACGAGACCTGGGCGCGCCGCGTGGGCGGCCGGCGCTCGGCGCAGCGGGAGCTGATGGAGCGCGCGCTGAAACGCGCGGGGCCGGGCTCGGGTTGAGTGGACGAGCTCATGGAGCGCGCAGGCCCAGGCTCCGTTTGAGCTGGAGCACGCGGGCGGCCGAGCGCCGGATCCGCTCGCGAAACGGCCGTGAGGCGCGAGCGCGCGCCAGCAGGCGGGCATGCACGTCGTTCCAGCTCGCGGAGCCGGTCATCAGGATCAGGTCGGCGCCCGCCCGCAGCGACCGCTCCGCCGCCGTGGCCACGCCCGACCTCGCCAGCACCGCCCGGGCCTCGATGCTGTCGGTCACCACCACCCCCTCGAAGCCCAGCTCGTCGCGCAACAAGCCGGTCGCGACCCGGCGCGACTGAGAGGCGATCCGGCGGGCGTCCCAGGCCGGGTACAGCGCGTGGGAGAGCATCACGAGCGGGACCCGCTCGGCGATCGCGGCGCGAAAGGGGACGAGGTCGCTACGCAGATCGCCTCGCACCGTCGCGAGTCCGTCGTCGGTGTTCACGACCGCGGCGCCGAGGCCCGGGAAGTGCTTCGCCGTGGCGGCCACGCCGGCCAAGC
>Ga0187894_10006008_pt1 | contig 12101 bp, 10 predicted proteins | sample GBC1701081metaG_FD_136650 | JGI IMG/M metagenome (GOLD analysis project Ga0187894, IMG submission 136650) | White microbial mat communities from a lava cave in the Kipuka Kanohina Cave System on the Island of Hawaii, USA - GBC170108-1 metaG ... | reverse complement strand
TTGACCAGGTTACAGGCTCAACGTCCTGTTCGGTCACGGCGCGGCCCAGCGTTTTGGCCGCGTCGTCCAACACCCTGGCGACCGAGACGTTGATGATTGTCAGGAAGGCCGCGCGCATCACCGCCGCGTCCATCGGCCATTTCGCCTCATCAATTTTGTGTCCGAGGCTTTCGCAGAGCTTCGCCGCATCCGCCGCCGCTCGCTTGCATTCGGAATCAACAGGCGTGCCCGCAGGCGAATCGGTGATCAACGCGATTCTCAATTTGCCGGGATCAACGCCGGCTTCTTTCAAAAACGGCCTTTGCTGTGGCGGCGGGTGATACGGTGAGCCGAGTTCGGCGCCGGATGAAACGTCCAGCAAAGCCGCGCTGTCGCGCACCGAAACCGTCACGGCGTGATGCGCCGACAATCCATTCCAGCCTTCAAATTGCGCAGGCCCCATCGGCACGCGACCGCGCGTTGGCTTCAAGCCGAACAATCCGCAGCACGAAGCCGGAATGCGGATCGAGCCGCCGCCGTCGCTCGCGTGCGCCATCGGCAACACGCGGCTCGCCACCGCCGCTGAAGAACCGCCGGATGAGCCGCCGCTGGTTCGTTCAACGTTCCAGGGATTGCGCGTCTGGCCGAACAGAACGGATTCGGTGGTCGTCGTCAAACCAAGCTCCGGCGACGCGGTCTTGCCGAAAATCACCAAGCCAGCTTGTTTGTATCGAGCGACGAGCGTGCTGTCGTAATCGGCGACCGAACCTTTCCAGATTCGGCTCCCGACGGAAGTAATTGTGCCGGCCAGATACTGTCCCAAATCTTTGAGCGCGAACGGCACACCGCGAAACGGCCCATTGCCCAACCCTTTCTTGATCTGGTCTTCGGCTTTGTCGAAGAAGAGGTAGCAGAAGGCGTTGAGTTTCGGATTTGTCGTTTCGACGCGCTGGCGAACCGCGCCGAGAAGTTCCAACGGCGTGACCTGCTTCTTCGCGATCAATTCAGCCAGACCAATCGCATCGTATTTGTCGTATTCGGCAACCAATCCTGCAAATGTCATAGCCTCTCCTGAAGATGAAAGCAGAGAAGCTGCGACGCCGAGACCAGCCGCAGTTCCCTGCTTGAGCATCTCACGGCGATTGATCAATTCGTTCGCATCTTCTCTTCGCATCGTAAATCTCCCTGGGGGTGATGTTCGGAGCGCAACTTTAGAGCGAGTTGAGTTTCTTGACAAGGAAACATCCACGATCCATTCTCAGCCAATGAGCAAAATGATTCTGGAAACCGAACGCCTCATCCTGCGCGAAATAACTCTGGACGATTTCGACGATCTCTTCGCCATCTGGTCGGACGCGGAGACCATGCGCTTTTACCCCGCAACGCTCGATCACCAGGGGATGCGCGAATGGATCGAGCGGAATTTGAAACGCTACGAGCAATACGGCCACGGGCTGTGGGCGGTGACGCTGAAGAGCGACGGAGAGTTCGTGGGCGATTGCGGTCTGACCATTCAGGAAGTTGACGGAGTTGAAGAGCTGGAGGTCGGCTACCAGTTCAACAAAAACCATTGGGGACAGGGATTCGCCACCGAAGCGGCGCGCGGTTGCCTGGATTACGCCTTCAACCAATTAGGCCGCCGCCGAATCATCTCGATGATCCGTCCGGAGAACATCCCGTCACGCCGCGTGGCTGAGAGGAACAGGTTGAAGATCGAGAAGGAGCTTTTCTGGAGAGGCTTTCAGCATTTCGTCTATGTGATCGAGCGCGAATGACGGGCGCGTATCAGCTCGCTGAAAAAACGAAAATGGCCACGGACAACCAATCCAAAGCACCGGCGTTATCCGTGGCCAATATTGTTTTACGCGACAAAGATTGTCGCCGCCTCGTTTCAGGCAGTCGCGGCTGGCTGTGGCGAGCGCATAAACCCGACGACGGCGCAGACGATTCCCACCAGCAGATGGATCACGCTATCCGCCGCCATCCCATCGGCTGAATGCGCCTGAATGATGGAAGCGACCACATTCGGAGCGGCGAATCCGAGGATGCCCAGGAGCAGATAGATCACTCCGAAGACCTGGTTGAAGGTGCGGACGTGACTATCGGAGCCTCTGAAGCCGACGTACAGCGCAATCGCCGCAGTCACCAGATGGACGACGTTGTGAAGCGGCGTCAGATGCATTCCAGCCAAATCGCTTTTGAGAAATCCACAGATACCAGCCAGCGCCAAAACGACACCCAGAATTTTGCAAACATTTCTGGCCATAAGTTTCTCCTTGGTTGATGGACGTCTGTTCCAAAATTGGTTTGGTTCAGACACTGCCGCCTTACCAACTAAACTGCGGTAGTTAAGTAGTAGGCCAGGAGAAAAGCTATGAATCGCCGTCGCCTGAATTCTATTCGTTCGTAGTAAAAAGGAATTTGAAATCCGCTAAAGCCTCGATTGCGCGGACACTCTAGCACCGTTTGCCAACAATGGCCAAGCCACTTTGGACAGCGGAATTCGATGATTTGGCAATCGCCAGGCGCGCTATGTTACTCTTTGCTCTATGCAGTACCACACACACCAATTGATGACACCTTTACGGAAGCGTCCACGTTCGCTTCGAGTAATTCTGCCGATTGTGATGGTCGGGTTAATGGTCGTTCTCGAAGCCAGCGCCCATCCTCAAGCGACGCGGCAGCGGCGGGTCACGACTGAACCAGAACCAATCGCCACAAAAAAACGCCCTGCCAAACTCAAACCATTGACCGCCGCGAATCATCGCGAAGCCGAACAGCGATTGGCCGATCTGGGTTATTGGACGGGACGGGTTGATGGCCGCTGGGACGAGGCTTCGCGCCACGCGCTGATCGCTTTTCAAAAAGAGGATGTTGTCCACACGCCGTCGCCCATCCCACCCAACAGCGATCAGCAGAAACTGTCCGGTTCCTTGATCACATACGGAAACAATCTTCAGCCTGGGTTGAAAGCTGGGTTGTAACTTGCCTTCTTCGTGTATGACTCGAGTGAGAATGTCCGCGTAGTCCACTCTTTGATCCATTGCTCAATTACCTCTTCATCAAGCTGCGACCTGACCGGCCTCCTGTTGAGCGCGAAATGAAATAGATTGGATGTCTTTCTCGCGGATTCCTGCTTCGATCAACGCCGACTTCAAACCTTCTTCAGTCTTATCGGTTTCGATGGTGACCACACCATCCGTCAGTTGCGCATGGAAAAGGATACTGTCAATGTGCCGTCTGTTCTGCCATCCGACGGCAATAAGCATGAACTGGCCGGTCTCTTGATCGCATACGGAAACAATCGCAGGGCCGTGTTTGGGCTGCAACTTGCCTTCTTCCCTTACCACTCGTGTGAGAATCTCCGCATAGCTCATTGTTTGATCCATTGCAAAATCACCTCCTGTTCTCCATCAATGACCATCAAGTTGATCCTGATTCGTTCGACGATGGCGCTGAACAACGAATCCTGACCTCGAATGTGCTCATCATAAACCACCATGCTGACTGCCAGGAAGAGCTCACGGTCAGGCTCCTGTTCATCGAGCGCCCACTGATAAAGCTGGATTTGTCCCATCATCTTTTGCAGATCGTTGGTCAACGAAGCGCTATCAAAATCTTTGACCTCGACAGCGATCTTCCGCCCACCATTCTCTGCCGCCAAATGCCTTTCCAATCCAAGGTCCGTTTTCAATTGCACGTTTTTGAGAAAAAGGACGAGCGGATCATCCGTGATCGTCCAGCCCTCTTTCTCCAACGCTCTTCTCACCGGCAGATGCAAATCATCTCTTCTCGACATCCAGCCCTCCTCTTTAATTCGCGCTCAACCTCTCCAGTAATAACAGCAATTCCACTGCATCGTCATAATTCAACTCCGGATCGGCAACGAGCGCCGGATCGCGGATGCCGCGTAGAATGGCTTGCAGTTTGGTGATCAAGGCTTTAACTCTTGGGTCGGCGTTCGCGGCCAAGGAATTAGCCAGCTTATGCGCCAACTCATGCGCTTCTCCTTGCGCGACGGCCTGCTCAAAAAGGGCACAAGCTTGCGCTCCCCTGCTCATACTCTGTCCGCCATCACGACGATGCGCAAGATAGCTCTGCATCGCCTGTTGCCGCGCCTCGGCGGCGGCCTGCTGTTGACCGGTGGTTCGCTCCAGATCGCAAAGGATGTTCCATGCTTTCCAGGGTTCTGCGGCGTGTCCGTAGGGTTTAATGCACTCAATGCCTCTATTCAGTTCGCCGCGGGCTTCGTCGTAACGTCGCAGCTCGATCAGAGTGGCAGCCAAATTGTTGCGGGAAAAGCCTTCGTTACAATGATCCTGTAGTTTGACGTAAAGATCCGTCGCCTGCCGAAAACATTTCACGGCATTTTCCAATCGCCCCATTGAACTATAAAGATTACCTAGTTCAGCTAGACTGCTGGCCTCACCGGCACGGTCTTTCTGCTGTACCCGGATCGCCAGTGATCGCTGGTGAGCATTCTCAGCCTGTTCGAACTGCTTGGCTCCCATGTATACCCTACCAATTTGATGCAATATACCAGCGACCGTTCCCATTTCGCCCAAGCCTTCAAAAATTGACCGCGCTTCGGCATAAACTTCCAGCGCCTCAGCATAACGCCGTTGCAACAAGCGGACGGAACCAAGTTGAGCTTTACCGACAGCCACTGACATCGCATTACCAATTTCCTCATATCGCCTGATCAACTCTTGGTAAACTGCCGCCGCTTCATCCCATTTCCCCAGGTTCTTCAAGCAAGTCGCACTTTCCAAGATCGCTGCAGAGGTTGTGTGTTCAGCTTCAGCAAACCCTGCATCTGTAATTGCCTGGGAAAGCCGTTGCGCTACGGCCAGCAGCGGCAGTGCAGCTTCTGCTGCCCCACAATTATTCAGCACTTTCCCGAGGGTAAAATACGCTATCGCGATGTCATACTTCGCAAATGGATAGATGTCTCCCCCTTCCGCCAAGGACTGATCGAGGAGTCGCTGGGCGGTAGTGTGAGCCAATGACAGATGTCCGAGTTCTAGTAGCCGGTCAATGTTCGCGAGTTCCGCGTTGAATCGGGCGCGGCTCCATGCGCCCAATTGTCGCGCTGCCTGTTTTCGCACGCGCATCGCTTGGGCGAGCGCCTGCGGACGCCCTAGTCTAGCAAGCAGCGCTTCCACGCGCCATGCCAAATCAACCGCCTCTTCCGGCGTCGCATGACCCTGCATCCAATCGAGCAGCGCCATCAGGTTGGGCAGTTCCAACATCGTCAACTGGGCGGACAGCTCAGTATCCTGAAACCGTTGCCTATACAAAAATTCCGTCAAATCTTGCATCGCTTCTGCCCAGCGCGAGCGCGCCGCTTCCTGCTCCGCTTCACTCAGCCCACGCAACAGGTAGAACGGTAGCGCCGGATCGAGCCGAAGGTGGCCGCATGACATCTCTTCCGCCAGCCCGACTTTGGTGAGCGCTCGTCCAATGTCAAGCGCGATCTTCTGATCAACCTCGAGTACCTCATCCAACATCCTTAGATTCGCCCCACTGTGAAATACACCCAGAGGTTTGATCTGCTGCTGCATCTCTGGCGGCAATCGGCGCAGCGACAATTCGACGCTAGCATAGAGCGAATTCTCACGGTCGCCCGGATGCTTGCGATCCAACTCGGCCATCAGTTGATGCAGGTTTTCGGTCGTCGCGCGCACGCCTCGGCGAGCCACTTCGCGCGCCAGCAGAGTGAGCGCTCGGGCGTGACAATTAACCGCTTCGACAAGATCGGTGATCTCGCGCGGATCGCCGCCCGGATCGTCGGCTTTGGGAGTCAAACCTTCACGCGCCATGATCTGGCTGACCAGTTCGATGGCCTCTTCGCGGCTCAACGCGCCGAGCGTGATCTCGCGGTACCAATGATCGAACGGCGCGGGCAACGGCTCGCGGGTAGTGTAGAGCAACCGTGTCGCGGGATCGGCGTCGAGCAGGTCGCGGCAAAGATCGAAGATTTCGGCGATGACCATATCGTTTGCGTCGCTGCTTTCGGAGACGGCGTTCAGAGTACCGGCTTCAGCCGAAAGCGCCTCGGCGTCGGAAGCATTCCGGCTGAAGCCGGTACTCTGAACACCGTAGTTCGATGACAGCATGCTTTCCAGATTGTCCAACACGATGATCGTTGAATGGTCTCGCAGGGCGCGTTCGACGGGTTGTAGCGCCTGCCGCAAGTCGGGGAATTGCGCGACCGACCAGTTGTCGCCTTCCGGCAGCAGTTGCCGCCCAATCGAATCCAACACGCCGCGCGCATCGGTGTACTGTTCCAGGCTGACGAACGCCGCGCGTTTGAATCGCGCCGTGCGCACCAGCCATCGCGCCAGTTCCGCCGCCAAAGTAGTTTTGCCCTGCCCGCCCACGCCGCACACGACGGCGTAACGTTGCTGGTCGTCGTTGAGCATTCTTTCCAGCGCCAACAGTTCGCGGCTGCGACCGATGAAGCTGTGCGGCGGTTCGGCGGGCAGCGCGCCGAGCCTGATCCGTCGTGGCTTCTGCTGGACCTGCTGAGCGGCTTTTGAAGGCCGCAGAGTGACGAGCAGCGGGTCTTGCTCCTCCTGATAGAGCACCGGCACGAACCAGTCCTGCAAACGCAGATCGCCCGCGCCCATCACTTTGCCGCGCCACGTGTCGCCGTGCAGCGCGCGTTGCCCTGCCAACATCGCCGCGCCGACTCGTTTGCTGTCGGCCAACGAATGGTAAAACGCCGCGACGAAACGGCGGGTGGTTTCAACCAGCACAGTGTGACTCATCGCCACAACCGAGGTCGCGCCTTCCTGCAACAGGCGGGCGGCGACTGAAGCGGTCGGGTTCTCTTCGGTCTTCGCGCTCTGGCAGGCTTCGAGGAAGACCAGCGGGATGCGGTGGTCGCGGACCACCTGGGCCAGTTTTTCGGCATGGATCAACCGCATCGCGCGCCCGGTCGCCTTGTCGCTGTCTCGTGGGTCTTCAAAACACAAACTGCCCTGCCCGACGCGATGGTCGTAAATGCCGTGACCGTCAAAGTGGATCACATCGTATTGCTGATTGGCCTCACCAGCCCGCTGAAGCTCTTCGACCAAAGCTGGAAAGGTCGGAGGATTGAGCATGGTGAGCGTAGCCAGATCGCCCAACTCTTCGATGACTTCGACGAGCGGGCGCGCGCTGATGCGGTGGTCAATGTAACTGACGTCTACTTCCGGGCGCGGGCTGACTAGCAGGATGCGGATGGGCAGGCTGGTCGGGCGCGATTTTTGGGCGTAGCGATTCGGCAAACGACGGCGCACGCGCACCGGATTGGCGCCGTAAAAGAGGAAGCCGCGCCCGTCGTGCAGCAACTCCCACGGGAGCGAGAGCAACTGGCTGGCGGCTTCGTTTGCTTCGGCCTTCGCCGCCTGCTTCTCTTCGTCCGTCTGGTTCGGGTTTTCGATCACGTCGCTGTCAACTTCGACGGAGAAGCGCCGCTCGGTCTGATCGCCAGTCAGCAACCATGCGTCGAGCGCGGCCTGGGCTGCGGCGTTTGAAGCGCCGGTCAGGAAAAGTTCCTGACCCCATTGTGGCAATTTCTCTTCGATGGCTCGCGCGCGTTCGACGAAGACTCCGGTCGGCCAGAGGTGGAACTGTTCCAGGTACCAGCGCAGATCGTCAGCTTCAATCGGGCCAAGCGGAGCGGTGAAGTAATAAGCGGCGCTTTCGACTTTGCGCGCGGTATGATCGGCGGGTTGATAGATCAATTGCGCTTTGGCCTTCGCGCGCCGCTTGCCGTCACGTGTTTCGATGCGCGGCTCGCTTAGCTTCAGGATCAATTCTTCGAGCGGGCGAGCTTCAGTCGCAACAGCAGGTTCGACATCGTCCGGCGCCCGCTCGCCCAGCGCGGCGAGGATTTGCGGCAGAGCCTCGCTTAAGCCGCCGGCCTGCAACTGGATTTTCACGCCGACCGGCTCTTCATCAAACCAATTTCCCAGAGCGGCTGGTTCAACGCCAGGCAGCAGCAACGGAATCACGCGATAGCCATCTGCCTTGCGCCGCTTTTCGACTTCGAGCGCCTTCTGAATCTCCAGGCGCACCCAGGGCGAGTTGATCGTGTTCGGGCTGAGCGTGACGATGACCTGTCGTGCCAACTCGATAGCCTGTTCGATTTCAGGCGCGAGCTTCGCGCCGCCGCGCAGGTTGCGCGAATCAACCCAAACCGACAGTTGGTGGCTTTCGAGCGCGACACGAAGTTGTTTGACGAAATCGTCGTCTTTGCTGGCGTGTGAAATGAAGATGTGGCCGGGATTCACGATAGCGTCCTCCTGTGTTTGACTGCGGGCGCAGTGTAAGTTGAGGAAGATTACGATTCAAGATTTTTGTTCGACTGAGGCAAAGATCACTGACGCGACATCCCGGTCTGCCTCAAAGCTTCATACAAAACAATCCCTACCGAGGTCGCCAGATTGAGTGAGCGCACCTTCGCGTTCGGCATCGGGATCGTCAGGCAGCGTTCCCAGTTCGCCTTCAACAAATCTTCCGGCAACCCGCGAGTCTCTCTGCCGAAGACCAGGCAGTCGTTCGGCTGATACTGCCAATCGGTGTAAACGCGTTCGGCTTTCGTCGAGAAATATAGGAAGCGGCAATCGGGAAGGGATTGGTACAAGGCTTCGAGGTCGCGGTGGTAATGAATCTCCACTTCGTCCCAGTAATCCAACCCCGCGCGGCGGACGGCTTTCTCATCAGTGCGGAACCCGAGTTTGCCAACAAGGTGTAGAGGCGTGAACGTTGCGCCACAAAGTCTGGCGATGTTGCCGGTGTTGGGCGGTATTTCCGGCTCAATGAGCGCCACGCGCAGCCCTGAGGTGATTTCGTATCGCGCGCCCATTCTCAATGCCCGCGCCCCGCCAGCCACATCCAGCCGCAGGTCGCAAAAATCGCGAGCAGCGTCGCGGGCAGGAACCAGACGCCAAGCCCGCGCGCGCGCTCGAAAGCGTGTTCGCTCATCCGCCACGTGACATAGGTGAAGATCACGGCCATCTCTAACAACAACAGGTGCAGTGGAACCTTCGCCGCATCGGGCACAGGCTTACTCGCGTTGACCATGCCGTAATTGAAAACCAGGTATTGAATCGTGAAGATCGTCGTGCTGATGACGGGCAACAGAAAGATCATCCATCGCTTGCCCCAACCATCGGCTTCGCCGCTTAAACCGAAATGGACGGGAATCGTTTCGGGCAAGCGCGGATAATTGCCAAAGGCAATCCACCAGCCTACGATCAAGACGACTATAGCCAGTGAATCTATCAAAACGATCATCGCCATCATCCTTTCACGCTTGTAGCCTTGGCCGCTCTTTCCGCAGCCAATCGCGGAAAGAGCGGATGGCCGCGTCTTGTCCCACGCTTCGGCATTGATCAAGAAAATCGCTGAGCATCGCGCCGGTCAACCACGGGAAAGAGAGGCTGTGTTCACACTCAATGTAATTCTTTCCCTCAAGCTTGAAGATCTGAACCTGTCTGACGTCGTAATGCCACAGTTCAGGCACGCCGAATTTGGCGTAGATCGAAAACTTGTCGAGCGATCCGCTGAAGACATCAACCTCGAAGACAATGTCGGGCGGCGGGTCTCGGCTCAAATCCACTTTCGTCTTGCCATGCATCAGCGCCTCATTTTTGACGTAGAAGCAGGTGTCCGGCTCAGCTCCGCGCTTGAGCTTTTTCCGCCTGTAGGTAGTTGAACCGGCGTTGAGCACCGCCACATCCATCTCCAATGCGATGACGCGGCCTAAGTCTGAAATTGAGCGATTGAAGAACTCGTGATTGAATGACGGGGCCATGATTTCCAGTTCTCCTTGATCGTAAGTCATCCGAATGTAGGATTGGTTCTCCATATCGGCCAGGAGGCGTTCGTAAGTCTCCCAACTGATGTTGTGTAACAGCACACGCTGATCGCCGAGTTGCGATTTCATTTCCTCGACTTCATCAATCGCTGCCGGTCTCTCGATGACGGCCTCTGTCATTACGCTCATAACTTCCTCACGAATTCAGCCTTGATTGATCAATTGCCGCAGCACGTATTGCAGGATGCCACCATGCTGATAGTAGTCAATCTCTATCGCCGTATCAATTCGCAGCTTCACCGGAATCTCTTCTTTCGCTCCATTCGCGCGGTGAATGATCAGCGTCACGTCCTGTTGCGGCTTGATCCCGCCATCGAGTCCGATCACGTCGAATGTTTCGGAGCCGTCCAGCTTGAGCGTTTGCGCGCTGACGCCTTCTTTGAATTGCAGTGGTAGCACGCCCATTCCGACCAGGTTGCTGCGATGGATGCGCTCGAAGCTTTGCGCGACGACGGCTTTTACTCCCAGCAGCCGCGTTCCTTTCGCCGCCCAATCGCGCGAGCTGCCCGTGCCGTATTCCTGTCCGGCGATGACGACCAGCGGCGTGCCTTCGGACTGATACTTCATCGCCGCATCGTAAATGCTCATCTGCTCGCCGTCGGGATAATGTTTCGTCACACCACCTTCAATGCCGGGAACCATCAGGTTCTTGATGCGCACGTTGGCGAATGTGCCGCGAGTCATCACGCGGTCGTTGCCGCGCCGCGAACCGTAGCTGTTGAAGTCAGTCGGCTGCACTCCGTGTTCGATCAAATACTTCCCTGCTGGCGAGGTCGCCTTGATGGAACCGGCCGGGCTGATGTGATCGGTCGTTACAGAATCGCCGAAGATTCCAAGCGGTCTGGCGCCGGTGATGTTGGCGATCACGCCTGACTCCATCCCGAAATTCTCGAAGAACGGCGGCTGCTGAATGTAGGTCGAGTCAGCGTCCCATTCGTAAACATCGCCGACCGAAGCTGGAATTTCATTCCAGAGCGGATTCTCGGAAGTGAAATCGGAATAGAGGCGGCGGTAAGTGGCGGCGTCCGTCGCCGCGTTCATCACCGCGCCAACCTCCTGCGAAGTCGGCCAGATGTCCTTCAGATAAACGTCCGCGCCGTTTTGGCCTTTGCCAATCGGCTCGGCGGACAGGTTGATGTCAACGCGGCCAGCCAGCGCGAAAGCCACGACCAGCGGCGGGCTCATCAGGAAATTCGCTTTGATTGATTGATGCACACGCGCTTCGAAGTTGCGGTTGCCCGAAAGCACGCTGGCGGCGATCAGGTCGTTTTTCGTGACGACCTCTTCGATCTTTGGGTCGAGCGGGCCAGAGTTGCCGATGCAGTTATGCACGCAGATTGTCCCGGCCACGAACGCGTGTAAGTCATTCACTGCCAGGTCAAACACTTCGCGCTTCCCTGCCGCGCGTCGATCCAGCACGCCCAAAGTGAGCGATGGCAGCGTCAAAGAGGTCTTTTCAACGCAGTAGCGCTTGGAGTAATCCGTCTCGCCACGCGATTGCAACCGCGCGAACCAGCTTCGCGCGCCAATCTGTTTGAACATTTCGACTGGTGAAGGGAAGCCGCAACTGTCCCGATGCAGCGGCTGGAATTTGCGATCCGCCGGCGCAGGCAGCCGCGAGAAAGGATCGTGCCCTTCCAGCAGGGAGTAGTGCGGGAAGATGATTGTTTCGCGCCGCCTTAGCTCCTCTGCCGCTATCTCCCGCGCCTGGCCAAACGACAGGTCGGGACGCTCTTTGTGCAATTCCTCCAGACGGGCTGACATCCACAGGCGCTGGTGATTGATCTTATCCACCGTGCGCCAGTAAACCGCCGCAGCGCTGGCCTTAAGCGCCTTATCCACGTAGTAACGGAATCCTACCCGCTCAATGAACGAAAGACCGTCGCGCAACTTCAGCCGGACCTCTATGCGTGGGGCGCCATCCTGAGCGGCCGGATATGAAGAGGCGCTACGACGCACAGGATATTCATACAGGCGCGCGCCATCGGTATTCACACCGCAGCGAGCCAGGAGGCGCAGCAATTGGCGCATCACGTCTTTGAGTTGCTCCACATGCTCAGGCTTGGCGCTTTGGGAGTAGGCCGGGGCATTGAGGGTCACATCCCCGTCGCGCTCGCCTAACCGATGCAAACCTGGCGCATGCCCATCAGCGCCGAAGAGTCCGCCCAGGAATTCACGCGCCATCGCCACCGGGCATCTGTCATCCAGGACGAAGGCCGGCAGCGTTGAGGGCTGATTGATACGCCGGCCA
>Ga0187894_10006007_pt1 | contig 12103 bp, 10 predicted proteins | sample GBC1701081metaG_FD_136650 | JGI IMG/M metagenome (GOLD analysis project Ga0187894, IMG submission 136650) | White microbial mat communities from a lava cave in the Kipuka Kanohina Cave System on the Island of Hawaii, USA - GBC170108-1 metaG ... | reverse complement strand
TACGAGCGCGAGCTCGCGCCCTTGATCGAGATCCTGCGGCCGGCTTTGCCGGCGTTTGGCCGAAATGCCTGAATTCGACTATCCTCGAATTTCGGCCCGCCCCCGCGCGAGGATGTCATGAAGCTGAAATCCGCCGACAAGATGCCGGTGAGCCCGGTCGCATACGCCGTTTCCGTCGCACTGACGGGCAGTTACGCACCGGCGGTCTTCGCGCAGCAACAAACTGCCGATCTCGAGGCCGTCGTCGTCACGGCCCGCAAGCGCGAAGAAACGCTGCTCGACATCCCTCAGGAGATCCAGGCGATCAGCCAGCAGGAGATGGAGCGCGCGAACCTCAGCACGGTCCAGGACCTGCAGCGCTTCGTCCCGAGTCTCACGTATAACGCGACGACGCCGGGGCGCGGCACGATCTACTTCCGAGGCGTCGCCGACGACTCATCGTCGTTCATCGCCGACTCTTCGGCCGCCATCTACCTCGACGAGCAGCCGCTCACCCAGAGCGCGCTGCAGCCGGAAGTGCGGCTCATCGATATCGAGCGCATCGAGGCGCTGCCCGGCCCGCAGGGCACGCTGTACGGCTCGAGTTCGCAGTCCGGGACGCTGCGCTACATCACCAACAAGCCCGACCCGACCGGCTACTACGCGGACGTCAGCCTCGACGGCCACAGCGTGCACCACGGCGACCAGGGCTACGAGCTCTCTGGCGTGCTGAACCTGCCGGTCGGCGAAAACACCGCGATCCGGCTGGTCGGTTTTTCCGCGCGCGACGCGGGCTTCATCGACAACGTGCTCGGCCAGAGCCTCGGCGGGACATTCGACAACGCCGACGTCGTCGACAAGGACGTGAACTCCGTCGAGTACCTGGGCGGGCGCGCGGCGGTGCGCTGGCTCGCGGGCGAGAACTGGACGGTGGATGCGAGCGTCGTTCACCAGCAGATGCAAGCTGGCACCTACGGGGAAGAATACCGTTTCCGGCCGGACCAGCCATTCGGCCGTGACTACCTGGCGGGCCGGGAGCTCTCGGTCGTGCGCTTCGTGGACGAGGACCGCGACGACGAATGGACGCAGCTCGCGCTCACGTTGCAGGGCGACCTGGGATGGGGCCAGCTCACCTCCGCGACCAGCTATTTCACGCGCGACATTTCGTACTTCCAGGACAACACGGACTACACGTTCTATCTGTCGAGCACGCTCGGCGCGAACTACGTGAGCTACGACCTCGGCCCGGATCCGGTCGGCCTCGGCTGGCGCGATCGCGACTACGCGGACCGCTGGGCGCAGGAATTCCGGCTGCAGGGCTCGACGGAGACGCTGACCTGGCTGACCGGCGTCTTCTACGAGCGCATGGAGAACGGATTCGACTTCTTCACCCGCATCCAGGACTACGAGGACACGCCTGCGTTCCAGAACTGGATGGACACGTTGGGCGTCCTGCCGGGCAGCACCGACAACGCCTTCTACCATTCGAAGAACGACCAGGTCACGGAACAGATCGCCGTCTTCGGCGAGGTGAGCTGGGCGCCGACCGAGCACTGGGGCCTCACGGCCGGCCTGCGCTGGTTCGACCATTCGCGCGAACGCGACTACTTCACGCAGCAGCCGAACGGCTTCGTCTCGTCCGATCCGTTCGAAGAGGGCAAGACGACGACCAGCGACATCACGAAGAAGCTCTCGGTGCAGTACAACTTCACCGGCGACATGATGGTGTACGCGCTGTTCTCCGACGGATTCCGCGCCGGCGGCCGAAACGTGACGCGCCCGGGCGTGGTGCTGCCGGCGGATTACGAGCCGGACTTCCTCGACAACTACGAGATTGCCTTCAAGAGTCGCTTTGCGGGCGGGAAATACTCGCTCGACCTGACGGCCTTCAGGATGGAGTGGGAGGACTACCAGGTCGAAGTGGTCGACCCGGGCCCGTTCTACGCCGTCCTGGTTGCGAACGTCGGCGATGCCGAGATCGAGGGCTTCAGCGTCGACTTCTCGGCATTCCTGTGGGACTCGCTGGATTTTGGTTTCAACCTGCAGGTGCTCGACCCGCGGACGACCTCGGCGAACGACCTGGTCGGCACGCGCGACGGCGACCGCCTGCCCTTCTCGCCGGAGGAGAAAGGCGCGCTCTGGCTCGAGTACACGTACCCGCCCGAGCTCCTGGGCGGCCATCTCTACGGCCGTTACCAGTGGACCTACCAGGGCAATTCGATCAATGGCATCACCCGGCCGCGGCAGCTCCAGCCGGCCTACCAGATCTCGGACTTCAAGGTCGGGCTCGAATCCGACGCGTGGGAGGTCTACGCCTACGTGGACAACATGTTCGATGAGCGCGCCGTCCTGTATGACCAGCAGAGCGCGCCGCTCGGCATGTTCACCATCAACTTCCCGCGGACCTGGGGCCTCGGCTTCTCGAAGAGCTGGGGCGGCAACTGAGCGCGGTGCGCAAGCCCGGCCCGCCTTCGGCACGCACGCGCGTCGAGCGGCTGCGCAAGCGCGGCCACTATGATCGCGCGACGATCGACGCGATCCTCGACGGCGGCCTCATCTGCCACGTCGGCTTCCTGCGCGAGCGCGCGCCGGTCGTGATCCCGACGCTCTATTGGCGCGAAGGCGATCACCTCTACCTGCACGGTTCCGCGGTGAGCCGCATGCTCGACACGGCCCGCAAGACGGCGATCTGCGTGACGGTGACGCACATCGATGCGCTGGTGCTCACGCGCTCGGCGTTCCACCATTCCGTCAATTACCGTTCGGTGGTCGTGTTCGGGCGGCCCGAGGAAATCACGGACCCGCGCGAGAAGGAAGAGCGCCTGCGCTCCTTCATGGAGGGTCTCATGCCCGGCCGATGGCGCCAGCTGCGCCCCGTGAAGCCGAAGGAACTGAAGGCGACACGCATCGTGCGGCTCACGCTCGACGAAGCCTCAGCCAAAATCCGCGACTACGGACCGGCCGACGACAAGGCAGACTTCGACTGGCCGGCCTGGGGCGGCCTCATCCCGATCGAGACCTACGCGGGTTCGCCGCTGCCCGATGAGCACGTGAAGCCGTCCGGTCCGAAGGCGCCCGTCCCGACGAAATTCCGCGCCCGGCCGGCCTAGGCATCGGGCCTCGTTGCCAAGGAGCATTGTCATGTCGCTGCCCCGCCTCGCCCGACTGCCGCTCGTCGCGGCCGCGCTATTCGTCGCCGCCTGCGCGCCGAAATCGCCGACCGACGCGACCGTCGGCGCGCCGGAGTCCGCCACGGCACCCGTCGTGCCGGAACTCGGACCGACGCTGGTCGCGTATCGCTGGCGGCTCGAGTCCGCTGTCGATGCAAGTGGCCAGTCCATCGCGGCCCTGTTCCCGGATCCCGCAAATCCGCTTGGGCTCGACTTCAACGACGGACAGGTCGGCGTCAGCGGCGGCTGCAACCGGATCGGCGCCGGCTACCAGCTCGTCGAAGGCTCAACGCTGCAGCTCGGGCCCAGCCGCTCGACGATGATGGCCTGCCTGCCCCCGCTCGATGCCGCTGACAAGGCCATTTCCGCAGTCTTCGCCGGCGCGCTGCAGGCGCAGCTGGAAGGCGAGCCAGGCACGCCTGCGCTGCGGCTGACTGCCGCCGACGGCAGCATCCTGCAGTTCACGGGCACGCCCACGCCCGAGACGCAATTCGGCGGGCCCGGTGCCCGGGCATTCCTGGAGGTCTCGGCAGAACCTTGCCATCTGCAGTCCGAAGCGTCGCCGGGATGCCTGCGGGTGCGCGAGTTGCAGTTTGACGAGCAGGGCTTGCCGAGCGGCGAGCCCGGCGAATGGCACGGCTTGCCTGCTGGAATTGAAGGCTATACGCGCACGCCCGGCCAGCAGCAGGTCGTGCGCGTGAAGCGCTTCGAGTCGCGCGAGGCTACGGGCAACGAGCCGGCTGAACACTTCGTGTTCGACATGGTCGTCGAGTCGCGCACGGTTCAGTGAGGCTTGCCCGCAGCGGCGATCCAGTCGAGTGTCCGCGACTCTAGATAGTCGTAGAACGGGTTGTTCCGCAAGCGTACCAGCCAGTCGCTGGACAGCATCAGCATGCCGCGCTCGCCCTGGATGGCCATCTGGCCGAGGAACAGCACATTGGTGTTGTCCGGCGGGCGTTGCCCGTAGAGCGGACCGTCCGGCGGGATGGGCAGCGCCACGTGCGACAGCGAGATGACGCCGGCCGGCCAGGACAGGCCGAGCCTTTCCGTCCCCGACAACTCCGAGGAATGCGGTGCCTGGTGCCGGGCCACGACCTCCGCGCTCACGTCGTCAGCGTTCGTCACCAGCGTCACCGCGAACGGCAGCCGGTCGTCGCCGATCACGCGCAGATCGAGCGCTCGCCGGTCCGCCACCAGCAGCAGGGACTTTGCCGCCAGGCGGTTGACGTCGAAGAGCACGAGCTCATGCCCGTCGGGATCGAAGCGGGCGAGCAGCCGCGTCACCACCGCCGCCGTGTCGACGGTCGAGTCCGCGTTGGATTTGAATACGAGCATCGGCGGCAAGGCTTCCGTCCGGTCCGCGCGCGAGAGGTGCGCGATGCGGCGCGACACCGAGCGCGTCAGCCGGTGGACCTGTTCGCCCGCGTTGGTCGTGAAGGAGTTGTACTTGTAGGGGTCGAATTCCGGCTCGACGTTGAGCCAGCCCAGCCGGCTCAGCCCGGGCACCGACGCCGAGCGCCGCTTCCAGCCCGCGGCCGCGGCTCCCCGGTGGATCCCGATTGCCGGCGAGACCAGCACGAGACTCGCAGGCACCGGCCCTGCCCCACCCGCAATCGCATCGAGCGCGAAGTCGATCGCGAGCGGAGCGCCGGTTGAATATCCGATGAGGTGGATCGGCGCCTGCTCGACTTTCTGCGCGAGGTGGGCGACCGCAAGCCGGGTCGCGCCCGCCATGTCCTCCCAACGCACGTCGAGGAGGCCCGAGGGCACCGTGCCGTGCCCCGGCAGGCGCAGGCCAACGACCCAGTAGCCGCGGCGATTCAGCGCTTCGCCGAGCGCCCGCAGGCTGTATGGCGAGTCCGACATGCCGTGCAGCAGCAGAACGCCGCCCACCGGATTCTCGGCCGGCAATTCGAACGTGCGGTTCCAGTTGGGATCGCGGACGCCCGGATCGCTCGCGCTGCCGCGCGTGTAGCGCAGCAGCGCGTCGGCGGGTCCCGGGGTGACGTGCGAATACACTTTCACGTCGAGCTCGGCGAACAGCCGATCCTCGAGCCGCAAGTAGTCTTCGAAACTCTGCACGTCGCCCGCGCGCGAGACGCGGTATTCCTCGGTGAGCCGCACGGTGTGCCACTTTTCGAGCGGCTGCGAGGCGCAGGCCTGCAGGAGCAGCAAAAGACCCGCCGCGCCGGCGCCGCGCAGCAGCCTCATGTCCGGCGCCGGCCCTCGACGTGCGCGTCGACCATGCGGGCGAGCACGACCATCGGCACGCCGCCGCCGCCCACGACGACGTCGTTGAAACGGCGCAGGTCGAATGTCGCGCCGAGCGACTGCTGCGCGCCGGCGCGGAGCCGCAGGATCTCGCTGTGGCCGACCTTGTAGCCGCAGGCCTGGCCCGGCCAGGCGCAGTAGCGGTCGACCTCGCTCGTCACCTCCTCGATGCCTGAGCCGTTGGTCTCGACGAACCAGCGGATGGCCTGCTCGCGCGTCCAGCGCTTCGCATGCAGGCCGGTGTCCACGACCAGGCGGCAGGCGCGGAACGCGATCGACTGCAGGTAGCCGAGCCGCCCGTACGGATCGTCCTCATAGACGCCGAGCTCGTCGGCGAGCTGCTCGGAGTAGAGCGCCCAGCCTTCCGAATAGGCGTTGAAGGCGAGCAGCGAACGCACCAGCGGCAGCCGGAAGGCGAACTCGCCCTGCCACACGTGGCCGGGGAGCGACTCGTGGTAGGTGAGCGTCGGCAGGCTGTAACGTCGCCAGAGGTCCGTCGTGCGCAGGTTGATCCAGAACTTGCCGGCCACCTTGCCGTCGATACTGCCGGGGCCGCCGTATGCGCCGGGCGCGCCTGGCTCGACTTCCGGCGCCATGCGCTTGATCTCGAAGTGGCCCGGCACCAGCGTCGCGAAAGCGCGCGGCAGGCGTGTGCGGATGTCGGCGACGACCGACTCCAGCAGCGTCATGATCTGCGCGCGGCCGGTGTCGTCGTCCGGGAACTGGAAGCGTGGGTCCTTGCCGAGCGCGGTCATGCGCTCGCCGACCGAGCCCTGCGTCAGACCCTGCGCTTTCAGGATCGTGTCCATCTCGGCCTGGAGCGCGGCGAGCTCTTCCTGGCCGCGCGCGTGCACCTCTTCCGGCGTCATGCGAGTCGTCGTCGCGGCGCGCAGCGCCCAGGCGTAGTAAGCATCGCCCTGCGGCAACTTCCACACGCCGGCGTCGGAAGTCGCCTTGGCACGATGCGCGGTCAGCTCGGCAAACTGCGCATCGAGCGCCGGGCGGATGCGGTCCGTGGCGATTTTCGCGGCCGGACCCGCCCAGTCGCCGGGGATCTCCTTCGTCTTGCGTGCAAACGAGGCGATCATCGGCCATGCAGCCACATTTCCGGCGCGTGCGAGCTCGAGCTGGGCGAGCGTGCGGTCGAGGATGAAATCCGGGGCAACCACGTCCTGCGCCGCCGCCGACGCGAGGCGCGCCGTCTCGCCGTGCAGTTGAACCGCATAGGCCTCGAGCCGCGCAAGGTAGGCGTCGGCATCCTCGCGGCCCGCGACGCTGTGCTGCTCCTCGAGCAGTCCGGGGATCTCGAGGAAGGCGCCCGTGTTCTGCGCGACGACATACGGGGCATTCCGCCAGGACCAGTTCTGGTTCAGGATCGCGACGTCGCCGAACGGAAACCTGAATCCCTCCGCGGCCGTCTCGTGCGCGGTGCGCACGACGTCGAGGTCGATGCGCGCGGCAGTGTCGGTCGACGCCGTGTCCACCGCGAACGGACCGGCGAGGCGTGCGGCGACGCGCTGCGCAATCGCCTCCTGGCCCGCAGCCGAACGATCAGTTAGCCGCGACTTGAGCGCGGCGCGCTCGCCGGTGTCGATTCCGAAGCTGGTCGCGTTCTCCGGGTAGTCGACGAGCATGTCCTCGGCGATTCCGGCGAGTGATTCCGCAACGTTTACGACCCCGGCCGTGGCGGCCTCGCGCCTGGCGCAGGCGGCGAGGACCGGCAGGGCAGCCAGCGAAACGCCGACACCGGCGAGGAAGTCACGGCGGCTGTTGGTCATCGTTGCGCAACTCTCGTCATGGGAAAGGGCGAATGATATCGTGCGCCGGGTCGAGCGCGAGCCTGACCTGGGGCCCCGACTCCACTACGACTGTCTCGCCGAGAAGCTCGCGAAACGACTCAACGTCGATGTCGCGTCGCGCAGGCAACGCGCTGACGCGGAAAGTCTGGCGGAGAGAGTATTCAGCACGTCTACGCAGGGTATCGCTTGAAGATGACTTTCCAAAGACCGTGAATAGTTGCGCCACCCATCAAGCAGCTTGCGTGATCTCTGCCAGCCATGGCACGAGATTTTCCAAGGCGAAAGCGCCCTGGTCCAATGGCGTGATGAAGTTGTCGTAAACGGCCGCGGATTCTGCGGTGATCGGGCGGCCGTTGATGCGCAGGAAGACGTCGACAACCGCGAACGCCGTGCGCTTGTTCCCGTCGATGAACGGATGGATGTGAATGAGGCTCTCCAGTAGCGCAGCGGCCTCGTGGATGATCGTGTCGTAGTAGCCGGTCTGCGGACGATGAAGGGCTGATTCGAGCGCGCCGACGTCGCGGATTCCCGGCGCGCCGCCGTAACGCTCGATCAGCTGCTTGTGGAAGAAAAGGGCGTCCGCGGTGCTGATGTACTCGGTCATTCAGCCAGCGACCGATACAACTCATCGCGCTCCTCGAGACTCTGTTGAAATGCCTCGAGCACGTTCCGTCGCGGCATCTGCTGTCGCTTGTGGGCGAGATATTCACGCATCGCGTCCCCGAGCACCGCCTGCAGCTGACGTCCTTCGCGGGCGGCGATTTCCTGCAGTCCATCGAGGACTTCGGGTTCAGCCTGTGACGAGAATTTGCGAAGAATGGCCATGGCACCTCATACCCTGAAACATCTTGATGCATCATGGTAGATAAAGAGGGGAGAAACTCAAGTAATACACTTCACGTTACGGAAGTCATGCTTTTATCTTTGTAATTCAATCACATAGGACTAGACGACTTCATAGAGTCGCCCCGCTGATGATAGCGGTCGCGCCGGTCATAGACTGTGCGCAGCCTGCGGCTGTGCCGTGCCCGGACACTCCAATTATCGTAGCCGCGACGCTTTGTCGAACAGCGTCGACGCCACGGGGAACTTGCAATGAGTAACGGCATCCATCGGGACACGTACAAGACTGTTCGCGTCAGCTCGCGACGCTTTGAGCGATCGCCTTTCCAGGAGCGCTGGGAAACGCCCAATACGGTGATGGGCGTTTATGCGGGTCGCTTCTACAGCGTGTTCAATGGCGAAGACGTTGAGGCCAACTATTGGTCACTGCGCCGCGAGGCCGTCATGTATGACGTGCCCGAGCGGCCCGTGGAGGTTTCCGGGCCGGATTCCGAGCGGCTCCTGGAACGCGTCTTTGCACGGCGGATAGGCGATCTAAAGGAAGGCCGTGGCCGCTATGCCCTCGCCTGCACACACCGTGGACGCTTGTTCATGGACGGCGTGCTGTTCCGACTGGGTAACAACCGCTTCTGGTACGTGCAGCCCGACGGCGCTCTCGAGGCATGGCTGATCGCCCACAGCGACGGGCTCGATGTGTCGATTTCAGACCCTCATTCGCGAGTCCTGCAGATCCAGGGCCCCACGTCGTTCGCCATCATGATTTCGGCCACGGACGGAGCGATCAGCGATCGAATGGGCTATTTCCACTCCGGGAACTTCAGCATCGCCGGGCAGGACGTTTACGTGTCGCGCACGGGATGGACCGGGGAACTCGGCTTCGAGGTTTACACGAAGGGGGAATCGACGGATTGCGGCAGACTCTGGGATCACCTCATGGCAGTGGGCAGGCCGCACGGCATGATTGTCGGAAGCATCTCTTCGATGGCCATTCGGCGTATCGAAGCCGGCATTCTTGACAATGGGACGGACTTCGACCTCACGATGACGCCGTTTGAAGCAGGACTGGCTGCGTTCGTGGACCTGGATAAAGAGGACTTCGTCGGGCGCAATGCGCTCCTTGAAGCCGATCGCAGGATGCGTCTCTTCGGCGTCCGGTGCCCTGGCGGCACCCCGGCCTATCGATGCGCGATTTCAGACGCAGGGAGAGTCGTGGGCCACGTGACCGCGGGAGCGTGGTCGCCCTACCTTCGGTCGGGAGTGGGATACGCTCGATTCAACGCAGCCGATCACTGGGTCGGACGAAGTCTCACTCTGCAAACGACCGATGGCAATGCTGAGGCATGCGAGGTCGTGGAGCTTCCCTTCTTCGACAAGGACAAGCTGATCCCGAGAGGACTAAGCACGGACGTACCATGAACCGTGATAGCGAAACTGATCAGGATTCAATGACCTTTCGGTACAGGTGCCAGGTCGCGTGACCCAGAATGGGCAGCACGGCTGCGAGCCCGATCAGCAGCAGCGCGGCGCCCAGGGCCAGCAAGACCACGACCAGAGCACCCCACACCAGCATGGCGACGGGATTGGAAGTCACGGCGCGGATCGAGGTGCTCACGGCTGTCATGGTCGTCGTGGGTTTGTCCAGTAGCAGCGGGAAGGCAAAGACAGAACTCGCGAACACCGTAAACGCAAACAAGGCTCCGACGCCGACACCATAAAAAACCAGCGCCCCGCCGCGACGCGTCGTGGTGACTTCGGTCACAAGCGCCGAGAGTGAGTCGGGCGGATCCGCGCCGAACAGGCCCATATAGATGAACTGCGCCATGAAGAGCCAGGCGCCATAGAGCAGCGCCATCACCACGGACAACGCCGCGATCGGCGCGAACGAGGACGAGTGGATGAAGTCGAACGCCGCGCGCCAGTTGAGCTCGAGTCCGAGCTCGCGTCGGCGACTCATCGCGAACAAGGCTACCGAGAAGACCGGCCCCAGCAGCGTCAGACCTGCGAGGACGGGGAATGCCAGTTGACCTGCATTCTCTCCGACGGCGAAGTTACTCACGAGCAACGCGAACAGCGGGTAGATGAGGATGAGAAAAAAACCGAAGCTCGGTTTCTCGTTGAAGTCCTCGTAACCCTCCCGGAGGGCCTGCCCGAGATCCGCCACGCCGATCTTGCGGACGCGGATTTCACTCGACTTGACCGCGATATCCCGGAACAGAATTTCGGGCTGTGCCATGGCGCGAGTTTCCGGCTGTAATTGCACCGCCAATCTAGTGCGATGTCCCACCAGAAACCAGTACTGATGAGGACCGCGGGAGCTGTCACGAAAAATGGGCGGAGGGAGAGGAATGGGCATCCCCGTGTAGGTTGTTGCTTTGCATGGACTTTCGCGCTCAAGTTCAAGGCGATTGCCTTCGGGGAAACGGCGCTCTAGATTCCTGTTTCACGGTTGTGGGGGGCGTCCGTGGCCGACACCGCACGCAGATGCGTCATGCACCGAGCTGAAACATGCTGACGCGCCGCGATCTCGTGGCTCGTATGGCCGGCCTGGCGGCAATGCCGGTCGCCATCGCGTCCTGCAGCCGCAGCCCACCGGCTGCTTCCGCACCCCAGGATGCAACTTCCTTGCACTATTCGAGCCTTGCGGACGCCGCCGAGCTGATTGCGGCGCGGAAGATCGAGTCGTCGGATCTGACGCAGCAGATGCTCGATCGCATCGCCGCGGTCGATGGACGCCTGCAAAGCTACGTCACCGTCATGGCGGATCAGGCGCTCGCGAGCGCGCGCCGCGCGGATGCGGAGATCAAGGCCGGCCAGTACCGCGGGCCGCTCCATGGCATGCCCATCGCGGTCAAGGACCTCTGTTATACGCGCGGCGTTCGCACCATGGCGGGCACGAAGGTCTTCGCGGACTTCGTGCCCGACTACGACGCGACCGTCGTTGCCAGGCTGGAGGCCGCCGGTGCCGTAATCCTCGGCAAGCTCGTCCTGTGCGAGGGTGCGTTCGGCCCGTATTTCCCCGGCACGCAGGTACCCGTGAACCCGTGGGACGACACGCGCTGGAGCGGCGTCTCATCGAGCGGCTCCGGCGTGGCAACGGCGGCGGGCCTGTGCTTCGCGTCGGTCGCCACGGATACGGGTGGGTCGATCCGGTACCCGTCGGCTGTTAACGGCTGTGTTGGCCTCAAGCCTACCTACGGCTGCGTGAGCCGCTACGGCGTATTCGCGCTCGCCCCTTCCATGGACCATGTCGGGCCGATGGCCCGCACCGTGGAAGACGTCGCCATCCTGTTTGAAGCGATGGCGGGCGCCGATCCACACGATCCGACGTCGCTGCCGGATCCCGTGCCGGCGGCACGAACCGGGCTTCGCCAGGGGGTCGCGGGTCTTCGGATCGGATTCGACCGTCGATATGCCACCGACAACGTGGACGCGGACTTGGCCGTGGCGATGGATGAGGTGCTCGCGACTTTGACCCGCCAGGGCGCGCAGGTTGTGGACGTCGCCATGCCGGACGTCAGCCAGGTCGGCAACGCCTGGTTCGATTTGTGTTATGCCGAGGCGCTTGCGGTGCATGCGTCGACGTATCCGAGTCGAGCTGCCGACTATGGGCCCGGGATGCGCGCCGTGCTCGAGTCCGGCCAGCGACTCTCGGCCGCGAAGTTCGCCGAGGCGACCCGGCTTCGTGCGGATGTCTCCGCGTCGATCGACTCCCTGCTGGACACCATCGACTGCCTGGTGTGCCCGTCGATGTCCAACAGCGCACGCGCAAAGGAAGCGGATCCGTACGACGAAGACACCGCCGAGACCTGGAGCGCGCTCGTCCGGAATGACATCCACACGCAGCCGTTCAACTTCAGCGGCACTCCGACCCTGTCAGTGCCCTGCGGGTTCTCGGTGGACGGCCTGCCGCTGAGCGCGCAGTTCGTGGGCCGCAAGTTGAGCGAAGCGATGCTGTGCCGCATCGGCCACGCGTACGAGCAGGCGACGCCGTGGCACTTGAAGCATCCGGTCGTCTAGGTCAGGCACGCAGGATGAGCGACG
>Ga0187894_10006006_pt1 | contig 12104 bp, 10 predicted proteins | sample GBC1701081metaG_FD_136650 | JGI IMG/M metagenome (GOLD analysis project Ga0187894, IMG submission 136650) | White microbial mat communities from a lava cave in the Kipuka Kanohina Cave System on the Island of Hawaii, USA - GBC170108-1 metaG ... | reverse complement strand
TTTTGCGCAGATTGATGTAAGGCTCGATTTCGCGCATCATCGCGGCGAATTCTTCAAACCTCAGCGATTGCGGCCCGTCCGACCACGCTTCTTCAGGGCGGGGATGAACTTCCGTCATCAATCCGTCAGCGCCGACCGCGACAGAGGCCTTCGCCAGTGGACGAACAAGACTCCGTTTGCCGGTACCGTGGCTCGGATCAACGACCACTGGCAGGTGAGTCAATTCATTGAGGAGAGGAACAGCCGCAATATCAAGGGTATTACGCGTAGCCGTTTCGAAAGTACGAATGCCCCGCTCGCACAACATCACATTCGGATTCCCGTGTGTCACGATATATTCCGCCGAGAGCAGGAATTCTTTGATAGTCGCCGAAAGGCCGCGCTTTAACATGACCGGCTTGCCCACCTCGCCCAGCTTCTTGAGCAGCGCGAAATTTTGCATGTTGCGCGCGCCGATCTGCAGAATATCCGCATATTCCGCCACCAGTTCTACGTCCTCGGTATCGAGAACCTCGGTGATGACTTTCAACCCGGTGCGATTGCGGGCTTCAGCCAGGAGTTTCAGCCCCTCTTCGGCGAGCCCCTGGAAATCATAAGGCGAAGTGCGTGGTTTATAGGCTCCACCGCGAAGAATCCTGGCGCCCGACGCCGCCACAGCCTCGGCTGTTGACATCAATTGCTCATAGCCTTCGACCGAACACGGTCCTGCCATAACGACGAAGCCACCGTCGCCGATAGTTACGTCGCCAACTTGAATCGCGCTCCTTTGCTTCTTGACCTCTTTGCTGACGAGCTTAAAGGGTTGCAGGATGGGAAAGGCGTCTTCGACTCCGTCGGCCGATTTCAGGTTCTCGATGTGTTCCTTTTTGTCGCCAGGGCCTACGGCGGCTATGACGGTTCTTTCTGTCCCGCGAATTACGTGCGGCGTGTAGCCGAATTCGCGGATGCGGTCACAGATGTGGTCGATCTGGTTCTCTGTCGCTTCGGCTCGCATTGCTACAATCATTGATATATCTCCTATCGTGAATTGGAATTTAAGCGTGATTTTGGACGACGAGCGGGGGGCTCGCTCCGGATTTAACGTTCTGGTCGTTATTCCTCGCCAGCGGTTTTAAACGCCTGTTTGTAACAGCCCAGGACTTTGACGCTCGTCGCGAATTCACCCAGGTGCGCCAGCGCGTTGCGGACGCGAGGTTCGTCGTCGGCGCCGATGAAGTCCAGGTAGAAACTGTATTCCCAGGGGCGACCGATCAGCGGGCGCGATTCGATCTTCATCAAATCGATATCGCGCAGCGCAAACACAGCCATTGCGCGGTAAAGCGATCCTGTGCGGTTTTCGAGCGAAAACACGATCGAGGTTTTGTCGGCCCCGGGCGGCGTGCCGGTGGAGCGGTCGTCTCGCGCAAGCAGCAAAAACCGAGTGAAGTTCGCCCGGTCGTCTTCAATGCCGGGAGCCAGAATTTGAGCGCTATAAACTTCGGCCGCCGCCGCGCTGGCGATCGCCGCCGCCCCATCTTCGCGGCTCTCCATAATCATCTTGACGCTGCCTGCTGTGTCATAAGCGGCGACCGGTTGTATCCCCGGCCATCCGGCGAGGAACCTTCTACACTGCCCCAGCGCCACCGGGTGTGAATAAACGCGTTTCACATCTTCAAGCCTTGTCCCCGGCGCGGCGATCAGGTTGTGAACGATTCGCAGATTTGTTTCGCCCACGATCCTCAGGTTGTGTTTGAGCAGCAGGTCGTAGTTTTGATGAACCGAGCCGAAGAGCGAATTTTCAATCGGCGCCAGGCAATAATCGCTCGAACCGTCTTCGACTGCGACGAACATCTTTTCAAACGTTTCGCAGGGAATAAGCTCGACGACGTGGCCGAGCAGTTTGCGCGCGGCCTCGCCGCTGAACGCTCCAGGTTCCCCCTGAAAGGCGACGCGCAGGTTTCTTGCTTCATTTGCTTCCATTGCTTCAATCATCCGGTAAAACCCCAAAGGCGATTGGTTACAAAACTGAAAGGCCCCTCATTCGGTTTGAATGAGGGGCCTTTCTTCAGACGTTTCGTTTGCTCTTGATCAGGTTAACGAACATCCAACCCTTCGGGCCCCTCTGTGGCGGCTAAAGTAGAAATAGAATCCGAAGCTATAGCCGAATTTAAAAGAGGAGGGCCACGCAAATTGGCGCGCGCCGCGCGTCAATTTGGCTCCAGGTTGAGTTCTGATAAGCCTGTTAAGCATAAATATTCGGAAAATCCAGCAGAAATCTTGTGGGAAATTTGATAAACAAGATTTATGACGCAGGCATTATCAGCAAGCCCCTCTATTGAGTCAAGGAGATTAGCTCAGCGGATTACTTTTCCATCTTCCAGCGAAGCGGCGGGTGGGATGAAATGAAGATTAAGGTATGCTTTCAGCTCCGCGGCCCATTCGCGCACGCCCTGGTAATCAATCTTTTGCTCCGTTCTCATATCCCCAGCCATTCCGACAGCGTCCAGGCCGAGTTGATTGGCGATGTAAAGCGCGCGGGACAAGTGAAAACCTTGCGAAACCAATACCGCCCGTTTGAGGCCGAAAACCTCTTTCGCGCGCAGGCAGGTCTCATAGGTCGAGCGCCCCGAGGTGTCAACAATTACGTCTTTAGGCGCGACAGCGTGGTTGGTCAGATACTCGTACATCGCTTTCGGTTCGTTGTAGCTCGGATGGCGGGCGTCACCTGAGACCAGGATACGATCCACTTTATGGGCGCGGTAAAGCTCTATTGCGGTTTCAACACGGTCTGCAAGAATCGGCGAGAGGGCGCCATTGCCATAAACGCTCGCGCCGAACACGACAGCCACGCGCGGATTCGGCCAGTCGCGTGTATCCAGACCGTTTATATTGGTTACGATCCGGTCATCATACCCATGAACCTGGCCATGCACATATAGCAAACTCAGAGCGATGATCAGGATCACAACAAGTAAAAACCGATAGCGACTCATTGTTACTAAGCGAAATTCTCCCAGACGACAATCTCTTGGACTACGCGCTATCAAACAATTTCGCGCGCGCGGCTGTCAAGCCGCGTGTGTGTCTCCTCTCGACCGGCTCGCCTTGAGGTTGGGCTTATGATATAGTCCCGCGCTTCGCGATCATGAACACTTTTGGGAGGAATATCATTATGGCCAGGAAATGTCAGGTGACCGGCAAGAAACCAATGTCCGGCAACAATGTCTCGCACGCTAACAACAGAACAAAACGCCGCTTCGAGCCGAATCTGCAATGGCATCGTTTCTGGGTTCCGAGCGAAGGCCGTTGGGTGCGGTTGCGCGTTACGCCTCGCGGAATCAAGACGATTGATAAGCTCGGCATCGAGAAAGTTCTCTCCGACATGCGCGCTCGCGGCGAGAAAGTTTAGGTCCTATTTTTCATTTGCGAAATGATGCGCCGCATCCCGGACACTAGGGTGACTAGCCGCGCGTCATCAATGTGTTCTCCCGCCAGAGCCAACTCCGCATCGCTCAGCGTCTGACGCAATTCAATTTCGGAAATCGACGTCAATCGCCGGCGCGCGCTGTCGATGATCTCATCCTTCCGCGCGCGCGATGAAAGACCGAGTCTACGGCAGAGGTTGGCCTTGAAACGCGGGTAGATGTTCTCCAGCGCCAACTCGCGCGCCTGCGCCGCCTGCTGTAAGTTGGCCATTGAGCCGACGAATTCCAGTGGAGAGTGACGGTCAACCTGGGGCAACGGCAGCGGGCGGGCGAAACGCCGGCCATACGTGTAAAGGATCAGCAGACTCAAGCCGAACCCCTGCAGGAGCAGCCAGGGCGCCGGAGTACCGCGAAAGTAATTGACCAACGGATTACTCTCGCTGCGGTAGCCGTGGTGGAATTCGTCGAAGAAAATCTTTCGATTCGGCGCGCCCATCGAACGAAGGATGTTCAGCGCCAGCGTTAGGTTGGCGCCACGCGCGATGCCGTTGTTCGCGACTACGAACGGATCGGAAAGAAAGATGACGCGCCCTTTGCCGTAAGTGAAGTCAGCAAGCGCCGCGCCGTCTTTATCACCAAGGTGAATCACCGGAGCGTAGAGCGTCGCCAGCGAATATTCTTCATTGTTTTCAAGGTAATCCTGATCTTTGTTATCTGTTCCCGGCTCCGGTTTTGGTGCCGGGGGCGGCAGTGGAAGCGCGCCCTCTTCGGATCTTGCGGCGCCCGGATCAGCCGCTGGTTGCGCCGGCTGTACATGCTCTGCCAACTCTGCCGATTCTGGAGGATGAAAATTCATTCGCGTTGCGAAGTCGGAGATCGCCAGTCCGCGAACGTTCCAGGTTAGTTCAGTCGGTTGCGCAATCAACTCGTCGCTCTTTCCATAAATGAATTGCTCAGGCGGGGTGTTCCAGTCGGGTAATTTTTCAGGCTTTTTCGAGTGGATTACCGGATCTCCGAACTGTTCAGCCGGCGCCCGGCTGATGATCAGAGCCTGTCCGCCGCTCGATATCCAACCTTGCAGCGCGACGGCTTCCTCGTCAGAGAGTTTTTGGCCCAACGGAAACGGGCCGACGATGACCAGCGTCGCGTCTTTGGCTTCCGCATTCAGCGAAAAATAGCTCTCTCTCCGTCGCGCCACGGGCATTCCCGATTCTTCAAGCAACTGGTAAAGCGCGCGCGTTCCCGTCGGGCCGGAATTGTAGCTGGAACGATTCGGCGCGAACTCATTTTCAAAAGGCCGGTCAAATTCGATATTGCCCGCTGCGCTCATTGCTATGAGCGCAGCGATCACGATGATGACTGTAATGATGATGCCAAAATGACGACGCATGGAAATTTATTTGACCGTTTCGTGGTAGAGCGCGACGAAGTCCTGGAATTCTTCTTCGGTGGCGCGCTCCTGCCCGTACCAGACATGTTCGAATGCGTTGGTCATTACGGAGAATGTCGGGTACATCTGCCGCTCCGAGCGCATCGCATCCAGATAATCGCGATTGGTCTTCGAGCGACTCAGGCGCAATTTACCGCGTTGTTCAAGGTCGCAAAGCAGCGCGATATACGCCCGGCGGATCGCTTTGCGGTACTCTCTCTGCCGCGCTGACTCGGAGGCCTTCGCGAATAGATCGGCGGCGGTGGCGTCTTCCGCGATCTCTTCGCCCAATACCTCGCGCGTTTCCGCCTCCTCTTCTGGCCCTTTGCGGTTCTTCAAACGCTGCGCGAATTTTGCGGCCCCGAATACCAGAGCCGCCATCACGGCCAGAAAGATCAGAATTCGGAAAATCGTGACCAATCCAGCGCCGCCTGCCCGTGGCGCGCGCGCAGAAGACCCGCCGAACAATTTTTCCAACAGGAGAACAATGAAATCCTTTATTCTTCTGATCCAACGCCCTATCACCGATTCATGCTTTTCCTCAGGCTGGTATTCAGAGCGGGCGAGGATGGTATCAAGCCGCGCGCGTTGGTCCTGCAATGTCCGATCTTGTGTGGTTTGAGCTTCTTTTACGCTTTGTCGGAGCTTGGCCAGGCGGTCAGAGATTTCGAGCAACATCGAATGGCGTTGCTCAATATCGCCTCCTGCGTTCTTAGTGACATTATTCACGGCTTCGTGCAGCCAGACGTTGTCAACGCGAACAACGGAGCCATTGAATTCAACTTCTTCGCTCACGGGCAGCATGCGCTTGATCGCATTCATCCTGGCCACAAGCTCCGGGGCGGGGCTCTCCCGTTCGATCACTTCATCCACTGTTTGCTCCGCCCGATTGAGACGATTCGCATAATTGCCGACATTCGAGAGTCCCTGGGCCAACACGGCCGGGCCGAATTGGAAAGCGGGAGATGAAACTGCGAAATAAAGCAGGAAGCGAATGAGAATCTTCCTCCCGCCCTCCGCCGCGCCTGATCTCCTTCTCTTTGTAAATCTTTGAGAATTCATTCCTGACATTCGCTAAATCAAAAGACCGAGCCGCATACCCTGCAGAAACGATCCCCGATATTTGCTTCGGCGCCGCACCACTGGCAGCTCTTCCGAGCGACTTCAACCGGTATATCTCCCACGGAAACCCCTTGTGGCGACGCTTCAACGACAGCGGATTGTTGCGCAATGGGAGGGATTGCCGCGCTGCCGGCTGGAGCGGATTCAACCTGCTCCTGTATCCGATTATCATATTCCCCGGATACTGTAGATGCTATCGCGGGGGCAAGGCTGACTCCGTTGGCCAGCGACGGTTCAACCTCTGTCGGCGTCGGAACCGGACTGTCCAGCGCAGGGCTGTAATCGTTGAGTCCGAGAATAGACGGCACAAACGAGCCTTGGCTGGGTGGGGCTTGTTGATGAGGCGCGAACGCCTGCTGCGACGCCCAAGGATAGAACGGAGGCGAGATCAGCGGTTGCGCGAGCGTCCGATTGGCCAGCAGCTCGACGTCATAACCTTCTTTGCGAATGCGGCTGTCGAGGTATAGCAGCGTGCATCCGATCATGAAAATCGGCATAAGCAAAATTTCGCTCAACTTCGTCACCGTTTGCCAGGCGATGGTGTACCACAAAGGCGGCTCAGCGCTAAATGGGGTAATCCAATCGGAAATATAGCCGAGCGGGAGAAACAAAAGGAGCAGCACAGACCAGCCAACGTAAATCCAGAAGAGGAAAAGCGCGGCGATACGGCGAATTTGTCCGCCGGCAAGCGAAAAACTGCGGCCGATCGAATTGAAAACCCCTTTGCTTTCAACCATCAGGATTTGCGGCACATAGACGATACGGCTGTATACCAGCAGGGCGGCTACGGCGAGTGTGGCTAGCGCTATAACCACGAGACTCAGCGTGACGATGGTCTTTAGCCATCCGGGCAACTCATTGATAATTGTCGCCATTATCAGCGCAAAGATCAGCCCGAAAATGATGATAAAAAAATATGCGATCATAATCACGCCCAATATCAGCAACCAGATCATCAGAGTCGCGCCGATGAGCGACCAGATGCGTTCGCGTACCGCGCGGTAAACGTCCCGCGCCAATATCGGCCTTCCTTCAAAGAAGTGCGCGACCAGCGAGCGTGACGACCCACCCAACACGGCATAAAAAGCGGCTGTGCCGATTACCCAGAGCAAAGAACCACCCAGAACCATCAAGGTGGTGATTACAACCCGTTCATCGCCTTTGGACAAAGTAGCATTGCGCCAGCCGACTGATATGAGAATCGAACCCGCATAGGCGACCAGGCTCGGCGCGGTCACGATTCGCAACAGCGCCAGAAAATTACGCCTGTACAGTCTGACGGCGCGATCAATAATGTCGCCCGCCGACATCGGCGCGAGTGTGAATGAGTCGAATGAATTCATGCGGAATGTTCCCCGGTCACATCTTACGCCATTTCGCGTGAGCTTGAAAAACAGCAATGCTCAGGATAGAAATACAGTCGCGCCTCTGATCAACACAACTTTCACTGGAGATGCCAATGAAACAAACATCTGTCACCGTCCTCGTCTGTCTTCTTGTCCTCACGAATTCAATTCAAAGTTCGGCGAGCCAGCCCTCCAAAGGCGAAGAACGCGACCGCGCGCGGAAGGCCGCTGTCGCTTTCCAGGAGATTATGTCCGCTCCGGACCAGGGGGTTCCGCAGGAGTTGCTCGACCGCGCGCACTGCGTCGCCGTTTTTCCCTCGGTCAAAAAAGGCGGCTTTATCGTCGGCGGGCAATACGGCAAAGGATTGATCAGTTGCCGCCGCGCGCAGGGCTCGTGGGGATCTCCCGCCTACTTCACCATTGGCGGCGGCAGCTTTGGCTTGCAAATCGGAGGGCAGGCGGTTGATCTCGTTCTACTGGTTATGAACAAATCGGGTGTTGACGGTCTGCTGCAGGACAAATTCGAGATCGGCGCAGGCGCCGCCGTATCGGCCGGACCGGTCGGACGCAACACACACGTTTCAACCGACGTCCTGCTCAAATCGCAGATCATTTCGTACTCGCGCAGCCGAGGGCTCTTCGCTGGGTTGGAGCTAAAGGGCGCTGTGATTATGCAGGACAAAACGGCCAACAAAGATATTTACGGGCAGGAGATCTCCGCTCGCGAAATCATTGTTGACGGCAAAGTCCGCACGCCCAGCACGATCAGAATCTTCCCGGGGGCTCTTCGCAAATTCTCTCCTAGAGGGATTTCAGGATAGCACGGCGGGGCGTCAATCGGTCGGTTGGTTGCGATACCATTCGATTGTTTGCTTCAACCCTTCGTCAAAGCCGATTCGCGCGCGGAAGCCGAACTCACGCTCGGCTCGCGAAGTGTCCAGGCGTCTGCGCGGCTGGCCGTCTGGTTGAGAGACATCCCACGCCAGACGGCCTTTAAATCCGGTCAACGCGGCGATCTTTTCAGCCAAAGCTCTGATCGAGATTTCAAACCCCGCGCCTAGATTGACCGGATCCGGTTTATTGTATTTTTCGGCGGCCAGCACGAGGCCTCGCGCGCAATCGTCCGCGTGCAGGAACTCTCGCGTGACGGCGCCCGTGCCCCAGCAAACGATCTGCTCATCTCCCCTGCGCACGGCTTCGACACATTTGCGAATGAGGGCGGGAATAACGTGCGAGCTTTGCAGGTCGAAATTATCGCGCGCGCCAAACAAGTTAACTGGTAACAGGAAGATCGAATTGAAGCCATATTGCTCGCGATAAGCCTGCGATTGCACGAGCGTCATTTTCTTGGCTAATCCGTATGGCGCGTTGGTCTCTTCGGGATAACCGTTCCACAAGTCGTCCTCCTCGAATGGCACGGGGGTAAATTTGGGATAAGCGCATACACTGCCCGTAGCTACAAATTTCCTGACCCCGCGCAATCGGGCCTCCTCCATTAATTGCGCGCCCATCATCAAATTATCGTAAAAATACTTGCCCGGATTGGCCCGGTTCGCGCCGATGCCGCCAACGACCGCCGCGAGATGAATGACAAGATCGGGATTCGCGTCGTCGTATAACCGCAGGATGTTTTCAGCCCTGACCAGATCGTAATCTTTACTGCGAGGAACGAAGATGTTTTCGACGCCGCGCTCGCGAAGCTTTTCGACGATGTACGAGCCAAGAAAACCGGCTCCGCCAGTAACAACAACTCGTTCGTAAGGAAATCTGTTCGACATAGTTTTACGGGCGAGATTCAGCACAAGCGTCGGTAGCCCGAGCTACTGACACGTTTCTCAGGCGCCGCTGTGTTCTCTTTTCAGATCGGCGAGATCGGCGTCAACCATCATTCTGACTAACTCTTTGAAAGTTGTCTTCGGTTTCCATCCAAGCTTTCGCCTCGCTTTTGAAGAGTCGCCAACTAGCAGATCAACTTCAGCGGGCCGGAAATAACGCGGATCAATCTCGACAAACCGTTTCCAATTGAGGTCGAGATAGCCGAAGGCCTCGTCGAGAAACTCGCGCACCGAATGTGTTTCACCCGTGGCTATGACGTAATCGTCAGGCTCGTCCTGTTGCAGCATCAGCCACATGGCCTCGACGAAATCTTTGGCATGTCCCCAATCGCGTTTGGCGTCGAGGTTGCCGAGGTAAAGTTTATTTTGCAGACCGAGCTTGATCGCCGCCGCGGCGCGGGTGATTTTGCGCGTGACAAATGTTTCCCCTCGCCTGGGCGATTCATGATTGAACAACACTCCGTTGCATGCGAACAGCCCGTAACTCTCTCGATAATTCACCGTGATCCAGTAAGCGTAAAGCTTGGCGACGCCGTAAGGGCTGCGTGGGTAAAACGGAGTCGTTTCACGTTGCGGAATCTCCTGCGCTTTGCCGAAAAGCTCCGATGACGAAGCCTGATAGAACCGCGTTTTGTTCGAGCCGGTTTCGCGTATCGCTTCGAGCAGCCTGAGCGTTCCAAGGCCGCCGACCTCAGCGGTGTACTCCGGAATGTCAAAACTGACGCGCACGTGCGATTGCGCGCCGAGGTTGTAAATCTCGTCGGGCTGGACATCGCGCAGAATCTTGTTGAGCGAGCTTGCGTCGTTCAGATCACCGTAAATGAGATGCATCCGCAGCCCTGATTCGTGCGGATCCTGGTAGATGTGATCAATGCGTTCGGTGTTGAACGTGCTGGCGCGGCGTATGACGCCGTATACATCGTAGCCTTTACTGAGCAACAATTCGGTCAGATAGCTTCCATCCTGGCCGGTGATGCCCGTTATCAACGCTTTCTTTGACATACTTCCGGAGATTCCTCTGAGAGTGTTTCAATGATGAGAGATAGATGCGGTGTCCAAGCGGCAATACTACCTTCGGTTTCGCGAATGCGGCAAGGACTGTGTGAAGCGCGCGCAGTCGAAATTTGAAAACCGCGTAACGCCCGTGTTAGATTGCCGTTCGTTATATGCCGATCAAATTACTCGCGCTGGACATTGACGGAACGCTGCTCACGCCCCGCGGCGAACTCACGCCTCGAAATTCCGTAGCGATCAACAAGGCGCGCCAATCAGGAGTTCAGATCGTGCTCGTTACAGGGCGGCGTTTCAATTCCGCCAGAGAGCTGGTGCAGCGGCTCGAACTGGACGTCCCGCTGGTCGCGCATAACGGAGCGTTGACGAAGAACATAGAGACGCTGGAAACGCTCGATTATCATCCGCTCGACACTGAGATCGCCCGCGCCATCATCGGCGTCGGCCGCGAATGCGGCGCGGACATGATCTGCTGCGACGATCCTGAGGGACTGGGGAAGATGGTCCTGGAGGGCGTTTCCGAGGACAACAAATCGTTGCATCGTTATCTGGACAAATACCGCGACTCGGTCGTTGAAGTCCCCGACCTACTCCAATATGTTGATCACCCGCCGATTCAAATGATGTTCTCAGGCCGTTGCGATCCGATGGACGAATTCGCGGAGATCTTGAAAGCCGTGATTGGCGAGCGGATTCAACTTTTTAAAACGCGTTATCGTTCGGCTGATTTGACGATTCTCGATGCGCTGAGCGTCACCGCGTCGAAGGGATCGAGTCTGGCGATGGTCGCGCAAAAACACGGTGTCGCGCGCGAAGAGGTTATGGCCATCGGCGACAATCACAACGACCTGACGATGCTTCGCTATGCGCGCCTGGGTGTGGTGATGGCCAATGCCGAAGATGAATTGAAGCAGATGGGATTTGAATTGACCTCATCGAATGAAGAAGACGGCGTAGCCGAAGCGATAGAGAGACATATCCTTAGGATTCCTGCTTATCATGTCTCCGGTGACTTCATCGCTGATTAACCCCAGCCGAATTTCGGAACAGTACTGCGAGCGGTAGCGAGCGAGGCTTTTGCAAGGGACTTGCTGATGGAGCCTTGCTCGCTACCGCTCGCAGTACTGTTCCGTCCGCACAAATCGAAAATTTTTCACTCACTTTCAAGTTTCCGCCCGGTTTTTACGCTTATCTAAGTAGAGGGGGCGGAGGAGCAGGAAGGGATCGAAAGGGTGATCTTTACAGTACCGCAAAGCGTCTGAAATGAGGCGGCGTTCTCAGCCGCGTGCGCATCAGCAGCAGTCGTCCTTAGCCATTTGTCTCGTTGCCGGATTCTTTACTCAGCCAATTTCCTCCTCCAGCCTACAAACACCGGGCCGATGGAAACTGGGCAATCATCGGTCCGGCCTTTCTTTTTATCCGATCAAATCCATGCCATACTCCGGTCAAACCATTGAAGCGGGTTCAGCATCTGAACCGCGTCATTTCGGCGAATGGTCGTCGCGATGGCCGAAGGAGGAGGAGATCAAATGTTTCTTCGATTGAGAGCAAAATTTATTTTGGTTCTTTTGACTCTGACCCTGGCTTCAGGCGCGGCGGCGGCGCAAAACCAGACAGCCACGTTCCGCTCGGTTGATGGCCGTGAGATTAGGCTGGCCGATCTGAAGGGCAAGGTCGTGGTGATGTCGTTCGGTGGGACGTGGGTCCCGCTGGCGTCAAGGGAGCTGCCCGCGTTGCAGAAGCTCGCCGATCGTTATTCATCCCGCGGAGCGCAGGTTTATTGGGTAAGCATCAACAGCGCCAAACCCGGCGCGCGCAATTACGCTTCGGACGCCGATCTGCAGGCGTTCGCGCAGAAGCACAATCTGAAAGCCACGGTGTTGCGCGATCCGGACCAGACAGCGTACAAGGCCTTCGGTCTGGATGCCGTGCCAACAGCCGTAATCATTGATCAGCA
>Ga0187894_10006005_pt1 | contig 12105 bp, 8 predicted proteins | sample GBC1701081metaG_FD_136650 | JGI IMG/M metagenome (GOLD analysis project Ga0187894, IMG submission 136650) | White microbial mat communities from a lava cave in the Kipuka Kanohina Cave System on the Island of Hawaii, USA - GBC170108-1 metaG ... | reverse complement strand
GTTTCGGGTGCGGCCTTCATCGCCATGCGCGGCGAGGGATAGAAACTCGGATCGGGAGTCCACGTTGCCATGACGATCCTCCTGTCGATTGTTCGAGTTCGATCGAAGGCGCGCGAAACTGTCACGCGTCTCCACTGCCCGAACATCATGCGCTACCCCGCGGTGATCAGCTCGCTCGCTGACCCTGCGTTCGGGTCTTCAGCCGCCGGATCGTTCAGTCGTCGGGTCGATCATGCGGCGCACTTCGGTGATCTTGTTGGCAGGGAAGCCGCTGACCTCCGCGTGCTTGCGGATGAGGTCCTCGTCCTTCGCGAGATAGACGCAGAAGGTCTTGTTGGCGGTGACATAGCTTTCCAGCCACTGGATGTCGGGCCCGAGCGACCGCAGAACCTCGTTCGATTTGGCTGCGGCGCCGCGCAGCTGTTCGCGTTCGAGCGAGCCCACCTCCGGGATGTCGCGTTCGATGATGAACTTGCGCAACGACATGTCTTCCTCCGTCGCCAGTTGAGAGATGGAGCGCTGCAATGCGGTGTCTCGACGGTCACGCACGGACAGCCGCAACTACCATATGATCCGTCCCAAAATTCGACTGCGCTTGGAACCCTTCGGAACCGTCCACTTGAGCCGCGATCGTGGCCCGTATCCGATGGACCCAAGCGCCAGTCTGAGGTCCGGTCGGGTGTCCTGCCACTCCCAAATGGGACCAGCCCTCCCCGTTGCGGCCCACCTGGATCGTCTTGCCGTCTTCCGTGCTGAGCCTGCGGCGAGGGCCGGTCCGAAGTCAATCCGTTCTGCGCCCTGGCTGTCCGTCGAGCGCCCATTTCGGCGTGAGCCCCGAACTTGCATGTGATATGTGAGGTGGAGTCGCAACTGGGGACTGACGGTGGGGGGGATACACCCGCGCTCCCTGAGAAAGGCGCTCGACCTGCTCAGGGCCGACGTCGCCAAGGCATGGACTGTCAGCGAGATCTCCGCGGCTTGTGGCGTGGCACCCCGTACCCTGCAAAAGCATTTCCGCCGCTTCATCGGAAAGTCGCCGCTCGATCATCTTCGGGGCCTGCGCTTCGAGAAAGCCAGGCAGGCGTTGCTTGGCACGTCTGGCGACGCGACCACAGCGCAAATCGCCGCAAGCTGCGGTTTCAGTCACCTCGGCCGCTTCGCGATCGGTTATCGTTTGCGCTATGGCCAAACCCCGTCCGAGACCATCCGGCAGAATCGCCTTGGCCTCACGGACTCTGCTCGGATCATGCCGCTCTTTCCCAGCTCGCTGGAGCGGCCGAGCGTTGCCGTGGGCCCGTTCGAGCTTGTCGGTGCGGAGGCGCAGCAGGTCGCTGGCATAGCCTACCAGATCGTGGCCGCGCTGCTGCGCCTTCACCGGCTTGGCGTATCGACAGCGGACCGTTCCCGCTACCGCCTGCGCGGCAAGGTGCGCGGCGACAGCCGAGGACGTCTGCGTGTCACGGTTATCCTGACGGATGCGTCGACGGGTCGCCACCTCTGGGCCGATCACTGGGACGGCGCGCGTGACGAGGCCTTCGCCTTCGAGGAACGCGTCGCCAGCCGCGCTGCCCGGGCCATCGAGCTGACGCTGCGCGATGCCGAGATCGACCGCGTGAGCCGCAAGGACCCGGCCGAGTTGAATGCCTGGGAATTGGCGATGCGCGCGATGCCGGATGTTCTGTCGTACAAGGCGACGGCCGAAGCCCGTGCGCTGGAGCTGCTCGAGCGTGCGATGGAACTGGCGCCGCACGACCCTCTGCCATTGTCGCTGGCGGCATGGTGTCATGGCGTGCGGGCCTGCCTCCATTTCACCGCACGACCGAAGGAGGAGCAAGAAAAGGCGCGCCAACTGTCGAACCGCGCCGCAGCCCTCAATGCCGGCGATTCCCTGACGGAGACGATCCTCGCCGCCGGCTATACGCTGTCGCGCGACCTTCAGGCGGCGGCCGTACATGCCGACCGGGCGATCATTCTCGATGGCGGTTCGCCCCTGGCCTGGGCCCGCCACGGCTGGATAAGCAGCTTCACCGGCGATCTGGACACCGCCATTGAGCGCCTGCACATCGCGCGGAAACTGGGCCCCGCCGACCCGGTGGCAAGCGCCTCAGCATCCTTCGCAATCGCTACCGCCCACTTCCAGGCAGGCCGTCTTGGCGAAGCGTCTCGCTGGATCCAGCGCGGCATCGCCGAGCGCCCCGACAACGTCGGGATGTCGCCTTTCTTCCTGGCGTCGGCTCACGCCCTGCAGAACCGCAAGGAGGACGCTCGACGCGTCCTGACGGAATGGAAACCCATCCACCCCGACATGACGATCGGACAGGTCCAATCGGGATGGCCCTTCAAGGCGAGCTTCATGGAGCGCGTTGCGGACGGCCTCGAAAGCGCCGGCATGCGCAGCCCGTTGTAGCCCAGGGCCAAGCCCCTCTCGCGGCGCTCGTTTGGTCGCCATCCAGGTACGCGACGTACGATCGGCAGTGGAGTAGCGCGACCTGACCAACCTGTCCGTTTGCGCCCGCCCTGTCCCCGGAACGCCCGAATACGTATCGGACAGGCCGTCGAGTCTGCGATTCGCCGCCGGCCCGAGGCACACTCAGGCACTATCGAGGAGTGAGCTCACGCGGTCGGGCGAAGGCTACATCACATCGATCCCGAACCTGGTTTCGACGGCGAATCGAACGGCATCACTGACAGGCGAATGGCCCTGGCCCCACTGTACGATCTCGCACAGTCGATCAGCCGCGGTGCCCTCGGCGCCGACACGCACGCGTACGCGCATGCAGCCGGGGCCGCACGCGATGTCATCATCGATGCCCAGCATTCCGCGCCGGTCGCTCTCGCTGTCAACCGTCACCGCCAGCTCGGTCAGGTGGACGCCAGCCGCGCCGCCCGCATCGCGATCACCGTCGCAACGCACGCTGCGAGACCACCACGGAACAGCCATCCGGGCGGCGGTGCCGTGCCGCACCCGCCAAAGGCCCTTGCGATGTCGGTGTTCAGAGTCGCCTGCTCGAAGCCGACGATACGGCAGCCCAGGCCACGGTCGCGGACGGCGGTCGCCACCTGATCCACCACGTGACCCTTCTCCGGATGCGCGGAGAAATGTCGGATCAGGCGCTCGAGGCTGCTGGCAATCCGGTCCTGAGACATGAAGGTCGCCCACCGTGGCAATCCTGGTCGAAGCCAGCGGACGTGCGGTGCCAACCGCGGTCAATCCGCTGCGCGCCCCGCTTGTCCGTCGGGCGCCCAATTCGACATGAGCATGATTTCTGTGCTATACTCGATGACCATGAGGGGTGCATGGTTGGGCGGGTCTATCCACGCTACCTGAGGAAGGCGCTCGACCTGCTGGCGGCCGACCTGGCCCGTCCGTGGACGGTGAGTGACATCGCCGCAGCCTGCTGCGTGGCACGCCGAACTCTGCAAAAGCATTTCCGTCGCTTCGTCGGTAAGGCGCCGCTGGCGTATCTGCGCGACCTGCGATTGGACAAGGCCCGACGGATGCTATTGGACCCGCCGGGTACCATGGCGGTCACGGAAATCGCAACCCATTGCGGCTTCGCCCATCTGGGGCGGTTCGCGATCGGCTATCGCAGGCGCTTCAACGAGACGCCATCGCAGACCATGCGGCGCGGCCAGCTCGGCCTGACCGATCGCGAGCGGATCCTGCCGTTGCTGCCCGGCTCGCTGCAGCGGCCCACCGTTGCGGTGCTGCCCTTCGACATGGTCGGCGACGAGACGCGCCGCGTCGCCGGCATGGCCGAGGAAATCACCAACGCGCTGCTGCGCCTTCACTGGGTTGCCGTGTCGGCGCCCGAGCATTCCCGCTACCGCCTGCGCGGCAAGGTGCGCGACGACGGCAGCGGGCGGCTGCGCGTGACCGTCATCCTGGCAGACGCCGCGACCGGCCGCAGCCTGTGGGCCGATCACTGGGACGGCAGATCGGACGAGGCACAGGCGTTCGAGGAGCGCGTCGCCAGCCGGGTCTCCGCCGCCCTCGAACCAGCGCTGCGCGACGCCGAAGTTGATCGCGCCGAGCGCATGGACGTGGACCGCCTGGGCGCCTGGGAACTGGCCATGCGCGCCCTGCCAAGTGTGCTGTCATATGAGCAGACGGCGGAAGCAGTGGCACTGGAGCTGCTCGAACGGGCGATGGAGATGGCGCCGCAGGATCCGCTGCCGCATGCGCTCGCGGCCTGGTGCCACGGTGTGCGAAGCTGCCTGCACTTCACGACGCGGCCTGCGGAGGAACAGGCGCTGGCGCGCAGGCTCGCGAACCGCGCTGCTACCCTCAACCGGGCGGACGCGCTGACGGAAACCATGCTGGCCGCCGGTTACACCCTGGCCCGCGATCTTGGGACGGCGGCGGTCCATGCCGACCGGGCGTTGACGCTGAATGGCGGCATGGCCTGGGCCTGGGGCCGCAGCGGCTGGATCAGCGCCTTCAGCGGCGAGTACGACAAGGCAATCGAGCGCTTCAAGATCGCGCGCACCATCGCGCCGGTCGATCCGGTGAGCGGACTGTGCTGCTTCGGCATCGCCAGCCCGCACATGGAGGCCGGTCGCTTCGACGAGGCCATCCGCTGGATCAAGCGCGGACTGGCCGAATGTCCGACGGCCGTCTGGATCAACCCGTTCCTGGCGTCGTGCTATGCGCTGTCGAACCGAAAGGATGAGGCGCGATGGACGCTGGCGGCGTGGCGACGCGACAGCCCCGACATGACCATCGCGCAGGTGAGGTCCGGACTGCCGTTTGGGACGCGTCTGTTCGATCGCCTGTCGGAGGGAATCGAGTCGGCAGGCATGCGCAATCCGGCTTGAGACTCGTGACGTCCACGCGGACATACGCTCGCTGACAGCGGCTTGGGGAGACCCGCGGTGCCTCACCAGACGATCCAGCGCAAGCTTGCAGCCATCCTGGCGGCCGATGTCGTGGGTTACAGTCGGCTCATGGGCACCGACGAAGTCGGTACGCTGCAGGCAATGAAATCACACCGGCGCGAACTCGTCGATCCGGCCGTCAGCGACCATCGTGGCCGCATCGTCAAGACGACGGGCGACGGCATGCTCGTGGAGTTTGCCAGCGTCGTGGACGCCACCGCCTGCGCGGTCACCGTTCAGCGCGGAATGATGCGCCGGAATGCCGGCGTACCAGACGACAGGCGCATCCAATTGCGCATCGGCATCAATGTTGGGGACATCATCATCGATGGAGACGACATCATCGGTGATGCCGTCAACATCGCGTCGCGCCTCGAAGCACTGTGCGACCCTGGTGGACTCTGTATCTCGCGGATGGCCAACGACCAGATCAGGGACAAGCTTTCCCTGGCCTTCGCGGATCTTGGCGAGCAGGCGTTCAAGAACATCACCCGGACGATCGGTGTCTTTGGCCTGACGGCTCAGGACATTGCGACGCTGCCGGCCGACAGGGCATGGCCGGCGACCGCTGAAGAGGCGAACGTAGAAGGCCCGGAAGCAAATCTCGTCGGTGACCTGCAGGAGATTCGCTTCTGCCGGACACCGGATGGCGTCCAACTCGCCTATGCGCGCATCGGTCGCGGCCCGCCGCTCGTCAAGACGGGCAACTGGCTCACCCATCTCGAATACGACCTGCAAAGCCCTATCTGGCGACATCTGTACCGCGAACTCTGCAAGAACCGCGCTCTTATCAGGTATGACGCCCGTGGAACAGGACTCTCGGATTGGGAGGTCGCGGAGATCTCTTTCGAGATGTACGTGCGCGATCTTGAGGTTGTGGTCGATACAGCCGGCATTGAGCGTTTTGCCTTGCTGGGCATCTCGCAAGGGTGTGGCGTCTCCATCGCCTATGCCGCGCGGCATCCTGAACGGGTGACCCACCTGATCTTGTACGGAGGCTTTGTACAGGGCAGGAACCTCAGGGCTCGGACTCAGGCCGAGAAAGACCGGGAGGCCGCGATGGCCACGCTGTTGCGGCTCGGCTGGGGCCAGGAAAACCCGACATTTCGACAGCTGTTCACCTCCCAGTTCATCCCCGACGCAACGAAGGAGCAGGCGGACTGGTACAATGAACTGCAGCGTGTCTCGGCGTCGCCGGAGAACGCGGCCCGCAACCATGACGTCGGCGCCGACCTCGATGTGACCTCCCTCCTGCCAACCATCTCCGTGCCAACGCTGGTGATGCATGCCCGCGGTGATGCCCGCGTTCCCTTTGAGGCCGGTCGACGGATGGCGGCAGGCATTCCAGGTGCCCGGTTCGTGCCGCTTGAAGGGCGCAACCATCTGATCCTCGAGAACGAGCCCGCCTTCGGTCAGTTCCTCGAAGAGGTCAGGATGTTCCTGGATACGTAGCCTGCGTTCCGCGAGATCGCGACCGTGGCTGTCCAGTTTGCGCCCAGCCTGTCCATCGCGCGCCCCTTTGGCACCAGCAACCGTGTCGGCACGCTTGCCCATGACGCAATTCCGGCGCCACACTGGCAACCACGCGAGGCAACAACCGTTCGGAGCATTCGATCTCCAGGGGCGCAGCATGCCGGTTCCTGGCGACGTGGACAGCATCGCGCCGCCATTGACGCGGGACGGCCCTCTGCGCGCCGGCATCGACGCGCTGGGCGAGGGCTTCGCCCTGTTCAACGAGGCCCGCCGGCTGGTTGCCTGCAACCGTCCCTTCGGCATCCTGACTGGTTACCCCGCGGAGCTGTGCCGCCCCGGCACGACGCTGGCCGCCTTCCTGCGCTTCGACCTCGAAGCGAATACAGACAGCACCGCGACGGTCGACGCGCTCGTCGCGGCTCAGCTTGCCGAGATCGGCGCGACGGCGGAACACGGGGTCGAGCGCCACGCCGCCGACGGCAGGTGCCTCGATGTGCGCTATCGCGCCCTGGAAGGCGGCCATCTGCTGGTCACCTATGTCGACGTCACGGAGATGCGTCGGGCCGAGGCGGCGCTGCGTGCCAGCGACGAGCGCTACGCACTGGTGACCGAGTCGGCGACCGAAGGCTTCTACGACTGGGACGTCGCCGAGGACCGGCTCTACGTCTCGCCACAGCTCAACCGGATGTTCGACTTCGAGCCGGGCTACCAGCGCTCGCAGGCGTGGAACGACCGCGTCGTGCCCGAGGACTACCACCGCTACCGGCGTGCGCTCGCGAGCTACTTCAGCCGGCGCACCGACCGGTTCCAGTGCGAGTACCGCATCCGCATCAAATCGGGCGAGGTCCGCTGGGTGAACGACCGCGCCGGCGCCGTGCGCCGCCCCGACGGCCGGGTCATCCGGCTGGTCGGCGCCGTCAGCGACATCACGCGCGAGAAACAGGTGCAGCAGGCGCTGGCCGAGAGCGAGGAGCGCTACGCGCGGGCGCTGGAGGCGGTCAACGAGTCGATCTACGACTGGAACCTCGCTGAGGGAACCATCTTCTATTCGTCGCGCATCCTGTCGCTGTTCGGCAAGACCCGGGACGAACTCAGGACGCCGCAGGACTGGCGAGCGCTGGTGCACCCGGACGACTTTGCGGATTATCGCGCCGCGCACGTGGCACACCTGAAGGGGCACACGCCGCGGTTGGTCTGCGAGTACCGCTACCGGCATGGCGACGGGTCATGGCGCTGGGCGCGGCAGGTGGGCGTGGCGCAGCGTGACAGGCAGGGACGCGCGGTGCGCATGGTCGGGTCGACCAGCGACATCACCGAGGAGAAGAAGCTCGCTGCGGCGCTGAAGGACAGCGAAGCCCGCTATGCCCATGCGCTCGAGGCGATCGGCGAGGGACTCTATGACTGGGATATCGAGAACGACACGGTCTTCTATTCGCCCGGTGTGTATCGCCAATTGATGATCCCTGAACCCGAGCTGCAGACGCCGCGGGACTGGATCGGCCGATTGCATCCCGAGGACAGGCAGCACTTCCAGGACCGCACGCGCCAGCATTTCCGCGGTGTCACGCCTCGCTTCGAGTGCGAGGTGCGTTACCGTGCCGGCGATGGATCCTGGCGCTGGGCACGCCAGCACGGCCTTGCGCTGCGCGACGCCAACGGACGCGCGATCCGGCTGATCGGCTCGAGCGGCGACGTCACGGCGAGCAAGCGCCTGGCCGAGGCCCTGGCCCAGGCGGAAGCCCGGATGCAGGCAGCGGTCGAGGCGGCCTCCGAGGGCTTCGTCGTGTGGGATGACAAGGACCGCCTGGTGACCTGCAACAGCGTCTACTGCAACTTCTTCCGCGGAAACGAGGCCCTGGTGGTACCGGGCGTCACCTTCGAGACGATCATCCGTGCCGGATACGAACGCGGCATGTTTCCCGGCGCCGGCGCGGACTTCACCGGCTGGTTCGCAGAGATGCAATCGCAGCGACGCAGCCGCGCCGGCCGGCGCGAGCAGCACCTGTTCGGGGATCAGTGGCTGCTGATCAGCGATCGCGCGCTGGCCAGCGGCGGTGTCGTCTCGGTCTACGCCGACATCACCGAGCACAAGATCCGTGAAAGGGAGCTTGCTCACACCGTCGACAGGCTCGGCGCGGCGCGCGACGAAGCCGCCAAAGCGCGCACGCAGCTGACCGAGGCGATCGAGGCGATCTCCGAGGGCTTCGTGCTGTTCGACGCCGCCGACCGGTTGATCCTGTGGAACAGCCGGTTTCTCGAGTTCTACGCGCCGGTGGCCCACGTGGTCCGCGAAGGCGCGAGCTTCCGGCAGATGCTGAGCGAAACGGTGCGCATCGGCCTGGTGAATCCGGGCGACCGCGATCCACAGGACTGGATCGAGTGGCGCCTCTCGATCCACCGCAGCCAGTCGGCACCGCTGGAGATGAAGCTGTCAGACGGAAGGTGGGTGTCAATCAGCGAACGCCGCACGCACGAGGGCGGTGTCGTTGGCATCTACGCCGACATCACGACCCTGAAGGAGCGCGAGCAGGAGCTGTCGCACCTGGTGGAGAGCCTCGCTGTGGCGCGCGACGAGGCGCAGGAGGCCAACCGCGCCAAGAGCCGGTTTCTGGCCACCATGAGCCACGAGCTGCGCACGCCGCTCAACGCCATCCTCGGCATCGCCGACATGCTGCGCGAGGAGGCCGACGACGCCGGACAGAAGGATCTGCTCGAGCCGCTGGGGCGCATCAACCGTGCCGGGCGGCACCTGCTGCAGCTGATCAACGACGTGCTGGACCTGTCGAAGATCGAGGCCGGCCGGCTGGAGGTGCAGCCCGAGATCCTGCCCTTGCGCGGCTTCGTCGCCGACCTTGCAACGACGGCCCAGCCGCTGGCCTCGCGCAACGCCAACCGCTTCGTCTGCGACTGCCCCGACGACATCGGCAGCGCGCAGGCCGATCCCGTACGCTTGCGGCAGGTGATCCTCAACCTGCTGGGCAACGCCTGCAAGTTCACCGAGCGCGGCGAGGTGCGGCTGACGGTGTGCCGTGACTCACGACGCATCAGCTTCGCCGTCACCGATACGGGTATCGGCATCTCGGACGAGCAGAAGCAGCGCCTGTTCGCCGAATTCACGCAGGCCGACACGTCAACGACGCGCCGCTATGGCGGTACCGGGCTGGGGCTGGCAATCAGCCGCCGGCTATGCCGCATGATGGGCGGCGATATCGATGTCGTCAGCACGCCCGGGAGGGGCAGCACGTTCACCGCGTGGCTGCCGGTCACCGATGACGGCAACTGAGACCCCGATCCGCGTCGTCTATGTCGAGGACGACGACGACAATGTCTACATGCTGTCGCGACGCCTGGGCCGCCGCGGCTTCGAGGTGGTGGTCGCGGGGGACGGCGCGGCCGGCATCGAGGCGGTGCGCAAAGCGCAGCCCGCCCTGGTGCTGATGGACATGAGCCTGCCGTCGATGGATGGCTGGGAGGCAACCCGGCGGCTCAAGGCCGACCCGGTGACGCGGCACATTCCCGTGATCGGCCTGTCGTCGCACGCCATGGTCGGCGACCGCGAAACCGCGCTGGCGGCAGGCTGCGACGAGTACGACACAAAGCCCGTCGATATCGATCGCCTGCTGGGCAAGATGCGTGACCTCCTGGCGCGGAACGTCAAGCCATGACCGCCACGGCGCCCCTGATCCTCGTGGTCGACGACATCGAGGACAACCGCTACACGCTGACGCGGCGCCTGCGGCGCGAAGGCTTCGAACGCCTGATGGAGGCCACCAACGGCCGCGAGGCGCTCGAAGCGTTGGAGCGCGAGAGCATCGACCTGGTGCTGCTCGACATCATGATGCCGGAGATCGACGGCTTCGAGGTGCTGCGTCGCATGCAGGCCGATACCCGCCTGCGCGACGTGCCCGTGATCATCATCTCGGCGTCGGAGGAACTGGAAGGTATCGTGCGGGCCGTGCAGCTCGGGGCCGAGGACTACATTCCCAAGCCGTTCAACCCGATCCTGCTCAAGGCCCGAATCGACGCCTCGCTGACGCGCAAGCGGCTGCGCGACCAGGAAAAGGCCCACCTGCGTCGCATCGAAGACGAGCGCCGCCGCGCCGACCGCTTCCTGCGCGCGATCCTGCCGGACGAGGCGGTGCGCGAGCTCAAGGCGACGGACGGGGTGCGGCCGCGCCGGTTCGCCGACGTTGCGGTCCTGTTCTGCGACGTCGTCGGCTTCACGCCCTGGTGCGAGGTCAACCCACCGGAAGTCGTCGTGGAGGCGCTGGGTCGGCTGGTGGATCGGTGCGAAGACATCGCCCGGCAGCGCGGGCTGGAGAAGCTCAAGACCGTGGGCGATGCCTTCGTGGCCACCGCCGGCCTGCTGCGCACCGTCGACAGCCCGGTCCTGGCCTGCGCGCAGGCCGGCCACGATATGATCGAAGCGGCGCGGCAACTCGATCCGCCCTGGCAAGTGCGCGTCGGCATCCATCAGGGGCCGGTGGTGGCCGGTATCATGGGTCGCCACCAGTTCCAGTTCGACCTGTGGGGCGACGCCGTCAACACCGCGGCCCGGATCACGTCGGCCGCGTCGCCGGGCGCCGTCACGGTTGCGAGCGATACCTGGCTGCTGATCCGCCACGAGTGTCGCGGCCGCAGCCGCGGCTTGGTGCCGTTGAAGGGCAAAGGCGACGTGGAGCTGATCGAGGTTCTTCCTTCTCCCAGCGAAGGCAGGGAGGTAGCGCGTACCGAGGGTGCGTCACTCCAGTGACGCGTCTTCGCTGTCGGCCGCAGATGAAGCGTCACTGGTGTGACGCGCCCCGGCACGTCCGCCCTCCGGGCACCTTCTTCCCGCCTTCTCGGAAAGAGAGAGGAAGGTCAATGCTCCTGGCCGTTGCCGAACAGCAGGTCGAGGGGGTCGGGGCCGACGGGGCGCACGACCGGGCGCAGGGCTGTGGCCAGGTCGGCCGCGGTGACGCCCGACAGCTCGATGCCGAGCAGGCCGATCTGGCTGTGGATGCGAACCGCCAGGTCGGGGGCATCGCGCCGCAGCCCGACCAGGCGCGGCGCAAGCTTCTCGAGCCCGTCGACCGGCAGGCAGGTCAGGTCACCGGTGATCTCGATATCCTCGATCACGCCGGCGCGCTCCAGCATGCGCAGGCGCACCAGGCCGCCGGCGCCACGGTGCACGAGATCGACCAGGGCAAGGCCGCGCAGGGCACGCAGCTCGGCCCGGGCCATCCGCCGCCCGCCGGAAAAGACGTGCTGGTGGTCGCCCATCTGGTTCTCGCGCAGCTCGACCGCCGCCAGCTCGTCGTCGCGCAATGACGACTTCTCCAGCGTCCAGCCCAGCGCGCCGGTGACGTGGTCGAGCAGCACCTCGCGCACGACGGCGCGGTCCAGCGACCGGTTGGCGCGCGTCACGCCTTCGCGGATGGTGTCGCGAACCTGGTCGCGGACCTCGTCGGACGGCAGGCTGGCGCGCTGGGCGAGGATGTCGGCGTCGAAGGTCCGCAGCAGGTTGCCGCCGACGATCACGGTGTTGCCGACCACGCCGGCCTGCACGGCGCCGACGCGGTAGCGCCCCAGGCTGATGCCGCCCCAGGCGCCGTGCTCCGCCGGCAGGCCGTATGTGTGCCATGTCCGGATCAGCGGCTCGGCGAAGCGCGCATAGAGCCCGCTGGCGCTGGTGCGCGCCTCGGGCCGCAGCCGCGGCAGCACGAAATGGATCAGCGTATCGTTGGCCGACAGCACCGCGGCCGGGCCGCCGAT
>Ga0187894_10006004_pt1 | contig 12106 bp, 8 predicted proteins | sample GBC1701081metaG_FD_136650 | JGI IMG/M metagenome (GOLD analysis project Ga0187894, IMG submission 136650) | White microbial mat communities from a lava cave in the Kipuka Kanohina Cave System on the Island of Hawaii, USA - GBC170108-1 metaG ... | reverse complement strand
TTTTGCCTTTAAGCCATAATCTCTCTGACTCAATTCTTGTCCGTCGTCGTCCATCAATATTACTTTTAATTTTGCCATTTCTTTATCTTACTCTATGGGTATTGATTATTTACAGTAAGTATAGGTATAGCCAAAACTCATCTTCAGCACTTAGCAACTGCCGCTGCAATTAACTTGGAGCGAGTTGCAGATTGGTTCTTTGGAGTTGGTCGTGAAAAGACCGGAATATCAGCCTTTACTCGCATAATGATGCCATTGGCAACCTCTTAATGAATTCGCCAACAGTATCAATTTTCCCGAAAGCACACGTAACGCTGATAAAATCATATCTTTTGGTTTAAAATTAACGCGGAAGAATTTCATTTAGCGTTTGAAGGAGTTTTTCACCTTTGAGCCTCTGCTGATCTAGTACCAAAACTTTACCATCCGGTCCAATCAAGATTGCAGAAGGATATTCCTGAATACGGTAAGTCACTTCAATTAAATTCTTGATGCTGTCAAGACGCGCCTGTGTCCACGGGATTCCGGCTTTTTTCAGAACCGCTTTTACATCCTCCGTATTTTCATCCGAGTCCAATCCGAGAATCTCAAACCCCCGCGAACGGTATCGTTTGTAAGCTTCGAGTTGATAAGGAATTTCAAGCCTGCAATCCACGCACCATAACCCCCAGAAATCAACGAGAAGATATTTTCCTCTAAACTCTGAAAGCGAACGCTTTTTATTGTCAAAATCAACAAAGGAAAAGTCCGCCATCACCTTACCAACCTCAAGTTCCTGCCGTAGATATTCTTTTGCTTCACGAGTACGCATAACTACGCGGTTTTTTTCTAAATCAATGATTGAGGTCGAAAGATAGCTATCACCCAGACGAAAGACAATTTCATCCTTTGAAGCATATGATGATTCAAGAGAAAAAGGCTTATTGTTGATCTTGCCGTCACCATCTACATCAATACCAATTAACCCTTCGGTAGTGCTGATTTTTTGAGATAAGCTATCGAATTGATATTCGACGAGCGTATTTCGATCCTTGATGCTTACATATCCTAGAGCAAAGGCAAGTGCGGACTGTTGGACCAATCTCTCATTCGCTTGCATATTCTGATTTCTAAACCCTGGTTTGTAACGCAAGAAAATCGGAAACGTCTTAAATAAAGGGGAAGTAAGCGGAAGTTTAATGGTTTGTTCAAATTCGTTTGAGTTATCCTTAGAAGCGACGAGCTGTAAACATTCGTTTTTCTCTATTTTGATATTCATATTCTCATCCGAACAAATATAAGGTGAGTTGTTAACGGGTTCTATTAGAAGAACTTCATATCTACTGTCTGACTTACGGGGGTCGAAAATATGACCGACAGTAAGGGTCGCGCCTTTTTCTACCGGTTGAGAGAATTTGTAGAGTGCCGGATTGCTAACAGGTTTGAAGACCGTTCCGTAAAGTTCTCTCATATCGGGTACAAGTTCGCTCTTGAGTGTCCCGTAGTACTCGGTTTTATCCTCAGTCGCTTTTACTGCCAGAGATTTGTTTACAGCTACGATAGAGACAAGTAAAGATATAAAGATAAAAAATGCTAAAGAGAGTTCAAAGACTTTTCTAAATGGTTTCATATTTAAATTTCCGCGGGATAAAGTTTAATTTAAGAGTATGTCGCTCAAGACTTAATAATCAAGAAGAATATTTAATCTTTTTTATTCACGATTTTAACTCAAGATTGAGAACCTCAATCTTGAGCCGGTTGTTACTGACTTCAATTCCTCGTTCAGTCAATTAAGGTACTAATAATCTAAAACTTGAATACTTCTTTTATAACGCCTGTTCTACACTTACGCACTTTGCTGTAGCCAATAATTAATCCGTTACAACTTCTCCTTTTGCCGGTTCGTTCAGTTTTTTTAGAAAAGCCTCAATAAATGCTTTTATTCCGTCACCAAAACGTCCTTCGCTAAATGGCGTGTTCATCTTACTTCCTAATTTAATGCCCTCTTCCTCAGATAAGAGTTTTTGAAAGGGTTGGTTCGGAAGTATCTGCCATTTTTTATCATCAACGGTTACAAGTAAAATCGCACAGGCTTTGTCGGGCGATTCAGAACCAATGCGCCATAGATTTGCAAGAGAAAACAGATATGTAGAAGGCGATTCTTCCCATATGGATTTAACTGTGACTATGACAAATTCCACTTTGTTTTTACCCGTCAGATCTTTTAGCATCGCCTCTAACACGGGTTTCGCATCGTCACCAATCACCTCTGCAAAATCATTCACCAGACCAACCCTTTGAGGTATTTGTGATTTTGAGGAACAGGGATCATTCTTATCGCCGTCACCATAGTTTTGTAGTTCTGAAAAGAACCAGTCATTCCTCTCAAAATATGCTTCGACCATTGCAAATTTACGAATCCTTTGTCCCTTATCTGAGAGCTCAGAGCAACCCGTTATTGCCCAAAATTCGGTTTTCGTACTCTCATCCCTAGTCTTTGCAACGCGGTAAGGAGTGAAATTCAGTAATGGCAATCTTCCCCATTTTGAATATGCCTGATCGGTCCTGTTTATAAAATCTTTTTTTCCTTCCGCTCTGGTTATAAACGATCTCAGAAGGTCGTACTGTTTAGCCCATTGTTGGTTTTTTTGATACTCGACTAAAAGATTGAGTCTTTCGATAAGCCTTGTACGCTGCATTTCCGGTACTTCGTAAAGGAAAGTAGTATTTTGGTTTTGAGCAAAGTTAGAAATACCTGCAAACAGAACAAGCAAAGCCGAAATAACTATGTGTAATTTTAGAAGTTATCTGTAAATATTCACTTTCATAATTTATGAGAATCAAGCGTAACAAAAATGCAGTAGTGCAATAATTCGATTTCAAATCACAATCAAAAAAAAGTATGTTAACCCCTTCGAAAAATAATTTAGCCGGAAATTAGAAGGTATCAACACAAATAAATAATTCGTATCAAGACGTTTTAATTCGTTGGCCCAACATCGGAGGTATTCTCTTTATGCTTCTCATCATCATTATTTTTTTTGGGCTCCCGACCGATTCCCATTCTATAAACAAGGTTTTGTTTGAAGTCATTAAAAGCACTCGCCACCATCGAGTCATAGATGTACTTTTTGTCGGCGTCCAGTACTTTTGCCATATTCTCTTTATCCGAATTTTCATTGTCGGAATTTGTATCATAGGTGATTTCCTTTGCGGGCCTCGACTCCAAATCAAAATCATAGCTATGCAACTGGTTCGGCGTTTTTATGTTGAAATTCCAATTGATCAGAATACCCGGATAAAATATCCGTTCCGCTTCCGGCAGCTTTTTCTGTCTCGAATCGTAATAGAGGGAGTCTTTAGGGTTTATTGTGTATTTGACAGTAAAGACTGAACACTCTGCAGAACAATTAGACGAGAATTCCAAAATATCATTTGGGATAGCCTCTTTGAAAGCATCTGTTACAACCCAAAACAAACCGCTTTCACGCTGATTCATATTTGCCTCCGAGAAAGTGTCACCAAGCGGTAGAATATTTTTTACTTCAAATTCGTCTTTTAGCTCCTCGACGAGGTTCTCGGGAATCTCATTGTGTCTTTCAAAAACTATTTTTACGCGATAGTTTTGTGTTTCCCTGGCATATCTTAAAACCTCCAAAATCGCATCCACAGCCCTTTTGTCGTAACCTTCATTTAGGGAAGACAGATATTTTTGTCCGGCATTTTCATAAAGCCTCCGTAATTGTTGATTGGCATCATAAACACGGCGTCCGTGCGGGTGAGATTGCAGATACTTTCTATATGAAGATGCATTACCGAGTGATTCTGCATCACTCCAACTTTTTTTGTCGTCGTAATAATTGTTCAACCAAACAGAGAGGAACATCACAGGGATGATGAGAACACCCGATACCAGCCCCACGGAAATAAACTTTAAATTTCTTTTAAACAGGTTATCCCTTCCATGCTTGAAAGATAGGTTTTCCAGTTCGATGAGGTCGTTATTTGAATCAAGATAGAAAGTATCTTTTTTTACAAGTGCCTCGGCAAAACGCTTTTTATAATCGAAAATCTGTTCGACAATCTCTTCTGCTCTTTCGATGCCTTTGATCTCGAATGTTTTCGTTACATCACCTTCTAGTTTTAAAGAAATCCGTGTGTTCTTATAGCTACCGTTTTGATAGCTGTGATGGTAGTCCGGCGCGACCAATTGGTCTAAATCCCAGTACCAGATATGACCGGAGCATATGTCAAACACATAGTAAGGAGTAATCAATATGGAATTCTTTAAGCCCGATCTGTGGTTTAGAAAGAATGTGTAAACATTATTGATAAGCAGATAGAGCGCAACGAGTGAAATAATGGCTATGGTAATTGTCTGCGTTTTGCCCCAGAGGTAACTGTTGGTTAAGTAGAACACAAAACCTAGCCAGACTATGCATATCGATATAATGAGGAGCGAAGCAAAGCGGTTATAGGTATTAAATTTGAGAGATTCACGCACTCCGCTAAGTCTTTCCAGAATCCTATTCTGAATTGAATGTGGAAGACTACGGAATATCAAATAGTTTGAAGGCTGTTTTTTATCTTGATTTTGAGTCATCTGTTTTACTTAAAAATTTCTTTTAGGCTCTATGTTAGTTAGGCGAAATTTGAACCAGGCTAAACCACTGAAATGCAATAACTAAACCGTTATTATCGGCGTTCCCGAATTTCTGAAAAGAAATTCAGAGAAATACTAAAATATTTTGCACCGGATTTAATCGCCAATAGAATTGCTCAGATTCAAAATAGACTCATAAATCAGTCAATCAAATAACACTGCTTATTCAAAATTACTGGTCAGTTTTTAATGGTTTGCCTTTCAAACCCCCGGAATAGTTCTTTCGATACTCCTCCATCTCATTGGCAAGTTTCGGATCAAGCTGCTTCAATTTTGCCAACTCTTCATCCACATTCTTGTTTTTATCTTTGAATGTATCAGCAATTTGAATGTATGCCTTGCAGATGGCGTATTGCGCCATAGCAAAATTTGGTTTGAGTTCCAATACCTTCCTGAAATAAGCGATAGCACGCTCCTGTCGTCTATCAACTACCCAATGGTCTCCATCCATTACCGCAAGTCCCATCTGAAGGAGGGTTTCAGGGTCGTCGGGTTTTTGTGCAAGGGCATCCGTCGCCTGTTTCATCCTTTCCGCACGTTCCAGCAAAGTGATAAAGTTCGGGTATGTTTTGTCAGTATCAGATGCTCTGCCTTCCCATAGAATGCGTGCTTCCTTTAGCCGTCCCTGCTTAACTAAAAGCCGACCCAGAGTAAAACGTCCTGCCATATGTTTCGGGTCTATCTCCATCCCTTTTCTGAAGATTTCCTCCGCACCCTTTTCATCTTTTGTTTCGGCGAGAAGTTGCCCAAAAGGCTCATAAACTGTCAAAAGCTGTGGGTTGGCTTTAATAGCCGCCTGAAAGGCTTTGATTGCTTCATCACTTCGCTTCTTGTCAAATCTGAGAATCTCTCCAATCATCGCATACGCCTCGGCAAATGAAGGATCAAGTTCAAGTGCTTTGCGAGATTCGACAAGAGCCATTTCCGTCTCGCCTCGAAGTGAGTCAACCTTAGCTTTCAAGATATAGGTTTGCTTGTAATCTGACTTGAGCGAAATTGATTTGGCGAACTCTTCAGATGCACTCTTGAGTTTCCATTGCGCCATAAAAACAAGACCGGTAATATAGGGTGGTCTGAAGTCGTTCGGGCTTAACTTTGCTGCCTTTGTGCAATTCGCAAGTGCCTCATCGAATTTCTTTTGACGGTAGAGTTCAAACGCGGTTTTAAGAAGGGCATTAATATCTCCATCCTGTAGTTTTCTGGCACTCCCATTAGAGAACATCAAATCGAGATTAGAAGGTATGATTGTCACTGCTGAAACGGACGTTAAGCAAAAAACAGTGACAAAAATAAATGTAATAATGAAGTGTATTAATCTTTTCATCTGATAAACACCTTGAAGTAAGACAAAATTACAAGAGAACGGATTTTGCCTAAAGCTTGAACTTAAATAGCCGCAAATGTTAAGTAAGCTGCCATTTGGTTTATTCGAATAATGATTTACTATGGAATGTAAGACGATGGTGTCGGGATGTCACCGTTCGCTCCAAATCCTTGAATCACTGTTCCTTGTGTTGAACGCAATATAAACCATGTCGCTTGTGACGGACGGAAAACTGCGAAATCAAACTTTCCGTCACCGTCATAATCACCGGGCGCAGGTATGTCTCCACTTGCCCCAAACGGTGCTGCATAGAATGAATTGTCTTCACTTCTGAGCACAAACCATTCTCCCGTCGTTGGTCGCCAGAACGCTACATCAGCTTTCCCGTCTCCTGTATAATCTCCCTGAACCGGTTTATCACTTGGTAGTCCAAACACTGTTGCAAAGTTTCCTGCTGTCGAACGAATCATCCACCATTCTCCGTTTCCTGTCGCCTGATTCGGTCTGAATACTGAAATATCAGCTTTTCCGTCTCCGTCATAATCCGCAACTGTCGGAATATCATTTATTGCTCCGAATGTTGTTATCTGTACTCCTCCACTTGTTTTGTTAATAAACCAAGTCACTGATGATGGACGGAATACTGTGAAATCAGCTAACCCGTCACCATCGAAATCAGCAGGTGCAGGTTTATCCGATGAGTTTCCAAAAGGAGCACCGAAGAATGTTCCGTTTGAAGAACGAAGGACATACCAGAAACCTGTTGAAGGACGGAAGACAGCGACATCGGTTTTACCATCGCCGTCGTAGTCGGCAGGAACGGGTTTATCCGAGGCATCACCGAATTGGAAAGCGTTTGTGTTTCCGTCAATGCTTCGATTCAGCCACCATTGACCTAAGCTTGGTCGGTAGATTGAAATGTCTGTTCTACCGTCTCCATCATAATCAAATACCGATTTCTTTTCGCCGAGATAACGAACAACTAGAAATTCATGTTTGAGACCACGGTTCATACCGCCTGCAACAACAATCTTTCCGTCTGTTTGCAATGCCGAGGCTAGAACCGATTCACCCGCTCTTCCTAAGTCCGTTATTACTTTCCCGTTTGTGCCAAATGTTGAATCAAGGCTTCCGTTGTTGTTATATCGTACAAGCGCAAGATTAGAATTGGATGAATTAACATCAAGACTTATTCCATTAGCAATAATTTTACCGTTGGGCTGAATAAGTAACTTTCTGGCATTATCAGCAGTTGAGTCACCCAAAGATGTAGTTACAATTCCATCTCCGTCAAATGTTGTATCGAGCGAACCGTTTGGGTTGTATCTCACCAACGCAAAATCTTGTGCGGAATTGCTATCGGTCAGTCCGCCAACCACAATTTTGCCGTCAGTTTGTATAGCAACAGATTTGGCTTCTTCGTTTCCCGAACCGATAGGGGTTAGTATTTTCCCTCCGTTTCCGAAACTCAGATCGAGAGTTCCATCCGTATTATATCTTGCAAGAGAGAAGTCGCTCGTTGAGTTATTGCTGCTCCAGCCTGAGGCTACGATTTTGCCATCTGCTTGTAAGGCAAGGGAATTTACTATATCGGTGCCATTTCCAATGGTACTGCTAACAAATCCGTTCAGACCAAATGTTGTGTCCGCATTTCCGTTGGAAGTAAGACGAAAAAGCATAAAATCGGTAGTTTGAGAAAAAGGGCCCGTACCATAGCCACCAATAAGAATTTTCCCGTCAGGTTGCACTGCAATATCGTTTGCAAGATCGGAGTCGCTTCCAATTGATATAATTACGCTACCGCCATGAAAACCGGAATCAACCGTACCGTTTGAATTGTAGCGTACAATCGCCGTATTTTCGTTTGGAGAATTTCCAACATAACCGGCAGCTAGAATCTTTCCGTCAGGTTGTAATGCGAGCGCGTATATACCATCATTTAATGAGGTGCTTACGCGGGTAATAACAAAGCCAATCCCTAGAATTCCAAATGTTGAATCAAGGCTTCCGTCCGGATTGTATCTGACTAAAGTAAAATCGAGATTACCATTACGGCTACTACCACCGATTACAATTTTTCCATCAGGTTGTACAACAACGGCTCGTGCATCGTCTGTATAAAAATCCGTTGAAGTGCTAACAAGTCCGATCGGTCCAAAAGAGGTATCCGTTGTTCCGTCCGAATTGTATTTGGCTATTGCAAAATCAAAGAAACTTCCCGGTGTGGAAGTTGTTCCGGCGGCTAAAAACTTACCGTTTGGTAGCACGGTCGCCGAATATGCCCCGGAGTTACTTTCTACATGGTCTATAACTTTGCCGCTATTACCGAAGCTATTATCGAGAGAACCGTCCTGATTATAGCGAACCAGTATGAAATCCCATGTCGGGCTTCCGGAAACTCCCACTGCTACAAGTTTTCCGTCAGGTTGTAATAATAACTCATAAATCACATCATTTAATGGACCTAAGTTAGTGATGAGTTTACCGTCACCGTCGAAACTTGTATCGAGTGAGCCATTAGCATTATAACGAACAAGTGCTATATCCTCATCAGTATTACTTCGTGAAGATCCTGCCGCAACAATCTTACCGTCCTGCTGAATAACGACGGAATTACATGAATCCGTAGAAACTCTTATAGGGGTTATGGTAAACCCATCACCATCAAAACTTGTATCAAGTGAGCCATCAGTGTTGTATCGAATTACTGTGAAGTTAAAATTCGCGGGACTGCTACTTCCTGCAACAACGATCTTCCCGTCCGGTTGGATTGCAACATCCTTGGCAACATCGTCCTGGCTGGTAACTCTTGTTGTTACTTTTCCGCCCGTCCCAAAACTTGTATCGAGTGAACCATCCGTGTTGTAACGCGCAACGGCAAAGTCATAAAAAGTTATTCTCGTGTCACCTACTACAATGAATTTGCCGTCGGGTTGTATCACAATTGCGGATGCAGTATCTGAACTATTGTTACCAAAATCAGTAAATACTTTTCCCTCGTTTCCAAAGGATGAGTCGAGCGAACCGTCGGTGTTGAGACGAATAATTGCAAAATCATAAGCGGTTGTGGAAAAGACTGTATATCCTGCAACAAGGATTTTCCCGTCTGTTTGAATCGCCACTGCTAGAGCACCTTCATCGGATGAAGTGCCCAACGATAAAATAACAAATCCATCATTATCAAAAGATATATCAAGAGCACCGTCCGGGTTATATCTGGCAATTACAGAATCTTTTGTGGAATTATTATCGCGTACGCCTACAACAACAATTTTGCCGTCTGTTTGAGGGGCAATATCAAAAATAGAGTCTCGGGTAAAACCCTCAAATGATGTAGTAACTTTACCTCTTGGACCAAATGTCGGGTCGATATCACCGGGTGCCGCCGCTGCCACAAAAGGTAATATGGTAAGAAAAGAAATTAATAATGCCCATCTCATGCAGTATCCTATTTTTGTAATGGGAAACATATGGTTTTGTTTAATGGAGCGCATAATTATCCTTTTATGGTATTTAGACATAGAGTTCTTCCTAATAGACTGTTTTCAGGGTTTCTTTATGGTTTGTGTTTCGCCTTTATCCAGCCATTTTCTAGTATACAGTCCCATATAGGAAAGCAAAAAACGAAGTTATGAATAGCGGGAATGCAAAATAATACCAGTTCAAATTGATTAATGCGTATTTTGTAAAAGCACCTTTCATACAACATTTTGGCAGTTTTGAAACTATGGTTTAGAAATATGCACAAATTGTTTTGAATCGGTATTATTCGATTTATTTTCTGTTTGTTTTAGTGCCGTTTGTTGAAATCAACGAACTTAATCTTGCTATTTTTCTTGCTGTTTCAAGTGGCCCAATCTTTTTGTAGATTGTATTGGGGGACGGACACTTTCCCTCTTTGCTTGCTCTCTTGATGTCATTGTAACCGGGTAAACTTCCCAATTGGCGTGTGAGTTCTTGTAACTTCCGTATTATTTCCGCTTTCGTATATTCAAGAGGTTTCTTCAATTTGAAACCTGCCGATTCATATGCTTTTATTAAACTTCCAAACTCACGCGAGAAGGTTGGGACACTTGCCGTTTCACCACGCTTACAAGCTTCATTGATGTCCCTGTCGGTCGGCTTTCTTCCAAGCTTCTTTCCTAACTTTTTCAACTGATTCAATAGCTCATCCCTTGAATATGCTTTCCATGTTCCTGCAAGGAATCCTGCCGCACGACGAGCCTTTTCAACCGAACCAAACGCATTGAGAAATGTTTTTAGAGATGAGCCGTATCCTTCACGGAACGCTTTTCTTATGTCGTTCCCTCTCAGCGGTCTGCCAAGTTCGACTTGAAGTTTCTTTTAGCTCTTTTATCAGATCTTCTTTTGATGGTTTCTTCTTTCCTGCCCCGGCTTCTCTAATCGCATTCGGGACGGAGCCAAAGGCTCGTTGAAAGTGAAAGACATAAGAACACTTTCCTTCTTTGCTTGCCTTTACCACGTCCTTCTGAATCAGCGGTCGTTTGAGTTTCTTGTGCAGAGTGCGAAGTTCTGTAAGCAGTTGTTCCTTGTCAAATTCCTGTTTATATCTTGGTCGTAACCCTGCAGTTTTAATTGCAGTTTTGAAATCTCCAAACACAGCATAAAACCAGTGTATATGATGACATCGTCCCTTCTTTGCAAAGTGTGTAACGTCTGTGGTTGTTGGCACACGGTTTAGTTCCTGAAAGAGTCCTTGTAGTTCCAGAGCTAACGCACCTTTTGATGGCAGTTTTCCGGTAAAATATTTTTGATAAGATTTCTTATCTTCGGTGGATTTTCTAAGTGTCGGATTCTGACGACTGAAACGACGACAATCTTTACAATAGAAACGCTGTTTACCTCGAGGTAGTATCAAAAGTTGTGGAAATAAGTTGATGGAGCAAAAAAGGAAATAGCGTATCCTTGTTTGAAATCAAAAAAACAAGAGTCGGTTATCAGCCGACCAGAAAGGATACGCTATGAAAAGATTTTACAACGAAAATCTGTTTACTGCCACAACTTCGGAAGTGGAAGACCCGCTAGAAGCGATTGTACGACGAGGAGCGAGAATGATGCTTGAGCAGGCTTTGGAGCAGGAAGTAGCCGAGTATCTGGAACGCTCGCGGAATCAAAGGGCAGGTAGTGAGGAGGAGTTTCGAGGATACAGGAACGGCTATTCAAAAGAGAGGAATCTGACGGTTGGGAGTGGGACTATAAAGGTGAAAGTACCGCGTGTACGGGATGTGCCTTCGGGGCAAGAGGAATTTGAATCAAGAATTGTAAAGCCTTATCAAAGACGCTCCGATTCATTAAGGGATGTTTTTCCGAAACTCTTTATAGAAGGACTTGCGACCCGTGATTTTGAGCCTGCTTTGAGGTCTTTGATGGGCGAGAGCGCAGGACTTTCGCCTTCGACTATTTCTCGTCTTAATCAGAAGTTTCGGGCTGAATATGAAAACTGGACACGGAGTAGTTTATCAAATTTACCGATAGTTTATGTTTGGGTTGATGGGATTTATCTCAAAGCCGGGTTATCGGATGAAAGGGCTTGTCTTCTGGTCGTTATAGGAGTTGATGTATCGGTCAAAAAGCATCTGTTAGCGATGGAAGAAGGTTATCGTGAATCAAAAGAGAGTTGGCTCTCAGTTCTGCGCTCTTTGAAGGGGCGTGGGATGAATGAGCCTGCCCTTGCAACAGGAGATGGAGCATTAGGGTTGTGGTCGGCTGCATCAGAGGTGTGGAAGATGACGAAACAACAACGTTGCTGGCTACACAAAGTGAGAAATGTGTTGGACAAGTTGCCGAAACGAGAACGCGAGCAAGCGGCTCGCTCTTTGCGAGCGATTTACTTGTCGCGCAACAGAGAAGAAGCCCGGTCAAAAACATTGACATTAGCCCGCTCGTGGAAAGGGTTGTTTGATAAAGCTGCGGAGTGTTTGCTGTCGGATTTGGATAGGATGTTCTGTTATTATGATTTTCCGATTGAACATCACAAACACATCCGAACGACTAATTTACGCGGACGATAAACTTTACAAAGTGACGGACGGACGCGGGGCAACGGCTACAAGTCATTACACAATGAGAGGCTTGCCCGACAGGATTGATTTCGATGCTCCGACAGGAAGCGGAATAAC
>Ga0187894_10006003_pt1 | contig 12107 bp, 11 predicted proteins | sample GBC1701081metaG_FD_136650 | JGI IMG/M metagenome (GOLD analysis project Ga0187894, IMG submission 136650) | White microbial mat communities from a lava cave in the Kipuka Kanohina Cave System on the Island of Hawaii, USA - GBC170108-1 metaG ... | reverse complement strand
TCTGCTCAAGTAATCTTGAAACGGGCTGGGCAAACCCGTAAAGACATAACGTATGTGGCTGCACAAAGCGTGTCTTTAGAATCTACATCTATAACCGCTTAGGTTTAGATGCAGAGCGTCAATAGTAAATCCTTTAATTCAGTTGTCCCAATAATAAACTGTCTGCCTGTTTGTTGTTTATTACTGCATCGTAGAGTTCCATCTGTCTCTCGCACGACGGTTCAAGTGCGTAGTGCGTTTCAGCCGCACGACGACAACGCGCAGAAAGTTCAGGGTCTTTCACCAACTCTCTTAACTCAAAGAAGGCTTTTTTATAAGCTTCGTCCGTATGATTTTCAACTACGACACCGACTTTTTCTTTACGAATAATCTCTTCGCTGTCGCTGATATTTGGCGTTACCAGAAGCGGCAGACCACGCGCCCAATACTCGCCGAATTTCGTAGGCGAACATCCATGTTCGCTGATGCCTTGTCGCAAAAAAAGCATCCCTGTATGATGCGGCGTCAGATGTTGCGGCATCTCGATATAAGGTACGCTTTGAATTGACCAAGCATCATTATCTAACCCCGAAGGCTCAATCCAAGAAATAGCTTCTTCGCGTTTAGTGCGGCTTAAAATGCGAAAGTGTAAATCGTTTCCCATCTCTTGTCTTACTACTTTTGCAAACTGCGCCATCTCTGTCACCATATAACGCCCGCCCATACTTCCGACATAAACAAGACTGAGTTTATCATTTGACGGGTCGGTTTCCCGCAAAGAAAATCTTTCCAAATCCACACAACTCGGAACAACAATTATCGGGGTTTTCTTTCTCTCAACTTCGGGCATTTGTTCTACAACTTTTTTACCGCGATGCGATAGAACAATCACACCGTCGGCTTTACGATACATTCTGAGTTCGAGCGATTTTGTAATGCGATGGAGTTTTGAATCTTTTGCCCAAAAATTACCGTCAACCTGTTCATCGGGATAAAAACCTTCGTTGTGATAAATCCATTTTGTGCGAAGTATATTTGAGAGAGTCATTCCCATTAATCCGCCTATAAAAGTCCGCGCATGAATAATGTCCGGACGTGTTTTCAAACGGCTGAGGATGCTGCGAACAACTCCGTGCGATATATCAAAGAGCGTTGCTGGAACTCGCGGTGTCTTGTGATAACGAAGTGAAATCCAATTTACGTTATAACGCTTCATGTCGTTTGAGACGCGCTCAATCTCGCTTTTATTTTCGAGATCGTGCGGCTTATCAAACGTAACAAGCGTCATCTCTGCGCCCATCTCTGAAAGCCTGTAAACCGCAGGCAAAATCAATGATTGCCCGAGCGGTTCAAGTCCACCCCAATATGAAACGTAAAGTATTCTTGTCATTTGTTAAATGTCAGATGGCAAATGACGAATGAATTGGTCATTGCCAATTGCGCGGACGGGAGTAAACAGACTCCCGATTTGTTTTGCGTCCGAAGAAACGGAACGCATAACACAGCGCAGAAAATCTTTATAACGTCTTGTCGTCAAATATGCTTTTGCAAAAACAATGTAGTGATAGGCAAAAGACGCCTTACGCTTTATTTGTAATTCGTTTGGAAGATTCTTCATAGCAAAAGCCTTTTCCAGCATCCGCACCGTATCCTCTTCCAACAGCTTTACGTTCTTGCTCATGTTTGAACCATGAAGCCGATACTTTATCAAAGGCTCATTCAAAAACGTCAACTCCGTAACACAGGCAAGCCGAATCCACATATCCCAATCCGCACTAAGACTGAGACTTGAATCAAACACGCCAATCTCTTCAAATAGTTGGCGTTCGCATAAAATCGTACTCGGCGGACCGATGACATTTCCGCGAAGTAACAGATCATTCAACGCCGAACCGTTACAACGAAGCCGTTTCAAATCCTGCGGTTTCATATCTTCAGAAACCGAAAGATATTCTGTATAACAAGCTTTGCTTTTCGGATTATTTTCAAGCGCGTTGATTTGTTTCTCAAGCTTCGCAGGCATCCAGACATCATCCGAATCGAGAAAGGCAACATACTTGGAATTGCTGTTTTTAATCCCTGTATTTCTGGCGATAGAAACACCTTGATTCTTCTGTTTTATGTATCGAACCTTGTCATCGTATTTTTTCAAAACATCTTCGGTGTTATCCGTTGAACCGTCATCAACAACAATAATCTCAAAATCTTTGAAAGTCTGAGCAAGCACACTATCAACAGCCGCCGTTAAAAACTGTGCGGAATTGAAAGTTGGTATGATTACTGTTACTTGCATCATTAATGTTTTGAGTCCACGCTTATGTTCTTTGAAAATTAAATCTAACAAAAAAGCCATCGGAGATGGCGATAGCATGTAGCCCATAGCGTGAGCCATTAGTATCTACACAAGTCAAAATGGCTTGTTTTCGCGGCTGTGCCGCCCGATGTGCGGCTCTTGGCACAGCCCTCGCCGGACAAATTTGCCCTCTAAATTTAGCGAAAGGCTGCGCCTTGAGCGGTTCAAGGCGGCAGGCAGAGCCTCAAAAAAGGGAAGAAAGCCGCTCGGAAAGGCAGAGCCGTCGTCGCACATCGGGCGGCACAGCCGCAAAAAACTGAACTTTCAAAGATGTGTAGATACTAATGGCGCAAGCTATGGGAAAAACGTAAAAAATTATTAAAGCTATCGTAGATAGCGACAGAAACCTTCCACGCAATCGCCAATCTGCCGCCCGCCTACGCGGGCTTGGTAATTCACGATTGCCATTCCCATAGCTTGCGCTCTTGACTACACCCTATCACTCGCTACGCGAGCTAAATCACGATGTTTTGTTAGATTTAATTTTCAAAGAACATTAGCGCGATGTTTATTTTCTCCTCGCCCGAATCGGAAAGCGTAGAAGATAACCCATCTCCTTGAAATTCAATGTTACAGAGCGCATGGCGCAACGCAAAAAATCTTTTTTCTGCCCTGCGCGGTAATAGCTTCCGGCTAAGACCATATAGTTTCGCGCCAATGATTCTTTACGTTTCTTTTTCAGTTCGATTGGAGTATCAGTCATCGCAAAACCTTTTTCCAAAACCCGCGTGCTGTCATCTTCCAAAAGCCTTGCATTGCGACTCATGTTTGTATTGTGATGGCGATATGTTACGAGCTTTTCATCAACAAAAAGAAACTCTGTTTTTGTCGCAAGCCGCACCCACATATCCCAATCCGCACATTGGCTGAACTCGGGGTCAAACCCGCCGATTTCATCAAACAATGTGCGTTCACAAACAACAGTGCAGATGCTACCGATTAAATTTCCTCTAAGAAGTAAATCTTCCAGAGCAGTTCCTTGCGGATAGAGACGAAATTTATCAAACGGCTTCATGTCAGCATCAACCGGAATGAAATTCGTAAAGCAAAGTCTGTATTCAGGTTGACTCGCCAAGGCTTTCATCTGTCTTTCAAGCTTTAACGGTAACCATGTATCGTCAGCATCGAGAAAAGAAACATATTTAGCATTACTGAGATTAATGCCGTTATTTCTGGCGATTGAAACACCCTGATTCTTTTGCTTTATGTAACGAATAGAATCACCATACTTTTTCAAGACTTCTTCTGTGTTATCAACAGAACCGTCATCAACAACAATAATTTCAAAATCTTTGAAAGTTTGAGCAAGCACACTATCAACAGCCGCCGTTAAAAACTGTGCGGAATTGAAAGTTGGTATGATTACCGATACTTCCATTATTTGCCCGTCAGCTCTTTATAAACGTCTTCGTAGTTTCTCACCATGTCTTTGAACTGAAATTTTTCCGCAATCTTATCGCGTCCGTTTCCCGATAGAGCTTTTCTTTTTTCTTCGTTATTCAAAAGGTCTGCGATTGCGTCTGCCAACGCCTCATGATTTGCGGGTGGGACTAAAATTCCGTCAACGCCGTCTTCTACGATTTCGGGAATGCCGCCGACACGCGATGCAACAACGGGCGTTCCAAGATAGATGCTTTCTGTCAAAACCAGACCAAACGATTCCGCCAGACTCGGCAACACAAACAAATCAGCCGCGCTCATTAAATCTGCAATATCTTTGCGAAAGCCCATAAAACGCACAACATCATCGCAGTTTATTTTTGTAACGTAATCACGAAACTCTTTCTCGAATTGCCCGCGTCCGCCGATTAAAAGTTTGAAAGATTTTTTAACTTTTTCTTTCAAAATCGGCAGAGCGTCGAATAAGTGAAAGTAACCTTTTTCAGGATGAAAACGTGCGGCTATTAAAAGCAAATGAGAATTTAAGGCGTCAAATTCTTCACGGATTTTTTGCACAGCATCGGGCGAAGAAATTTTTGCGCGGTCAAAATCAATCCCGTTCAAAACAACTACGATTTTTTCTTTTGGTGCGCCTTCCGTTTCGATTAAATGTTCTTTTGTATGCTCGGAAACTGCTATGACACGATGGCTCAAACGGGTACACATCTTATCCAATTTGACGTGCAGATTTTTATTCATTCGCGTCAAATAATCGGAATGATGCCGCGTCATAACCCGATAAGGAACACGCGCAAGCATTGCCGCCCACAAACCGACAATCGAAGGTTCGTAAAGATGCGCGTGAAAAATATCAACCTTTTTGCTCTTTAGAAATTTGGCTAGACGCAACATCCCTGCGGGAAAATCTTTTCTGCTTTTGCATTCGCAACTGAAACATTCGACACCTTGCGACTCGAAATACTCCTTCAGCCAAGGGGCAATAGGGTTCAATGTAGCGAAAAGCATCTTGTAATTTTCGCGGTCGTGCCAGCGTCCAAGTTGAGGGAAAAAACCGCTTGTGTCACTGTCTTGTGCGAAGTGCAGAACTGTCTGCATTAAAACTTTTCTCCAATTTCATTTCAAAAGATTTGTAGGAACGAATCCCTTTTCTATAACCGCGAAAATTGTGCAATCCAATCAGCAAACTGTAAAAGCGTTTCAGCAAATTGCTGTTTGGCGCGTTACGTTCAAGCAAAGTCGTTAAGAAAAACAGAACGCTGACAAAAGCTTTTAGTGAAAGAATGGACGTTATAATTTTTTTCGCACTTCTCGAAAAAGGCTCACGTCCGATTTTCAAAAAACCATTCACATTTTCGCGGTGTATGTTGTCGCTAAACTCAGCATGACGTTTGCAGTATGGAATCATGTTTTGCATTCCCCACTCGCTGCGTGTGCAATAGCTTTGAATATCCGTAGCGTGGTCGTGGTGAATCGCAAGAGCATCTTTTACAAAAACCGTGCGCCCATTTTTTGCACGATGACGCAACGCAAAATCCTGGTCTTCGCAACTGACAATTTCGGAATCGAAACCGCCAAGCGCAAAGAATCGTTCTTTGCTGATTGCCATGTTCTGCGCTGTGCAAAGGTTTTGAACATCCGTCAAACCGCCTTTGGGTGGGACGACATCTTGCTCTAATTCCTGGCGAAATTTCCCGAAAAGCGTTTTCAAAAAATCATCTGAAAGACTCACGCGACCAACCAGCAAAGCATCTTGAAATTGATTGAAAGCTTTCAGATGTTCAGCTAAAAGCTCCGCGCAAACTTCCATGTCGTCGTCAACAAAAACAATCAACTCGCCTTTCGCCTCTTTTGCGCCCGTATTTCTTGCAATCGAGCGTTCGACGCCTTCAAGCCGCAAAACATTTACACCTTTAGTTTCAACAGGCGGTGTCGAACCGTCATCAACAACAATAATTTCATAGTCTTCTGCGCCAAGTGTTTGTCTTTGCAAACACCCGATAGTTTTCAAAAGTTTTTCGTGACGATTCCGCGTCGGGACAATAACACTAATTAACATTGGAACTTTGTTTTAACGCTCGTCTAAAACCGCGAAAAATATGTGCGCCCAAAAGTAAATGATAACAACGAACAAGAAGATAACTATTCGGCGCGAAGCGCTCAAGCGCGCCGGTAATCAAAAATAGAAAACCTGACATTGGTTTTAATGAAAGAAAAGATTTAATAGCTTTACCGATGCTGATTTTCAAAGGCTCTTTTCCGAATCGAATAAACCCGTTTGCCTCTGTTCGGGCAATATTATCCGGTAAATCCGGGTGCTTGCGGCAAAATTTATAGACAAAGAAATGCCCCCACTCATTGCGCCTGGAATAACTGCGAATGTCCAGAGCTGTATCGTAATGAACCCCAACCGCTTCGGGCAAAAAGATAATTTCGCCGCCCGCAGAAGTGTGCCGAATTGCCAGGTCTTGGTCTTCGCCGCTGTTCAGGTTTTTATCGAAACCGTCAAGCGCAAAAAAACTCTCACGCCTTATTGACATATTTCCTGCAGCGCAAAAATTTTTGCTTTCAACTATGCCTCGTTTTGTAGGGACGTTTGTCATTTCCAGGTTGTGACGAAACTTTCCGAAAGGCGTTTTAATAAAGTCATCTTGCAGGCTTATTTGACCGATTACAATTGCATTTGGCCATTCACGATGCGCCGCAATGTGTGATTGCACGAAATTTTCAGCAACCATCATATCGTCATCAACAAAGATTAAAATTTCGCCCTGCGATTTTTCACCACCGGCGTTTCTTGCCGCCGAACGCTCTAAGTTTTCAAGCCGCAAAACCTCGACGCCTTCAATCATAACGGGCGAGGTTGAACCGTCATCAACAACAATTATTTCGTAAGCATCTTGCGTAAGAGTCTGCTTTCGCAAAGCCTCTACGGTTTTCAAGATTTGATTTTGTCGGTTGTATGTCGGGACGACAATGCTGGCAATAAAACTGCTCATTTTTGATGAATAGTTTTTCGTGCCTTTAGGCGGCTGATTGTGTATAGCCTCCTAAAGGCACGAAAAACATCTTATGCAGTAACTTTTAATCTGGCTTTGGTGTGATTTTCCTCGAACCACTTAAAAGTTTTTTCCAAGCCTTCGCGCAAAGAGGTCTTGCATTCAAACCCAAGCCATTCGTGCATTCTTGTAACGTCAAAACCTTTGTACATCTGCCCGTCAGGTTTTGTGGTGTCCCAATTTATTGTTCCTGAAAAACCTACTACGTCTGCAACGGTTTCGACCAATTCTTTAATTGTCGTTTGTGTGCCTGACGAAATGTTTATTATCTCTTCGCCGTTGTAGTTTTCAGCCGCGTGCAAAATTCCCGCACAGGCATCTTCAACATAGATAAAATCACGAACGGGCTTTCCCGTTCCCCAAGCCGTGATTTCGTTTTGTCCCGTTTGTTTTGCTTCGTAATACTTGCGAATCAGCGCAGGGATAACGTGCGAGTTTTCCAAATCGAAATTATCAAACGGACCGTAAACATTTCCGGGAACAAGAATGATTGCGTTAAAGCCATACTGCTTTCTATAAGCTTGTGCCTGAACGACGCTCATTGCTTTCGCTATAGAATAAGGTGCGCTCTCGTTTTGCGGATAACCGTTCCAGAGTTCGGTTTCTTTGATGGGACTCGGCGCGTTTGCCGGATAACTGCAACCGCCAATCAAGCCAATATATTTTTCAACCTTTGATTGATATGCTTCTTCGAGCATCATCGTTCCCATTATAAGGTTTTGATAGTTGTAATCCGCCGGATACATCTTGTTTGCCATGATGCCGCCGATCAAACCTGCAAGATGAAAAACAACTTGAGGCTTTGTTTCGGCAAACATACGACGCACTTCTGATTGCTCTGACAAGTTGTAATCTTTGCGGGAAACAGCAATCAATTCACAACCCGTTTTTTCTATCGCAGGAAGAAAACTGCTTCCTATAAAACCCGTAGAACCTGTGACAAGCACGCGCTTATCTTTTAATGAAAATTCTTCGTTCATCTTTTAATTTCTGCCAACAGCATATCAACTAAATTTTTTGTGTTATGAAACCCGCGCCACGTCGCGCTGTAATCCGTTGCTTTTTTTGCAAACTCTTCGTAATTATCAGTGACAAGCAAAACCTTTTCGGCAAAATCATCTACATTGTTTCTTTCAAAATCCAAGCCGCCGCCGTATTTTTTCAGTTCGTGCGACATCCACGTATCGTTTGTGACAACGATAGCTTTTCCTAACGAGACCGATTCGGCAAAAACATTTGATGTGCCTTCACGAAAAGGAAGATAGGTGTAAGGCAACATGGTAACATCAAGATAATTGCAAAGCAGAATGTAATCTTCTTCGGATAGCTTCTCTCTGACAAGAAAAACTCTGTCGTCATGTTGTGCGGTTAGCTCCTGAAGCTCTTTCAAACCAGTCGGCAAACCCACGTTTTCATATTCCGAGTTTGGGCATTGAACTACAAACTTAATTTTCTTTGACTCGTCACGCGCCAAAACTTTTTTTATCATTTCGGGCAAAAGATAAAATCCTTTGCCTCCACGCGAATCGCCCATAAACCCGAAGCAGATTCTGCCGTCACGACGCAGATTGTAACGAGTCAAAACGGTATCTGACAAAGAGTCTAAACTTTCTTTCGGTTCAAACCCTTCTAGCGGAATCGGAAACGTGACGATACGATGTTTGTAAACATGAGAATAATCTTCTGTCAAAATTTCGCTATCTGTAAGCAAAGTAAATCGTCCTCTCATCTTTTTGTAAAGCGAGTTCAACGCCTGCGGGCGAACGCGCCAATACGGATGCAAAACGGTTTTCCATTTCGCGCAATCCTGAAAACGTGGCGTCACTCTCTGCATAACAAACAGATGTCCGTTCAGTTTGTGTTTTTTCAAGTAACGATTCAAGCCTATGAGTTCAAAGTCTGCGACAGTGTGAAAGAAAGTTAAATCGAAATTTTTGTTTTCCAGAGTGTTGATTGCCGATTGCAGTTCGTAAGAGTAGATACCACCTTGCAGGTATGTGTAAATCAAATCGTCACGCTTACCGTTTTGCGGAACGATGTCGTAAGTGCCAAGCGAAAAGATTGGCTTGTAGTTGGTTTCATCAAGCAAACTCGCAGGTGCTTGTTTGTTTATGAAAACGGTCACATCAAAGCCGCGTCTTTCAAGTTCCCGCTGAACCGTTCGTGTATAGAAAAAATTATGTCCGATGACGCCGCGCAAACCCGAAGCGACGATTAAAGCTTTCTTCATCTCGATTGTTAATAGACCTCTGAATCGGACATATTTATAAACCAACTGCTCGCATCTTCTAAGTGTTTGAAATCGTCTTCCAACGCATTGCCGCAAAAGAAACGCTTTTGTTCGGATTGTTTGAAACCGACGCGAACGCCAACGCTATCAAGCAAAGTATTTGTCTGCAACCACATTGCCGCATTTCCCACATTTTGCACGTGAAAGTGCTCCAGAGAAAACCTTAGCATATCAACTAAAGCCTCTTTGTCATCTTCAATCCAGACAATATCAACAATGTCTCCGAACGCATTTTCAGAAACAGGGTCGCGGAAAATTTTCAGAACGACATAACCAAACGGCAAACCGTTTTTGTATGCTGTAAAAATGTCATAAGAATAACGTGCGTTTTCGATAAATCTCCAATTTTGATAAGCGGTTGTTCGCGCATTTGAAACGAGAGTTGATGAAGGTTGAAACTGTGTGCAGGCGGAAAAATCTTTTGCTTTTTCATATTCGAGTATGAAGTTATTTTCCGCTTTTTCCGGCTTTGCGAAATAGGTCAAAAAAGTGTTAATGCGTTTCCATCCAAGACCATTTACACAAGCCCTTTCAGCTTTTTCATTTGCCATCACGACAATCGCTTTTGCATCATGTTCTTTCAAATTCTCAAAGCCGAAATCAACAAGCTTTCTGAAAACTCCTTGTCTTTGAATCTGTGGCGAAACCATTATGTCCAACACCCAAGCAACTTTTTCTTGAACGTGAAGACAATACGAGCCAATAAGTTTGTCGTCTTCATCAACTGCAATGTTCAAAAGAGAAGGAAATGGACACGCGAAAAACTGCCATCGGTAATAGTCTTCATTCACAGGTCGCGCATAAAGAGAATTCGACAACTCGCAAAAAGCTTTTGCGTCGCGTTCGTTATTTTGTGCAAGACGAAATCTCAATCCAACCACCCAAACAAAAATCTGCGCTTGCAGTTTATTTTTGCCTTTTGCCCTTTGCCTTTTGATTTTCTACTTACCACCCTGAATGAATTGTTGAAACTATCAATTCAAGTTGCTCATCGGTTAAAGCTTCGTGCAATGGAATCGAGATTTGTTCTTCGTTAAATTGCGCTTGGTTTGGCAAATCTGTCATTCCGCCGAAGACGGAATTTTTATCAATGCGAAAATCAACAACTGAAACGGGAATGCCTGCGTCTGCCATTTTTCGCGCAAAATCGTCGCGTCGTTCGACCTTTATTGTAAAGAGCCAAAAGGCGTGTTCGCGGTCATCTTTGAAATCAAGAAGACGCAGACCTTGAACGTCTTGCAGACGTTCTTGATAGAACTTTCCAATCACACGACGACGCGCAAGACGCGGCAAAAAGTCAGAAAGATTCCCAATGCCAAGCGCGGACGCCATATTATTCAAATGATATTTATAACCAACCGATTCAATGTCATAACCACGTGCGCCAAGGTGTGAACGAGTGCTTTTCTCGCGGTCAATTCCAAACCATCTTAAAACAGTTGCGCGTCTTGCGTCTTCAACATCGGGACAACAAATCATCCCGCCGTCGCCTGTTGTTAAATGTTTGATAGCTTGAAATGAAAAAGCCGTGAAACGCGAAATTGCTCCAATGGATTTTCCTTTATAAGTCGCGCCAAGAGCGTGTGCAGCATCTTCAATCACGGCGATTCCATAACGCGAAGCAATCTCGTTTATCTCGTCCATGTCGCAAGGATAGCCGCCCCAATGAACGGGGATAACAGCTTTTGTTTTTTCGGTGATTTTCTCTTCAAAAGATTCGGGCGACATATTACCGCTTGTCGGGTCAATGTCTGCGAAAACGGGAGTCGCTCCGCACATCTTTACAACCAAACCCGTCGCAACAAAAGTCTGCGGTGGAACGATGACTTCATCGCCCGCTTTGATGTCGCACATCACCAAAGGCAGATGAAGCGCGGATGTGCCGCTGTTGACCGTAACGGGATTTGAGACGCCCAAAGTTTCCGCGAGTTTTTCTTCAAACTCTTTTGTAACCGCGCCTTCGTTGAGCCAACCCGATTTCAAAACTTCTGTTACTCGTTCGATTGCTTTTTCAGAGACGTGCGTGTTGAAAAATTCGATTTTGTTTGTATTCATTCTGCTAACTTCAAGGCAAAGACATTTGTATTTTCTCCGTTCCAATTAAACGGATGATTGTCTGCCAAAAGCTTTTCGTATTCGTGGTGTTTTTCATGCGGAACTAAACCGTATTGCGCGAATTTATCAAGCCAGAACTGACGCGGTTTTACAGTGACATGAACATCCAAATCGTCTTGCAATGACGCAGTCCCCAGAAAAACAGAGTCTTTTCCGAGATGATTCACAACTGTTTTAATAATGCCGTCAAGTTTATCTTCGGGAATGTGTTCAAGAACTTCAAAGGTGCAGACGGCTGTGAACTTCATTCCGAAATCAACCTCCTCCGTCAGATTCAAGATGCGAAAATGGTCTTTGTTTTTTTGAATATAAGGACTGTGTTTGTAAGCAATCGGATTGCCGTCAAGCCCCAAGTATTTTTCAATTCCAAGAGCGTGCAAAAACGGCAACATATCGCCGCCGCCGCAACCCAGTTCGAGAACAGAAGCCTGAGAATCAATTGCCTGTTCGTGTGCAATTTGTGCAATCGCTTTCGCCTGATTAAAAAAACTGTAATGTTTGTATTCACTCGTAAAAGCGAGCGCATCATCAAGTGCGAGACCTTCAAAGCCTTCTTTGTCCGTCCCGCGTTTGTGCGGGTCTTTTATCGAAGCAAAGACTTCTTCGGGATTATCGTCTTCGATTTCATCAACGGGAAAACCTCCGCTATTTGGCAGAAGATTTACTAAAGATTTTATTTTTTCGTCTCCGTGTGTTGTCCACCCGTAACGCAACATTGTTATCGCGTAATCAACTTTTGAACGGAGATTGTTAATTCCAAAAGGCATTCGTATTTACATTTTGAGTCCCGCGTAATGGTCTTTGAAAAATGAATGCCGCAAAAAATAGTCTTGGGGCTATGCCCGCTGATGTGCGGAAAGGCTTTGCTTTTCCGTCAGATTTCATCAAGATAGTGAGAGGCTGCGCCTCGAAC
>Ga0187894_10006002_pt1 | contig 12107 bp, 10 predicted proteins | sample GBC1701081metaG_FD_136650 | JGI IMG/M metagenome (GOLD analysis project Ga0187894, IMG submission 136650) | White microbial mat communities from a lava cave in the Kipuka Kanohina Cave System on the Island of Hawaii, USA - GBC170108-1 metaG ... | reverse complement strand
TCCGCCACGGGAGCGACGTCGCCGTCCATGCTGAACACGCCGTCTGTGGCGATGAGTGCCCGACCGCGCGTCGCCTCGGCGAGACGCGTATCGACGACCGCGGCATCCGCGTGCGGATAGCGGATCAGCTCCGCGCGCGACAACAGTGCCGCGTCGATCAGCGAGGCGTGATTGAGCCGGTCCTCGAACACGCGGTCCTCGCGACCGGTGAGCGCCGCAATCACGCCGAGGTTTGCCATGTAGCCGGTCGAATACAGCAGCGCGCGCTCGCGCCCCACGAATGCGGCCAGCTCCTCTTCCAGAGCCTCGTGTTCGCGGCTGTGGCCGCACACCAGGTGCGAGGCGCTGCTTCCGGAACCGTGTGTTTTCGCGGCGCAGGCCAATGCCGCCGCGATCCGCGCATCGCGCGCCAGGCCGAGGTAGTCGTTGCTGCAGAAGACGAGGCGTTCGCGACCGTCGACGACGGCGACGGGCGAATTGTCGAGCCAGCGCTCGATGACGCGCCGCCGGCGTAGCCGGTGATCGGCCTGGATCTGCGCGAGGGCGCGGGCTGCGAAGTCGTCGAGTGAGCTCAGGAGCAGGATTGCGAGGGGGCCGCCTCGCCCTCCTCGGGCTCGATCCCGAGCCGCGCGAACAGCGCGCGGTCGTGCTCGACATCGGGGTTGCCCGTGGTAAGCAGCTTCTCGCCATAGAAGATGGAGTTCGCGCCTGCCAGGAAGCACAGCGCCTGCAACTCGTCGGTCATGTCGCTGCGGCCCGCGGACAGGCGCACGTGCGATTCCGGCATGAGGATGCGGGCGACAGCGATCGTGCGGACGAACTCGAGCGGGTCGAGCGGCGGTGCGTCGGCGAGCGGCGTTCCCGCCACGGCGACCAGCTGGTTGATCGGCACGCTCTCGGGATGCTCGGGCAGCGTCGCGAGCGTGTGCAGCATCTGCGCGCGATCCAGCTCGCTCTCGCCCATGCCGAGGATGCCGCCGCAGCATACTTTCAGGCCCGCGGCGCGCACGTTCGCCAGCGTGTCGAGGCGATCCCGGTACGTGCGCGTGCTGATGATCTTCTCGTAGTACGCCGCGGACGTGTCGATGTTGTGGTTGTAGTAGTCGAGTCCGGCCGCTTTCAGCGTCTGTGCCTGGTCGGACGTCAGCATGCCGAGCGTCGCGCAGGTCTCGAGCCCGAGCGCGCGCACCTCGCCGACCATCTGCGCGATCTGTTCGAGCTCGCGTGCCTTGGGACTGCGATAGGCCGCGCCCATGCAGAAGCGGGTGGCACCCGCAGCGCGCGCGGCGCGTGCACGCTCGACGACTGCCGCCACGTCCATCAGGGCTTCGCGCTCGAGGCCGGTGTCGTAGCGCACACTCTGCGGGCAGTACGCGCAGTCCTCCGGACACGCGCCGGTCTTGATGCTGAGCAGCGTGCTCACCTGCACGCGATTGGCGTCGTGATGATGTCGATGCACCTGCTGGGCGCGAAAAATGAGGTCGGCGAACGGGAGCTTCAGCAGCTCGCGCACTTCGGCGAGCCGCCAGTCATGGCGCACGTAGTGCGCTTCCGTGCCCGACGATGTGTTGCCGCCGTCGTTTCTGCGCCCGGCTCGTGCATGACCCTGCATTTCTGTTTTCTCGCGCCTGTTTCGCCGCTCGCGGTTGCCGCGGCCGGGGCGGCAGTATTCGGGTCCGCGCGAACGCGTGTCAACCGAGCGGTGGAAGTCATGGTTGACGATTGGCGATCCATGCTCCAGTCATTCTTTCTGCCCGCGCGCTGCCTCCTCTGTGGCGCGCGCGGACAGGGCCGCACCCTCGATATCTGCGCAGCGTGCGAAGCGGATCTGCCGCGCAACGCGCGCTGCTGCCTGCGCTGCGCCGATACGTTGCCCGAAGCGCCGCCCGAGTTGCCGCTCCTTCCGCAGCCTTCGACCTTGTCCGCGGCGATCTGCGGCCGATGCACGGCCCGGCCGCCGCACTTCGATCGCGCCGTCGTGCCCTATCGGTATGCCTACCCCATCGATCGCCTCGTGCAGCGCTTGAAGTACGAAGGCGCGCTGCCGTTCGGCCGCGTGCTCGGCATGCTGCTGGCCGCGGCTGTGCGTTCGCGAGCCCGCGAGGACCAGCCACAGGCGCTGCTGCCGGTTCCCCTTCACATCGCGCGCCACCGAGAGCGGGGCTTCAACCAGGCCTGCGAGCTTGCGCGGCCGGTGAGCAGACTGCTGCGTATCCCGGTCGACGATCGGCTCTGCCGGCGGATGCGTAATACCGCCGATCAGACCGGATTGCTTGCCGGCCAGCGCCGCAAGAACCTGAGGCGGGCGTTTGCCGTAGTCCGCCCTTCGCCGTGGATTCACGTCGCGCTGATCGACGACGTCGTGACCACGGGCAGCACGACGGGCGAGCTCGCGCGGGCACTCAAGCGCGCAGGCGCGGAGAGAGTGGAGGTCTGGGCGGTGGCGCGCGCCACACGTCAGTGAATGCGGTCGAACTCCCAGCGGGTTCCGAGCGAGCTCGGAGCGCGTCTCGCCGCGGCATTCAGCGCCGGGCACATTCGATGCGTTGATCAGCGAAACTGAGCGCCGCATAGTCCGCGGCTCCGACGGATTTCGATTCCGCGTGCACGCGCGCGCTCGAAGCGCTGACAACGGACAGCGACAGCACGTCGCGCTGGCCGCGCAGGCGCTCACCGGGCAGCGGACCGCGCATGAGGCGCAGGATCAGCCCACCCCCGGTCGATGAATCGAGGCGGTATTCTCCGCCGCGATCGTGCACTTCGAAGAACGTGGTCGTCGGGGCGGCCGTGCCGGCCGACGACAACCAGGAGCAGCCGAAGTTGCGCGTGCGGAACAGCCGTAGCCACGTAGGTCGGCCGTTGGCGCCTGCGGCAGCGTCGCGCACGGACAGCTCGTCCTCGCTCAGGATCCACTCGCCGCCCGCGATGTCGGCCGCGTGCATCGATTGACAAGGTTTTTCGCTCGCATGCGTGACGAGCGTTGCCACGAGGTCAGCGCCCCGTCGGCGCCACAGCCAGTCGCATACCGCCGCGACCTGAGGATCCAACAACAGCAGGTGCTGCCGATCCGGGTGTCGATGCGCCTCGACGGTTTCCTCTGGCACCAGCAGCGGACGGAGTTCGGCCACCACTCCGTCCCGCGACGGGTCGATGCGCAAGACGAGCAGGCGCTGCTGCTCGATGGCGACTTCGGCCTCGAGGCCGCCTCGGCGTACTTGCTGGAGAAGCACATTGCGCCCGGCCGTGGGCGCGTCGACCCGCGCGAGCACCCAGTAGACGCTGAGGTGCCGCGCTTCGGGAGCAATTGCGCTCTCCTCTTCGAGACGAGCCTGGGGTGCGGAGCTGTACTCACCCGGCAGCAGGCGGATCAGGTCGTCGAGGGTCTGGTCCAGCTCGCCGCGCGTCGCGGCGAAGCCCGCAGCCGGGATCGTCAACGTCAGCGCCAATGCCAGCAGCAGCGTCGCGCCAATCGTCGGCCCCAACGCCAGCAGGCAATGGAGTCTGGCGAGAGAGCCCCTAGGAGAACTGATAGTTGAGTAATATTCCAACGAAGATCGACATTCCGAAGTAATTGTTGTTATTGAAGGCTCTAAAACAGCCTTCCGGCTCCCTCCGGCGGATGAGCCACTGCTGCCAGAGAAAGAATAGAGCGCCGGCACCTAGCCCCAGCCAATACCACAGTCCCATGTGATGTTCGTGACCGATGAGGCCGAGGGCGAGGAGCACCATGAGCTGCATGATCCCGATGATGAAGCGGTCCGCGTCGGCGAACAGGATGGCGCTCGACTTCACGCCGAGGCGCACGTCGTCCTCGCGATCGACCATCGCGTACATCGTGTCGTAGACGCCGGCCCACAGCACGGCTGCCAGGAACAGCAGCCAGGCCGCCCGCGGCAGTTCGCCGGTCTGTGCTGCGAACGCCATCGGCACGGCCATGCCGAAGGCGGCGCCGAGATACAACTGGGGCAGCGGGAACACGCGCTTCAGGAACGGGTAGGTGACTGTGAGGCCGGCCCCGATCACCGCGAGCAGCTGGGTCAGTGGATTGAGTGTGACCACCAGGCCGACCGCGAGCATCGACAGCGCGAGAAACAGGAGCAGTGCTTCCTGCGGCGATACGCGGCGGGCGGCCAGCGGGCGATCCTTCGTCCGCGCGACGAAGGGATCGATGTCGCGGTCGGCGTAGTCGTTGATGACGCAGCCCGCCGAGCGCATCAGGAAAATGCCGGCGAGAAACGTGATGAAGACGATCTGGGACGGCCTGCCCGCACCGGCGATCCAGAGCGCCCACAGCGTCGGCCACATCAACAGCCAGATCCCGATCGGGCGGTGCACGCGCATCAGCAGCGCGTACTGCAGCAGCGTGTTGCCGATGCGGGGCAGGGTGGTCGTGAACAGCGGCGCGGCGCCGATCGACTGACGCAGTCGCGTCAGCTGTGTCGCCGATTTCATGCCTGAGCCTTCATGCGATTCTTCCGTAGCCGCTGCCGCCCCCCACCCAACGTTCGATGAGCGGCGCTATGTTAGCCGCGTGCGAGCGCGCCATCAGCTCCGCCGCCTGGTGCACGCGCGGCAGCAGGTCGGCGTCGCGCATCAGGTCGGCGACGCGCATCTGCGCCAGCCCGGTCTGGCGCGTTCCCAGCACTTCGCCGGGACCGCGCAGCTCGAGGTCGCGTCGCGCCACTTCGAAGCCGTCGTTGGTGGCGCGCAGCACCGCGAGCCGGTCGCGCGCCATGGCCGACAGGGGCGCACGATAGAGCAACACGCAGGTGCTGGCGTGCTGCCCGCGCCCTACCCGCCCGCGCAGCTGATGCAACTGCGCGAGTCCCATGCGCTCTGAGTTCTCGACCACCATCAGGCTCGCGTTCGGCACGTCGACGCCGACTTCGATCACGGTGGTCGCGATCAGCAGTTGCAACTCGCCGCGCTTGAAACGCTGCATGGCGGCGTCCTTGTGCGAGGAGTTCATGCGCCCGTGGATCAGGCCGACGCGCACGTCCGGCAGCGCCTCCGCCAGCATCGCCGCCGTTTCCTCCGCCGCCTGGTAGCGCACCGCTTCGGATTCGTCGATCAGCGGGCACACCCAGTACGCCTGGCGCCCGTCGCGACAGGCCTGGTGGATGCGCGCGACGATTTCGTCGCGGCGGCCTTCGGGCATCACGACCGTCTTCACCGGCGTGCGACCGGGCGGCAGCTCGTCGATCACTGAAACGTCCAGGTCGGCGTAGGCGCTCATCGCGAGCGTTCGCGGTATCGGCGTCGCCGTCATCACGAGCTGGTGGGCGACCCGGCCCTCCTGCGACCCCTTGTCCCGCAAGCGCAGGCGCTGATGCACGCCGAAGCGGTGCTGCTCGTCGACGATCGCGAGAGCGAGGCGGGCGAAGCGCACGTTCTCCTCGAACAGCGCATGCGTGCCGATCAGGATCGGGATCTGGCCGCTCTGCGCCCCCTGCAGCGTCATGGCGCGCGCGCGCCCCTGCTGGCGGCCGGTGTGCACACCCACGCGCACCCCGAGCGGGTCGAACCACTGGGCGAAGTTGCGCGCGTGCTGTTCGGCGAGGAGTTCCGTCGGCGCCATGAGTGCAACCTGCGCACCTGATTCGATCGCCTGCAACGCTGCGAACGCCGCGACGACAGTCTTGCCGCAGCCCACGTCGCCCTGCACCAGACGCAGCATCGGGCGCCCTTCGCGCAGGTCGCCGGCAATTTCTTCGGCGACACGCTGCTGCGCGCCGGTGAGTCCGAAGGGCAGGTTTCGGCGCAGCTGTGCCACGAGGGAGCCGTTGCCCGCGAGTGGCCAGGCCGGATCGCTGCGGATCTCGTGGCGCAGGCGTTTCAGGCTGAGGTGATGAGCGAGCAACTCTTCGAAGGCGAGGCGCCGCTGGGCGGGATCGCGCCCGGCCTCGAGTTGCGCCAGGCTCGCTGTGGGCGGCGGCCGGTGCACGTGCTGCAGCGCTGCCACGAGGGCAGGCAACGAACCGTCAGGCATCACGTCGCGCGGCAGCCAATCCGTGAGGCCGCGCGTCTCACATTCCGCGAGAGCGAGTTCCGTGAGCCGCCGCAGCCTTCCCTGCTGCACGCCTTCCGTCGCCGGGTACACGGGAGTCAGAGATTCCGCCAGCTCCTGCGCATCGCCCACCACGATGCGGTATTCGGGATGCACGATCTCGAGCCCCAGCGGCCCGCGCCGCACGTCGCCGAAGCAACGCACGCGTACGCCGCGCGTCAGCGCCGCCTGCTGGCTTGCGGTGAAGTGAAAGAAGCGCAACGTGAGAAATCCCGAGCCGTCGGACAGGCGCGAGAGGAGCTGGCGTTTGCCGCGAAATACGACTTCGGTGAGCTCGACCTCCGCCTCGACGACGGCGCGATCGCCCGGTCGCAGCGAGCCGATCGGCACGACTCGAGTGCGGTCCTCGTAGCGCAGCGGCAGCAGGAACAGCAGGTCCTGCACCGTGAACACGCCGAGGCGCGCGAGCTTGTCGGCGAGCGCATCGCCCACGCCTCTGAGCGTGGTGACCGGCCGGCGTTCGGGCGTCGCGGTCTGGCTCACGAGCCCGGATCGGCGATCACTGGCGGCGCAACGGCGCTCACCGGGGACACACAGCCGCTCACGCGATCGTCCGATACACGCGCATCACGTCCGGCATGTTGCGGATGGTGCGCATGACGCGCGCGAGCTGTTTGCGGTTGCGCACCTGCAGCTCGAAGATCAGCGTCGAGGTGTCGACGTCGCGCTCGACCAGCGAGACGTGGTCGATGTTGGTTTCAGTGCCGGCGATACTGGCGGCGACGGCCGCGAGCACGCCCATCTTGTTCGCGACTTCGACGCGGATCTCGGAACTGAACACGCGATCGAGGGTGCGCTCCCAGCTCACCGAGATCCATTTGTCGGGCTGCTTGCGGAAGCCGGCGAGATTGCCGCAGGACTCGCGGTGGATGACGACGCCGCGCCCGCTCGACAGGTAGGCCATGATCGGGTCGTTGGGAATCGGGAAGCAGCAACGGGCGTAGGTCAGCACGAGGCCTTCGGTGCCCGCGATCACCAGCGGTCCGGTATTCGCGCTCTGCGCTGCCGATTCGCTCGCCGGCAGCAGGCGCCGCGCGATCAGCGGCGCCAGGCGCTCACCGAGGCCGATGCGCTCGTACATGTCGTCGGCGTCCTTCATTCCCAGCTCGCTCAGCACCGGCTTGAGCTGCGCTTCCGGCAATTTCTTGAGCGTGATCGAGAATTCGCTCAGCGCCTGGTTGAGCAGGCGCCGCCCGAGCTCGATCGCCTCGCTGCGTTTCAGGCTGCGCAGGTAGTGACGAATGGCGGCGCGCGCTTTGGCGCTCACGACGAAATTCACCCAGGCCGGGTTCGGTGCCGCGCCCTTCGCGGTGATGATTTCGACCGTCTGGCCGTTGCGCAGCGGTGTGCGCAGCGGCACCAGCCGCCGATCGATCTTGGCGGCTACGCAGCGATTGCCGACGTCGGTGTGCACCGCGTACGCGAAGTCCACCGCGGTGGCGCCGCGCGGCAGCCGCAGGATCTCGCCCTTCGGCGTGAACACGTACACCTTGTCCGGGAACAGGTCGACCTTGACGCTTTCGAGGAACTCCTCGGAATTGCCGCCTTCCTGGATCTGCATCAGCTGGTTCACCCACTCGCGCGCGCGATCCTGCTGCGTCGAGCCGCCGTCCTGCTCCCCGCTCTTGTATTTCCAGTGCGCGGCGATGCCGGTCTGCGCCACCTTGTGCATGTCGTCGGTGCGGATCTGCACCTCGAGCGGCACGCCGTTCGGTCCGAACAGCGTCGTGTGCAGCGACTGGTAGCCGTTGATGCGCGGGATCGCGACGTAGTCCTTGAAGCGGCCCGGCATCGGCTTGTAGACGCCGTGCACCACGCCGAGCACGCGGTAGCACGTGTCCACGGTGTCGACGACGATGCGAAAGCCGTAGACGTCGACGATCTCGCTCAGCGGCACGCGCTTGGTGCGCATCTTCTTGTAGACGCTGTACAGGTGCTTCTCGCGCCCTTCGACCTTCGCCTCGATGCCGGTCTTGGCGAGTGCGCCGCGCAGAGTGTCGGCGATCTTGCCCACAAACTGCTTCTGGTTGCCGCGCGCGCGCTTCAGCTCGCGCTCGATGACGCGATAGCGATGCGGGTAAAGCGCCTTGAAGCCCAGCTCCTCGAGCTCGAGCTTGATGCCGTACAGGCCGAGCCGGTCGGCGATCGGCGCGTAGATGTCGAGCGTCTCGAGCGCGATGCGCCTGCGCTTCGGCAGCGGCATGGCGTCGAGCGTGCGCATGTTGTGGGTGCGGTCGGCGAGCTTGACCAGGATGACGCGGATGTCGCGCACCATCGCCAGCAGCATCTTGCGGAAGCTCTCGGCCTGCGCCTCCTGCCGGCTCTTGAACTTGATCTGGTCCAGCTTCGTGACCGCGTCGACCAGCTCGGCGACTTCCTTGCCGAACTGCTCGTCGATCTGTTCCTTCGCGGTCGGGGTGTCCTCGATGACGTCGTGCAGGATCGCCGCGATGATGGTCTCTGCGTCGACGTGCAGGTCCGCGAGGATGTTGGCGGCAGCGATCGGGTGCGCGATGTAGGGCTCGCCGGACAGGCGCTTCTGGCCGCTATGCGCGGCGGCGCCGAACTCGTAGGCCTGCTGCACGCGCTCGACCTGCTCGGCGGGCAGGTAGTTCTCGAGCTTGGCGATGAGCTGAGTGATCCCGACCGTGCGCCGCGCGGCGCCCGGGATCAGGTTCAGCAATGAAGCGGCGTAGTCCATCGGGAACAGACTTTAGTCTGTCCCCGGGTGGGTGCAAACCGGCTGAATTCCAGCCTGCGGAGGTGTTCGCAGGCCCGTGGGACGAAGGCGGCGCGAAGTAGGGCCGCCCGGCCGGATGTCAGTCGCCCAGGCCGAGCTGCGGCGCGCGGAAGTCCGGCGGGATTTCCATCTCGGGCGGCGGCTGCTCGGCCACCGGGTCCTGCTCCTCGAGCAGATCGGCGGTGATGTTGCCGGCGGCGATCTCGCGCAGCGCCACGACCGTCGGCTTGTCGTTCTCCAGGTCCACGGTGGGCTCGGCGCCGTTGGCCAGCCGGCGGGCGCGCTTGGCGGCCACCAGCACCAGCTGGAAGAGGTTGTCGACGTTCTGCAGGCAGTCTTCTACCGTGATACGAGCCATGGAGGGACCTGGGATGACCGGATCGAAAGGGGGCGCAAGTGTACTTGAGGCCCCCCGCTCAGGCCAGCCGGTGAGCATCGACCGCTGAACCTCGACCTGAGCCGCTGAGCGGCGAAGATCAGGGGTGCAAAGGCGTGAACGGGCGACCGCGCCGACGACGGGTCTAGCTCGACAACTGCGCCGCGAAGTGCTCCAGGCCGGGTCGATCGGCGCGCACCTGCTCTCCGCGCCCGGCCACTACCGCCTGCAGGTCTGCGATCGCCTGTTCGAAGCTGTCGTTGACGATCACGTACCCGAACTCGCGCCAGTGCGATATGTCGGCGACCGCATCGCGCAGGCGGCGGGCGATCGCTTCTTCGGAATCCGTTTGCCGGTTGCGCAGCCGCTCTTCCAGCGCTGCCCGCGAAGGCGGCAGGATGAAGATGGTGACGGCCTCGGGCAGCGCCCGACGCACCTGCTGCGCGCCCTGCCAGTCGATCTCCAGGATCAGGTCTTTGCCCGCGGCCAGCGCCCTCTCGACCGGAGCGCGGCCCGTGGCGTACCGATTGTCGAAAACCGTGGCGTACTCGAGAAACTCGCCGGCCTGCGCCATGCGCTCGAAGGTGTCGCGGTCGACGAAGTAGTAATCGCGACCTTCCTGTTCGGTTGGCCTCATCTTGCGCGTGGTGTGCGAGATCGAGAATTCGAGCTTCGGATCGCGCTCCATCAGCGCGCGCACCAGGCTCGTCTTGCCCGCACCGGAAGGCGCGGCGATGACGAACAGGCGTCCGCGGCGGGACGATGAGGGCGTGGCCATCCGCAGCGCTACTCGACGTTCTGGATCTGCTCGCGCATCTGCTCGATCAGCACCTTGAGCTCGACCGCGCAGCGCGTCGTCTCCGCGTCCTGCGACTTCGACGACAGCGTGTTGGCCTCGCGATTGAGCTCCTGCATCAGGAAGTCGAGCCGCCGGCCGGCAGCTTCGCTGCCGTCGAGCGCCTTGCGGATCTCGATCACGTGACTGCGCAGGCGGTCCAGCTCCTCGTCGACGTCCATCTTCTGCGCGAGGATGACCAGCTCCTGCTCGATGCGATCCTGGTCGGGCTGCGCCTGCAGCTGGCTGAGCCGCTCGGTCAGCCTGGAGTGGATGCGCGCGCGTACCTCGGGCAGCCGGCTCGCCACCGCCTCGACCAGAGCCAGGAGCGCATCGCAGCGCCCGGCGACCAACTCGCGGATGCGCGCACCTTCGCGCGAGCGCGACGCTGTGAGGTCCTGCAGCGCGGCGCCGAGCCCGGCGTTCGCGGCCGCCAGCAGGGGCGCGACGGCGCGACCCGAGTCCGACACCACGCCAGGCCAGCGCAAGATTTCCAAAGGGTCGATCGTGACGTTCGGGCCCGTTCCCGCCTGCCGCGCGATCTCACGAGCACGGGCCACGAGCTGCTCGATGAGCGCCTGGTTGAGCTCGAGCGGCGCGGTCGCATCGACGGCGGCGCGATAGTTCAGCGTGCAGTCGACCTTGCCGCGCCGGACGCTGGCAGCGATCGTCTGGCGAAAGTCGCCCTCCGCTGCGCGCAGCTCTTCGGGCAGGCGGCAGCCGATCTCCAGGTATCGGTGGTTGACGGTGCGCAGCTCCCAGGTGAGCGTTCCCCAGGGCCCGGACTGTTCGCGCCGGGCGAAGCCCGTCATGCTGCGGATCATGTTGTTTTGGTGCTATAAACCCGCGCTCAGTCTAGCAGGTGCGCGGAGCTTTCAGCGTGCGGGTCGAGTACGCGGATCTGAGCCTCATCGGCCATCGTGAAGATAACCAGGATCGCGTCGCCGTCGCAGTGGGCGAGCATGCGGCGTTCCTGATCGTCGTCGACGGCATGGGCGGCCACGCGGAGGGTGCACGCGCCGCCGAAGTGGCGCTCAAATCGATGCTCGAGAGCTTCTGGCACACGCCGCACCCGATCTTCGATCCCCTCGGCTTCCTGCACCTCACGCTCGGCCGCGCGCACGACGAAGTCGTGGCGCTCGGCACCTCGCTCGCCGTGGACGCGCGCCCGCGCGCCACCTGCGCGGTGTGCCTGGCCCAGGAGGGTGCGACGTTCTGGGCCCACGTCGGCGACAGCCGCGTCTACCAGATCCGCAATGCCGAGGTGGCGGCGCGCACGCGCGACCACAGCCACGTGGAGCAGCTCCTGCGCGACGGCCTGATCACGGAAGCAGAAGTGCACGGCCACCCGATGCGCAACTTCGTCGAATGCTGCCTCGGCGGCGACGCGGCGCTGCCCGACATGACCGTGGGCAGCCGTCGCCTGCTGCAGGAAGACGACATTCTCCTGCTGTGCACCGACGGGTTGTGGGCCAACCTCAAGGACCCGGAAATCGCCGACTTCTACAAACCCGGCAACGGCGACCTGCGCAGCGCGCTCACCTCGCTCGGCGAGCGCGCGGTACTGGCGTCCGCACCGTACAGCGACAACACCACCGCTGCCGCGCTGCGCTGGGTGAGCCGCTGACTCATCACGTCGCACGACGCGGCGCCGGCAGGACATCACCGTGGCACAACGCCAGAGAGAGAATTCACCGATGCGACCCAGCGGCCGAGCAGCCGACCAGCTTCGCCCCGTGCGCTTCACGCGGCAGTTCACCCGGCACGCCGAAGGCTCGGTGCTGGTCGAATTCGGCGATACGCGCGTGCTGTGCACGGCGAGCGTTGAAGACACGGTACCGCCGTTCCTGCGCGGACAAGGTCAGGGATGGATCACGGCGGAGTACGGCATGCTGCCGCGGGCCACGCATTCGCGCACCGCGCGCGAGGCGGCACGCGGCAAGCAGAGCGGGCGAACGCAGGAAATCCAGCGGCTGATCGGCCGTTCGCTGCGCGCGGTCGCCGATCTGCGCGCCCTCGGCGAACGCACCGTCACCATCGACTGCGACGTGCTGCAGGCGGACGGCGGCACGCGCACCGCGTCGATCAC
>Ga0187894_10006001_pt1 | contig 12107 bp, 7 predicted proteins | sample GBC1701081metaG_FD_136650 | JGI IMG/M metagenome (GOLD analysis project Ga0187894, IMG submission 136650) | White microbial mat communities from a lava cave in the Kipuka Kanohina Cave System on the Island of Hawaii, USA - GBC170108-1 metaG ... | reverse complement strand
GAGGACCACGGCAAGACGTGGTCGAAGCCCGTGCTCGCTCCCATCTACGCGCACCGCGCTTCCGTCCACGCCTTGCAATCGGGCAAACTCTTCGTCTCCTACCGCAACGCGTGGGGAACCACCGGAAGCTGCGGCTTCCTTTTCTCTCCCACCGAAACGCTTTCCTATCAACCCAACGCAGTCATCTGGGACGACTCCCGCGTGCGTCTCAAAGCCGATGCGATGGAAATCGAAACCGCGGAAGGCCGCGAGTCCGGCGCCGAGGTCACTCTCTACCCCGTCGAAGACGACGACTCCTCGGTCGACTTCGAAGCCGAACTCGCGGTGAAGCGGGCGGACGGCAATGGATGCCTCATCAGCGCCGGCTGCTGGATTCGCTTCTTGCCCAATCGAGTGGAAATCGCCGACCGCCCCGCGGACGGCTTCGCCATCGACGCCACGCAATTTCACAAGTACCGCATCGAAAACCGCAATCAGCGCATTCGCGTCTTCGCCGATGGGAAGCAGATGCTCGATGTGCCGCTTAAAGGAGTCTTCACCCGCTACGTCCGGTTCGGCAACCGCTCGGGAGGTGCCGCCGTTCCCGCCGCGAACCCCTTGGACCGCGGCCGCGCTCCGCTGCGAGGCACGCAGTATCATGCCAACGCGTCCCACTCACTCTGGCGCTCACTCTCCGTCAAGGTGAACAATCGCCGCGATCATTCCATCGAGTGGAAGTGGACCCCGCGCGATGGCTATCCGGACCAGTTCTATCGCGACCGCGTCATCCGTCTGGAACGCAACGCCGGTTTCGCCGCGGGCGACAGCGGCTACAGCAACTGGACTCAGACGCCGGACGGCCGTGTCGTCGTGGTTGACTATTCGGCTGGTTCGCCCGCCAAGTCGCACCCAATTCTGCGCGCCTACCGGCTGGGCAAATTGGCGTAAGGCAGCCATGGCCGAAAATGCCGCGCGGCGCGATTACGCCTGCGATGCCGGCCAGTTTCTCGTGCTGAGATTGGATGTAACGCATCCCGGAATGCGCTTGGAGAGAGAATGTGCGAAACTGAAAGAAACACACAAAGAGGACGAATCAGCGTCTAGCGGCCGGCGATACTTGGGAGACAGTGATCTCCGGCTTGAGTGCCAACGTGAGCAATCTCGTCGGCTCACGTCTCCTCTCCGCACCACATCGGAAATTTCCTGAGCTTGTCTAGGCTCAGGTCTACTATTAACTAACCTGCGGCACGCCGATATCCCAGACAGAGAGTTCTGGGAATAGAGGTAGTTCGTTGCATATTTTGCGTGCGCACGCTCCGCCATGGATTTCACTGAAAAAAAGATAACCGGAAGACAACTCGATTTCGCGGCCACCACTCGCTTGGCGCTCACCGCTCTTTTAATAGGCGCGGGGATTCACTTTTCGATTGCGATTGTACGCGGCTGGCGCATTGCATTTTGGATCTCGGGCGTAAGCCTGTTCGCGATTCTAAACGCTTATATATTGAGCAGGTTGGGCCGCCCGCGGGCGGCCTTATTGCTGGCGCTCGCCGCGGCAAACACGGCATGCGTGTATTCGGCCTATGCCCAGGAAGGTATCGACAATATCGCCATTACGGTGATTCCGGTGACCGTGATGTTCGCCAGTTTGTTGCTTGACCGTAACCTCCTGCTTCTGATTACGGGACTAACCGCAGGCTCCACGATTGGGATGGTGTTCTTGCGGTGGGCGCAGGGGCGCGAGCCGTTTAGCGCGGATGAATTGGCGGAGCTGGTGATCGTCGTCTCCACCATCGGGCTAGCCGCGGTGGTTGGACATGCGATGTCGGCAAACGTGAGAAACGCGATGAAGCAACTGGCCGTAAGCGAGCGGATCTCGACGGAGAACGCGCAAGCGCTTAGCGCGTCGGAGCTGCGCTGGCAATTGGCGATGCGCGGCAGCAACGACGGGGTTTGGGACTGGAACGCGACTACGGACGAGTTATACGTTTCCGACCGTTGGAAGACCATGCTCGGCTATTCGCCTGAGGAGTTGGAAGGTTCGACGCGGGATTGGGAAAGTCTGGTGCATCCGGACGACTTGGGCCGCGTGGAGGCGGAAATCGCGGCGCATCTTGGGCGCCGCACGGAGTTTTACATCAGCGAATACCGGATGAGGTCCAAAGGCGGCGGCTACCGGTGGATACTGGCCCGCGGCCGGGCGCTCTACGACGAAACCGGCCGCGCGATACGCATGGCCGGATCGCACAGCGATATAACCCACCGCAAGGACGCCGAAGCGCGGGCGGAGATGGCGAGCCTGGCCAAATCGGAATTTCTGGCCAATCTCAGCCACGAGATACGAACGCCCATGAACGCGATACTCGGAATGGCCGAATTGCTGCACAACGTGGAGTCCGAGGAAGAGCGGCGGCAATACACGCAGGATATGACTTCATGTGCGCGAGCGCTGTTGGAGTTGCTCACGCAATTGCTCGATCTTTCACGGATCGAGTCGGGAGGGCTGGTGCTGGCGAACAAGCCGTTCTCCATTCGCGAAACGGTAGAGAGCACGGCGGCGATGTTTTCGGCGGTCGCGCGGCAGAATTCCGTTCAGGTCTCCACTGCGGTGGAGGAGGATGTTCCTCAGACCCTTGTTGGAGACGCCACGCGATTGCGGCAAATTCTGATGAATCTGCTAGGCAACGCGCTGAAGTTTACGCGCGGGCAGCCTGCGGGAATCCGGATTTCCTTGGACAAAGGAAGTTTTGAGGAGGGGTCCGTCCGGATACGGGCCAGTGTATGGGACAGGGGGCCGGGCATTCCGTCCGAAGCGCTGCCGAAGGTTTTCGATCCCTTCTACCAGGCGGACGCGTCCGAGACGCGCGAGCACGGCGGCATCGGTTTGGGTTTGGCTATTTGCAAGCGTTTGATTGAACAGATGCGCGGGGCCCTATGGGTGGAGAGCGAAGAAGGCAAGGGTTCGACGTTCTATTTTACGGCGGCGTTTGAGCGTTGCAAGATTCCGGAGAAGCAAGAGGACGACGAGGTGCAAGTCGCGGGGCGCCCGCCTCTCCGGCGCTCCGCCCGGATTCTCCTCGTAGAAGACAATGCGGTGAACCAGCGGGTGGCGAAGCGCCTGCTCGAGAAGCACTCGCACCATGTGCGTTTGGCGGCCGATGGCTTTGAGGCACTACAGGTGGTGGAAAGCGAACAATTCGACCTGATCCTGATGGACCTGCACATGCCGCGAATGAACGGCTTTACGGCTGCCTCGGAGATCCGCCGCTTTGAATCCACGCACGGGCGGCGAACGCCTATTTGGGCGCTTACCGCCGCTGTTTCCGAAGCCGACCGCGAGCGGTCGCTGGCCGCGGGCATGGACGGCTTTCTCGTCAAGCCGCTTGAGTTAAAGAAGCTGCTTTCCGTGATCGACTCGCTCGAAGCGCTCGACGGCCTCAGGGAACCTTCTCACGAACCCCGCCGATAGGAATTGTCGAGGATCGGCTATTTCTTCTTACCGCCGCCCATGCGGCCTTCGCTCGATGGGGGCACAATTTTGTTCAGTCGCAGATGGACGGCCATCTGGGCATATTCGTGTTCCATGTGGATGGTGTTGCGGTAAAGGGATCCAAGGCGCGATTGCTGCATGCCGCCGCGGCCTTCGATCATTTCGGTGGCTTTGGCGTCGGTGATGGATTCATAGGATTTGTCGCATTCGGCCAGCCCGGCCTTCAGCGCCGCTACCAAGTCTGCTTTCGAGGTCTTAGATGCCGCACCCAACTGCTGGCGGGCGCCGTTATAGCCTGAACACACGCCCATGGCCGAATCCGCAGTGTGGGCGACCAGATCTTTGAAGCTTTGGCTTTCGGGCGCGGGCTTAAAGTCGTAAGTTTCCTCGGGCATCTTTTCAGCGGCGGCGATGAGATTGCTCTTCGTGCGGCCCCAGCTTTGGCGGGCTTCGTCGCTGAGCGGATCGCCCTGCGCCTGAAGTAAAGCGGTGGCGAGGACGGGGAGGGCGAGAGGGGTGAGGCGTTTCATGCGTTTTCTCCTTCCCACAGATCGTACGCTATTTCGCACGGCTTTGATAGGATTCGGTTGAAGTCATGAAAATTCTGGGCGCGCTTTGTTTATCGGCCACGGCTTGGGCGCAGACGATGTCGTTTTCCGGGGCCTATTCGCGGCAGATGACGCTGAGCGCGGGGCAAACGGTGGAAGTGTATGCCGGGTTGCCCACACCGTCGGAATTGCCGGTGAATGGACGGTTGGCGGTCGAATGGGCAGGATACCGTAAGGTGCTCCATGCGTTCGATCCGGACTTTTATATGGTCTACCGCGCGCCAAAGGCGGGGACGTACACGCTGAAAGTCTCCAAAGTGGAAAACGAGGAGCCGCTCTTTAACAAGCCGCGTTGGCGGGAGACGGGTACGGTGCCTAAGGTTACAGCGTTTCCCGCTTCGACCCCTTGGCCCGCGGGAAAGACGGTGAAGTTGCGGACGTGGGTGAAGCCCGTTGCGGCGGGCGTTGGGGCAAGGGGTTTAGTGCTTGAAGCGGAGCCGAACGATTCCATCGCGGCTGCGCAGACGGTGGCGCTAGGGGCATCGGGACGGGATGAGACTTGGCACATTACGGGCGGCGCGGACGATGCCGAGTACTTCGATAACGGCGATGTGGGGCAGAGCGGAATCGACTGGTTTCGCATTGAGTACAAGGGAACAGAACCACGGCTGTTTACGGCGAATCTGGGATTGCCGGACCCGCTCGTCGTAGCGCAGTTGTTGTTTTACACGGCGGATGGGAAGGAATACCGCGAGGGATCGAACCCGAACGAGCGGGTCCATCAGCAGTTGGAAGGGCATCGCACGGCGATGTCGCGCATGTTGAAGCCGGGTGGCGTGTACTTCCTGAGGGTTGAGGCGAATTCTCCGGGGTACGACGTGGAGTTGCGGCTGCGGAAGCCCGCCCCTTACACAGACCCGCGTGAGGCGGTTCGGCTAGCGATGTACGACCATTTGGGGCAGGTGGACGCCTGGTTGTTGAATCGTCCGCGCGGTGCGGCGGTGGAACGGCGTATTCGCGACACCGGCAGCCTGCTCGGGACGCATTGCATGAGTTGTCATACGCAATCGGGGGTGTGGGGACCGGCGGGGCCGCTTAAATACGGATATCGCATCGAGAACATGGTCAACTTCCGCCACCTTTCGAACTTGGCTTATGAGTCGATGCGGCCTACGAACGAACTGGCGGAGGCGGCGAACAATACGAGTCTTGCACCCCTCGATTTGGGGGATGGACCGGCGGGAACGCGCGTGGCGGGATTTAACGTGACAACGCTGGAGGAGATTGTCCCGGCGCGGCGCCTGCATTCCGCTCAGCAGATCCGGGCGGCGAATTTCGTTTTACAGTCGGCCGATCCAAGCGGGATTAATGCGGCGGGACCTGGGTCGAACATTGGGCAGTCGCTGGTATACCGGTTTGCCGGTGCGATTTTGCGGCGGGCGTGGGAAAACACGCGGAATCCCAAGTACTTCGATGCGTTAGAGGATAAGGCGCGGAAGGTACTGGCCGTGAATCCGCGGTTTTCAGATGACTTGTCGAACCGGATTTTGTTTTTCAAGGAAGTTTTTCCGGCGGACTATGTAGCTCGAAAGGGCGAGACGGATGAGGCGAAGGAGTTTGTCAAAAAGGCGGGAGAGCAAGTAGAGGCCGATGCAAGGCGTTTGCGCGGGACCCAACGCGAGGATGGGATGTGGCAGTTCGATCCGGGCGTCTGGGATAAAGCTGCGGGCAAGTGGGTTCTGAAAAAGGATGAGAAGGACGTTGATCCGGCGCCCACGGCCTTGGCGATTACCGCGCTACACGCATTGGGGGCGACCGGCGACGATCCGCAAGTGAAGAAGGCCGTGACGGCTATGTTGAAGAAGCAGGAGCCGTGGGGGCGTTGGAACGAGCACGCATTGACCGGCTTTGTTACCGTCGCGTACACGCTGCAGGCGTTGGCGCGAATCTATCCGGCGAATGACGCCAAGCCTTCGCGCTCCGACTTTGTTGGCAAGCCCGGCGAAGGGCTTACGGATACGATTGCACGGTATCGTGCGCTTGCCCAGGTGGGGTTGTCGCCGGAGGATCGGCAGTTTGTCGATATCGCCATGGAAGGGGCGAGACATGAAAGTCCGCAAGTGCGTTACTGGGCTCATTTGGCGCTGGGCGCGATCCATGATGAGCGCGGTGTGGAGCGGCAGATTGCCGGCTTGAGCGATCCGGTGAAGATGGTTCGCGAGGCGGCGCGTTGGGGACTGCGGCAGACGTTGCTTGACGACAAGGGCTGGGATTACTTGTTCCCAGTGCTTGTGAAGGCGGACGATTTGACGCGGGAATGGGCGGCCGGTGCGCTGGTGATGCGAGCCGATACGGTGTTGCCGCATTCTTCCGTTGTGTGGAAGCGGTTGACTTCCACATTGAGCCGGATGATGAATGAAGATCCGCACCCGGCGGCACGCGCTTGGGCGTCGCGGGCGGCTTGGAATTGGTGGGTCTGGAACCCGCCGGTTCGCGAGGAGTTGAACGCGGCCTTTATCGCCTCGCTTGAGCGCGAGGAGCCTTCCGCGCTGGCGGAAACCGCCAAACGGTATCAGACGGAGGCGCTGTTCATCGCCAATGGGCAGCGGGCGAACGGGAGCAAGGAGCATCAATATCCGGAACTGACGAAGCTGTTCGAGGCGCTGGATAAGAAGATGGAGCGGCCTACTCCGGCGTTGACACGGCGAATTGTGAATGTGGCGGCGACGTTCTATAACCAGGCCGGTGGCGATGGCGGGCCCGGGCAAATGGGGTATGTGACAGCCAAATCGAGCGATGCGATTGGCAAGGCGGTGCATGCCTATTGGAGCGCATTGACGCCGCAATCGCCTAAGGATTTTTGGAAGCTGGCGCTGGAGGCGGCGGCGAACATTACCTACGAGCCGTTGCAGAAGAATTTGCTCGAGTATTCGACGACCGGGCCTGAGGAATTTCGGACGTTGGCGGCGACGTCGCTGGCCGATCCACGGGTGATCACGCTGAACGCGGCGCAGGAGTTCGTCGAACCATTGATGGAGCAGGTGCAGCGGGGCGCGAAGGAAGAAGAGCGGCGGGTGGAGTTGGTGAACCCGATTATCAAGCTATTCGCGCGGGCGCGATGGAACATGCCGAAGTTGCAGGAGCAACGCGACATTTTCTACAAGCTGCTGCTGCCGGAATGGAGCGAAGAGCGGGGGAAGCTGGAAGAGAATACCAGGGAGTTGCTGCAAATGGACAAGGACAGCGCGGATTGGTTTCTTGCTCGCAGCATTTCACGGGTGATTCATTCGAATCCCGACCTGCAGACTGATACCTTGGCCGCTCGTTTGCCGCGTTCCTTTAAGACGCCGATGGAAGAGATGCTTTGGCTGGATAGTGCGAAGTGGATGCTTTCCTTCGATACACCCCTACCAGAAGTTGGGGCGGCCCCGGCGGCGGCCGATCCGCACAAGGAATTGCGGAAACGTTCGGCCGAACTGGTGGCACGGCAGTTGAAGGGCAAAGTGGATTCGCGCTTGCGTCAGGGCGCGATCGGATTGGCGGCCGCGAACATCGGTGTGCGGGAGCACCCGGTAGTAAAGGCGGCTTTGCAGCCCATCCAGCCTGGCCTATATGAGGAAGATCCCGCGCCCGTTAAAGCGCTTCCAGCAAACTGGCGGCGCAACTATGAATATTTCCGCGATTGGGTGGCGCCGGAGATTCTGCGATTGAATCGCGACGACGAGACGGCCTGTATGACTTGCCATGGGCTGGCGGGACGAGTGCCGTCGATGGAGTTAAAGGCGGCGGATGGTCGCGGCTATCTTTCGGCGCAGGATGCTTGGACGGATTACAACATCCTGTTGGAGCGTGTGAATGAAATGGATGTGGAGAATTCGAAATTATTGCGGAAGCCGCTGAATGTGCAGTCCGGGAAAGAGGACGGCCACCAGGGCGGACGGCGTTACAACCCGGACGATCGCGGATATCAGATTCTGCGGCGTTGGGTTCTGGATGCGGCGGCTTTGAAGAAGGCCAATCCGTCGCGTGAGACGGCGGCGCGATGATACGAAAAATTGTTCTGCTGCTAATCGTCGTGCTTGCCGCGGCGGCTTTCGCGCTGTCGCGGTCGGAACAATACAACGTCACGATTCCGGCGGCCAGTCCGCGGTTGGAGACGGTGCTGCTCGATCAAGGATGGAGCGTGGAACAGCGCACGCAATTTCACCACACGGCTCAAGGGACGCGGCTGCTGCCTTACGAGTGGTTCATGGCGCTGGAGCAGCCCTGCTGGTCGTTGTTGGGATGTGAACCGTTTTCGGATAGCGCTTACCTGGCGCGATTTGGATTTGTTGAAGGCGCCAAGGACGACAGGCTGAATCCGGGTGGCTTGCCCGTGGGGTTTGCACGGCAGGCGGATTTTCGAGATCCGGGGACGAATGAGACATACGCCGTGGTTGGGCTTACGTGCGCCGCTTGCCATACGGGCGAGCTAATTTATGGCAACAAGGCTTTCCGGATTGAGGGTGGGGCTTCGCGGGCCGATTTGGCGCAGTTTCAGAAAGCGCTCGGGCTGGCAATGGGGTTTACCGGCCTCATTCCTTTTCGCTACGCGCGGTTCGAGGCGAAGGTTCTGCCCAAAGGCGCCGGTGCTGAAGAGAAGGCGGCTTTAAAGAAGAAGTTCGACGAATTGCTTTCCGCCATGAAGGCCGAAAAAAAGCTGGTGGATGACCGGCACATCTATGACAATTTAGCCGGCTTTGGGCGGACGGACGCGTTAACGCGGATTGGCAATCAAGCGTTCGCGATCGACATGCGCATCCCGGACAACCTGACGCCGGCAAACGCCCCGGTGCGATTTCCGCAGGTATGGGATGCGCCCTGGTTTAACTGGGTGCAATACAACTCGTCGATCGCCGATCCGCTGGTACGGAACATTGGAGAAGCGGTTGGCGTGCGAGCGTTGGTGAAGCTGTATGGCGACGATGCGCGTGAATTCAAGAACAGCATCCACATGGAAGGTTTGAAGACACTGGAGGATTTGATCGCCGGGCCTGCGCCGTTTGAGGGCTTGCGGTCGCCGAAGTGGCCGCCAATGTTCCCGGCTCTAGCTGCCGCGAAGGTTGCGCGCGGAGCGGAGCTGTACAAAAAGAACTGCCGGCAATGTCACTTGCCGCCGATTGAAGAGCTGCGGGCGGAACTTAAGACGCCCGATCGAAAGAATTGGACGAAGAACGAGTACGGCAAACCTTTCGTGCGGATGACGGATATTCCGGTGCCGTTCGTGGGGACCGATCCGAATCAGGCGATGGACTTTGTGAATCGGACGGCCGATAGCGGCGCGCTGGGTATGGGGCGCATGTCGGCGGCCGCGGGTTTGGAGACAGTGACGCGGTCAATCGCCAAGGGATTTTTCGTGAAAGCGGCGCTAACACGCGAGCAGCAGATGGAGTGGAGCGGCTACAGGGATCCCGGTAGCGTAGCCGTGCGGGCCAAACCGATTTACAAAGCTCGGCCTTTGAACGGTATTTGGGCTGTTGCGCCGTATTTGCACAATGGATCGGTGCCGAATCTTTATTTGTTGCTCTCACCGCCTGCGGATCGGCCGCCAGTGTTTTGGACGGGAAGCAAGAAATTCGATCCGGTGAAAGTGGGATTTGAGTACGCCGAGTTCGACGGCGCCTACAAATTCGACATATCGCGGCCGGGCAACCGGAATCGCGGACATGAATTTCGCGATGGCGAGCGCGGAAATGGCGTGGTTGGGCCAGCGCTTTCGCATGACGAGCGGATGGATCTGATTGAGTATTTGAAGTCGCTTTAGGGAACGATCAATCGTAGGGCTTGCGGGACTACTTCGGCTTCCAGCGGAAGCGTACCGAGGGCCTCGCCGTCGATTTCGATAGCTACCGTTTCATTCGATTTTGCCGCGATGCGCCGGGCCTGGGCATGGTGCGCCTTTGGGTGCTTATAGACGTTCTCCGAGTAGAGCACCGGCAGGTCTTTCGCGAGCATGAGCATGCCGAGCGAATCGATGATGGTGACTTCGAGTAAGCCGTCGTCGAGTTTGGCGCGCGGGCAGACGTGCATGCCGCCGCCGTGATAGCGGCCATTCCCGATCGCGATATTCAGAATCGTGTGCGTAGTGACGGGTGCGCCGTCGAGCGACAGTTCAACGGTTTTGGGGCGATAGCGGAAGAAGACGTCGACCGTCGCGTACAGAAACGCGGCCTTGCCGCTTGCGGAGCTAAGGAAGTTCTTCGCGCGTAGTGCAACTTCGCCGCCCATGCCGAAGCTGGCGAGGTTGATGAAGTAGCGCTCCGCACGGCCGCCTGTGTGGCGTTCGAACGCGATGCGCGCCACGTCGATGGTTTGCGTCTTGCCAGCAGCGATGGCGCGAACGGCCTCGTTGAGATCGCGGATGCAGGCGGTGCGTTGGAAGTCGCCGCCCGTACCCATCGGGAGCAAGCCCAGTTCCGCCACGGGATTGATCGGCGCACCGCGGCGGAAGAAGCCGTTGACGGTTTCGCTGATCGTCCCGTCGCCGCCGACGGCGAGAATCCGCGTGAAGCCCTGATCGAGGAGTTCGCGGGCGATGTCTTCGGCGTGACCTGGGCGCTGGGTAAAGACGGCTTCGACCTGGCCCAACTTCTCCACGAGCGTTGGCCATTTAGCGGCGGCTTTACCGCCAGCGGCTCTGGGATTGACGATAGCGGCGGTTTTCACGCCACGCCCCGGGCACGGATGTCGTCGATGGTTTCGCGGAAGGTGACCATCGGATCGCGTGTCGTGAGGCCGAGTTCTCTGACGGCCTTCGAGGCATCGAGATACCAAAAGTGGCCGCTTAGCTCTATCGTCTCGTTATCGAGCGTGAACTCGCGCCCGATGAGCGGCATGAGACGGCGGAGCAGCGGCGCGCACGCAAGCGAGAGCCATGCCGGGCTGGTGAGCAGCGGAGGTTTGAGTCCGGCCAGGCGGCTCACGTCACGGATAAGAGATTTGAAAGTGACGTTCGGGCCACCGAGCAAATAGCGTTCACCCAGGCGTCCGCGGTCCATTGCGGTTAGCGTTGCGGCGGCGGCGTCGCGCGCGTCGATGAAGCTCATGCCGCCGGTGGGATAGGTCAGAATTTGCCCGCGAAGCAGATGGATCAGGTCGCCGGTGGAGGAGTTGCGATCGTCGCCGGGGCCGAGGATGAGCGCCGGATTGACGGTGACAAGCGGAAGGCCGCGCGTGCGGTGCATGTCGAACGCCAGTTCCTCCGCTGCAATTTTTGAGGCGTAGTAGGCCCAGTGTTTGACCGTTTCCTTTTTGAAGCCGGAGTTCTCGTTATGGACGATGGGCTCTTTGCTGACGGCGATGGTGCCGGAGGAGCTTACCGCAACGACTCGATCGACGGCGTGACGAAGGGCGGATTCACACACGTTGCGGGTTCCTTCAACGTGGACGCGGAAGAGTTGAGGCGCGTCTTTCGGGTCGCGGGAGACGATGCCCGCCAGATGATAGACGCGGGCGCATCCTTGCACCGCGGTGTCGACCGCTGCGGCATCGGTAATGTCGCCGCGGGCAATTTCGATGCCAGGAACGTTATCCCATAGCGATTGTCCGCGGCAGAGAAGCCGCAGCGGTTCTTGGCGACCGAGCAGGCGCTCGACCAGATGCTTCCCGAGAAACCCTGTCGCACCTGTGATCAGCGTGGGCTTCATTTCAAGTCCAGAATGGGCCATCCGCGCTCTATGGCGATGGGGCGTAAGCGTTTATCGGGATTAGCGGCGGTTGGATGGCCGACGGCTTCAAGCATGGGAAGGTCGGAGAGACTGTCGGAATAGGCACGGCATTCGTCGGGGCCGGCGTTGTGTTGTGCGCAGATACGGCGCATGGCGGCTACTTTCTCATCGCCCGCGATGACGGGTTCGAGCAGTTGGCCGGTGGCTATGCCGTTTTTGAACTCGAGACGATTGGTGACCGCTTCGTCGAAACTAAGGTCGCGGATGAAAGGTTCGATGGCGAAGTCAAGGCTGCCGCTTACGAGGATCGTGCGGAAACCAGCCGCGCGGTCGCTGTTGACGAGATTGCGCGCTCCGCGAAAGGTCGCGGGCTTGAGAATTTGT
>Ga0187894_10006000_pt1 | contig 12108 bp, 12 predicted proteins | sample GBC1701081metaG_FD_136650 | JGI IMG/M metagenome (GOLD analysis project Ga0187894, IMG submission 136650) | White microbial mat communities from a lava cave in the Kipuka Kanohina Cave System on the Island of Hawaii, USA - GBC170108-1 metaG ... | reverse complement strand
GTGCCGGCACCGACCCCGGTGCCGGGGCCGAGCGCGCCTCCGCCGGTCGCGCCCGTCGGCGGGCGGACACCGGTGGTCCCCCCCACGGCGCCGACCCCCGCCGCCCCTGCCGCGCCACCCGTGGTGACTGCGTCGCCCCTCCCCACCCGGAGCACGCCGGAAGCGCCGCCCCGGCCCCCCGCACCTCCGACGCCCGCATCCCGCCCGGGCCCGCCTCCTGTTTCCCGCACCGGCAAGCCGATACCGCCGCCGCCGGGCGGCCCGCCCATGTCACGCAGCGGCAAGCCCATCCCGCCGCCGCCCGGCATGGGTGGTCGTCCGGCCCCGGCCGGTCCTCGCCCCGGTATGGGATCGCGCCCAGCGGGCCCCGGTGGGCCGCGCCTCGGTGGGCCGCCGCGGACCGGTACCGCCGGCCCCGGTGGCCCCGGCGGCCTGGGTCGGCCCGGGGGCCCGGGCGGTCCCGGTGGTTTCGGCGCCCCGCGGCCGGGCCTGCCCGGGAGCGGGTTCGGCGGCCGTCCCGGTGGCGGGCCGGGTGGTCCGGGCGGCGGCTTCGGCGGCCGTCCCGGAGGCCCCGGCGGCCGGGGCCGGCCGCCCCGGCGGCGCGGCGGCCGGCGGCGCCGGCCGCTCGAGGAGTTGGAGCCGTTCGACCCCAGCAAGGGCTACTCGGCGTCGACGGAGCCCGTGCCCGAGGGCGAGATCATCATCGAGCGGGGCTCGACGGCCCAGGATCTCGGGCCGCGCCTCAACCGCTCGGCCGGCGACGTCGTCCGCTTCTTGTTCCTGCAGGGCGAGATGGTGACGGCGACCCAGCCACTCACCGACGGGGCCATCGAGTTGTTCGCCGACGAGGTCGGGGCCACCATCCGCCTCGCCGATCCGGGCGAGGAGAAGGAAGCCGCCCTCCAGCGCAAGTACTTCGAGGAGGAGGAGGAGGTCGACGCGTCGCTGCTGCGGCCGCGGCCCCCGGTGATCACCATCATGGGCCATGTCGACCACGGCAAGACGCTGCTGCTGGACCGCATCCGAGAGACCAACGTGGTCGCCAGCGAGGCCGGCGGCATCACCCAGCACATCGGCGCCTACCAGGTGGAGAAGGACGGCCGGCTCCTCACCTTCATCGACACGCCCGGGCATGAGGCCTTCACCGCCATGCGGGCCCGGGGGGCCCAGGTCACCGACATCGTCGTGCTGGTCGTGGCGGCCGACGACGGCGTGATGCCGCAGACCGTCGAGGCGTTGAACCACGCCAAGGCCGCCGAGGTGCCCATCGTGGTGGCGATCAACAAGGTCGACCGCGAGAACGCCGACCCGACCCGTGTCATGCAGCAGCTGTCGGAGCAGCAACTGGTGCCCGAAGCGTGGGGCGGCGACACCATCACGGTGGAGATCTCGGCGTTGCAGAACCTCGGCGTCGACGACCTGCTCGAGCAGCTCCTGGTCGTGGCCGACGTCGAGGAGCTGGTGGCCAACCCCGAGGACCGGGCGCGGGGCAGCGTGCTGGAGGCCAACCTGGATGTCGGCCGCGGCCCGATGGCCACCGTCATCGTCGAGCACGGCACCCTGCGGGTGGGCGATCCCATCGTCGCCGGTGCCGCCTCGGGGCGGGTGCGGGCGCTCATCGACGACCAGGGCGACAACATCAAGGAGGCGCCGCCCTCCACGCCGGTCCAGGTCCTCGGGTTCTCCGACGTGCCCACGGCCGGCGACGAGTTCCGGGTGACCAGCAGCGACAAGGTGGCCCGGGACATCGCCGACCAGCGCGAGCAGCGCTACCGCCTCGGCGACCTGCGCAAGACGCCCTCGGTGCCGGCCGCCACCGGTGCCCGCCTGGAGGACATCTTCGAGCAGATCCAGCGGGGCGAGACGGCGGTGCTGAACCTGATCCTGAAGGCCGACGTCCAGGGTTCGCTCGAGGCGGTGACCGAGAGCCTCCGCAAGCGCGAACGCAGCGAGGTCCGCCTCAGCTTCGTGCACCGCGCCGTGGGCGGGATCACCGAGAACGACGTGCAGCTGGCCGCCGCCTCCAAGGGCACCATCATCGGGTTCAACGTGCGGCCCGACCGCAAGGCCCGCGCCCTGGCCGAGGCCGAGAACGTGGAGATCCGCAACTACGAGATCATCTACAAGCTCATCGAGGACATCGAGGCGGCCATGGTCGGCATGCTGGCCGCCGTCTTCGAGGAGGTCGTCACCGGGGAGGCCGAGGTCCGCGAGGTCTTCAGCGTGCCCAAGGTCGGCAAGGTGGCCGGGTGCTACGTGCGAAACGGCGTGATCACCCGCGGGTCCAAGGTGCGCTTCCTGCGGGAGGGCGTGGTCATCTGGAACGGATCGATCACGTCGCTCCGCCGGTTCAAGGACGACGCCCGTGAGGTCCAGGCCGGCTTCGAGTGCGGGATCGGCCTGTCGGACTTCCAGGACCTGCGTTCGGGCGACGTCATCGAGACCTACGAGGAGCGGGAGGTCCCACGCACGTAGGGGTGCTGCGCGTCGAGCTCCACCTGCCTCACTGCCACTCGCTGAAGGAGAAGCGCGGCGTGCTGAAGCCGATCATCCACGGTGCGCACAACCGGTTCGGCGTGGCGGCGGCCGAGGTGTGGGGCCACGACCTGTGGCAGCGGGCCGGGCTCGGGTTCGCCTCGGTGTCGAACCGCGCCCGGCACGCCGACGACGTGCTCGGACAAGTCGAGCGCTTCGTCCTGTCGTTCCCCGAGGTCGAGCTTCTGGCGTCCCGGTGGGGCCTCCACGACGCGCTTCAGGAGAACTGAGCGCGGTGCCCGATCGTCCCGGCAGCCGGCGCTTCCCGAGGATGGCCAGGGTCAACGAGGTCGTGCGCGAGGTGGTGGCCGAAGAGCTCGAACGCCTCGCCGATGTCGACGAGCGCCTCGAACTGGTCACCGTCACCGCGGTCGAGGTGGAGCCGGGGCTGCGGCACGGCACCGTCCTGCTCAGCTCGCTGACCGACGAGACGCGGGCTGCGCTGGCCGAACACCGGGGCCGGCTGCAGGCGGCCATCGGCGAGCAGGTCCGGCTGAAGCGCACGCCCCAGCTTTCCTTCGCGCCCGACCGTGGGGTAGAGAGTGGGCAGCGGGTCGAGGACATCCTTCGGGGGCTGTCCGCCGACCACGGTGGGGAGGATGGCGAATGCTGAGCCGTGACCTGGAACGGGCCGCAGAGGTTCTGGCCGCCGCACCGTCGGTCGCCCTGGCCTGCCACGTCAACCCCGACGGCGACGCCCTGGGCTCCATGCTCGCCTTCCACCTGCTGTGCCGGGCCAACGGCAAGGAGTCGGTGGCGTCGTGGGCCGAGCCGATCGACCCCGGCCCGCAGTACCGCTTTCTGCCGGGGCTGGAACTGGCCACCAAGCCGGCCGACTTCCCGGCCGAGCCCGAGGTGATGGTCTGCTTCGACTGCGGGTCCATGGGCCGCCTCGGCAGCCTCCGTCAGGCGGCCCAGGCGGCGAGGACGCTGGTCGTGGTCGACCACCACGCCACCAACTCCCGGTACGGGCACGTCAACCTGGTGGATCCCGGCGCGGCGGCCACCGTCGTCCTGGTGCACCAGCTGGCCCAGCGGCTCGGGTGGTCGCTGGACCGGGACGTCGCCATGTGCCTGTACGCCGGCCTGGTCACCGATACCGGCCGGTTCCAGTACGACAGCACCACCTCGGACACCTTCGCCCTGGCCGGCGAGCTGGCCGCCTTCGACCTCCCGATCGCGTCGATGTCCCGGCACCTGTTCGAGCAGCACCGCTTCGCGTACCTCCAGCTGGTGGCGGCGTGCCTCCGGCGGGCGGTGCTCGACCGGGACCTGGCCTTTCTCGCCACGTGGGTCACCAGCCAGGACCTCGACGAGCACGACTGCGACCTGGCCGAGACCGAGGGCCTCATCGACCTCCTGCGCGGCGCCGCCGAGGCCGACGTGTCCTGCGTGCTGAAGGAGGCGCCGGACGGCGTGCGGGTGTCGCTCCGTTCCATCACGACCCTCGACGTCGGCGCGGTGGCCTCGCACTTCGGCGGTGGTGGCCATCGCCACGCCGCCGGCTTCGTGGCCCGCACGGGCACCGTGGCCGAGGTGCTGGCCGCCGTCCGGGGCCAGGTCCTGGCCCGTACACCGGCCCGGGGTTGATCGCCTGACCGCCGCATGAGCATCGACGGCCTGGCGGTCGTCGACAAGGCGGCCGGCTGGACGAGCCATGACGTCGTCGCCCGCAGCCGCCGGGTGTTCGACCAGCGCCGGGTGGGCCATGCCGGTACCCTCGACCCCGACGCCACCGGCGTGCTGCTGGTCGGCCTGGGCCGGGTCACCCGGCTCCTGCGCTTCTTGACCGCGCTGCCCAAGTCCTACACCGGCGAGGTCGTGCTCGGCACCGCCACCTCGACCCTGGACGCCGCCGGCGAGATCACCGGGCGGTGGGACATGGGCGGCATCGGCGTCGAGGAGGCACGAGCCGCCGCATCGGCCTTCGTCGGCCAGATCGACCAGGTGCCGCCCATGGTGTCGGCCGTCAAGATCGGCGGGCGCCGCCTCCACGAGCTGGCCCGGGCCGGCGTCGAGGTCGAGCGGGCGCCGCGGCGGGTGACCGTGCACCGCCTCGAGCTGAGCGAGGGCGCCGAGCCCGGTGTCCTCCGCCTCGAGGTGGGCTGCTCGTCGGGCACCTACGTCCGATCGCTGGCCGCCGACCTGGGCGCCGCCCTGGGCGGGGGCGCCCACCTGCGCCGCCTCCGCCGCACCGCCATCGGCAGCTTCACCGGTGGCTATCCGGTGGAGGAGCTGTCACCGGATGCGGTGCTGCCGCCGGCCGAGGCGATGCGGGACTACCCGGCGGTGGTCGTCGACGCGGACGGCGCCGCCGACGTCAGTCACGGCCGCCCGGTCCCCACCCCCGGCGACGGCCCCCACGCCGTCCTCGACGCCACCGGCACCCTCCTCGCCGTCTACACCGCCGGCCGCCCCGACGTCGTCCTCGCCCCCGCCTGACGCCCCCCGAACTTGGTGGCCCCCCCGAACTTGGTGCCATATCGCGCGCCCTGGCGTGCGATCCGCACACAAGATCACCCTGTGATCCTGGCCCCCGGACAGGCGCCGGCCGTCAGGGTATCCTGACAGCGGTGACCGACGAGCCCCGTCAGTGGCAGCGCCTCATCGAGACCGACGACGCCGACCCGCTCGAGGTGCTGCGCACGGTCGGCACCTACCAGCGTTATCTGGACGCCATCGAGAAGCAGGCGGTGCGGACGGCGCGCCGGCTCGGGCGGAGCTGGGAGGACGTGGCCGGCGCGCTCGGGGTGAAGCGCCAGTCGGCCTGGGCCAGGCACGGCCGCCGGAGTCCGCAGGAACGCCAGGTGGCGGGTCGCCCCGAGGGGTCACGGCGGGTCACGGTCCTGCGCTGCCCGGCCTGCCAGGCCCCGAAGGAGTTCCGCGTCTCGTCCAGCTTCACCGCAGGGATGGGCGTCTACGACGTCGAGGCCGAGGCGCACTTCCTGCTTCCCGGCCCGGTCCTGTGGACGTGCCCCGGCTGCGGGTCGGAGCAGAACGTCTCGGTCGAGGTGCCCGGCGTCGTCTCGCCGATCCTGTGGGAGCGGCCTCGGTAGCCTCGCCTGCCGATGGAGGTACTGCGCGACCTGGACGACTGCCACCCCCCGGCGCGGGGAAGCGTGGTCAGCATCGGCGCCTACGACGGCGTCCACCTCGGCCACCAGGCACTGCTGGCCCGGGTGGGGACGCTGGCCGGCGACCTGGGAGTGGCCAGCGCGGTCGTGACGTTCGACCGCCACCCGGCGACGGTGGTGCGACCCGAGTCGGCGCCCCGGCTGCTGACGGACCTGGATCAGAAGCTGGAACTGCTGGCCGCGGCAGGGGTGGACCGGACCCTCGTGCTCCACTTCGACGAGGCGAGGGCCAGGGAGTCGGCGGAGGACTTCGTCGCCGAGGTGCTGGTCGGCTGCTTCGGCGCGCGCGCTGTCGTGGTCGGCCACGACTTCCACTTCGGCCACCAGCGGCGAGGCACCGTGAGGCTGCTGCAGTCCATGGGTGCCGACCTCGGCTTCGACGTCTTGGGCGTGGCGCTCGCCGGCCACGGCGGCGAGGGGGAGGCGATCTCCTCGACCCGCATCCGCGCCCTGCTGGCGGCGGGCGAGGTCGAGGCCGCCGCCTCGCTGCTGGGCCGCCCGCACGAGGTCCGGGGGACCGTCGGGCCCGGCGACCGGCGGGGCCGCCAGCTCGGCTACCCCACCGCCAACGTGGCGGTGCCGCCGGAGATCCTTCTGCCGGCCGACGGTATCTACGCCGGCTGGTACGGCCGGCCGGACGGCTCGGCCCACGCCGCAGCCATCGCGCTGGGCCGGCGCCCGACCTTCTACGACGGCGCCGCCACATCGCTGCTGGAGGCCCACCTCCTCGACTTCGAGGGCGAGCTCGACGGGGAGGCGGCCGCCGTCCGCTTCGCCGTGCGCCTCCGCCCCGAGCTGCGGTTCGATTCGGCCGACGCCCTCGTCACCCAGATGGCAGCCGACGTCGCCGACACCCGCGCCGCCCTGGCGGTCCGTCCCTGAACGACCGTGGAGACATCAGTCGTCATCCGGCGACGGGCCTGGCGCCGGCGCCCGTGACCGCTTGAGGGCGCCGCGGCGGCGCTTGGCCTCGAGGCGGCGGCGGCGGGCGGCCTTGGTCGGTGCGGTGGCACGCCGCGAGCGCCCGACCTGGAGGGCGCCGGCCAGGCGGGCGCTCAGGCGGGACAGGGCCAGGGCCCGGTTGCGGGCCTGGGACCGCTCGTCGGCCGCCACGACCCGCACCACCGGGCCGAGCCGCTCCAGCAGCCGGGCCCGCTGCGCCCCGGTCAGCGAGGGCGACGCGACCACGTCGAAGCGCACCTCGACCCGGGTGTTGGAGGTGTTGGCGTGCTGGCCACCCGGCCCGCCGCTGGCCGAGAACCGCCACTCCAGCTCGTCCGCCCGGATGGCGCAGTCGGCGGCCACCGGCACCATCTCGGCCATGGTGAGCGACCCTACCCGGGGGGCCACGGCTGCCCCTGGTACGCTGCACGCGGCTCTACCGGACCATCTCCGAGGATTCTGACTGCATGCCCGACAAGGCCGCCACCATCACCGCACACCGTCTCCATGAGACAGACACCGGCTCGCCGGAGGTGCAGATCGCCATCTTGAGCGAGCGCATCGACCATCTCACGGGGCACCTGAAGCAGCACAAGGGCGACCACCACACCCGGCGAGGCCTGATGAAGCTCATCGGCCGCCGCCGGCGCCTGCTCGACTACGTGAAGGACAACGACGTCGAGCGGTACCGCGGCATCATCGGCCGCCTCGGCCTGCGCCGGTAGCGCAGCCGTACCAGCAGCAGCACAGAACCGACACCCCCCAAGGGGCGCCGCCGGTCAGCTGCCAGTGGCCACGGGCCCGGTCGAGCACCGACCGCCCGGGAGCGTGACCACTGGGAACTGGCCCACCGCCCCTCCAAACCGAGAGGAGCGAGAGTGGCAGACGCCATCTCCGTCTCCGGTCCCGTGAGCGGGACCGACCGAGCGCTGTCCTTCGAGACAGGCAAGCTCGCCCCCCAGTCGCAGGGCGCCGTCGTGGCCCGCATCGGCGACACCGTCATCCTCGTCACCGCCAACGCCGACAAGAAGGTCCGCGAGGGCATCGACTTCTTCCCGCTGACCGTCGATGTGGAGGAGAAGAAGTACGCGGGCGGGTTCATCCCCGGCTCGGTGTTCCGCCGGGAGGGACGCCCCACCGACGAGGCCGTGCTCACCTGCCGGCTGATCGACCGCCCGCTGCGCCCCAGCTTCGCCGCCGGCTACCGCAACGAGACCCAGGTCATCGTGACCGTCCTGGGTGTCGACTTCGAGAACCCCCACGACGTGCTGGCCATCAACGCCGCCTCCGCCGCGCTGATGATCTCCGGCATCCCCTTCCTGGGCCCCATCGGCGCCGTCCGGCTCGCCTACACCACCGCGGGCGAGTGGATCCCGCACCCGACCTACCAGGAGGGCGACGAGGGCACCTTTGAGATCGTGGTCGCCGGTCGTCAGGAAGGCGACGACGTGGCCATCATGATGGTCGAGGCCGGCGGCACCGAGAACGCCTGGGAGTGCTACCAGGACGGCGCGCCCAAGGTCACCGAGGAGGTGATCGCCGCCGGCCTGGAGCGGGCCAAGACATGGATCCAGGAGTCGATCGACCTGCAGCGCCAGTTGGTCGAGAAGGCCGGCGTCGGGGACCCGATCCCCTACGAGAGCCAGGTCGACTACGGCGAGGACGTGGCCACGCGCGTGGCCGAGATCGGCCGTGAGAGTCTCGCCGCCGCCGGGCGGATCGCCCAGAAGGCGGACCGCAACGAGGCCACCGACAAGGCGACCGCCGAGATCCTGGCCGCGCTGTCCGGTGAGTTCGAGGGCCGCGGCGGCGAGATCAAGGCCGCCGTCCGCAGCCTCACCAAGGCGCTCGTACGCACGCGCATCGTCGAGGAGGGCATCCGCATCGACGGCCGCGGTCCAACCGACCTGCGGCCGCTCTCGGCCGAGGTCGGCATCCTGCCCCGGGCGCACGGCACCGGGCTGTTCCAGCGAGGCGACACCCAGGTGCTCAACGTGGCCACGCTCGGCATGCCGAAGATGGACCTGATGATCCCGTTCCAGGACGGGCTCACGCCCACCGAGCGCAAGCGCTACATCCACCACTACACGATGCCGCCGTTCTCCAACGGCGAGACCGGCCGGGTGGGCGGCACCAAGCGCCGTGAGGTCGGCCACGGCCTGCTGGCCGAGCGGGCCATCGTGCCCGTGCTGCCGTCGAAGGCCGACTTCCCCTATGCCATGAGGCTTGTCTCGGAGGTGCTGTCCTCCAACGGTTCCACCTCGATGGCGTCGGTGTGCGGGTCGTCCCTCTCGCTGATGGACGCCGGCGTTCCCATCAAGGCGCCGGTGGCCGGCATCGCCATGGGCCTGGTGTTCGCCGAGGGCAGGTACACGACCCTCACCGACATCCTCGGCGCCGAGGACGCCTTCGGCGACATGGACTTCAAGGTGGCGGGCACGGCCGACTTCGTGACCGCCCTGCAGCTGGACACCAAGATCGCCGGACTTCCGGCCGACGTCCTGGCCCAGGCGCTGCAGCAGGCGCGGGACGCCCGGCTGCTCATCTTGGAGGTCATGCGGGGCGCCATCGAAGCGCCCCGGCCGGAGGTGGCGCCCACCGCGCCCAAGATCGTCAGCCTGGAGATCCCGATCGACAAGATCGGCGAGGTCATCGGGCCCAAGGGCAAGGTCATCAACGCCCTGCAGCAGGAGACGGGTGCCGACATCAACGTCGACGACGACGGCATGGTCGGCACCGTCACCATCGGCGCCACCGACGGCGCGGCGGTGGCCGAGGCCCGGCGCCGCATCGAGCTGATCCTCGACCCGCCCAAGGCCGAGATCGGCGCCGTCTACGCCGGCCGGGTGGTCAACGTCACCAAGTTCGGCGCGTTCGTCAACATCCTCCCGGGCCGCGACGGCCTGGTCCACATCTCCAAGCTGGGCCGCGGCAAGCGCGTCGAGCGGGTGGAGGACGTGGTCGACCTCGGCGACGAGATCAGCGTGCGGGTCGACGACATCGACCAGCAGGGCAAGGTGTCGCTGTCGCCGGTGGGCCCCGACGGCGAGGTGGCCGAGGCCCCCGAGCCCCGCCCGCGCCGCGACGCGCCCCGCCGGGAGCGGGACGCCGAGACCGACCGGGCGCCGGCGCCGGGCGGCGTGGCGGTGGCCTCGTTCGAGGCCACCTGGGAGGCCGAGGCGGCCAGGGAGTTCGGTGATCTCGGCCCGCCGGCGGCGGGCGGCACCGGCGGCGCGCCGCCGCGCGCCGACGCCGACCGCGGTCCACGGCGCAACCCCCGCCGCGGCGGGCGGCGCTGACAGGCTGCCGATGACCCACGCCGCCGCGGCGAGCTCCGGGTGATCCGGAGCACCGTCCTCGACTGCGGCATCTCGGTGGTCACCGAGGCCATGACCGACGTCCGGTCGGTCAGCCTCGGGTTCTGGGTCGGCACCGGGTCCCGCGACGAAGTGCTGCGCCTGGCCGGCGCGTCGCACTTCCTCGAACACCTGCTGTTCAAGGGCACCGGCACGCGCCGCGCCCGCCAGATCGCCGAGGCGATCGACGCGGCGGGCGGCGACATGAACGCCTTCACCACTCGCGAGTACACGGCGTTCTACGTGCGGGTGCTGGACGACAGCACCGAGCTGGGACTGGACATCCTCTCGGACATCCTGTGGCGCCCGGCTTTCCGCCCCGACGAGGTGGAGGCCGAGCGCCAGGTGATCCTGGAGGAGATCCTCATGCGGGCCGACGAGCCCGCCGACCTGGTGCACGAGGTCCTCACCGACGCGCTGTACCCCGATCACCCCGTCGGCCGTGAGGTCCTGGGTGAGCAAGCCAGCGTCGAGGCCATGGAGCGAAGCGACATCGCCGCCTTTCACCGCTTCCACTACCGGCCGGGCAACGTGGTGTTCGCGGCGGCGGGGCGGCTGGACCACGACGAGTTGGTGGCCGCCGTGGAGCGGCGGTACGGCGGCGCGCCCGGAGGCGGTCGCCCGGTGCGGTCCGCCCCGACTGCGGCGGCCCGCCGCCGCACCGTGGACGAGCGGGACACCGAGCAGGTCCACCTGATGGTGGCGGTCCCTGCGCTCGACCACTTCCATCCCGACCGCCACGCCCTGGCCGTGGTCAACCACGTGCTGGGCGGTGGGCTGTCGTCCCGGCTGTTCCAGACGGTTCGCGAGGAGCGGGGCCTGGCCTACTCGGTGTACTCGTACCACTGCGCCCTCTCCGACACCGGCTACCTGGCCGTCTACGCGGGGACGATGCCCTCGCGTGCCGCCGAGGTGCTGGACCTGGTCCACGCCGAGCTGGACGCCATGGCCGCCGGCGGGATCACCGAGCGTGAGTTGGACGTGGCTCGGCGCCACCTCGCCGGCGAGCTGGCGCTCTCCCTGGAGGACTCGGCGGCTCGCATGAACCGCATCGGCCGCAGCCAGCTCCTGCGGGGGTCGGTGGCCACCGTCGACGAGGTGGTGGCCCGCTTCGCCGCCGTCACCGCCGAGGACGCGGCGCGGGTGGCCGCCCAGGTCCTGGCCGGCGATCGGGTGGTGGCCATGGTCGGGCCGGTGGCCGAGGCCCACCTGGGCACGCCGCGGGTGGCCTGATGGGCGTCGCGGTGGGTGTGCTCGGCGCTGGCGGGCGGATGGGGACCGAGGTGTGCCGCACGGTGGCGGCCGACGCCGAACTGTCCCTGGTGGCCGCCGTCGATCCCGGCCACGTCGGGGAGGAGGCGCCCGGCGGGCTCGTGATCGCCGGGGGCGTCGACGCGCTCGCCTCGTCCGGCGCCGAGGTGGCCGTCCACTTCACCCTGGCCGACGCGGTCATGGGCAACCTCCGATGGTGCGCGGCCAACGGCGTGCACGCCGTCGTCGGCACCTCGGGCCTCACCGAGGCCGACCTGGCCGAGCTGGCGTCGGTGTTCGGCGACGAGGGCGGGCCGAACTGCCTGGTGGCGCCGAACTTCGCGGTGGGCGCGGTGCTGCTGATGCGTTTCGCCGAGATGGCCGCCCCCTTCTTCGAGACGGCCGAGGTGATCGAGCTGCACCACGACGGCAAGATCGACGCGCCCTCGGGGACGGCTCTCACCACCGCCGAGCGCATGGCCGCCGCCTCGCCGGCGTGGGCGCCCGACCCGACCACGCGAGAGGTGCTGGACGGCGCCCGCGGCGGGGCCGGCGCGGGCGGGATCCGGGTGCACTCGGTGCGGCTGCGCGGCCTGGTCGCCCACCAGGAGGTCCTGCTGGGCACCACCGGCCAGACGCTGACCATCCGCCACGACAGCACCGACCGCACCAGCTTCATGCCGGGCGTGGTGCTGGCCGTCAAGGCGGTGGCCGGCCTGGCCGGCCTCACCGTCGGCCTCGACGCGGCCCTGTTCTGATGATGGCGTCGGGCACCCGGTTCCTTCGGAACACGCCCGCCGCGCCCGGCGGGGCCCCTGCCCCGCCGGTTGGCGTGCGCCGGTCCCGCCGCGTGTCCGGCGCTCTGATGATGGCGGCGGGCACCCGGTTCC
>Ga0187894_10005999_pt1 | contig 12108 bp, 12 predicted proteins | sample GBC1701081metaG_FD_136650 | JGI IMG/M metagenome (GOLD analysis project Ga0187894, IMG submission 136650) | White microbial mat communities from a lava cave in the Kipuka Kanohina Cave System on the Island of Hawaii, USA - GBC170108-1 metaG ... | reverse complement strand
CGCAGATGTACAGGTAGCGGCTGCCCGCGCGGCAATGCCATTCGTTCGGCAATCCGCGAACCAGATTCTTCTGAAACTGGTTGTAGTAATCGAAAGCGAAGAAGGACTTTTGCCGGGAATTCAAGATTTCGTCATAGATGCCCTGCTGCGGCTCGCTGAGCGGTTGGAGCTGGCCGGAATGGTCATGGATGACGCCGACCGTGCCCTTGAAACCGAGTTCGCGTACCCGGCGCGCGATGACCAGCGCATCTTCCGGCTGGCGGATCGAACTTCCCAAGACTGAATTGATCGTGACATCGAACTCCGCATGCTCGGCCAGCAGGCGAAGTTTCTGATCCAACACCTTAAGGCTTTTCTTTGAGACGTCGTCCGGATTGACGTTGTCAACGCTGATCTGAAGATAATCCAGTCCCGCCCGGTTCAGTCGCTTTACACGCTCGGCGGTGAGCAGGTAGCCGTTGGTGATCAGCGTGGCGATGATGTCGTGATGGCGAATGCGCTCGACGATCGCTTCCAATTCCGGGTGAAGCAACGGCTCGCCGCCGCTAAATGTAATGGCCATCGCGCCCAACGCGGCGAGTTGGTTTATGCGGCGCAACATTTCTTCAGTAGGCACAGGCTCGGATGTCTTGTCGTATTCGTTGCAGTAAGCGCAGGAAAGATTGCAGCGGCGAATCGGGATGATTTGCGCCAGGATCGGACGGTACGGAGATTTCAACGCCGCCGCGATCATCCGCGCTTCACGATAGCGGCGGTTTATCGCTCGAGCCTTTTTCTTTAAACGTGAAAAAACGGTCCCGGTCATAGATCATAGGCGCGGCGTGACCAGACCGACTTGATCCTGGTACTTGCCCGCGCGGTCGGCGTAGGATGTCTCGCACTGTTCGTCGGATTCGAAGAAAGTTACTTGCGCTATGCCTTCGTTGGCGTAAATGCGGATCGGCAGATCGGCGGAGTTTGAAAATTCGAGCACGAGCCGGCCGCGCCAGCCCGGTTCGAGCGGAGTTGTATTTACGATCAACCCGCTGCGCGCATACGAACTTTTTCCCATGCACAAGCCGATTACGTTGCGCGGCATGTTGAACGTTTCGACTGTCACACCCAGCGCGTATGAGTGCGGAGGCAACAACCAATACTGCGAACCGTCTTCAGAGACACGCAGCGGGGCTTCGACCAGCGAGTTCTCGTCGAAATTTTTCGGATCGATCTCCGCGCTGGCGATCGGCGAAAAGACGCGGAAGCCATCCAGCGCGAGCCGAAGGTCGTAGCCGTAAGAAGAGATTCCCGCAGAGACGATGCGCCGCCCTTCGATTTCGCGCACGAGTTTCTCCTCGAACGGTGTGATCATTCCGCTCTCACGGCACATCTGCAAAATCCAGCGATCCGATTTGACGCTCACGTGATTTGGCTCTCCCTTGATTCTGTAATTGAGTGATGCGCGCGAAGTCTATCTGATGCGTCTCAACAGCGGCAAGCGCCGCAATCCCGCAATTTTGTAAACTTGACACGCATGGAAGCCGTTCCTATAATGCGCCCTGCTTTTGGGCGAAGATCAATCAAGCATAAACAAACACAAAATTGAATAAGGCTTCCTGTGTGGGGAGGAACCGTGATTAAGCTGGACATCATCAATAACGTCGCGGAAAAAACCGGCGTTCCAAAAATGAAGGCGGAGGTCGCTGTTGAGGCTCTTTTTGAAGCCATGAAAGAGGCCATGAAACGCGGCGAACGCATCGAGCTTCGAGGATTCGGTGTCTTTGTGGTTAAGCCGCGCAAGCGCGGCATAGGCCGCAATCCGCGCACCGGCACGCAGGTGGCAATCCCCGAAGGCAAGACCATCCGATTCAAACCGGGCAAAGAATTGCAATCATAACTTTGCGTCTCTATCTCACTTTCACTCCTTGACTGAATGGGCGGCTTCGGAGATCCGGAGCCGCCATTTTTCCGAGCGAGGCGCCGTTTCTCAAATCCAGTTTCCCATCAGCGCCGGCTATCGCCCAGCGCGGCGCGCCCGTGTCTTAGCGGCCTTCTTGGCCGAAGCGGACCGAGCCGCGGCAGGACGCTTCGCGGACGCCTCGCCTCCCTTACGGCCGCCCTTCCGAGCCGAAGCTTTATTGATCGGCTTGCCTCTTCCCGATCCACTCTTCTTGCCGCCGCCGGTCATTTCATTGACCGTCGCCCAGGCGCGGCGCTCAGCTTCGTCTTCGGATACGCCGCGCTCTTTATATCCCTCCTCTATGTGTTCGGCCTGGCGCTTTTGCTTGTCTGTGTATGCTGATTTGTCTCCCCTCGGCATAATTCAACTCTCCTCCCTGTTCTTGATGTCCGATAAATTTTTCAGTCGAGCGACAATCCTCCCGATTTGTGGGGATAAAACACTGATTTGGTTGGCGCGAGCCGCAGGATGCGGTCGTCATTGCCGGCGGGCTTGCCGCGTCCGTCGCGATTCGAGGTTGAGAAATAGAGCGCGCCGTCGGGGCCCTCGACCACTTCGCGGATGCGCCCATATTGGCCTTGCAGCAACCGCTCCTGGCGGGCCACGCGCCGCCCGTCGAGCGTCACGCGGATCAGACACTCGCCCTTCAAGGCGCCGAAGAAAAAATTGCCGCGAAATTGCGGGAAGGCCGCGCCGCGATAGAACATCGCGCTCGCCGGGGCCACCGCTGGCGTGTATTCGAGCAGCGGCGCGGCCATACCTTCTCTCGTTTGATTGTGATGAATCACTGGCCAACCATAATTCTGGCCGCGCTCAACGATGTTGACCTCATCGCCGCCGCCAGGACCGTCAAAGCCCGAAGGCCCGTGCTCGGTCTGGAACTGCGCGTCCGCGCCGGGTTGCCAGGCTAGCCCCTGCGCATTGCGATGGCCATAGGACCAGATTTCGGCGCGCGTGTTCGGTTGCCCGACGAAGGGATTATCCGGAGGGATGCTGCCATCGTCGTTCAGCCGCAGCGTTTTGCCAGCGAGCGAATCCAACCGTTGCGCCAACCGCCCTTCGGTCGCATCGCCTGTTGTGACATAGAGCTTGCCATCGGGGCCGAAGCGCGCCCGCGTCCCAGCGTGGAAGCGCGCCGCCGGGATGTTCTCGATGATGACTCGCGGCTCCACAAGCCCGCCCGCAGTCTCCCGGAAGCGCACGACGCGCACGCGCTGCTGGCCGTCGCCGCGGTAGGCGTACGCCAGGTAGAGAAAATGGTTGCTTGCGAACTGCGGGTGCAGCGTCAAATCCATCAAGCCGCTCTCACCGGTCGGTTCGACGTCTCGAATCGTAGCCACCAATTCAGGCGGCTCAGAGCGCATCTCGCCGTTTTCAATCACGCGCACGCGGCCTGCGCGCTCGGTAAAGAAGATCCGTCCGTCAGGGGCGAAGGCGATGGCCCAGGGGACCTCCAGGTTGGAGGCGACAGTCTCGACGCGAAATAGCACGCTTTGCCCGTTCTCTCCTTGCGCGCTCGCTATCTCGCCTTCGCCACGCCCCGATGGCGGCGAGCCACAACCCGCGCACATCAGTGGCAAGCAGACCAGAATGGAGAGCAACTTTTGTCGCACTTCGCGCTTTCCCGTTCGAGTTTGTCGCCAATTACTAGTAGCGGCGATACTTGCGCTTCTTGTACTTATAAACGCCATAGCCCGTAGCCGCGCCGGCGCCGGCGCCGATCAGCGCGCCTTTCCTGCCGCCAATCAATGCGCCACCCACCGCGCCGATGGCCGTGCCAACGGCGATATTTTTGGTCTTGCTCGGACGCCGGCGCCGTTGCGCCTCCACGTCGGGCGTCAGCGAGGCGATCAGAAACATGATCGCGAGCAGCATCGCCCCGATCTTTTTCAGTATGTTCTTTCTCTGTTCGATTGAACGAAGCATGATTTAATTCTCCTTCACTTCACTTTAGCATTCTTTCGCTTTTCTTTCCCGGGCGGCGTCAACTTGTTGGTTTCGTACCAACGGCGCGGATCTTCCATCAGACCGCCGATCATTTTGCTCAGCGTGTCGCGCAGCCGATGTCGCGGCTCCCAGCCAAGCCGTTTTCTTGCCCGCTCAATCTCGACCGGATGACTCATATCGGCCAGATCGCCCATCCTCAGCATGTGGGTCTTAGTGAACGTCTCGTGCCTCCAAATGCCGAGGATGGTCTCCTGCGCCCACGCGCCCGCTTTCGCCACCATCTTCGGGATGCGAATCGTCGGCCACTCCGCGCCGTAAAGGAGTTCGCCGATCTGATCCTGCAACTCTGCGTAGCTCATCATATCCGGCTCAGCGATCAGGAAGACCTCGTACTGCCCCAGTTCGTGGCGCAGCTCTATGACTCTGAGGAAAGCGTCCACCAGGTCGTCAAGATGCGCGAACGCCTGGCCATGACCGGCGTCTCCGGGGAAGAAGTGGCTATCAAGCCTCTTTTCGTAAATGCGGCTGATCTGCCAAGCGATCGGGATCGAGTGACAATCTTCGTTGTAGACGCCTGCTATGCGCAAGATCACCACCGGTATATTTCCTCGCCCCCGCCGCCACTCCTGTTTGATGACGCGCTCGGCTTCGATCTTCGAACGCGGGTAATCCCACGTCTTGTCAGCCTCCTCCACCGGCGACCACTCGGTGATGACTTCATCCTCGTCTTCGACCGGCTTCATCACGAGCAGCGTGCTCGAAAAGACAAACTGCTCGACCTCAAAGTCGCGCAAGCCTCGGAGCAGCCGCCGCGTGCCCTCGACCGTGAGTGTGCGATAGAGCGGGCTTGGCGCGCCGGAGAAGTCGTAGCGCGCGGCAAGATGAATCACGCTCGCCACTCGATCACCATACCTCTCACGGACTGCGGTCAAAGCCCTGACGACGCTTTCATCCTTAGTCATATCGCACTCGACGAAGTCGGCGCCGTCTATTTCCCGCGACGGGCGCTTCACATCCAAGCCAACGACTCGGTAATGGGCCGCGCAGGCTTCTGCGAGCCGCGCGCCGATGAGGCCTGCGATCCCGGTAATAAAGACAACCGGCTTTTCCGCCGCCATAAATTCCATCTCTACGACAGCCGGATTTGGTTCCGGCGATAAGGTGATGACCAATTCGTTTTCCATTATTCAACTCCTCTCGGAGGCGGCTTTGATCGTCGTTTCGGTCATTAAGGGGGCGCCAGACAAAAAAATGTAGGACGGAGAAATGACGCCTCTTATTTTTCTGTCTGACATTTTTCTGTCTGATGGCCGAAACGACGATCAAAGCCCTGGAGGCTAACCCCGGCGCTTGAAATATTGAACGGCGCGCTCGTGTCTCTCCGCTTCCTCACGCGTGTTGAATGTGCCCAGGTTGCGGCGCTTGCCGGTCTTCGCGTCTTTCTTGCGTGAATAGAGCCGGTACTTGCCCGACTTAAGCCTTCTAATCACATTCGCCTCCCAAAAAGCAGAATACACAGGTAGCTATCAAGCAAGCAGTGAGCCGCGAGACGATCGTGATAAACGTGTTTTTTCGGGGCGCTTTTGAGAGACGGGCGCCGGATTGGGAGTTCAATTTCTGTGGATTTTGGCCACATCGGATGTGGCGAATGGTTACGTTAATCCGAACAAAACCACGAAGGCGCGACGCGTTCGCGCCTTCGCTTATTTGAGGAGAAAGCCACAGTTTTTCGGCGCCTGGGTGCGGTAATGTACCGACCAATTGAGAAGCTCAATATAGGATCGCTCGCGCTGTGATCGCGTCCCGAAGATGATTCGTCGCGCGGGCTTATGCCAAGACGTTGTTCTCAGCCTTCGCGCACAACCCAAAGATCGCTATCCGCGATCGGATATTGATAATGGCGACACGAGTACAAATTCTGGTACGAGGTATTGCGCGGGGCCTGGGGTTCCGTCCATACATCTTCTCGCTTGCCCGCAGGCGGGCGCTGCGCGGTCGCGTGTTCAATAACGCCACTGATGTTTTGATTGATGTCGAGGGCGAAACAAACGCAGTCGAGCAGTTCATCAACGAGATCACGTTCGGTCCGCCGCTACTCTCGCAGATCGAATCGGCCGAACGATGCGGCGCCTTGGATCTCGCCAATTACCTTGAATTCCGCATCGCCGGGAGCGAGCGCGCCGAGCAGAAGTCCGCGCCCGGCGCGCCCATCTTAGACGATCCCATCAAAGGCTGATCCTCCATATCATTCATAGTTCAGCGCCTCGACCGCGTTCTGGCCGGCGGCTCGCATCGCCGGATAGAGCGCGCCGACCAAACCGCTCGCCAGGGAGCCGAGCGCGGCGCAAATCGTATAACCGGCCTCGATCTCCAGGGGCGTCCCCGCCCAACGCCTCAACACCGCGCGTGAAAGCAGCGCGATAAGCAGGCCGCCGGCCACGCCTAGCGCGCTGAGGAGCAATGATTCTTTGATGAAGACCATCACGATGAACCGTTTTGAAGCGCCGAGCGATTTCAGTATGCCGATCTGCCGCGTGCGCTCAGTCACCGTCGTGTAGGTCGTCAGCAGGATGATCAACAGACTGATCGCCAGCGCCAGTCCCGTCACGGAGTTGAGAAAAACGTTGAACGCCGCAAAGCCGCTCGCAAACAATACCGGCAGGTCGCGCGTAAAGACGACGCGAAAATCAGGCAGGCGCTCGACAATACGGCGCGCGACCTCTTCCTGCTCTTGCGGCTTCTCGCATTTGACCAGGAACATCGAGCACATCCCGGGCGCGCCCAACGCATCCTGCATTGTCCGAAGCGGGATCATCATCCGCGAGCCGGTCTCCGGTTCATAAATGCCGGCTACCGTGAACTCGCGATCCAGCCATCTGATTTTGTCGCCAGGTTTCGTCTTGCGCGCGGCGGCGTATTTGACGTCCACAATCATCACGTCGCCGGAAGGCGGCAACGCGTGTCCCTCAACAATGCGGACGCCGGTCGCGCGTTGATAATCGTCGAAATCAACGCCGTCAACCTGCCGCAAGCCCAGCGCGCCTTCGCCGCTGAATTCCAGGTGCTGCGCGACGGGCGTGGCGGCTTGCACACCCGTCGTTGCGCGCACTTGATCGAGCAGCGCGACCGGCAGCGACACGGACATTGTCGCGGGCGAGATTCCGCCCTGACTGTTTCGGTAGAGCAGAATTTCGACGGCGAGATTGGTGTCGCGTTGTCCGCGATCACGAAGCATCCCTCGCACCAGTCCGGCCGTCAGCGTAACCAGGATCACGCCGACGGCTACGCCGGCGACGCTCGCCAGCGTGCGTCCGGGGTGATGTGTGAGATTGGAAGCGACCAAGTTGTTCATAACTCCTCCGGTACGGGGTATGCCGCCGGTTGAACATGCCGGCGCGCAAAACGCGAAGAAGGAAATTGTTCGTGTAGTTCATCGTAGAGTTGAAAAAAGCGATCCGTCACGACCGACCAGTGATATTGCTGAGCCGTCCAACGCGCGCGCGCCAGTTTGTCTTTTCGTGTCGCCGGATCGTCGAAGATCGCGCCTGCCGCCGCCGCAAACGACTCGCCATGCGGCTCGGCCAGCCAGGCGTTCGTGTCGTCGGCGTAAGAAAGCACGCCGCCGGCGTTCGGCGCCAGGAGCGGCAATCCCGCGGCCATCGCTTCGAGCGGCGCAATGCCGAATGGCTCGCGCGGGTTAGGATGAATGAACGCGTCGCAGTTGGCGTAAAGATCAATCAGGTTTGCGCGGTCGCCGATGTGGCCGAGCAGACGCATACGTCCGGGCGCGCGGACTTTCGCTTCATTCTCAAGCCAGCAGATGAGCGGACCGTCGCCCGCGACAATCAGTCTGAAATCGTCCGCCAATCGCTCGGCCATCTCGATCAATAACGAGACGTTCTTCTCCGGCGACAGGCGGCCGGCGTAGAGCAGCAGCTTCGTTCGCTGATCGCCGCCAACTCCGGCAATCAGCTTCCGCCTGCTCTTTTCGGAACGACGCGCAGCGGCGAAATCATCAACCTCCGCGCCCATCGGACGAACGTAAATCGTCCGTTCGTGGCGCGCCAGCATCGCATCGCGCAATTCGCCGGCGGTGTAGCTCGAATTGGCGATGTGGTAATCGAAGAGAGGAATGTAGAGATCGCCCAGATAGAAACGCGCCCAGAGCCTTCCCGCGCGGCTCCGGCTGAGAAACGCGCCGACGTTGTCATCCATCCTCTCACAACTCATCCCGACGAGCGCCGGACGCCGCAAGCCTGAAATCCATCCGCGCCTGAGCAACCCTGCCAGCCAACTGACCGAATACTTATCACAGACCTCGATCAGATCGGGTTGCTCGTCCCGCAGGATTCGCCTCAATTCTCCGCGAAAAGGCGGCAGGTATGTATGTGGCATCAGCAGGCGGTAGCGGTTGTCGAACAGAAAGGCTCGCGGCGACGCGATGTGATAGATGCGCCCGCAACTCCCGACCTCTTCGATTTCATTCCGCTCGCCGGGCACAACCAGTCGCATCAACCGTCCATGACGATTGGCCGCGTTCAGCAACGCGCGATAGAAAGCTCTGATCCCGCCCGAAGTTTTGTGATAGGCGTTGGTGATGTGCAGTGTCTTGATCGGCATTTAGAACGACAGGGAGAACGCCGCAGCGCGCGGAATAAACGGAACGCGCGGAAATATTTCAGTTGATTTTCCGCATCCTCCGCTATTTCCGCGTGTTCCGCGTTTTCCAGGGCCTCCTCATCTAATTGTTCCAAAAGAGCCACACCGCTTGCCACAGCGCGCGCGGGATAGCCATGACGAAATCGAAGACGACGCGCGGCATACGGCGCAGATCGTCAATCAGAGATCCTCTTTCATCTCCGACGATCAAAACGCCTCGGCGCATCGCGAACAGATTGAACACGGCGGAGAAGATCGAAAGCGAGATCGAGGCCACGACGCCCGCCGAGAGCCTCTTCGTGTCGCTCGCGTAATGCAGGATGTATTCGAGCGTATGATTGACCGCCGGCATCAACACCATGACAGTTATCGTAGCCGCCCACGCAGGTTGCGCACGGCGAAGCGCCTCGGCCAGCGCTCCGTAAAAACCGGCGAGCGTCGCGAATAACGCCGCCTCGACTCCCATCGCGCCAAGCGCCGCGCCAAGCCCCGCGCCGATGTTGGCGAGAAAAAAGATCGTCCCGCGCAGGCAGGCGCTCAGCAGCGCCGTCTTCCAGTTCCAACGCGGCAGGAGCCGCCGCCCCGGGTTGAGGAGCAGATCGGCAAGCGCCTCCGGCACGCTCACAAGCGGTAGTGTGGTTTTATCTGACCGCCGCATTGACATCGGGGATCGCCACGCGCTGCGGCGACGGAATTGAATCTGTTGAAACATCTTCAGATCGCAGCAGGCAATCTTCGTAAGCCTGATAGACCTGCTCGAAGACGCTCTCCCACGAAAACTCGCGCGCCCGCGCGAGCGCCGCCTCCCGCATCCGATTCAACCGCTCGGGCTGCGACATCAAGCTCAGCGCCGCCGCCAGAAAGCTTCGCGGACCGTCGGCCACCAGACCGCTGACTCCGTTATGCGCGCTTGTCTGAACAATTGATTTCGGGCCGCCGCGCGAACTGACGAGACAGGGAACACCTGACGCCTGCGCTTCCAGCACGACGTTGCCGAAGGCGTCGGTCTGCGATGGGAAGACGAAGAGGTCCAGGCCCGCGTAGGCGCGCGCAAGCGCCTCGCCGCGCAATACGCCCGTGAATTCGGCGCGCCGCATGTGTCGCTCCAGCCACGCGCGTTCACTGCCTTCGCCGACAATCAGGAAACGGAAATCGCCCGCGCCCGCCTTGATCAGACCTCGTTCCAATTCGGCCAGCGAACGCACATTTTTCTCCGGCGTCAGCCGCCCGACGTATCCGATCAGAAACGCGCTGTCGCCGCGCCAACGTTTTGCCGGAGAGAACAACGAAGTATCAACGCCGCGCCGCATCAGATAGGCCGGCCGGCCTGTCTCGCGCGAGAGCAGGTCGCGCAACTCTTCGTTCGGCGCAAGGATCGCGCGACCCAGGCGATAAAACCGCATCGCCGCGCGCAGGCTTTGCCGTTCGGCCGAGCGCGTCAGGGCGTCGCGCCAGGCGTTCGGCAGCGGCGCCATCAGTTTGTTCAATCGCCGGCTCGCGTATTCATGCACGTTCGTATGCCACGAGATGACCAGCGGCAGTCCCAGTTTGTACGCGACGTAAGCTCCGAGTTGTCCGGTGTCGTTCGGCCCGGTGATGTGAACCACATCTGCCTTGAATTCCCGCGCCGCCTCCATCACCTGTTTTGCGTGTCGCCAGAACAACAGGTCATACCGGAAATTAGCGTCCAGGCCGAAACCGAAACCTCCGCGCCTGAGCGAGAGCTTCGTCACGCTGCCTTCGACGACACGCCCAGCGCCCTCCGCCCCGTGGACACAGAGCAAGGGCAGGTTGCGCCGTTCGGCGAAAACGGCCAACTGCCGGCTTGTGTGCGCGACGCCATTGACTTCAACGAATGAATCGGGAAAGAACGCCACGCGCGGTTTAACTCTCATAGGGCGCCCTTTCCTGCGCGAGCGCCATTCTCAACGCCGGTTTGACGCGATGACTTCCCATCGTTCGCAATCCCCAAAGCGCGGCGCGCACCCAGACGGGGCCGCCTCGTTTCCAGTAATCCGACAGCGGACGGGCGCCCGTGTCTTCGAAGTCAATAAAGACGCGGTTGGTCCAGATGAATTGTCCTTGCGGGTGGTTCGGGTAGTGGCGCAAAACGTCGGCGACGACTTCGAGCGTGCGCAGGACGCGCGATTCCCGGTATTCGGGCATCAGTAGAATGTCGCTGCGCCCGTCCTCGCGCACTTCGGCGGCGAATTCGGCAAAGCTCAAGGCGCGCGTCAGGTTGAGCACGGTGTTGGACCGGCAACCGTGACGGTCGCCTCCCGACACTACTGGAAGGCCGAAATCTTTGGCCATCGCCATCACTGCCTTGTTCTCGCGCCATGAGCGGAACCCGTTGACCTCGAGAGCATGGATCCAGGCTTTGTGCTCGCCGAGGAAGACCCCCAATGCGACGGCGTGCTGCTGCGCGCCGATGAATTCAATGTCCCAGAGCGGATGGTTCAACACGACCAGCGTTTGGGGGAACTCGTTGATCCACGCCAGCAGGTCGCGCAACTCCATTCGAGGTTCGGCCTGCCGGCTGTAGGCGGACATCTCGCGCATCACGTCCGACGCCTGATCGGGCGGCAGGTTGTGAACGCCGAGATGAAAGAAGCCTTTGCCGTAAGGCGCGGTCCATTCGACCGAGACCGGGATGCGCCCCTGCGAATCGAGCGCCTGCAACCACAACCCGGCCGCGATCTCGTCGTGATCGGTGATAGAGACGATGGCGGGCAGCCCCAACCGGCTTTCGACCTCCAGCGTCTCCATCTCGAAGACTTGTCGAGCCGTCAGCGGCGGCGTCCACCAGGCGCGGGAGAAGTCAATCGTCTTGCCGTAGACGACCGGATAACGATCCATCTCTCTCCTGTAAAATCGCGAGACGATGGGGATGCTCTTGGCGTAATGCGGAATGAAGGTCAGCAACTCTCGCGAATGATTGGTATGGCAATGCAGCGAGACAGCCGTTCGAAAGCGTTTCGCATGGTGGGGCAAATGATCGCGCCGCTCGTAGACGTGCAACCGCGTCAAGTCGGATACCATGGCGTTCCTCCTGATTGTTGTGTTTGTTTTGGGTGTGAGGCTGAAGACTACTCGAACAGTGTAACGTCCGGGTCAGGCGGAAAATAATTCGCAATCAAGATTTCGCTAAATCACCGTTAAGGCGCGTAACGGCAAACTGCCCGACTCTCACCTTGCTGTGCTTCCTGATCATCAGGACTGATCGGTCTTAAATGCGTCTCAAGTCAGCGTGAAGATTGAGCGAGGTTTGGTCGGTGTCTTTGCTGACCACCTGCTGTGGGACAGGAAAAAATTGTTCTACATAGCTTCAATCTTCGCGAGTCTTGAGACAGAATTCGCTCGCCTGACCACGATCTATTCACGACAATCAACAAGGAGGAAATTCCATGGGCAGTAAAATGAAACACCCCGCCGGCAATTTCTGTTGGTTCGAACTCGGAACTAGCGATCAAAACGCGGCCAAAGAGTTTTACACCGAACTCTTCGGCTGGCGGTTCAACGATGCGCCGCTACCACCTGAGATGGGCGGCGTCTACACGACGCTG
>Ga0187894_10005998_pt1 | contig 12111 bp, 14 predicted proteins | sample GBC1701081metaG_FD_136650 | JGI IMG/M metagenome (GOLD analysis project Ga0187894, IMG submission 136650) | White microbial mat communities from a lava cave in the Kipuka Kanohina Cave System on the Island of Hawaii, USA - GBC170108-1 metaG ... | reverse complement strand
GTCGGCGGTTGGCCGTACCTGTTGGTCAGGGCACCCGTCCGCTTGCTGACCGGGCTCGGGAGGGACTGTTCGCCAGCCTGATATCACTACGTGGCACGATGGCCGCCGCCCGGTTTCTCGACGGGTTCGCGGGGTCCGGGGGAGTAGGTTTGGAGGCGCTCAGCCGTGGCGCCACATCCGTTCTACTCGTTGAGGCGGATCCGAAAGCAGCGCGGATCATTCGCGACAACATCGTTCGGATAGACCTGCCCGGCGCCGAGGTTGTGGTGAGCAAGGTCGAGCGGCTCATCGCCCAGCCCTGCCCCGCCGACCCATTCGATGTGGTCTTTCTTGGCCCTCCGTATGCCATGCCCAATGAGGTAGTTCGCCATACCGTGGCTCTGCTGGCGGCGGGAGGTTGGATCCAGCACGATGCGTTCATCGTGGTCGAGCGAAGCAGCCGCGGGCAGGTGTGGAACTGGCCGAGGGGCTGCCATCCGATCCAGACGCGTCGGTACGGAGATGGCACACTGTGGTATGCCAGGTATGAGACACTTTAGCCAGGTCCCGCTCGTCTGGGAATATCGCTAATAAAGGAACTACAGTGCGACGAGTCGTGTGCCCGGGATCATTTGACCCCGTCACCAATGGCCATCTGGACATCATTGACCGGGCCGCCAAGTTATGCGACGAGGTTGTCGTTGCCGTGCTGGTCAACAGAACGAAGGCCACGTTGTTCTCCCTCTCTGAACGGATGGTCATGCTCCACGAGGTGACCGCTGGCTACCGCAACGTCACGGTGGAACGTTTCCACGGGCTGCTCGTCGATTTCTGCCGGCAGCGACAGATTCCCGGAATCGTTAAAGGGCTGCGGGCGGTGAGTGACTTCGATTATGAACTGCAGATGGCCCAGATGAACTATCGCCTTGCCCAGGTGGAGACATTGTTTGTGGCAACCAATCCCCTGTATAGCTTTCTTTCCTCTAGTCTGGTGAAAGAGGTAGCGTCCCTTGGTGGCGATGTCCGTGGGCTTGTCCCCGAGGTGGTGCTGCGCCGGGTTGCCGAAAGGCTCAACGATCAGTGAGAGGTGAGGCCAGGGCAACAGCCCAGGGTCGCGACGATGGATGTCTATAGCAAGCTCGACGAGCTGATCAGTCTGATAGAGAACGCGCGCGCGCTGCCCATGTCGGCCTCCTGTGTGATTAATCGCACCGAGGCGCTTGGCTTGATTCGGGAAGTTTCTCAGCTGGTTCCCGAAGAGTTTCAGCAAGCGGAGCTGTTGCTGCGGGAGCGCGAAGCTATTCTCAGCCAGGCCCGGACCGAGTCGGAGCAGCTGCTTGCTCGAGCTGGGGAGCAGCAAGAAGCGCTTCTTTCTGACGCCGAAATCACTCGGGCGGCGCAGATCGAAGCGGAGCGGGTCCATGTTGAGGCGGTACGCAACGCCGAGCACACCCGGCAGCAAGCCGAAGACTACATCGACGCCAAGCTCGCGAACTTTGAAGTGGTCCTCACCAAGACTTTGGCGGCGGTGCAGCGGGGCCGAGAGAAGATGCGGGGCCGCTCCGAAATGGCCGATCTCACGGAACAGCTCCCGGACGCCGAGAGCGGCTACGGCGGTGGCGCCGCTCCGGATACCGAAGCCGACCGGCTCGATGACGACACGGCCTACTTCGACACCGGATACATTGACACCCGCATCCAGTAAACCGCTAGATCGACATGCGGTTGCCCGATGGACTACCCTACGTACACTGATACGGCTATGTCTCATTCCCCCAACAGATCGTTATCTCGTCTCGATCCGCGGAACCCGCTGCTGATCGACACCCATGAGTTGCCACGTCGACCTGGGGCGAGACGGGTTCTCTCTCGGGTAGTGCCCGCGCCAGCGGATTTGGGTATTGACGTGATCGGGGTCCCGGAAGGCACGGACATAACCCTGGACCTGCGGCTGGAGTCAGTCTCCGACGGGGTGTTGGTGTCGGGCGCAGCCCGGGCCCAGCTGGCCGGGAAGTGCGTCCACTGCTTGGATCCTCTGCGCGACCGGCTTTGTGTCCAGGTGCGGCAGCTGTATCTTTATGCAGAGAATGAGGCGGGCCACTGGCAAGCCGAGACTGACGATGAGATTGTGAGCCTGTCGGGGAGTTTGCTCGACCTCGAGCCGGTTGTGCGTGACGCGGTAGTGCTCGGCTTGCCGTTGCGGCCGGTGTGCCGGGAGAATTGCCCAGGGTTGTGTCCCACGTGTGGGGTACGCTTGGCGGATGTCCCGGATCACCAGCACCGCCTCGTCGACCCGCGGTGGACAGCTTTGTCAGGGCTCTTCGGTGACGTGGGCATCGAAGACCAGAATTCCGATCGTGACGACAAGGATTAGGAGAGCTCATCGTGGTCGTGCCTAAAAGGAGGCTGTCGCGCAGCAGAATCCACTCGAGACGTTCCCAGTGGAAAGCTGTGGCACCTCGTCTGAGCACCTGTGAGCAGTGTCGCGCGCCCAAGTTGTCGCACGTGGCCTGCCCGCATTGTGGCACTTACCGGCGTCGCCAGGTCATCGGGACCTGATTTCAGGTGAACCTGCCCCCGCCACATCCGCCATCACGCGAAGCATTAGCGGAGCAGCTCGGGGTGGCTGTGGATCCTGAGCTCCTGGAGCGTGCGCTCACCCACCGGTCGTACGCGTACGAAAAGGGTGGCTTGCCCACTAATGAGCGGTTGGAATTCCTCGGTGACTCTGTGCTCGGCCTAGTCATCACCGAGACGCTCTACCATCGATACCCGAATCTCCCCGAAGGACAACTGGCGAAGTTTCGCTCTGCAGTGGTCAACATGCGCGCTCTGGCCGAGATCGGACGTCAGCTCGATGTAGGCTCTTCGCTACGCCTTGGGCGAGGGGAAGAAAGCACCGGGGGGCGCGACAAATCCTCGATCCTCGCGGACACCCTGGAAGCGCTCATCGGAGCCGTCTATCTGGACGGTGGCCTGACGGTCGCGGCGGAACTGGTGCATCGACTATTCGACCCGCTCATCGACCAATCCGCCTCCCTAGGCGCTGGCCTGGATTGGAAGACTAGCTTGCAAGAACTCACCGCGGCGATTGACTTAGGCGTGCCGGAGTACGCGATCACCGAGAGCGGGCCTGATCATGCCAAAACATTCATAGCCGTGGCATACGTAGCGGGCGTCGAGTACGGCCGTGGCAGCGGACGGAGCAAAAAAGAGGCGGAGCAGCAGGCTGCTTCGGCTTCATGGTCCGCTATCCAGCTGCGCCACGGTGACAAGAATGCGGCATCGTCCCCGGCTGGAAGCGCCAGCGACCGGTCGTAACCGATCGGGTATTGTGCTCGTCCGGCTACCATGGTCACATTGCCGCGCGGCGCCCATGCCCCCGCCCTCTCCGGGGGGACCGCCCCAGCCCAAGTTTACCTTCGACTCCGGGGTAGAAGCGGTGGAAGGAGAAGGTTATGGATAAAACCCTCAGGATATTTTCTGGGGACAGCCCGGCTTTCGAATGCTTCCCAAGGTGCTGAATGCCCGAGCTTCCTGAGGTCGAGACAGTTCGACGAGGTCTGGCCGCTTCGGTCACTGGCCGGACAATCTCGGCCGTGACAGTGGCTCACCCGCGCGCCATCCGACGTCATCTCGCCGGCGCTACTGACTTTGCCGCGCGGTTGGCGGGGCGTCGTATCCAGCGGGTGTGCCGGCGAGGCAAATACTTGTGGTTGCCTGTCGACGGAGATGATGTTCTCGTAGCGCACCTGGGCATGAGCGGTCAGCTACTCGTTCGATTTCCCGAGGCGGCTGATGAAGGGCACCTGCGGGTGCGCTTTGTGTTCGCTGACGCCGGAACTCAGCTGCGTTTCGTGGACCAGCGGACGTTCGGGAGCATGGCCGTTGAGCCGGCGGGCGCCGATGGGCTGCCGCCGTCCATTGCGCACATCGCGATAGATCCGCTCGATCCTGAATTCGATGACCAGGCGTTTTACGCTCTGCTGCGCCGGCGGCGCACGGGTGTTAAGCGGGCACTGCTGGATCAGACACTGGTCAGCGGGATCGGCAATATTTACGCTGACGAGGCGTTGTGGCGAGCCCAGCTCCACTATGCGCATCCTGCCGAGACGCTAACTCGCCAGAGGGCAGCGCGGCTGCTTGGCGAGCTGCGCGCGGTCTTGACCGCCGCGCTCACTTCGGGCGGCACCTCCTTCGACAGCGTCTATGTCAATGTCAACGGCCACAGCGGATACTTCGATCGATCGCTGGAGGTTTACGGGCGTGCCGGCAAACCATGTCGCCGTTGTGGGACCGCTATCCTGCGGGAGGCCTTTACCAACCGCTCTAGTTACCGCTGCCCCTACTGCCAACCGGCGGGCTCTTAATGTCCGGAAAAACCGAACTCCTGCGACCAATACAACTTTCCCTCAGAATCTCGCCGTACGCCCACCCCGATAGTGTCGAACTCGCAGCTGAGCATGTTACGCCGGTGGCCGGGGCTGTCCATCCACGCTTGCACCACCTCCTGGGACGAATCCTGGCCTCTGGCCAAGTTCTCCCCGGCTGGCCGAGGATAACCGGCGGCTTTCACGCGCTGGAAGTAGGTACGACCGTCCTGGCTCAAGTGGGCAAAGTAGTCGCGGCGAGCCATATCCGCGCTGTGGTTTCGGGCGGCGATTCGCAACCGCTCGTCCGTGCGCAACGGCTCACACCCTGCCTTACCGCGTTCGATATTGGTGAGGCGGATGACCTCGCCCTCGACAATTTTCCACGGGTCTGGGGCGGGCACAGAGGGAGGAGTAGACAGTTGCTTAGGCTTTGGGGGAGTGGGCAGGGCCGCGGGCAGCGGAAGGATGGGCGTCAACCCAAGCCCGCCAGCGGGGTCAATCTGTGTGGCGAAAGACAGGGTGGCTAGTTCTTCACGGGATGATTGCGCTAGTGACGGCGCCATCAGCATCAGACCGCTAGACGCGACCAGCGTCACCACCCCCCGCAGGAATACCCGCAGCAACGGATGAGCCTACCTTCCCCGAACCAGCCGACGCTTTTCAGGCGACCATGTCATCCTAGAATTGCGGCATACGGTATGCCGGGTTCATCCCTATCTCATCGGCTATATGGTTGATCCCCGCTATTGTCCGGCTCATATCGTTTTGCGAGGCATACATTCTCTGTTGCACCTCTCTCTGCGCGGCCGCTGTTTCCGCGGCGGCTCTTTGTTCAGCGGCTCTTTGCGCGGCTGCGGCTCGTTGCGCCTGCTGCTGTTGCGGATAACTCGTGCCGCTTGGTGTTGTGGCTGACCTCACGGCTAGCTGCACGGCGGCTGGCGCGTTCTTCGGCTGCGTGGTGGTCGTTACGGCCGATGCCGCTGACGTGAACGCGGCAGCCGGGGAAGACGTCACTGGGCTTGCCACCGGGCTGCTTAATCCAAACTGAGTTGTGGATTCGAACAGGGCCAAGGGGTTCTGCTGAAGGATCGCAACAGGGGGGACAAGGGTGAACAGCGACGAGGCGCCTACCGCGCCAACTACCGCGGCTTGTGACATCCCGGTCATCCGCCAACGTGCCGTACGGCGCTGATACTGCCCCTTACGGTGCCGATGCCGATTCGCCATGTTGTTCTCCTTTTCGTGCTGGTGTCTGGAGAACACCCCGTCCGTGGCTTGCTGTGGTCCTACAGCCATTTTCCTTTTGTACCAAGATGATAGCTCATCGCCGTGGTCTTGGGGAAAAATTTACCAAACTCGTCTGGTATAGCTGGCGTTGATCCTAGGCAGGCACATGAGCTCTTGTTGCCGCGTGCCTAGTGAGCTCGGCAATAACGCACTTGTAGAATTTAGTGAAGGGGAATTCTCAATTGCGGTGGGTAGATGCCTAACCTATTCTATTGATCGTTGTCAAGGTATGATTCCACTAAGTTCACGTATTTCGGTACCCGGCTACGTTCCCCGGCCACGTTGGCTGGCGTGGCCGCGAAAAATTGACCGCCCGATCGGGTGATCATGGGCTTTTAGCCGGTCACTTTCTTGACCAAACCCCCGGTGAGGTGGCACTCTAGAGACCGGAGCACCCTTATGTCACCGATCAGGTGGGTGCCATATGTTGACCCTCCCCAACCGGTCGGTCATTCACTGTGGAGGACGTTCAATGGCTAAGGCGCTTTTCGGCCATGTCAGCGCACTTGACGTTCGGACTGTGGCCGAGATGCAGCGTCTCCAGCGGCGTGTTCGTGATCTCGAGACTCAGCTTCTCCGGCTTCAGGCCGAGAACGACGCGCTGGCCGTCGCTACCCGCGGCGAGTCGCTGCTCACCACTTTCGATATGCCCAAGCCGGAGCCGGTGCTCGCCTGAGCGAGACAGCGGCCTGGATAGGATAAGGCGGGGGACGCGCTGAGCGTCCCCTTATCCTTGTGTGGTAGCGGATGCTCTTATTCAGGAAGCTGGCCATGATTTCGTCGTGTTCCCGTCGTAGGGCGCTGTCGCGGGGTACGCCGGCGTGCATGTAAAAAGTCTTACCCTGCGCGGCTTCAAGTCATTCGCGTCCGCGACCACGCTGTGCTTTGAGCCAGGGATTACCTGCATTGTCGGCCCGAACGGGTCGGGTAAGTCGAATGTAGTAGACGCCCTGACCTGGGTAATGGGGAAACAGGGCGCGAAGTCCCTGCGTGGCGGCACGATGGAGGACGTGATCTTCGCTGGTACCGCGGGGCGTCCCCCACTAGGCCGGGCTGAGGTCACCCTGACCATCGACAACACCGATGGCGCGTTGCCTATCGCCTATTCCGAAGTCACGATTTCTCGCATCATGTTCCGCAACGGCGGCTCGGAGTACGCCATCAACGGCACGACCTGCCGACTGCTTGACATCCAAGAATTGCTGTCAGATTCCGGCATCGGCCAGGCTATGCACGTCGTTATCGGCCAAGGTCAACTCGACGCCATTCTGCTCGCTACTTCCGAGGAGCGGCGCGGTTTTATCGAAGAGGCCGCTGGAGTGCTCAAGCACCGTAAGCGTAAAGAAAAGGCGCTACGCAAACTGGACGCGACGCGGACCAATCTCATCCGGCTGACTGACTTAACCGCTGAGTTGCGGCGTCAGCTGAAACCACTCGGCAAGCAGGCCGAGGCTGCCCGCCGCGCCACCGTGACCCAGGCGCGGGTGCGGGACGCTCGGCTGCGGCTGCTCGCGGATGATGTGGTGACCATGCGGGAGGCCTTGGCCGTGGAGTTGGCCGATGAACAACTGCTTCATGAACGGCGTCAGCGAGTCGAATCCGAACTCGCTTCCGACCAAATCCGCCAGACTGAGTGCGAACAGCACGCCCGTCTCCAAGAGGCGCAGCTGGCCAGCGCACTGTCGACAGCCTACCGATTGTCCGCGTTAGGGGAGCGGTTCCGGGGGACGGAAAACCTTGCCACCGAGCGGGCCCGTTACCTGCATTCCCAGGCTGCCCCACCGCGTCACGGCCGGGATCCTGAGGATCTGACCGCTGAGGCGGAAACGATCCAGACCCAGCAAGCTGAAGTACGGGCCGATGTCGATCGAGCCCAACACATGCTGGACCAGCTCGTGTCGCAACGCGCTGACTACGAGGTTGACCTTGCCGCTGAGGAGAACCGGCTCGCTGCCGCGGCTAGGGCGGACGCCGACCGCCGGGAAGGACTTGCCAGACTGACCGGCCAGGTGAATGCGTTGCGCAGCCGTGCTGCCGCGGGCGAGGCGGAGATAGGACGGCTCACGCAGGCGCGAGTCGACGCCGGCGCCCGCTTGGGCGAAGCGCAGCGCGAATCTGACGAGATCGAGGCTCGTCTGGCTCAGTTCCGCGAGGATACGGCAGAGCTTGACACGGCTCACCAGAAAGCCGTCGCGGCTCTGGCCGCTGCCCAAGAGCGGGTAGTCGCGCTCACCGCGATCGAGCGTCAGGCTGAGCAGGAGCGTACCGCGCTGGTTGCCCGAGCCGAAGCATTGGAGCTAGGGCTGACCGATAAGGATGGCGCTGCCGCCCTGCTCGCCGCCGCTGACCAGCCTTCCGGTTTACGTGGCGCCATCGCCACGCTGCTGACCGTTGAGCCTGGCGCTGAGGTCGCGGTGGCCGCTGCTCTGGGCGCTGCGGCCAATGCGGTAGCCGCGGCCACGCTCGAGCACGCGGTGGCGGCAGTGGACTGGCTGAAGGCTCAGAACGCCGGCAAAGCCGGGTTTCTGGTCGGTGGCATGTCCGCGATGGACGATCGTCCGTGGCCAACGCTGCCGAAGAGCGCGCGGTACGCCATTGATGTCATCGCCGGCGCCGAAGAGCTCCAACCTGCGCTGCGATGGTTGCTGCGCCGGGTTGTTGTGGTGGCTGATCTGGCGCAGGCGCGTTCGTTGGTTCAGGCTCACCCGGAGCTTCGCGCGGTAACCCGGGATGGTGACCTGCTGGGAACGGATTTCGTCTGGGGTGGATCTGCCGCAGCGCCCAGCATCTTGGAGATTTCCGCGGCTCTCGATGAGACGCGGCACAAACTCCGCCACGCGTCGAAGCGGGCCGAAAGCGTACGGGAAGAGCTTGCCGACGCCACCGGGGAGCAGCACGTGGCAAGCGAACGCCTAGCAGTCGCGTTGAGCCGACTGCGATCCTCCGAAACCGCGCTGGCCACGGTCACTGAGCAGTTCGGTCAGGTCAGTGCTGTGATCCAGGCCGCGTCCGGCGAGATTGAGCGTTTTGATGCGGCCATCGCGGCCGCCGAAACGGCACGAGACGCGGCGAAACCCGCTGTGGCAGATCTGGAACAGCGGCTCGCTGCTGCCCAGGCGAAACCCACCGAGGGCGAGCTCGCTACCGAAGAACGCGACCGGTTGGCCACGGCCTGCGCGGCGGCCCGGCACGCGGAAATGGAAGCCCAGCTCACGGTACGCACTGGTCAGGAACGGCTGCGTGAGTTGGCGGCACGCGTCGAAGCCTTACGGGCTGCCGCTCAGGCGGAACACGTCGCTCGCTCGCGCGCCCTTGCTTCCCGCGAACGGATGACCCGCCAGGCCGCGGTCGCTGCCGCGGTCGCCGATGCCGCGCGCATCGCCGGACAATGTCTTGACGCCTCGCTAGCGCAGGCAACCCGGCAGCGTAGCGCCGCCCAGCGTTTCCGTGCTATGCGGGAAGCAGAGCTGACCGAGCTACGTACCCGGCTTCGTGAGCTGTCCGCTGAGCTGGAACAGCTGGTGAATTCAGGACATCGGGACGAGGTAGCCCGAGCCGAACAGCGGCTACGTATCGAGCAAGTAGAGCAGAAGGCACTGGAAGAATTCGGGCTGGATATCCCATCGCTTCTCGCGGAATATGGTCCCGACCAGCCTGTCCCTCCTGACGTCCCAGAATCTGGAAACGAGGCGACAGCAGCTGAAGACGCCGATCAGCCCCATCGGTATGTTCGTGCTGAACAGGAAAGCCGGCTGAAAGCCGCGACACGAGAGCTGGCGTTGCTCGGCAAGGTCAACCCACTCGCCCTGGAGGAATTCGCTGCCCTCGAAGAGCGACACACGTTTCTCACGCAACAGGTGGAGGATCTCAAGAGCACTCGGCGGAATTTACTGACCGTGGTCACAGAGGTAGATAAGCGGGTGGAACACCTGTTCGTCGCGGCCTTCACCGATACCGCGCGGGAGTTCGAGCAGGTCTTTGCCCAGCTTTTCCCCGGCGGTGAGGGCCGGCTCGTGCTTACCGATCCCTCTGACGTGCTCATGTCCGGGGTGGAGATCGAGGCCCAGCCACCAGGAAAGAAGGTCAGACGGCTGTCGCTGTTGTCCGGTGGGGAACGCTCACTGGCCGCGGTGGCCTTGCTCATCGCGATCTTCCGAGCGCGCCCCAGCCCGTTCTACGTGCTGGACGAGATTGAGGTCGCCCTCGATGATGTCAACCTGCGACGGCTGCTCGATATCCTGGCCGAATTGCGGAAAAGCTCTCAGCTCATCGTGATCACTCACCAGAAACGAACCATGGAGATCGCGGACGCGCTCTACGGGATATCCATGCGGGACGACGGCACGACCACCGTCATCAGCCAGCGACTCCGCGAACCCCAGCCGATGTGACTACGCTGTCTCGTCAGGAGGTGACAGCTCGGTAGAGAAGCCCTCGGCCTGCGCGGCGGAGCAGAGAGCGCTGTCGAAGCACGCGAAGGTCTCACATTGTGGATCAGCTGCTCGGGCCGCGGTCGCGCTGGCTAATTGCGTTGCGTCATAGGCGCGTAAGCCGTAAGTCTCCGCCAGCTTTGCCGCGGTCTCAAGTAGGGGTATCGTGGCCGCGATTGCGGCAAAACGTGGCAATCGCGAGAGTGTTCCGGAAAAATCCGCGGCGAATCGAGCGGTCAGCGTGGCGGCAGCAGTCCGGGACAGCTCGCCAGCTCGGTGTTTGCGCCACAGCGCGGCGGTTACTTCGGCGCGAGCCAGCACCGAGATCAACAATGGTTCCGGCGCAGCGCGGACTACTGCCGCTCCTGGTTCATCGGCGTAGAGTTTCACTAGCGCCGAGGAATCGGCGAAAGTGCTCACCGCCCTTGCGCCACGTAGTCCGCTAGTAGCTGCCCACGTCCGGCTTCTTGCCGAGCAGCCCGTACTGCTTCTTCAGCCGGGCCCTCCCACGCCAGTGGAGTCGGCGTCGCGAGCAGTCCGGCCTCGGCAAGTCGTTGCCGGACTCGCCGCACCTCATCACGCTCTAAGTCGGGATCGAGCGCAGCGGAGAGTACCGTGTTGATCCAGGCGTTTACGCTGATTCCCTCCAGCTGCGCTGTAGTGCGCAGGCGAGCGGCGAGGGGATCTGGAACCCGCAAAGATAATTGCGCCATGATTCTATGATTACTTTCATGATTACATGTGTCAATCAGGTCGCGGGTCTCTAAGAGCGCTCGGCACTAGGGCGTTGGATCAGCGAGCGGGCCAGCTTGACCTTGCTGCCGAGGAGAACCGGCTGGTTGTCGCGGTTAGAGTGGACGCCGACCGCCGGGAAGGACTCGCCAGGCTCACCGGTCGGGAACGGCTGCGTGGGTTGCCGCCTCTTTCGGATAGAGACTATGGATTCGGACCATGACGATCAATGCCACTGTTCTGCCTCTGACCCAGGTCAAGGCGCGCTTGTCTGAGTATGTGGCCCGGGTGCACGATCACCATGAGCGGGTTCTGCTCACCCGCAACGGTGAGGCCGCGGCGATGCTGATTTCTCCGGACGATCTTGAAGGCATGGAGATGACCTTGGAGATCCTCGCCGATCCCGAGGCTGTGGCGCGCATCCGTCAGGCCGAGGCTGAAGTGGCGGCGGGGAACATAGTTACCGCTCAGGAGATGGCCGAGCTCATGGAGGCTCGGCGTCGGCGTGAGGCCCATGCGTGACCAAGTCGCACCTCGTCATGTTCCAAGTCCTGATCGACCGCTGCGGAGAGCACCGCATTGGTCCAGGCATTCACGTTGAATCCTTCCATGTGCGCTGTGGTGCGTAGCCGAACACCTGCCCAACTCTGTCACCTCATCTGAGAGGCTGACGGTGTGGAGAGTACATTCACACAGTGCGGAGAGTTTTACCGTGCCGCTGTTCGAGGCGTTCTGCGATCCAAACTTTGATGATGGATTGACGGATAACGCCAAGATGGCGAGCCTCTCGGTCCAATGACGTGATCATCCAGGCGGGGAAATCGACGTTGACTCGACGCTGTTCTCGCCAGGCCGGTACCTGCTAGCGACGTCAAGAGCGGCGGTGACGTCCTCCCCGCGGTCGAACTTGTCATCGAAATCTTCAGCTTTCATAGATTGCTACCTCTTCACCTCGGGATCGCCGAACGGAGATAATTCTGACTTTCTCTCCCCGATAAGTGATCACAGCGGACCAATATTTGTCGTTGATTCGGCCGATTGCCACCCATCTCGGTTCCTCCGTTGTCCGGGCGGGAATCTCCACACGTAGCGGATCTGATCTGGATCGGACGCTGCGGACGACTCGCACCATCATTCCCACTTGAGGTACGATAAGGTTATCCGATTTGTTTGATCCGGTATGAGCGAGGCGGTCTCGCTCGGCTGAGACTGCCTCTCTGCTTTCAGTTACTCGTTTCCTGCTGCCTGCGGTGGCCAGGTGGGGTCGAAGTCGACAATACCCTGATATCTTTCGATAGTTGAGTTGTTGG
>Ga0187894_10005997_pt1 | contig 12111 bp, 6 predicted proteins | sample GBC1701081metaG_FD_136650 | JGI IMG/M metagenome (GOLD analysis project Ga0187894, IMG submission 136650) | White microbial mat communities from a lava cave in the Kipuka Kanohina Cave System on the Island of Hawaii, USA - GBC170108-1 metaG ... | reverse complement strand
CTGATCGCCGCTCTGTTCGGGACAGACAACGGGCCGGCGCAAAAAATCATGGCCGAGGCGCGCGTTGACCGGGACAAGATCTTTGAAATTCTGTCCGAGCACGCCAAACAGAGATTCCGCTCCCTCGATAGATACACGCCTACGCGTTTGACCTCCCTTCCGCCGCTTTCACGGCACGCCCGCCAGGCAATGGAGATGGCGCGCGACATGGCGAATGAGTACAGTTCCAGAGAAATCCTGAGACGGCATTTGCTCTACGGCGTGCTTTCGGTCACGGATTGCGATCTGGTCAAACGCCTGCTGGAACTCGGCCTGGACAAAGATAAGATCGCGATGCGGGATGCGGATGCGGCCGGCGGCCCATTGATGGCCGGTACTCTGTCGGATGCGGCGAAGGGGGAAGACTTGCTGGGAATCAGCCGCGAGGTCGAGGCGCTCTGTTTGGTGCTGGCGGACAAAGAAATGACGCCGCCTTTGGCGATCGGCCTGTTCGGCGATTGGGGCAGCGGCAAAAGCTTCTTCATGAGGCAGATGGAGAGGCGGATCAACACCCTCCAGGAAGAGGCGGCGAAAGATAACAATTTACCTTACTGCCGGAACATCGTTCAGCTTTGGTTCAACGCATGGCATTACATTGATATCGAACTGTGGGCGAGCCTGGCTTCGGAAATCTTCGACGGATTGGCCGCGTCTGTCGCCCAACAGGAAGCGGTCGCCAAGGGCACAAGCGATCCCGCCTATGAACGCGCGTCCCTGCTTGCCCAAAGCGCCGGCGCGAAGTCCGAATTGGCCGACGCTGAACAGGAGTTGAGCAAAAAGCAGGACGAGTTGAACAAGAACCGCCGCCAACTGGAAGAACTCGAACGGGGTGAAACCGGGGTCGAAATCAGCCTGCCCAGAGCCATCCTCGAAGCCAGCCGCCTCGCCGCCCGGCACCCCCAAGTGCTTGAATCCGTCGAGAGAGCGAAAGAAGAATTCGACAAAGAGGTCAAGAAGGTGGTGATAGAGTTGGGAACGGATGCGGAAACCGTCAAAAATCAATTGGCCGAAGCGCACGGCCTGTGGCAAATGTCGCGCGCTCTTTGGCAGGCGGCGCGCAACGTCAAAAACAACTGGAGAGTTTGGATCATTTCGATTGGCGTACTCACGGCTTTATTTGCGGGCAGCGTCTATCTGCTCCGGTTCAGCCAAGACCCCGTCTGGCGCAAGCCGCTCTTTCAAGTGATGGCCACGCTTGTCCCAATCCTGGGCTGGCTAATGCCATTCGTATACAAGGCCCGAAGCGGTCTACGGATACTTAATCGCGCCATCGAAACAAACCGCAAATTCCTGGAAGAAGAAAGGCTCAAAAAAGAGCAGGAGTTACAGGAACTGCACCGCAAGTTGCAGGGCGAATTGGCAGCCCAGGAGCAGGATGTGGCAAAGAAGAACGAAGAGGTCAAACGGCTCAATGAACAGTTGGAGAATCTGAGCGCCAATCGCCAGATAACAAATTTCATCAAACAGCGTAAAGGCAGCGCCGACTACACGCGGTATCAAGGCGTTATCGCGCGCGCCCACGCCGACTTCGAGCAACTCAGCGACCTGCTGAAGAAAGAGCGCGAACAACGTGAGCAGGCCGCGCGCAAAGAAGCGGATCAGAAGACGGAGTTGCTGCCGGGAATTGACCGCATCATCCTGTACATTGACGACCTGGATCGCTGCCCGGAAAACAGAGTCGTGGAAGTCCTGCAAGCCGTGCATCTGTTGCTCGCCTTCCCCCTCTTCATCGTGGTGGTCGGCGTGGACTCGCGCTGGCTGCTGCATTCGCTCAAACAGCATTCCAGCGTGTTCCGCGAAAATAAGGGAGAAGACGCTCAACTCACTGAGGAAGGCAAACACTGGCGCTCGACGCCGCTGAACTATCTGGAAAAAATCTTCCAAATCCCATTTACTTTAAGGCCGATGGAGAAACGAGGCTTCGAAGAGCTGATTGACGCCATGGCCGCGCCGCAAAAGACGCCACCGCCGGTGAAGACCGAAACAAAGCCGGAAATTGAAAGCCTCGCCGCGGAGGATAAGGCCGAACCCGGCGAGGCGAAACCCGCCGGCGAGCAAGCCGCTCACATCGAACCGCCGCCGACCCTGCGGCCCATACCAACGCCGGAGCCCATAATCGATGATTCGCGGAAGCCGGAGGTTGAGCCCGCCGCGAAGATCAATCCGGAGCACCTGCGGATTGAAGACTGGGAACGCGAGGTGATGAAGAAGCTCTTCCCCCTGATCCCTTCGCCGCGCGCGGCCAAACGGTTCGTCAACATCTACCGGCTGCTGCGCGTTTCGGCGCCCGCGGCGAAACGCGCAGCGTTTATCGGCGACGAAGAACATGGACAGCACCGCGCCGCCCTGGCGCTGCTGGCGATCCTGATTGGTTACCCGGACGAAGCCACGGAAGTTCTTCGCGGTTTGCTGGAACAGAAACAAACACTCAGGCAGCGGAAAGTGGAGTGGTGGCGGTTCCTTCAGCAATTCGATCCCGACACCGCCAACAACAAAGGGACGGGGCCGGACGCCGGCAGCCCGCAGGCCGCGGAGGCGGAACGCTGGCGCGAATTGATGACAAAGCTGGAAGAAACCGGCCTCATTCACACACATCAGTCATGCGACGATTTCATCGAGTGGGCGGAGGAAGTCGCGCGGTACTCTTTCCAATCCGGGCGAGTGCTTTTAGGGCGCCAACAGGCGCAAGACTCGGCAATCTAAATCGAACCAACAAACATTGAGACAGGTTCAACCACGGGGATCACGGGGCATCACGGGGAAAGACAATAACCATAGCCATCCCCGTGTTCCCCCGTGCTCCCCGTGGTTGAACCTGTGTCCCAATGTTGTTTGGTCTGATTTAGATCAGTTTGCGATTGCGTGTACGGGGGCGCTGGATCAGTACCGCGAGCGGTAGCGAGCGTTGCTCCATCAAGAGACCGATTCGGTAAGCCACGCTCGCTACCGCTCGCGGTACTGATCCGTACACCCAATTGCAACCCGATCTAATATTTGAATCAGAGTAAGGCCGCTACTTTTTCCCGTTGGTTTGATCGCGCGCGTCTTGCGGCGCCTCCTGATACCAGCGTATCCCGGCGGCGGCTTCCTTTTCGTAGTCGCGCAAAAGGGCGAGCGTCCGCTGCGGGTGCAGATGAGCGCAGGCCGCAATGATGGTGTTGAGCGCCGACACGGGCGCGACGTAAGAGCCGGTGAAAACGGAGCTGGCGATGGAGGCCACAACGTAGCCGTCACAATACTTCGCCAATGGAGTCGTATCGCTGTCCGTGATCCCGAAGGTCGGCACGCCCTGCTGGCGCGCGCGCTGCACCGCCTCGACCGTCTCGCGCAGACACCGTCCGAAGCTGATCGCAATCAGCAGATCCTTCGCGTCCAAAATCTTGATCTTGTTGATCAGATTCCCCGCGCTCCCCACGGGAGCCTCCACGTCGAAACCCTGCACAGCCAGACCGTAGGCGAGGAAGTGGGCGAGCGACGCGGCCAGGTCGATCCCCACCACCACGATGCGCCGCGCGCGGTAAATGCGCTTGGCGACCTCGATGACCTGCGTGGTGTCCAGGCTGGTTTTCAAGAGGTGCAGGTTGGCGATGTCTTTGTCTACGTTCTGGCGCAGGCGGTCAGCCACCGACTGTTTCTCCCGCGTGGCCGCCTGCATCGTCGTGTAGGGCGTGATCCGCGCGACGAAATGGCGCCGGAGGTCGGCGGCGAAATCGGCGTAGCGGTCATAGCCGAGAACCTGAATGGTGCGCACAATCGTAGCCGCATCCATGTTGAAGCGCTTGCCCATCTCTCGCGAAGAGAGGAAATAGATCTCTTCCGGGTGATCGAGGATCGTCCGGATCATTTGCCGCCGCCGGGGCGCGAGCTTGGACTGCGCGTCGGCGAATCGGATTTCGAGCTGAGTTGGCGAGGCCGCGGCCGGAGTCTGGTCGGACTCCGCCGCCGGTTCCTTGCGCGACTTGGATGCAGTTGATTTCACTCATTTCTCCTTTTGTTTACAGGCTTGTCCCGCGTAACCGCTCAGCCGAGGGAGGAGAGAGTACGGAAAAGACGGAAATAACGGAACAGACGGAAATTGTTGGGAGTATTTCCCTACCCTTGTTTCCGTTTGTTCCGTTATTTCCGTCTTTTCCGTACTCTCTCTCTCTTCATGCTTTCTCCAGTGAATGCTTCCAGGGCTGAGCAGTTACTTTCCCGCAGCCTAGCGCGTCGCCAACGGGCCCGACAAGTTGATGCAATAGCTGTTGCAAAGTCAATACGCGGCGATCTCGGTGACGGCCTGAAGCACGTCATCCACCTGCGGCAGGATCTCTTCCTCGACCTCCGGCGCGTAGGCGACAAACGTGTCGAGCGCCGCCACGCGTCTGACCGGCGCATCGAGAAAATCGAAGAGCTCATCCACGATGCGAGCGGCGATCTCGGCGCCGTAGCCCCACGAGATCGAATCTTCGTAGGCGAGCACGACGCGATGGGTCTTGCGCACGCTGCTCCGAATCGCCGGCCAGTCGTATGGATTCAGGCTGCGCAAATCAATCACTTCAACACTCACTCCGCGGCCAATCGCCCGGCTGGCCGCGGTCAATGACCGTTGCACGAGCGCCCCATAGGTGATCACCGTCACATCGCCGCCTTCGCGCGCGACTTTCGCTTTGCCGAACGGGATCATGAATTCGGGGCCGGGATAGGCGCTCTTGTTGTACGTTTGGCGGTAGAGATGCTTGTGCTCCAGGAACAAGACCGGATCGTCGCATCGGATCGCCGTGCGCAACAGCCCCGCGGCGTCCAGCGCCGTCGCGGGCATAACCACGCGCCATCCGGGAATCGACGTGAAGAGCGAGACTCCTGATTGGCTGTGATAGATCGCCCCGCCTTTCAAATAACCGCCTATCGGGACGCGCACCACCAACGGGCATTTCCACGCGTTGTTCGATCTCCAGCGCAGGAGCGGCGCCTCGTTGCGCAGTTGCATGAACGCCGGCCAGATGTAATCGAAGAATTGGATCTCCGCCACCGGTTTCAAGCCGCGCGTCGCCATGCCGATGGCGCGCCCGATGATGTTGGCTTCGGCCAGCGGCGTGTTGAAGACGCGCGCGCCGCCGTATTGGCGTTGCAGGTTGTGTGTGACCTTGAATACGCCGCCCTTGCCCTTCACCTGATCGAGATATTCGGCGCGGCTGGCGTCGGCGACGTCTTCCCCCAACACAACGATGCGCGGGTCGCGCGCCATCTCTTCGTGCAAACAACGGTTGATCAAGTCCACCATGGTCCCTGCCATAGTCCCTGCCATAGTCCCTGCCATAGTCCCTGCCATAGTCCCTGCCATAGCGCCTGACATAGCGACCGGCGCGCCCGTCAACCCGGTATCGGCTTCCGTGTCGAATTGTGGCGCGGTGGGGTCCACATCGGGCGAGTAAATGTAGAGCGTCGCCGATTCTTTGGATGGCTGCGGGATGGCGAGCGCGCGATCGGCGGCGGCGTCGATCTCCGCGTCCACTTCATTCCGGAGATCCCTCAACTCCTCCGGCGTAACAAGGAGCTTCTGCGCCAACTCGTCGCCGAGCCGTTTGACCGGATCGCGCGCGGCGTCGAAGGCGCGCTCTTCATCGAGGCGATAGAGCGCCTCGTCGTCTGATTGCGAGTGCGAGTAAGGCCGTATGACATGGGCGTGAACCAGCGCGGGGCCGCGACGCTCGCGGCAATGGTCCGCCGCGCGCGCCAGCGCTTCGTAACTCTCGATCACATTGGTCCCATCGCATTCTTCAAGGCGGAGGTTGGGGAATCCTGTGACCAGCCGCGAGACGCTTCCGCCCGCGGTTTGGACTTCGACCGGGACCGAGATCGCATAGCCGTTGTCCTGGATCACGTAGAGGACTGGGAGCCGCAAATTGCAGGCCGTATTCAGCGATTCCCAGAACTCTCCTTCGCTGGTCATGCCATCGCCCGCGCCGATGTAAACCATTTCGTCGCTCTTGAAACAGTCCGACCTCTCTTTGATCTCAGAGATCAGAGAATAGCGGTATCCCGCTTCAGCGGCTCCGACCGCCTGCAAAAACTGCATTCCGACCGCGGAAGAGCGCGATGGCATGTTGAGCCCTACGCTGGCCCAGTGCATCGGCATCTGACGCGCGCCTGAGTTCTGATCCTCGCGCGCCGCGACCGAAGCCAACAGCAGGTCGTAGGGCGTCATCCCCAGTTGCAAGACCAGCGCCCGATCGCGGTAATGCGGATATACCCAGTCGTAAGCTGGGCGCAAGACCAGCCCCGCCGCCGCCGAAACCGCCTCGTGGCCGGCGCTGCTCAGTTGAAAGTAGACCCGGTTCTGGCGTTTGAGCAGCAGTTCCTTGTCGTCAATCCGGCGCGAGGCGTACATCGAGCGGTAGAGTTTGATGAGCTCCGCGCGGTCAAGCGCCGCGCCCACTTTCAGCTCAGGTTTAATGGCCATCATTTGATCTCCTTCGACAATACGAGGCATGGTTGGTTTTCGACCCTATTAAGGTCGCCGGCAAACGGACGAGTAAGGCTGCGCGTAGCGGGAGATAGTCTACGATAATGCGCTCCGGGCGGGCTGAATATACACATCCCGCCGTCTAACCGCCAGCGGTTCAATATGGGAATTCGATTAACCGTTGAGAGCGTTATGCCAAGTCGAAGAGAGATTACGGAATAAACGGAAATAACGGAACAGACGGAAGATTTTCTGTTTTTTTTCCGTCTGTTCCGTTATTTCCGTTTGTTCCGTAATCTCTCTTTTCCCTCATTAGCCATCCACCACGGTTAAGTGTGGAGCTACCGGATCAGACGAATGGATTTTTTTTTCGACTTGTGCGGGATGGCTGCTGATTCAAGCCGGAGTCTCTCCGTCCTTCTGTCTCCTTCTCCGGCCTGCTCAGCCATGCGTCCACGGAAGGCCGGCCAGATCCATGAAAGAGCAAAAATAACGATGAAGCGAGCATCGCCTGCGCCGGGAAACTCCGCGCATATGTCCCGTGCAGGTCCACGGCGACAAAGGCGACGATAAAATTAATCACCATCACCGCCGCGGCGTATCTTGTCAGCGCCCCGAGAATATAGAGGATTCCCGCAATGAACTGCGCATACACCGAGAGGTGCGCGCTGAATAAAGGCAAGGGGACTTTATGCGCCGCCAGGAAGTCTCGAAACTCCAGCATTCGCGCATAGCTGAAGACGTTGTCCTGGGTTCCATAGATCAGATAGGAACCGACAACGAGCCGGATGAAAAGAGCGCCGTAATCGCGACGCTGCTCCAGCCATTGCACTGTCGATTTTAGAGCGGGCATTCGCATTCCACCGATCCTCTCAAGCAGTGACAAAGGGGAAATGTTGCAGCGGCTATCGCCAGGGCGTCGTCAATCCGCCGTCCACAATCATCGAGTGGCCCGTCACGTATGACGCCGCGTCCGAACATAACCAGACGACTACCTCCGCCGCCTCTTCGGGACGCCCGACCCGTCCCAGCGGGATGAACCGGTTCCACTGCGCTTCCACCGCATCCTTCATCTCTCGCTTACCGCCGGAAACCTTATTCAATACCGTTTCCAACATCGGCGTTTGAAATCCCCCGGCCGCCAGCGCGTTGACCCGAACGCCCTGTGGGGCGTACTCCTGCGCCGCCGATTTTGTCAGCGCCAGAACCCCGCTCTTGGTCGCGGAGTAAAGCGCTCCCCGGAGCGCTCCGCCCAATCCATTCACCGATGATGTGTTGATGATGACACCGCCCGACGGCTGCTGACGAAGCAGCTGCTGTAACTCATATTTCATACAGAGCCAGACGCCTTTCAAATTGACGCTGATCACCCGGTCGAACTCTTCCTCGCTGAAATCCGCGGTGAGGGAGAAATTGCCCTCGACGCTCGCCGCATTGTTGAAGGCGCAATCCAATCGCCCGTAGGCGTCCACCGTCCGTTTGACCAAAGCTTCAATCTCGGACGCTCTCGCCATATCAGCTCGGACGAACAGCGCGTCGCCGCCCGCGTCTGTAATCTCTCGCGCGACTTCCTCTCCGCGCTCCACCTGACGGGCGGCGAGGACGACTTTCGCCCCTTCTCTCGCAAAGGCGAGCGCGGTGGCTCGGCCAATGCCGGAATTGCCGCCGGTGATCAGCGCAACCTTCCCTTGAAACTTCCGCATGCTTATAGATATTCCTTTCCGCCCATGCCTCCTGAAGACAGGACACATGCGCCCAATCAATCATTCGGGAGCATTCGGGAATGAGATCGGCCCATACCTCATAAATCTCAATGGCCGGAGATATTATCATTGAACCGCGCATTAGCTGAGAGCGACGAACAAGCGGTTGACGATCAGGTCAGTAAAGCGCGCCCCAAGCCGGGTTGCGTTCCGAGCGTGGGAAAGAAGCTCGGCGTCACAACCGCGGCCTGCAAACGCTCCGGCTCACCTCCCTTCTCCGCTTCGCCGCTCGCTCCATTTGCGCTGACGGAGCCGTGCGGAGATCTGGGAGTGCTCAGGATCGCCGCCACATCGGAAAAGACCTCATTGCGCCGCCGCGCCTCTTGGTAGAAAGGATAAGAGAAGAGATCCCAGCTTTTGTTCGGGAAACCATTGTTTGGCCCCGTGTCTTCGCCTTTGCCAAAGAGCACTAACTTGTCCGGCTCCTGTACCGGCAGCGATTTGAGCAACACCGCATCCAGCAAACTGAAGATGGCTGTGTTGGCCCCAATGCCGAGCGCCAGCGAGAGCACGGCGATCAGAGTAAAGCCGGGATTCTTCAGCAGCATTCGCGCGCCATAACGCAGGTCTTGAAACATTTCGTCCTCCCATCTTTTTGGTTGTAGCCAGAGCGCATCGGCAAACGCGCCCGCGCTGTGCCAGAGCAAATCCAGTTTGGTCCGCCAGTTGAGTTGATCCCACTCGGCGAGCAATTCTTCGCGATACCGCAACTCGGCTTCCCACTCCTGCCGCCAGCCGGCGCGCAAGCGGCGCGGCACGATCACGCCGATGACAGTGATCAGCCAAAGGTGGGACCGCGCGCCATGCTTTCTTCCGTGGCCAGACATAGGTGTCGTTTTCGTTTTTAATCGTGGCGGAGCGCCACCATCGGATCAATCCGCGCGGCGCGGCGCGCCGGGATGTAACAAGCCGGCAGCGCGACCAGCGACAGAAACAACGCGCTGCCCGCAAAGGTCAGCGGATCGTTGGCGCTCACGCTGAATAACAGGCTGGTCATTACGCGCGTCAAGACGAAGGCGCCAAGTAAGCCCAGCGCCACACCGAGCAGTACCAGCGCCATCCCTTGCTTGACGAACAGACGCAATACATCGGCGGGACGCGCTCCCAGCGCCATCCGGACGCCGACCTCGCGCGTGCGCCCGGCGCTGACATAAGAAATCACCCCGTAAACGCCGACGCCGGCGAGCAGGAGCGCCAGCGCCGCAAAGCCGCCCAGGAGCAGCAGATTGAAACGGCGCGCGGCGACGGAATTGGAAAGCCGTTCATTCATCGTCATCACGTCGTAAACCGCCAGCGCCGGATCGATTTCGCGCGCCGCGTCGCGCAGGGCGGGCGCGAGACTCGACGGCTCTACCGCGCCGCGCAACACCAGCGCCATCCCGGAGCGCGGCAATTGCCGATAACTGAGGTAGACCGCCTGTTCGATCTCTCCATCCAGGCCTGTGTATCGGATGTCATTGACCACGCCGACGACGGTCGCGTTGAGGCCGGCCACTGAGAGCCGTTTGCCGAGCGGATCTTCGTTGGGGAAGAGTCTGCGCGCGAGCGTTTCACTGAGCAGCGCGACGCTCGGCGCGTTTTGAGTGTCGCCGTCGTTGATGAGCCGCCCGGCGCGCAAAGATATGCCCATCGTGCGGAAATAGTCGGGGTTGACCCTGGCGACGGGCGCGGCGGGTTCTCTCTCCCCTGGCTGTGGCGGGCGGCCTTCCACACGCAGCGTGGAGCCCATGTTGTAACCGGTCAACGGCAAATGGCTGGTGGCGCCGACTGAAACGACGCCGGGCAGAGCCGCAAGGCGTTGCAAGATTCGTTCGTAGAATTGCGCGCGCTGCGAGTTGTCGCCGTAACGCGGCGGGAGCGCGAGCCGGCCGGTGAGCAGGTTTTCAGCCCGGTAGCCCGGATCGACATCGAGCAATTTTGCGAAGCTGCGGATGAGCAGTCCCGCGCCGACCAGCAGCACGATGGCCAGCGCGACCTCGCTCACCATCAGCGCGCCGCGCAAGCCTCGCCCGTGAAAACCGCCGCGTCCGCCTTCTTTGAGCGAGACGTTCAAATCCGTTCGTGAGAGCCGCATCGCCGGCAAGAGACCGGAAAGCAGCCCGGTCGCGAGCGTAATGAGCAAGGTAAAACCGAGCACGCGCAGGTCAATCGTGATGGCCGCCACCCGCCCCATCTCGCCGAGGGCCCTGGTTGAATTGAGTGAACCGAGCAGACTGACGAGCCAGGAAGCGAGCAGTAATCCGGCCGCGCTTCCCGCAACGGCCAGTAGCAGACATTCGGTCAGCAGTTGCCGCGCCAGGCGAAACCGCCCCGCGCCCAACGCCCCACGAATCGCCAGTTCTTTTTCCCGAGTGGCCGCGCGCGCCAACAACAAATTGGCCACATTCGCGCAGGCAATCAGCAGGACAAAGCCGACCGCGCCCAGCAACACCAACAGCGGGCGCCGAGTATCCCCGAGTAGATGATCCCGCAAGAGAACAAGCTGCGTCCGGCCATCGATGCGCGGCTTCCCTTCCGGCCTGGTCATTTCGTAACGTTGCGACAGCGTATCCATCTCCACTTGCGCCTGTTCGATGCTCACGCCAGGAGCAAGCCGGGCGATGGTTGTCCCATAATAACGGGCCTCGCCGACGAGCTGCGCTACCGGATCGAGCGCCAGGGGAACCCACACATCGAAGTTTTGGAAGTAGCGGAAGCTCGCCGGCAATACGCCAATCACGGTGAAGTTGGCGTCATTGAGCGTGACGCTGCGGCCAACGATGTCCTGATCGCCGTTATAACGCCGTCGCCACAACCCGTGACTGAGGATGGCGACGCGCTCGCCGCCGGGCTTGTCTTCCGCAGCGGTAAAGTTGCGTCCTCCGGGGAGCGGCTGAACGCCGAGTAACGACAAGAAGCTCGCCGAGACCTGGCCGACGTCAACTCTTTCCGGCTCGCCCGCGCCGGTCAACGTCCGCGCGCCGCCGTCCTGAGCGGCGATGCCTTCAAGCGTCTGGCTATGCTCCTGCCAATCGAGGAAGTGCGCTCCCCAGGCCGGTTGGCTGGTATTCGTCCTCTTCGAAACCTCTTCCACCCAAACGATCCGCTCCGAATCGGGATAGGGCAGCGGCCGCAACATCAGCGCATTGACGACGCTGAAGATCGCCGTGTTCGCGCCGACGCCCAGCGCCAGCGTCAGTATCGCAACCAACGTGAAGCCAGGGTTTTTGAGCAACATTCGCAAACCAAAACGCAGGTCTTGAAACATCTCGTCCTCCAATCTCCTGGGTTGCAACCAGAGCGCATCCATAAACGCGCCCAGGCTGTGCCACAGCAGCGCAAGTCTGGTTCGCCAATCGAGCTTGTCCCACTCGACCAACAATTCTTCGCGGTATCGCAACTCCGCTTCCCACTCCTGCCGCCAATCGGCGCGTAAGCGGCGCGGCACGATCACTCCGATCAGTACGATCAGCCTGAGGTGTGGCCTCAATCTTTGATCACTTGGACTCAACATCACTTCAATCCGCAATCCGCAATCCGCAATCCGCAATCCGCAATCGGATCACTCCCGTCGTAGTTCCGCCATCGGATCGATCTTTGTCGCGCGCCGCGCCGGCCCCAGCATGGCCGCCAGCGCCGCGCCGGCCAATAAAACGGCGGCGGCGGCGTAGATGAACGGGTCCCAAACATTCACGGTGATATTCGTGTGGCGTAGCAGCGGAGCGATGGCCGAGAACGCGGCTATGCTGAGCGACAGCCCGAGCGCCAAACCCGCCACAACCGGGCGTCCACTCGATCCCATCACGGCGCGGTAAATGTCCTGCGAGCGCGCGCCCAGCGCCAGACGAATCCCCATCTCTTTGGCGCGCCGGCTGACGGCGAAGG
>Ga0187894_10005996_pt1 | contig 12112 bp, 15 predicted proteins | sample GBC1701081metaG_FD_136650 | JGI IMG/M metagenome (GOLD analysis project Ga0187894, IMG submission 136650) | White microbial mat communities from a lava cave in the Kipuka Kanohina Cave System on the Island of Hawaii, USA - GBC170108-1 metaG ... | reverse complement strand
CTCGCCGTGGTGCAGCACGGAGACCCGCTCGGCGATGCCGAACACCACCGACATGTCATGCTCGGTGAACAGCAAGGTGAGCCCCCGCGACTTCACGATATCGCGCACCAGGGCGATGGTCTCTCCCGTTTCCTGGGGTGACATGCCGGCGGTCGGCTCGTCGAGCAGCAGCAGGCGCGGCTTCGCGGCCAGCGCGATCGCGAGCTCGAGCTGCTTCTGCTTGCCGTAGCTCAGCTCGCCGCCGGTTTCGTCGGCTTCGGCCGCGAGGCCCACCAGTTCCAGCAGCTCGCGGGTTCCCGCCCGATGCAGCGAACGGCCGGGGCGGAACAGGTTCCACTGCTGCCCTTCATGCGCGATCAAGGCGACCTGCACGTTCTCGAACACGCTCAGCCGCGGATAGATGTTGATGCGTTGGAACGATCGCGCGATGCCCAGGCGCACGATCTTCTGGGGCGGCAGGCCGACCAGGCCCCGGCCTTCGAAGGACACGGCGCCCTTGTCTGGCCTCAGGTGGCCGGTGATGAGGTTGAAGAACGTCGTCTTGCCGGCGCCGTTGGGGCCGATCACGGCATGCATCTCGCCGGCCTTCAGGTCGAACGAGACGTCGCGCGTGGCGACGAAGCCGGCGAACGATTTCCACAGGCCGTCGATCTTCAGCATGGTGCTCATGCCCGGCCCCTGCGCGCCTTGAACCGGGCGGCCAGGCCCACCAGCCCGTCCGGCAGCACCAGCACGATCACCAGCAGGATCAGTCCCAGCACGGTCGGCCAATAGGGTGTGTACTGGTTGGTGAACACCTGCAGCAGGTAGAGCACCGCCGCGCCGATGATCGGGCCGACAAAGGAGTAGATGCCGCCCAGCAGCACCATGATCAGCACCTGCGCCGATTCGGTCCAGAAGGCATTCTCGATGTACATGCCGCGGTGGTACATGCCGAACAGCGCGCCGGCGAGGCCGCCGAAGGTGCCGGCCACGGTGAAGGCCGCCCAGCGCATGCGCCGCGTGTCGAGGCCGATGAAGCCGGCCCTGATGCTGTTCTCGCGCACCGCCACCAGCGTCAGCCCGAACGCGGAATGACAGATGACCCACAGGGCCGCGACACCGAACGCCACCACCACCAGCGTGAAGTAGAAATAGCTGACGGGCGTGGACAGCATCTCCGGTACCTTGATGCCGGTGAAACCGTCGTCGCCACCGGTGACCGCCTTCCACTTGAAGGCGACGCCCCAGACCAGCATGGCGAAGGCCAGGGTCAGCATGGCGAAGTAGATCTGCGTCAGCCGCACGCAGAAGAACCCGACGATCGCCGCCCCGAGCCCCGCCAGCACCACCGCCGCCGGCAGGCTGAACACCAGCGGCCAGCCGTACGTCGTGAGCAGGATGGCGCAGGCATAGCCGCCGATCGCGAAGTACGCGGCGTGGCCGAACGAGATGTTGCCGGTGAAGCCGATCAGCACGTTCAGGCTGAGCGCGAAGAGAACGTAGATCAGCACCTCGGTCGCGAGGTCGACGGCATAGCGGCTGCCCGCCAGCGGCAGCAGCGCCAGCAGCAGCACGATGACGGCGGAAGCGATCAGATGAGGGCGCGGCGGCATGGTCAGTGCCCCGCCTCGGGGCGGCCGAGCAGCCCCCACGGCCGGATCAGCAGCACCACCAGCATCAGCAGGTAGGGCAGGACGTCCTGCCAGTCGGGCATCAACAGGGTGCCGAACTGCACCACGAAGCCGAACGCGAGCGCGCCGAGGAAGCTGCCCCACAGATGCCCCAGCCCGCCGATGATGACGATGATGAAGCACTCGTTGATGATGGTTGCATCCATGCCGGGCACCACCGCGAGGCGCGGCGCGGCCAGCGCCCCACCGACGCCGGCCAGCGCCGACCCGATGGTGAACACCGCGGCGTAGACCATCGGCACGTTCACGCCCAGCGCCGCCAGCATCTCGCGGTCCTGGGTCGCGGCGCGCACGATGCGGCCCCAGCGCGTCTTGTCGACCAGCAGCCACATGCCGATGGCGATCGCCGGCCCGATAACGCAGAGGAAGATCAGATACTGCGGCAGAATGACGAAGCCGAGATTGAACGCGCCGCCGAGGCCTGGCGGATAGCCCACCGAATACTGGTCGGTGCCCCAGATCATCTTCGCGGCGTCGCTCATCAGCAGCACCAGCGCGAACGTGAACAGCAGCTGCATCAGGTGCTCTTTGTCATACAGGCGCCGCAGCAGCAGGCGTTCGATCGCCAGCGCAATGACCGCGAGGCCTGCGGCTGCGGCCAGCACGCCGACGATGAACGGTGCGCCCCATGACTTCGTGACGGTGAAGATGATGTAGGCGCCGAACATGTAGAACATGCCGTGCGCGAAGTTGATGACCCGCAGAACCCCGAAGATCAGGTTGAGGCCGGAGGCGATGATGAACATGTTCATGGCCAGCGCCAGGCCGTAGAACGCGTTCAGGGTGAACACGGTGAGGGTCATCGGGAACGCCTGGGCGGGAACATGAGGAAGCAGCGAGGTACCTGCCTTCCCCCGCTCGCGGGGGAAGGGGCCCGAAGGGCGGATGGGGGGTGCTGCCACGGACTCCGTCTGGCCGCAGTGCACCGCCATCCGGCGCTGCGCGCCACCTTCCCCCGCGTAGCGGGGGAAGGTGTGGAAAGGACTACTTCGGCTGAATGTACTCCACCGGATCCATCATGCGATAGGCACGGCCGGGCTTCTTGACCATCGGGCCCCAGAACTGGCCGATGTTCGCCTGGTGCGTCTTGGGATCGATGGTCAGCGGCCCGACCGGGGTCTTGATCGTCAGCCCTTCAAGGGCGGCGGCGATCTTGTCGGGATCGGTCGACTGCGCCTTCTCGATTGCAGCCGCGGCGTAGAGCACGCCGATGTAGCCAAGCATCGGCCACTGCGGCGTCTCCTGCATGCCGAGCTTCTTGGTGAGCTTTTCCTGGAACGCCTTGTGCGAAGGATCGTGGGAGTGGTACCAGAGCTCGTAGGTGTTGGAGACGACGTTGTCCGGATAGTCGTCCTTGAGGTCGCCCGTGATCTCTTGCGCGGAGATCTCGCCACCCGAGATCCACTTGATCTTGTCGAAGAAGCCGAGCGGCTTGGCCTGCTTGACCCACGACACGAAGTGGGGGCCCCACAGACCGGAGAGCACACCGTCGCAGCCGGCGGCCATGACCTGCGGGATGAACGGGTTGAAGTCGGTGGCACCCAGCTTCGGCTTCAGCGTCAGCACCACCTTGGCGTCGGACGCATACTTGGGCAACGCCTTCAGGACGCCGGCCTCCAGGTCGTTGCCGTAGGCGTAGTCGAGCTGCAGGTGGCAGAGCTTCTTGAGCTTATACTGGCCGACCAGTTGCGCCATGGTGTCGCCCTCGAAGTCGGTATGCGACGCCGTGCGGAACACGTGCTTGTGCAGCTTGTCGGTGGTCAGCTGGATGGTCTTGGGAATGGTCGCAATGTAGACGACCTTCTCCTGCTTCGAGACCTCGGCCATGGCCAGGCCGACCGACGAGGCCAGGCCGCCGACGACGATGTGCACCTTGTCCTTGGTGATCAGCTCCTTCATCGTGGCCGAGGCGGCAGAGGGGTTCAGCTTGTCGTCGCGCTCGATCGACTCGATCTTGCGGCCCATGATGCCGCCCTTGGCGTTCAGCTCCTCGATGGCGAGCTGGTGGCCGGCCATGGCCGGGACGCCATAGATGGCGCCGCCGCCAGTCAGCGGATACATGCCGCCGATGCGGATCGGCTCCTGGGCAAGGGCCGAGCCGGCGCCGAGGATACCGACAGCGGCAATGACCAGTGCAGTATGCTTCATGTCCTGTTTCCTCCCGGTCTGACCACAGGCGCCGCCCAACGGGTCTCGGCCCGATACGCAGCGGCGCGGTGCTCGGGCTGAGCCGCCGCGCCGCCTGGACGGTCGTGATTCGGACGGGAGCATACGACGGGAAACAGGTTTCGCAATACGCCCATCTTCGGCCGCGACGCGGAAATCGTCGTCTGATCAGGCCTTCAGGACGTAGTCGCCAAGGCGCCCCAGGGTCTGGCTCCAGCCCGCCTCCATCCCTTGGAGCATTGGAGCGCCCGGCGCGGCAAGACTGGTGGCACGCGCGTGCACGGTCAGCTTCGTCTTGTCACCCTCGCTGGCGAAGGTGACGGTCGTCAGCGATTCGAGGAGAGCGTTGCCGTCCTTGTCCTGGACGACGGCGGTGAAGACAAGCCGCTCCGGCCAGACAATTTCGCGGAACGTCGCGATCATCGGATAGTCGACGCCGTCCGCTCCGCGCATGACGATGCGGATCAAGCCGCCCGGCCTCATATCCACTTCGCTGACAGGATTCGAGAAGCCGCGTGGTCCCCACCACTGCGCCAGATGATGAGGATCGGTCCACGCGCTGAAGACGAGCTCGCGCGGCGAGTCGAGGAGGCGGACGAAGGTCAGCTCACGGGTTTCGGCGGGCGTACCCTCGACAGCCTTCGCCCGGGAACCCTTCCTCTCCGGCATGCTCGTTCTCCTTGATGTGTAGTCGGTATGGGCAATGCGCCCCGTTTCTGTTGTTCCGGGCGAAGCGACCGCCGGGAGCGCGCCACTCCAGTGGCGCACCTCCGGCAAAGCGAAGCTTTGCCTGAGCGCGCAGCGCCGGACCGTTATCGGCACCGAAGCAAGAACCGGTCCTTCGGGCCGGTGCGCCACTGGAGTGGCGCGCTCCCGGCGCTCGACTACTGCTCGGTAATGGCCTTGAGGTTGGCGAGACCGGACTCGAATTCCTTGCCAATCAGCTTGTCGAAGCTGAAGAAGATGCTCATCAGCTTCGACATGTACGGGCTGGGACCATAGATTGCCCACGTGACGTACGTGGTATCGCCCTTGGGCTCCAAGGTGAACTCGGCGATGTTGTGGGCTTCGAACGGCCTGATGAAGTCCATCTTGAGGACGAGCCGATTCGGCGGCGATGAGTCGGCGATCTCCATGCGCCCCGCGCCGATGTCCTTGTTGCCGTCCCACTCATAGACTGCGCCCTTGCCGCTGGCGGTGCCGCTGTGGGTTCGCTTCATCGCGGGATCCTTCTTCTCCCAGGGCGACCATGCCGTATGGCTATGCAGATCGTTGATAAGGGCGAAGATCTTCGCCGGCGGCGCCTTGATGCTCGCCGAGCGCTGAACGCGGAACGAATCGGGCTTGGTCGCGGCAAAGATGAGGATGCCGGCGATGACGACGACCAGAACCACGGCGATGTAAGATAGTGTCTTGATCATTGATCCCTCCGATGCGTTCGCGAGCTCTGGCGTTCAGGGCGCCTTCTCGAACTCGGTGTCGACGACGATCTCGATCGGATCCGTCATCAGCGGCGGCAGACCGAAGTCCTGGGGCTTGATGATCGCGCGCGCCTGGATGCCGATTCGTGGCTTGCCCATGAACCCCTTGCCCGCCCCGACGAGCGTGACATCGAATGTCAAGGGCCGGGTCTTGCCCATCAACGTGAACTGGCCGTCGACCTGGCCGTGCGTGGCGTCCTTCTGGCGGAAGGCGGTCGACACGAACGTCGCCTGTGGGAACGCGGCCGACTTGAGGAACCCGTCGCCGGCGATCTGGGCCGCGAAGCCCTCGACATTGGTGGCCACGGAGTTGGTCTGCACAGAGATCGACAGCTTCGATCGCGCGACCGCCGCGGGGTCCCACGCCATCGTCCCCTGCACGCGGTCGAACCGGAACACGCTCCAGGAGTAGCCCAGGTGCGAGACGCGGACGATCACCGCTGTGTGCAGCCCATCCAGGTTGTAGTTGCCGGCGGTCGCCAGCTTGATGTCGCGCTCGGCGGCGAACACGCCATCGGGCAGCTTCGCCGGCGGCGCGGCCGACTGGGCGCCGGCGATGCTGATCGGTGCCGACGACAGGGCCAGGCCCAACGCCAGCGTGGGAATGGCCCAAGCAGTTTTAGACATTTCCAATCTCCTGAGACTGCCGACTGAAGTGCTTCCTGGTGCGCTTTTTCATCCCGAGCTTGTCGAGGGACGAAGCATGAAGCACCCTGTGCGAGGCCTTCATGGTTCGTCCCTCGACAAGCTCGGGATGAAGAAGCTCACCAGGAAGGCTACGGGGGCACTGTTTCGTTCCCTCGTTGTCACCCCGCGGCCAGCTTCTGGCGGAACGCTGATATGGGGTCAGTTTCTCCAGTGCGGGCCGGCGTGTCGTAGCGGTCGTGGTGGCGCACCCACTCCATGCCCTCGACCTCGTTGCGGCCCTTCGGCGTGAGGTCGAGGTAGTTGTACGCCCCGAGCAGCAGATCGCCGCCGCGGGCGTAGCTGGAATACGTATGGAAGATCTCGCCGGACGCGTCCTTGTAGAACACGCTGATGCCCGGCAGCTCGTCGAACATGTAGTCGACGGTTTCGTAGTTGTAGGTGACCTTGCCCCTCGCCGCGTCCTCCTTGGCGAAGGAGACGTTGTAGTCGAAGTTGAAGTCGCTGGCGTGCGAGGACACCCACTTGAACTGCCAGCCCATGCGCTTCCTGAACGCCTCGATCCTGGCCAGCGGCGCGCGCGACACCACCACCAGCGACACGTCGTGGTGCCTCAGGTGCTGGTTGGCACCGTCGATGTGGTCGGCCAGGAACGAACAGGACGGGCATCCCTGCCCCCAGTCCGGCGCGAACATGAAATGATAGATGATGAGCTGGCTGCGGTCCTCAAAGAGGTCGGCGAGCGCCACGCGGCCGCCGGCGCTCTCGAACACGTAGAGCTTGTCGACCTTGACCCACGGCAATTCGCGGCGTTCGGCGCTCAGCTGGTCGCGCATGTGCGTGAATTCCTTCTCCCGGCGCAGATGCTCCTTGCGCGCGGCGAGCCATTCGTCTTGAGACACGATTCGGTGCTGCATGATTCGAGCTCCAGCATCAGTCGACCGTTCAGTCGATCACCCCAAGGACGAACGACGCAGCGACGACCCGACAATCGACCAGTCATTTCGCCGCGTTACGGCCACGCGCGGCATGGGTTGCGAGACGGTCCAGGCTCCGGTTCCAGCTCGCTTTCATCCTGTCGAGCATGGCCGCTTCGGCCGCCGGCCAGGCGATGCGTATGTGCAACGTGAGTTTTGTTTGGCCGGCGTGCTCGGCAAGCGTCACGGTAATGAACTCTTCGGCGTAGAGGTTGCCGTTCTCGTCGTCGACCTCACAGGTGAAGTCGAGACGTTCGGGCGCCGCGATCCGGCAATAGGCGCCGCGCAGCCAGAAGTCCTTGCCGTCGGGTGAGCGGATACAGAAGCGGTAGCTGCCGCCAGCGCGGAAATCGACCTCGCAGGTGGTCACCGTGAAGTCCGCAGGCCCCCACCAGCGCATCAGGTGCTCGGGCCGGGTCCAGGCTTGGAACACCAGCTCGCGCGGCGCATCGAGCAGGCGCGTGATGACGAACGCGCGCTCGGGCGATGCCATGGCGGCGCTAGTTCTTGCGGCCATGCTTCTTGCCTTTCTTCTGCAGCTCGCTGAGATAGGCCTCCAACCGGTCCAGCCGTTGCTCCCAGAAGCGGCGGTACTGCTGCAGCCAGTCGGTGGCATCCTTCAGCGGGCGCGCTTCCAGCCGGCAGGGCCGCCATTGCGCCTCGCGGCCGCGGGCGATCAAGCCGGCGCGCTCCAGCACCTTCAGGTGCTTGGAGATGGCGGGCAGGCTCATCTTGAACGGCTCCGCCAATTCCGTGACCGAGGTTTCGCCCAGGGCGAGCCGGGCGAGGATCGCGCGACGCGTTGGATCGGCAAGCGCCGCGAAGGTGGTGCTGAGATGATCCTGGGACATCCGTAGTGCACCAATTGGTTAAGTAACCACTGGGTTAAATACGGCTTGGCGCGAAACGTCAAGAGGCTGCGGCTGGTGTTGGATGGGGCGAAAATTGCCGCGAACGATCACATCGTCGCGAGCGGCGTGCGCGACCCGCGACTCTCCTCAGGTGGCGACCAGCAGGTCGAAACCGCCGAAGATCATGCGCTTGCCGTCGAACGGCATGTCCTTCGGATCCACCATGTTGGCAAGGCGCGGATCCTTCATGACTTTGGCGTTGACCCGGTCGCGATGCGCGCGCGACTTGTAGACGATCCACGCGAACACGACGGTCTCGCCCGGCTTGAGCTTGACGCTCTGCGGGAACGACGTGAGCTTTCCCGGCTTCACGTCGTCGCCGACCCACTCCCGATATTCCAGCGCCCCATGATCGCGCCAGACCCGACCCGCCTTCCGCGACATGCGGCGATAGGCTTCGATATTCTTTTTCGGTACGGGCACGACGAATCCATCGACGTACGGCATGGTGACCCTCTTCATTTCCTTGTTGGAAACCTACAGCGAACCGCAGCAGCCGCCGGAGCGCGCCGGCGTCTCTTCGTACTTGTCGTGGTGCTTGACCCAGTCGGTCAGGTCGCCGGCGGGGCCGGTCTCGTTGCGGCCCTTGGGCGTGAGGTCGAGGTAGTTGTAGGCACCGACCAGCAGCTCATCGCCACGGCCATAGCTTGAATAGGTGTGGAAGATGCTGCCGGCCCAGTCCTTGTAGAAGACGCTGGTGCCGGGCAGCTCGTCGCTTTGGAAGTCCTGGACCTCGTAGTTGTAGTAGACCTTGCCGCGGGCCTCCTCCTCGGGCGTGAACGACACGTGGTAGTCGTAGTTGAAGTCGCCGCCGAAGGACGACACCCACTTGAAGCGCCAGCCCATGCGCTTGCGGAAAGCCTCGATCTTTGCCCACGGCGCGCGGGAGATCGCCACAAACATCACGTCGTGGTTCACGAGATGCACCAGGGCGCCGTCGACGTGGTCGGCGCCGAAGGAGCAGCCCACGCATCCCTCCTCCCAGTCCGGGCCCAGCATGAAGTGCTGGACGATCAGCTGACTGCGACCGGCGAACAGGTCGGCAAACGTCTCCCGGCCGTCAGGGCCGTCGAAGACGTAGGGCTTGTCGACCTTGACCCAGGGCAGCTCGCGACGCTCGGCGTTGACGCGATCGCGCAGCCGGGTGAGCTCCTTCTCCCGGTTCAGAAGCTGCTTGCGTGCGACGATCCATTCGTCCCGGGACACGATCGGGTGCTGCATCGTCTCCTCCTGCCTCAGTTGGCCACGTCAGGTGATTGAATCGAGGACGAATGGCGCGGGGCTGGCCCGACACCGCGACCGAAATTTTCAGCTTGGTGTCCTCTTTCCTGGGAGCGCCGGCATCCTGCCGGCACCGGCACAAAGCACTGGATCATGAGCCGGCTGAAAGCCGGCGCTCCCAGCAACGGGTCTGTCGAGGACATCCTTCACCGTGCCGGCCTGAGCATCGGGACCAGGGGTGGTGAGGCGCCAACCTGGATGGTGCCCAGGACCTTGAAACCGTGACGCTCGTACAGCGGGATGTTGGCCGGGTTGGTCGACTCAAGGTAGGCGGGCACCCGGTCGTGGTCGCACCGGCGCAGGGCGTGCTGCAGCAGCGCCGAGCCAAGGCCCTTGTGGCGGTGGGCCGGGTCGACGCCGATCAGCGGCAGGTACCAGTGCGGCTCGTGGGGATGCCCATCTGCTCGAAGACGCCAAACACCTCCGCGTGCCGCTCGGACGGCACGGAGGCCTGCGTGATCGCAATAAGCGCCTCCTCGTCCGGCGAGACACCGGGCGGCAGCCACAGCGCCGCCCCCGCCCACCGATCGGCCTGGTATGCGGTTCCTTTCGCGAAGGCGTTGCCCCCGAACGCGCGCACGATGGCCGGAAAGTACGTCACGTACTGGTGGGCATCGGGGTGTGCCCAGCGCGAGATCGGGTCGGCGCCGAAGGCCAGCAGCATGACCGCGACGGCGCGCTCGACGTCGCCCGGCTCGGCCTCGGTGACGACCGGCGTCATGGTCGTGCTCGTTTTGTCATGTCGAACGCAGCGAGACATTCAGGCGCCGCGCCTGGATCCCTCGCTACGCTCGGGATGACAGATCCTGGGGGACTCCGGCCTCGAGAGGCGATCACTTGATCTCGACGTCCTCCCAGAAGCCGATCCAGTGGTCGACCTGCTTCATGGTGGGTTTGGGCGACAGGTACGACCACGCCGCGCGCGGGCTGCGGGTGCCGTTCTCGACGACGTCGTAGAACTGCACGCCGTGCGGGCACTCCAGGTCGCGCTCGGTCTTGGGCGTGAGCTGCAGCAGATCCATGCGCACGGCGTCGCGCGGGAAGTACCGGTAGCCGCCGACTTCCCGGGTCTGGTCGCTCTCGGCGATCACCTGACCGTGCCAGATCGCTTTCATGGTGCCATCCTCCATCGAATGTCCGGTCGGGCAAGAGATAGGGATTATCGGTCGCCACCGGAAGTACCCCCTGTTTACCCGCGCAGCGCCGTCAGCACGATCTCGGTCAGCAGGGCGAGCGGCGGCTTCCACTGGTCGGGCTGGTCGTAGTTGCCGAAGGTGGTGACGACGATGAGGTCCAGGTCGGGCAGCACGTAGAGCCGCTGGCCGCCATTGCCCATGGCGCCGACCCAGCGCGCGCCGGCGGGCGGCGTGCCGATGTACCACTGATAGCCGTACCGCAGCGGCCCATCGATGGCGACCTGCGGCTGGAACGATGCCGCCAGCCACGATTCCGGCACGACCGCGCGCCCATCCCACTTGCCCTTCTGCAGCACCATCTGGCCGATGCGGGCGAGATCGCGCGGCCGCATCCTGAGGCCCGAGGCGGCCGAGGGCGTGTCGTCGGTGCCGCGCATCCACTCGAAAGTGCCGATGCCCAGCGGCTGGAACAACACCCGGCGCGCGAAATCCGGCAGCGACTGGCCGGTGCCCTGGACGATCATCCGCCCCAGCAGCGCGCTGGCGCCGCCATTGTAGGTCCAGCGCACGCCCGCCTCGCCCACCACGCGCCTCTCAAGGATGAAGCGATAGCGGTCGGGCGCGCGCTCCATCGCGATCTCGCTGTTGGCGGGGTTGGTGTAGGGAATCGACATCTCGTCCCAGTCGGTACCCATGGTCATCGTCAGGACGTGGCCGACGGTGAGATGCTGCCGCGCCGGGTCGGCGGCCAGGTCGGGGTACTCGGGGAACTGCGCCATCAGATTCGCCTCGGGCGCCGGCACCTTGCCCTGCGCCAGCGCGATGCCATAGAGCAGGCTGTTCACGCTCTTGGTCACCGAGCGCAGGTCGTGCAGCGTGTCGGGGCCGAACGCGACCGTGCCCAGCGACCGGCCCCAGCTCATGTCGGCACCCGGCGCGTAGCGTTCCAGCACCAGCTTGCCGCCGCGCGCGACGATGACGCCGTGCAGGTTCGGCAACCGGCCGGCCGCCAGGGCGGCGTCGAGCCGCGCGGCAAGATCGGGGTCGAAGCCGGCGTCGGCGGGGGCGACGGTGGTCCACGCGAAGGGCGCGGCGCGCGCGGTGGTCGCGGTCTGGGTCATGAGGAACGCTCCGGTGCCGAGCAGCAAGTCGCGGCGGTGAAGGTGGGGGTGGTGCATGGCATCCTCGCTGTCCGGCCGGGTCGCTTGGTCACGTCCCTCGAAGGACGAACGACAGGGCGGCGAACCGACAGCGTTCTTGACCGCCGGGAGCACGCCACTCATAGGCGCTTGGTCGCACAGCGGCGTGTACTGGACCGCGCGCCTCCCGGCGCGCTCATGCTTTAACACACCAAGCGGAAGAGCGCGGCAGGAGCCGCGCGGTCCAGTCGCGCCATCGTGCGTCAAAGTGAGCGCCGATGCGCGCGTGGACGCGCGCGGTCCGAAGGAAGATCATCGTTTGTGCGCCGAGGCCTTCTTGCCGTCGCGCGGCTTGCTGTCCTTGGTCAGGCGGTCGAGGTGCAGGCGGATGTGGGCGGCCTCGGCGGGCGTGCGGGCCAGCGAGATGGCACGATCGAAGGCATCGCGCGCCTCCTCGCTGCGGTCGAGCTGCATCAGCAGCGCGCCCTTGACGCCGAAGAAATGGAAATAGCCCGCCAGCCGCGACGCCAGCGGCTCGATCATCTCGAGCGCGGCCGCCGGACCCTGGACCTTGGAGACAGCGACGGCGCGGTTGAGCGTGATCACGGGCGACGGCTGCAGCGATTCCAGCGCCGCGTACAGTCGGTCGATCGCCGCCCAGTCCGTATCCTCGGCGCGCCGCGCTTGCGCATGGACACCGGCG
>Ga0187894_10005995_pt1 | contig 12114 bp, 5 predicted proteins | sample GBC1701081metaG_FD_136650 | JGI IMG/M metagenome (GOLD analysis project Ga0187894, IMG submission 136650) | White microbial mat communities from a lava cave in the Kipuka Kanohina Cave System on the Island of Hawaii, USA - GBC170108-1 metaG ... | reverse complement strand
CTTCCCGATCGCGAAGATCGCCGCGAAGCTCGCGGTCGGATACACGCTCGACGAGCTGCGCAACGACATCACGCGCGAGACGCCTGCCAGCTTCGAGCCGACGATCGATTACGTCGTGACCAAGATTCCGCGCTTCACGTTCGAGAAGTTCCCGAGCGCGGACAATCTGCTGACGACGCAGATGAAGTCGGTCGGTGAGGCGATGGCGATCGGGCGCACCTTCAAGGAGAGCTTCCAGAAGGCGCTGCGCAGCCTCGAGATCGGGCACGCGGGCCTCGAGCCGCCCGCGCTGCCGCCGGGCGAGGCTGGCGAGCAGGCGCTCTGGAACCAGATCGACAAGCCCCGCCCGGGCCGGCCGTGGGCGATCGCAGAGGCGTTTCGTAGAGGCATTACGGTCGACGAGATCCACGCGCGCTCGAAGATCGATCCGTGGTTCCTCGAAAACCTGAAAGAGATCGTCGACACCGAGCGCGCTCTGCAGGCCGCGGCGCCCGCGGATCGCTCCGCGTGGCTGCGGCCCGCGAAGCAGATGGGCTTCTCCGACGCGCGGCTCGGCGCGCTGTGGGGCATGCGCGAAGCCGACGTGCGCGCGCTGCGCAAGCAGCACGGCGTGCTGCCGGTCTACAAGCGCGTCGACACCTGCGGCGCCGAGTTCCAAGCGCACACGCCTTACCTGTATTCGACGTACGAGGACGAGTGCGAGGCGGAGCCGACGTCCGCGAAGAAGATCATGATCCTCGGCGGCGGGCCGAATCGCATCGGGCAGGGGATCGAGTTCGATTATTGCTGCGTGCATGCGGCGTTCGCGCTGAGCGACGCCGGCTTCGAGACGATCATGGTGAATTGCAACCCCGAGACCGTCTCGACCGATTACGACACCAGCGACCGTCTCTACTTCGAGCCGCTGACGCTCGAGGACGTGCTCGCGATCGTCGACAAGGAGCAGCCGCTCGGCGTGATCGTGCAGTTCGGCGGGCAGACGCCGCTGAAGCTCGCGGTCGCGCTCGAAAAGGCCGGCGTGCCGATTCTCGGGACGCCGCCCGACGCGATCGACCGCGCCGAAGACCGCGAACGCTTCGACCGCGTGCTCGACGAGCTCGAGCTGAAGCGCCCGCCCTCGGGCATGGCGCGCAGCTTCGAGGAGGCGCGCGCGGTCGCCGAGCGCATCGGCTACCCGGTGCTGGTGCGCCCGAGCTACGTGTTAGGCGGGCGCGCGATGGAGATCGTGCACGATACCGAGAGCCTCGCGCGCTACATGCAGTACGCGGTGCAGGCCTCGCCCGAGCACCCGGTGCTGGTGGACCGCTTCCTGAACGATGCCACCGAGGTGGACGTCGACGCGATCTGCGACGGTGAGCGCGTCGTGATCGGCGGTGTGATGGAGCACATCGAGGAGGCCGGCGTGCATTCGGGCGACAGCGCCTGCTCGATCCCGCCGTACTCGCTCTCGAAGACGGTCGTCGACGAGATCGTCGAGTCGACGAAGAAGCTCGCGCGCGAACTCGGCGTGATCGGCCTGATGAACGTGCAGTACGCGGTAAAGGGAAACGACGTCTACGTGCTCGAGGTGAATCCGCGCGCCTCGCGCACGGTGCCGTTCGTCGCCAAAGCGATCGGCCGCCCGCTCGCGAAGCTCGCCGCGCTCGTGATGAGCGGAAAATCGCTCGCGGAGCTCGGCTTCACCGAGGAGATCTGGCCGCGACACTTTTCGGTGAAAGAGGCGGTGTTTCCGTTCGTGAAGTTCCCGGGCGTCGACACGGTGTTGGGCCCCGAGATGAAGAGCACCGGCGAAGTGATGGGGATCGATTCCGACTTCGGGCGCGCGTATGCGAAGGCGCAGATCGAGGCGAACAATCCGATCCCGACCAGCGGCACGCTGCTCGTGTCGGTGCGCAAGAGCGACCGCGCGCGCGTCGGCGAGGCGGTGCAGGAGTTCGTCGACGCCGGCTTCAAGGTGATGGCGACGGACGGCACCGCGCGCGTGCTCGAGGCGATCGGCATCGCGGTCGAGGTGGTGCCGAAGGTCGGCGAGGGCGCGCCGCACGTGGTCGACCGCATCGAGCAGGGCGATGTGCATCTCGTCTTCAACACGGTCGAATCGCTGCCCAGCGCCGTGCGCGACTCGTTCTCGATCCGCCGCGCCGCGCTGAATCGCGGCGTGCCGTACTTCACGACGCTCGCGGGCCTGCGCGCCGCGGCCGGCGCCGTGCGCGCGCTGCGCAAAGGCACGATCGGCGTGCGCGCGCTGCAGGAAGTGCACGCGCCGCGCTAGTGCGCGAGCGGACGCCAGCGCACGCGCAGCGTTACAACGGGGTCAGACCCCGCTGTAACGCTGCGACCGCGGCCGCGGACCTCAGCCCGGCCGCAGTTACCATGGCTCGCGTCATGCACGCGACGCCGTTCGCAGCCGCGTTTCGCGCCGTGGCGGCGCCGCTCGAGTTCGCCGCGGCGAAGGATTTCGCGAACGCCGAGCGGGTGCGCGATCTCGAGGCGAGCGTCGCCGCGGCCGCAGCGCGCGCCGCCGCGCTCGCGATTCCTCCCGAAGCGCGGCGCCTGCTCACCGTCGTGGGCGCGCGCTTCGCGCAGCCGCTCGCGGCCAGTGGAGCGCGCAGCAAAGCGATCGCGGATTCCCTGAGAGATCTCGCGCCGCTGCTCGACCCGGCCTACGCCGATCGCGCCGTCGCACGCGCGGTGGCGACACTGCCTGGTGTCGGCCCGAAGCGCGCGCAGCAGCTCGCGCAGCGCGGGCTGCGCACGATCGCGGACCTGCTCTTCCATCTGCCCACGCGTTACGACGACCGCCGCGAGCAGCGCAAGATCGGCGAGCTGCCGGTCGGCGCGCGCGGCACGTTCGTCGGCGAGGTCGTAGTCGCGGACTTCGTGCCGATCCGCGGGCGCGGGCGGATCTATCAGGCCGTGGTCGGCGACGGCACCGGCACGCTCAACCTGAAGTGGTTTCGCGGCGGCGAGGCGGTGGCCAGCTCGCTGAAGAAGGGCGTGCGGTTGCGCGTGACCGGAGAGGTGCGGCGCTATCGCTTCGACAAAGAGATCATTCACCCCGAGATCGATGTGTTACGGGAAGGCGAGGCGAGCGCGGGGGAGGGCGTCGTGCCGGATTACGCGACGCCGGACGGCATTCCGCCGCGCACCTTCCGGCGCCTGATCGCGGGCGCGGTCGGCGATTACGCGGACCTCGTGCTGAGCGCGCTCCCCGAGAAGCTCGCGGCGGAGCGATCGCTGCCGGCGACGCCCGACGCGCTGCGCGAGATCCACACGCCCGCCGCGAACGCCGACCCCGAGGCGCTGAAGGCGCGCAGCACGCCCGCGCACGAACGCCTCGTGCTCGAGGAGCTCTACCTGCTCGAGGTCGGCCTCGCGCTGCGGCATGCGGAGCGCGCACACCGAGCGGCCGTCGCGATTCCGCCGGACGGCGCACGCACGCGCGCGGCGCTCGCGGCGCTGCCGTTCGCGCTGACCAGAGCACAGCAGCGCACCCAGCACGAAATCGCGCGCGATCTCGCGCGGCCGCATCCGATGTCGCGGCTGCTGCAGGGCGACGTCGGCAGCGGCAAGACCGCGGTCGCGCTGCTCGCCGCCCTCGCGGTCGCGGAGGCCGGCGCGCAATCCGCGCTGATGGCTCCGACCGAGATCCTCGCCGAGCAGCACGCCGCCACGCTGCGCGCGCTCGTACCGGAGCTGCGCAGCGCGCTGCTCACCGCGTCCACGCCGCGAAGCGAAGCGGCTGCGATTCGCGCGCAGCTCGCCGCGGGCGAGCTCGAATTGATCGTCGGCACGCACGCGCTGCTGCAAGGAGACGTGCGCTTCGCGCGACTCGCGCTCGCGATCGTCGACGAGCAGCATCGCTTCGGCGTCGTCCAGCGCGCGGCGCTCGCGGCGCGCGCGCCGGCGGGCCTCGAGCCGCACATGCTGGTGATGACCGCGACGCCGATCCCGCGCAGCCTCGCGCTCACGCTGTTCGGCGATCTCGACATCTCGGTGATCGACGAGCTACCGCCCGGCCGCGTGCCGGCGCGCGCCGAGCTGTTACGGGCCGGCGAAGGCCGCCGCGTGCTGGAGGCGGTGCGCGCGACGCTCGCGCGCGACGAGCAGGTTTACGTCGTCTACCCGCTGGTCGAGGAATCCGAGAAGGTCGACCTGCGCGCCGCAACCGAGAGCGCGGACGCGATCCGCCGCGCGTTCCCGCAGCAGCGCGTCGAGCTGGTTCACGGCCGCCAGAGCGCGGCCGAGCGCGCAGCGGCGATGGAATCCTTCAAGCGCGGGCGCTCTGCGATCCTCGTCTCCACCACCGTGATCGAGGTCGGCGTCGACGTGCCGAACGCGACGCTGATAGTCGTCGAGCACGCCGAGCGCTTCGGCCTCGCGCAGCTCCACCAGCTGCGCGGCCGCGTCGGCCGCGGCAGCAAGCCGGGCTCGTGCCTGCTCGTCGCGCGCGGCTCGTCCGAGGCAGGCGAGGCGCGGCTGCGCGCGATGCTCGAGACGACCGACGGCTTCGTGATCGCCGACCACGACCTGCGCATTCGCGGCCCCGGCGATTTCTTGGGGACGCGGCAACACGGCCTGCTGCCGGACCTGCGCTTCGCGGACTTGGTGCGCGACGCGCGGCTCGTCTCGCTGGCGCGCGAGGCCGCGCGCGAAACGGTGCGCCGCGACCCGCGCCTCGCGAAGGCGCCCGATCTCGCGCGCGCCGTCGATACGCGCTGGGGCGAGCGGCTCGCGCTGGTGGGGGTGGGATGAGCACGAGCACGCTCGAGGAGCGCGTCCAGGCGATCGGCCGCGAGCTGCTGGAGCGCGCGGGCGGCGAGACGCCCGGCGTTTTCTCCTCCGCTTATTGGGAAGGACAGCTGCTCGCCTGGGCGATGCGCGATCCCGCTTTCAAGATCGACCTGTTCCGCTTCGTCGACGTCTTCCCGATGCTGAGGACGCGCGCGCAGGTGACGCAGCACGTCGACGAGATGCTGCTGCGCAGTGGGCGCGAGCTGCCGGCAGCAATCGCGACCGCGCTGCGCGCGACGACAGCGAGAATCACCGGCGGCGTCGCACAGGCGGCGCTGCGCCGGAACGTCGAGGCGATGGCGCAGCGCTTCATCGTCGGGCGCGATGCGCGCGACACACTGCCGGCGCTGCGCAAGCTGCATGATGCCGGTATCGGCTTCACCGTCGACTTGTTGGGGGAGGCGACGCTCAGCGAGCCGGAGGCGGCGGCATATCTCGCTCGCTATCGCGACCTCGTCGAGAACCTGCCGAGCCAGGTTGCGGCCTGGCCCGCCGATCCGGTGCTCGATGCGGCGCCGCGCGCGAACGTCAGCATCAAGCTCTCCGCGCTCGACGCGCAGCTCGATCCGGCGGATCACGACGGCTCGGTCGCGACGCTGCTGCAGCGTGCATTCCCGATCTTTCTGGACGCGCGCCGGCGCGGCACGTTCCTGAACGTCGACCTCGAGCAATTCGCGACGCACGGGATTGCCTACGACTTCTTCGAGCGCATCGCGCTTTCGAGCGAGCTGCGCGATTGGCCGCAGCTGGGGGTCGTCCTGCAGTCGTACCTGCGCGGCGCGGACGCCATCTACGAGCGTTTGCTCGCGCTCGCGCGGCGGCGCGGCGCGGCGATCACGGTGCGGCTCGTGAAGGGCGCGTATTGGGATTCCGAGAGCGTGCTCGCCGACCAGAACGGTTGGCCGTCGCCGGTCTGGCGCACGAAGGCGGAGACCGACGCTTGTTACGAACGGCTCTCGCGCCGCCTGCTCGAGACGCACGCCGAGACGGCGCCCGCGTTCGGCTCGCACAATCTGCGCTCGCTGGCGCATGCGTTCGCGGTCGCGGAGGAGCTGCAAGTTCCCGAGCGCGCGTACGAAGTGCAGATGCTTTACGGCATGGCGGAGCCGGAGCGCGCGGCGATCCGGGCGAGCGGCCGACGCGTGCGCGTCTACGCGCCGGTCGGCGAGCTGCTGCCGGGCATGGCGTATCTCGTGCGACGGCTGCTGGAGAACACCGCGAACTCGGGCTTCCTGCGCCTTTCCCATCACGAGCACGTGGATCCGAGCGCGCTGTTGGCCGCGCCCGCTGCGCCAGATCGTTCCGTAACAACATCAGCGCGCGAGCCTGCTCGCATGCAGCGCGGCGATCCGAGGACCCCGTTCGAGGGCTGCCCGCCGACGGATTTCTCGGATCCCGCACAACGTGCGCGCTTTGCGGCGTCGGTCGATGCCGCTTTCCACGCCGGACCGATCGAGATACCGATCTCGGTCGCGGGACACGAAGCGCAGAGCCGGCGCAGCGTGGAGCGCCCGCAGCCCTCCGAGATCGCGCGAACGGCGAGCCGCTGTGCGCTCGCGAGCGCCCCGGACGCGGAAGCGGCGCTGCGTGTCGCCGCGCGCGCTTGGCCTGGCTGGCGCGATCGTGCGCTCGCCGAGCGCGCCGCCTTGCTCGAGGCGCTCGCCGGCCGGCTCGAGCAGGACCGCCACGCGCTCGCCGCGCTGCAGTGCATCGAGGTCGGCAAGCCGTGGCGCGAGGCGGACGCCGACGTCGCCGAGGCGGTCGACTTTTGCCGTTATTACGCCGGCCAGGCGCTCGTCGAGCTCGCGCCGCGCCGGCAAGGCGACGTGCTCGGCGAAGAGAACACGCTCTGGTACGAAGGTCGCGGCGTCTGCGTCGTGATCGCGCCGTGGAACTTCCCGCTCGCGATCCTCACCGGCATGACGACCGCGGCGCTCGTCGCGGGCAACACGGTCGTGATGAAGCCCGCGGAGCAATCGAGCGCGATCGCATGGCGACTGCACGAGCACATGCTTGCCGCCGGCATTCCGCACGAGGTCGCATCGTTTCTGCCCGGCGTCGGCGAGGAGATCGGCCCTCTGCTCGTTGCGCATCCCGACGTCGCGCAGATCGCATTCACTGGCAGCAAGGGCGTCGGACTCGCGATCGTCGAAGCGGCGGCCAGGGTGCAGCCGGGCCAGCGTCAAGTGAAGCGCGTGGTCTGCGAGATGGGCGGCAAGAACGCGATCGTCGTCGATGACGACGCCGATCTCGACGAGGCGGTGGTCGGCGTGCTGCGCAGTGCGTTCGGCTACGCGGGCCAAAAATGCTCGGCCTGCTCGCGTGCGATCGTCGTCGGCGACGTGTACGACGCATTCGTCGCGCGGCTGTCCGCGGCGGCGGCAGCGCTTCCGATCGGCGCCTCGCACTTGCCCGGTACGACGATCGGGCCGGTCATCGATGCGGAAGCGCAGGCGCGGCTCTCGCGCGCGATCGAGTTGCCAGGCACGCGCAAGCTCTTCGTCGGCGAAGCGCCGAAGGGCGGCTGGTTCGTGCCGCCGGCGATCCTCGCCGTCGACGATGCGCAGCACGAGCTGATGCAGCGCGAGTTGTTCGGACCGCTGCTGGCGGTGTTTCACGCTCGCGATTTCGCTGAAGCGCTCGACGTCGCCGGCGCTACCGAGTTCGCGCTCACCGGCGCCGTCTATTCGCGCTCGCCCGCGCATCTCGACGAAGCGCGCCGCCGCTTCCGCGTCGGCAACCTCTATCTGAACCGCGGCTCGACCGGAGCGTTGGTAGGCCGCCAGCCGTTCGGCGGCTTCGCGATGAGCGGCATCGGCACCAAGGCCGGCGGCCCTAACTACTTGATCCAGTTCGCGGATCCGCGCGTCGTCAGCGAGAACACACTGCGCCGCGGCTTCGCGCCCGAGCTGCTGGAGTGAGCCTCAGCGCACGCTCGCCAGGAACTCGGCGACCGCGCGGTTCCACGCCTCCGGCTGCTCGAAGTACGGCGAGTGGCCTGCGCGCTCGATCACGACGACGCGGGCGCGGCACGCCGCTGGGAGCTGCTTCGCGCTCGCCGTAATCACCTCGGGCGAGAACAGGCCGTCGACGTCGCCAACCACCAGCAGCGCCGGGCACTCGAGCTTCGCGAGCGCGGCAGCGTCATGCCGCGTCGCGACGAGCGACGGCAACACGTCGCTGAGCTTCGGATCGCCGAAGCCGCCGAGCTGCTGATAGAGAACCGCGCGTTCGGGCTGGCGCTCGAAGAAGTCCGCCGCGACGGCGGGATGGCGGCCCAATTCTGATGTCGCGAAGCCGGTGCCGCGCGTGAGGTTGCCGAAAGCCGCGCGCAGCTCGGGCGTGTCGATGCCGCCGGGCGTGTCCGCCAGTACCAGCGAGCGCACGCGCGCGGGCTCTGCGAGCGCGAGGCCGAGCACCGCCCAGCCGCCCATCGACTGCCCGACGAGATCGGCGCTCTGGATGCCGAGTCGGTCGAGCAAAGCGGTCAGATCCGCGGTCGCGCGCGCGGGAGTGTTGGGCGCGCCGCGCGCGCTGGAGCGCCCGAAGCCGCGCTGATCCCAGAGCACGACGCGTCGCTCGCTCGCAAAGCGCGGCACCTGCTGGAACCAGACCGCGTGGTTGCCGCCCGCGCCGTGGGTGAGCACGAGCGGCGGGCCGGCGCCGATCACCTCGTAGTAGATGCGCTCGCCATCGCGCTCGAGGAAGCCGCTGTCGCGTCGCATCGCGCCACCGTATCACGGGCAGCGTGGCGATCCGTGTCAGGCACGAATCGTCGATTCGCACTATTTCGTGTCTGACCCCCATCGGTCACTTGCCGAGTCACCGCGGGCTTGGCTAACCAGCACGCGATGCAACGAACCGCGCAGCTGCTGGCCCTGGGCCTGCTCCTTAGAGGGGCGGGATTGGGCTAGCGCGCCGCTGCGCACAACGAAGCCCTCTCCCGCCGCGCAGGCCGGAGAGGGCTTCGTGTTTCAGGGCTTCGCGAAACGCGTGAGATCTCCCGGCGAGCGCTGCGGGCGGCGGCTCCACCAGGAGATGACGATGACTTCGCAGACCGAACATTCGAGCTCGCAGCCCACGATCCCAGCCGCCGCGCCTCCGCGGCGCATCGCGATCTTCGACACGACGCTGCGCGACGGCGAGCAATCTGCCGGCGTTTGCTTCTCGGCGCACGACAAGGCCGAGATCGCGGCGCGCCTCGACGAGCTGGGCGTCGACGTGATCGAAGCCGGCTTTCCGGTGAACTCGCCGGAAGAAGCAGCCAGCGTCGCGGCCGTCGCGGGCGAAGTGCGCGACGCGAGCGTGTGCGCGCTCGCGCGCGCGGTGCCGCGCGACGTCGCCGCTGCGGGCGAGGCGCTGCGCGATGCGCGTGCGCCGCGCATCCACGTGTTCGTCAACGCGAGCGACATGCAGCTCGCTCACCAGCTCGGGAAATCGCGCGAGCAGGTAGCCGCGATGGCCGCCGCGATGGTGCGCAGCGCGCGCGAGTTCACCGACGACGTCGAGTTCTCGCCGATGGACGCGACCCGCGCCGCGCCGGAGTTTCTCGCAGAGCTGGCGCGCGCGGTGCTCGGCGCCGGCGCGCGCACGTTCAACCTGCCCGACACCGTCGGCTGCGCGACTCCCGATCAGGTGGCCGCGATGATTCGCGACGTGCGCGCGCGCGTGCCCGAGCTCGCCGCTGCGACGATCTCGTTTCACGGCCAAGACGATCTCGGGCTCGCGACCGCGAACTCGCTGGCGGCGATCGCGGCCGGCGCCGGGCAGGTCGAGCTCACCGTGAACGGCATCGGCGAGCGCGCCGGCAACACCTCGCTCGAGGAAGTCGCTGCGGCGTTGCACGTGCATGGCGCGCGCCTCGGCGTCACGACCGGCCTGCGCCTCGGGACGCTGCACGCGCTCTCGAGCGCCGTCGCCGAACGCTCGGGCTTCGCGGTGCCCCCTAACAAAGCAGTGGTCGGCCGCAATGCGTTCCGCCACGCCTCGGGCATCCATCAAGACGGCGTGCTCAAGCATCGCGAGACGTACGAAGTGCTCGACCCTGCGCTGATCGGGCACCCGATCGGAAGCGAGATCGTGCTGGGCAAGCTCTCCGGCCGCGCGGGCTTCGCGAGCCGCGTCGCGGCGCTCGGCTTCGCGCTCGGCGACGCCGAAATCGAGCGCGCGTTCCGCGCGTTTCAGAGGATCGCGGCGAGCCGCCGCGAAGTCGGCGACGCGCAGCTGCGCGAGCTGCTGGCGAAGCTCGCGGCGTGAGCGGGCGACCGAAGGTCCGTGCGCAATGCAACGGGATGAAAGCACCGGGAGCGGGCTCGCGTCTCCCACGCGAGCGCCGCTCCCGGGCTCCGCCTCGTCGCACGCGCCGGGCGCGAAACGCGCGCCGGGGGCGCGAAACGCGCCTCAGGCGCGAAACGCGCCCAATGCGCGTGCGGCGTGGTCAGAGCGAATCCAGAAATGCGATCAGCTGCGCCTGCTCCCCGGGGCTGAGCTGCTGGAAACGCGCGCGCACGCTCGAGGCTTGCCCGCCGTGCCGCGCGATCGCGTCCTGGCGCGTGAACGAGAGCCCGTCGTGCATCAGGCGATTGCGCGTGCGCAGGCCCCAGAGCGGTGCAGTGCGGATCTGATTCGCAGTTCGCGCGTAGGCGGCGCCCGGCAACACGGGAATGCCATCGCCGCTGCCGATGTCGTGCAGCAAGAAATCGCTGTACGGATGGATCGTCTTGCTGGCGAGCGCGGCCGGCACGACGAAAGCGCCGCCGTTGATCACGGTTCCCGTGCTGGCGGTGACGATCGCCGGCGTGTGGCACACGGCGCAGCCGATCCGCTCGAAGATCAGCTCGCCCGCTCGCGTCGCGTTCGTTTGCGGTCCGCGGGGCGGCGCCTTGGTGGCGCGCATGAAGTCCGCGAACGCGATCACGTCGATGCCGTCGTCTTCGGGATCGGGCACGTCGTCGTAGCCCGATCCCATGCCGACGTAGACGCCGCTCGACGTGTTCTCGTCCGGCAGCGTCGGCGTCGTGATGCCCATCTCGTTGAGGTAGGCGTCCGCCGAGAACGACTGCAGGCTCGCGTGTTGGCTCTTCCAGCCGAAGCGGCCGATACGCAGCTGGCCGCTCGCTTCGAGCACGGGCACCTCCACCGCCGTGCCTCGCATCGAGAGAGGCTGGCGACTGCGCAGCGCGAGCAGCGTCGAGTTCGCGATCGCCTCGACGAAGCCCGCGCCGAGCGTGTTCGTCGAGATGCGCAGCGTGCGGATCGTGTCCTGGAACGCGACGCGCTCGACGATGTCGGGATGGATCGCGCGCGAGTGCACGAGCGATCCACCCAATGACTCGAAGAATTGGCCGCTCGAGAGCCGTCCGGTGCGGTGCTCCGCGATTTGGCTCGCGCCGCCGGTGACGACGTTCTGGTGGCACTCGCGGCAGCCCTGCGCGTTGTAGGTCGGGCCGAGCCCGTCCTCGATCGTCTCGGCCTCCTCGAAGATGAAGCGGTTGTCGTTGAACGAGGCCAGCGGCGCGACGTTGTCTTCGTCGATGCTGTCGAACGGCGGGCCCTGCGGCAGGAAGCCGTTGCTGAGGTTGTCGAAGGCGGCCGGCGCTTCGACCGGAGTCGGCGCAGCCGTGGCGCTGGCAGCGCCAGCAGTCTGCGCCTGCAAGCCCGCCGCTTGCGCGCTGTCCTCGCTCTGCACGCTGCCGCGCGTGCGGAAGTGTTCGCGCGCCTGTTGCGCCTGCGCGCTCGCTGCGAGCAGCGCGCTTACCGTGAACGCCGAAGTAATTAGGGACACACGTCGATGGATCGTTCCCATGGCACCTCCCCGCTCGAGATCGAGCACGACGAGCGTGCGCCCTCCGACGACGCGGCGCGGTGGGTGATCTCACCGACGGGGCGTGCGCGCGCTCACGTGGCCGGCATCACACGGGCGTTGTGATTATGGAGCCGAGCCGCGTATCGTGGAGCCGCGCAGCCGGAGGAGTGAGCGATGGCGGCCTGTTTGCAGCGACTCTCGGCGCATGCTCCGCGGGAAGCGATCGGAGACGCACTCGAGCAGGACGGCGGCGTGATCGTCGAAGACTTCCTCGCGCCGGAGGTCGTCGCGCGCATCGCCGGCGAAGTTGCGGGCGCTCGCAGCGCTGCGAATCCCGGCATGCGGCACCTGAACCCCGCGATTCAGTACTTCTTCGGGGACAAGACGCGACACGTGAACGGCATGGCTGCGCAGTCGCGCAGCTTCGCGACCGAAGTGTTGATCCATCCGATCTTTCTCGCGCTCTGCGATCGCGTGCTGTTGCCTTCGTGCGCGCGCTATCAGCTGAACCTCGG
>Ga0187894_10005994_pt1 | contig 12117 bp, 11 predicted proteins | sample GBC1701081metaG_FD_136650 | JGI IMG/M metagenome (GOLD analysis project Ga0187894, IMG submission 136650) | White microbial mat communities from a lava cave in the Kipuka Kanohina Cave System on the Island of Hawaii, USA - GBC170108-1 metaG ... | reverse complement strand
GAGGTGTGGTATCGCCTGCTGAACCTGGGCTTCCGCATTCCGGCGGCAGGCGGCACCGATGCCATGACGAATTATGCTTCCCTGCGCGGCCCGGTAGGACTGAACCGCGTGTTCGTTCGGGTGCCCGCCGGCGCTCTGGCCATGGGCGCCTGGCTTGACGGATTGAAGAAGGGCCGTACGTTCGCCACCAATGGGCCGCTGCTGGAATTCTCGCTGGGCGGCAAGGCCATCGGCGACGAAGTGAAGCTCCCTGCCGGCGCCGCGGAAGTGAAATTCACCGCGTCACTGCGCTCCCTGGTACCGGTCGAGCATCTCGAAGTGGTTTGCAACGGGCGCGTCGCAGGAGAGATTCGGCTCAGCACCGACCGGACTTCGGCCGATGCTGCGGGAACGGTGAAACTCGAGCGCAGTGGCTGGTGCCTCCTGCGGGCGTGGAGCGAGCGCGCTGCGCATCCCGTGCTGGACATCTATCCCTACGCCACCACCAGCCCGATTTACGTCACGCAAGGCGGCGCGCCTGCGCGCTCAGCGGAAGACGCCGCATACTTTCTAAAGTGGCTGGAGCGTATCGAGGAATTCGCGCGCGCGCACCCGGGCTGGAATTCCGACGCGGAGAAGGCTGCCGTACGCGATGAAATCGCTGCCGCGCGGGCGGTCATCCAACAACGGTCTCACTGAGCGAATTCGCAGCGTAACTTTGCGGCAGGCTGATCCGTTATCGTAGAGGGCCGTGCCCATGCATGGGGTTGCCACGACGATGGATTTTGGCGTTCACACCGAAGGATGGTCTATGCCAGTGAGGGGATGCGCGGCACCCTGGTTCCCAATTACCCGCACTTGAGCTCACAAGTGACGCTCGGCGTGCTGGCCGCGGTGGACGTGGTGTTACTCGCCGTGGGCCTGCACCGCTTCCAGAAAAAAGCCGTGTTGTGAGCCGCAAATGCATCGGCCCTGGATTTCTCCAGGGCCGTCGGAAACTCCCCACGAGCGCCGCTGACCTACCTCTTCTTTTCGTCGGAGTGCACCACGCCGTCGCGGACATAGATGATGCGATGCGCGTGTTCGGCGATGTCGTGTTCGTGAGTGACCAGAATGATGGTGTTGCCCTGGTTGTGAAGATTCTCGAACAGGGCCATGATTTCTTCACCGGTCTTGGAGTCGAGGTTCCCCGTAGGCTCGTCCGCCAACAGGATGGAAGGTGAATTCACCAGGGCGCGGGCGATGGCCACACGCTGCCGCTGGCCGCCGGAGAGCTCGTTGGGCTTGTGCATCATGCGGTCCTGCAGGTCCACCATGCCCAGCGCGGCCTTGGCCTTTTCCAGGCGCTCTTCGGCCGGTGTGCCGTTGTAGATCAGCGGCAATTCCACGTTGTGCAGTGCCGTGGCTCGCGGCAGCAGGTTGAACGTCTGGAAGACAAACCCGATTTCCTTGTTACGAATGTAGGCCAGCTCGTCGTCGTCCAGTTCGCTGACCAGCCGTCCAGCCAGCCAGTACTTTCCCTTGGTGGGCGTATCCAGGCAGCCAATCAGGTTCATCAGAGTGGATTTGCCGGAGCCGGAAGGCCCCATGATGGCGCAGTATTCGCCCTTGTTGATCTGCAGGTCCACGCCGCGCAGCGCGTGCACCTGCTCCGAACCCATTTCATAGGTCTTCCACAGGCCTTCGGTGACGATGGTATGGCCTGCGCTCACCAGGTCCTGGCGAAAAGACTCACTCGCTAGAGCTTCAACCGGCATGGAGGCACGCTCTCCCGACTTGCTGACTCAAGATTACAGCGGCGAGCTTCAGCCCGCCATCCTCGTTCTGTCTTCATTCAAGCCGATGGCAGGCTTAAACTCGCCCCTACGACAGACTACTTAACCTGCGGAACTGCGTTCCGCTGTTTGCGCCGCGACACACCAGACCGCATTCACTTAGACGAGCTACGACCCGGACTGGTTTTCTTCCCTGTTGCCGCCCGGGGCCTTGTTGTCCACCTTTACGCGTGCGCCCGGCTTCAGGGTGCGCAGGGCGCGGAAGCTGCCCGTGACGATTTCGTCGTTTTCATTCAATCCGTTCAGCACTTCGATGTCAGTAATACCGGTAATGCCCGTCTTGACTTCGACGAATTCGGCCTTGCCGTTGCGCACCACGAAGACACCCTGAATTTCCTCTTTCTTCGGATCAACGCCCGATGCGGGCGGCTTTGCGGCCGCCAGGGTCACTCCGCTTCCGCCGCTGCTGCCGCCTTTGGCTTTCTTGTCGGCCTCGGCCTTGGCGTCGTCCAGATCCTTGCGGGTGCGCACGGCCAGCGCCTGCATGGGAATGGCCAGCGCAGCCTTGCGTTCGGCGGTGCGAATCTTGGCGGTGGTAGAAAGCCCCGGCCGGACGTTCTGCGGCGGGTCATTCAGCGTGACAATCACCTTGAAGTCTTTGGCTTCCTGCGAACCGGACGTGGTCTGGGTGGTAGCCAGCCCGGAGGTGCGCAGCACGGCCTGATTGCCCACTTCCGTCACCCGGCCCTTGAACGTCTTACCCGGCACGGCGTCAATGGTGACGTCCGCTTCCTGGCCCATTTTCACGTTGACGATGTCGGTCTCATCCACTTTCACCTCAGCGGTGACGATGGACATGTCGGAAATGGTCATCAGGTAGCTGCCCGGTGAATTCTGGATGCCCAGCACCACGTTTTCGCCAACCCGCACGGCAACGAAGGTGACGACCCCGTCGATGGGCGCCGTGATCGTGGTCTTGCGCAGCACGTCACGCGCGCGGGTCAGAACGGCGTTCATCTGGTCCAGCCCGGAGCGTGTGCGGTCCAGCTCGGCGCGGGCCTGCTGCAGCCGCGCGCTCGCCGAATCTACGGCCGCCGCGGCACTTTCACCGGCGGCCTTTCGGGAATCAAATTCCTGCTTGGAGATGAGCTCGGCTTCATAGAGCTGCTTGGCGCGGTCCCAGTCAAACTTGGCGCGCTCGAAGTCCGCTTTCGCCCGGGTTACTTCCGCCTGCGCTGAGCGGTAGGTGGCTTCCGCGGACTTGATGGCCGCTTCCGAGGAGCCTTGCGCGGCGCGCTGTGCTTCCACGTCCGCGGCAGGCTGGATGTTCTCCAGCTTCAGCAGCACGTCGCCCCGGCGAACGTGGTCGCCTTCCTTCACCGCGATCTCCGTAATCTTGCCATAGCCTTCGGCCAGAACGTTGGTGTAGGTCTTCGGGCGTACTTCGCCCGAGGCGGTTACCAGCGAGGTCAGGTCCTGCTTGCCGACCTTGCCGGTCTGCACGGTGACAATGTCCTTGTTGGCCTGCTTGACGCTGTAGGCGGCGATGCCGCCCAGTACCACCAGCGCTCCAACCCCAATCGCAACTTTCTTCCACATCTTCATTTCAGTTCCCCGTTATTGCCGGCTGGGACTTCACTCCTGCGAGTACCGGCTCTGGCTCGATTTCAGAACCTCTGCCATTCCGGCAGAGTGACGCCCCAAGAGCACAAGACGGAAGTAGGGAGACACGCGGACTAGGGCAATCCGTCCCCCCACACCTCTATACGACGCCGCAACGCGAAAAGTTTCTCAAAGTTTTACGTCTGACGGCCAACGGATTGACGAAACAGGCCCTTACACCGCCAGCAGGCGCGGAAGGTTGCCCGGCGGCGGTTCGTGCCGACTTCCATTCAGCAAGCCCAAGCCCAGATTCTAATCGGTTTGCAGGCGGAAGGAAAGGCTTTCTGCGGGCCAGACTGCTCCCGGGCCGCCCTACTTCTTGGCACTCCAGGCTTCGAAATTCTTCTGCATCTGGTTGATGTGCCCGGGAATGTGGCCGGAATAAATCTGCAGCCAGCGCTCGAAGGTGTAGTGGTCATGCTCAGGATGCTTGCATACAGCGCTCCACGCTGACTCCGGCAGATCCTGGATGATGGCGTAGGTCATCTTACGAACCAGTGCGATCAGCGCCAGAGCATCATCCGTGCTCTGCGCGTGATAGTTCAGCTTCTTCGCCCATAAGTCCTGATCATAGGCCATCACCATTTCGCCGGGGTCAGCCAAAAAACGCCGTGCGCGCAGGTAGGCATTCGTCTCGCTGTCGGCAAGATGCACAAGGATCTCGTGGATGCTCCAGCGGTCCGGCGAGGGCTTCCATTGCCACATTTCGCGCGGGAATTTCTTTACGGTTTGAGCCAGCAGTGCCGGGCCTTCGCCGTACTGGGCGATTTTCTGCTTCCGCTCTTCGAGTGTCATGGTTGCTCCTGAGCCGGCTTTCACAAAGGTGTCGCGCCCGCTTAAGAGACGAGCATCGTCTGCCCGGTGGCGTTCCGCCAGCGCCAAATTGGCCGTGCCACGCGGCGGGAGGGCCGATTGGGTACAATCGTGCCAATGCGATTACGAGTCACCAACCTCTCAGCCGGCCATTACGCCGGCATACGCTTCGCCGCCGCGCTGATGATCGGCGCCTTCTCCGTTGCCCTGGCCTGCGTCGCATCGGTGGGCGATGGCGCGCCGTCCCCGCAAGCGCTTGCGGCGCTGCGGACGGCTGTGGAGTGGTCACGCGCCGGCAAAACGGTTTCCGGCAGCTACGAATACACCATGACCGCCCGCGCCCGCCTGCTCTTTTTCTGGGTGACGCGTGACGACGTGGGAAGCGGAACGATCCGCCGCGGCCCCGTACCCGAAGATCCGCAGCGCGAGCTGATTTCGCTGCTCATCGGCTCCGACCCGGCCAAGGCCCCGCGCCGGATCAACCGCTGGGGTGCCGCGCAGGAAGTGATCCACCATTCGCCGGACGCCGCGTCCACTGTGGACGCCAGCGCTTTCTTTGGATTCATGACTCGCGCCGCAGGCGAATCCAGCGCGGCCGACCTGGAAAAGCAGATGGCCGATGAGAAGGCCGGAAAAAGATTCCAGTACCAGGCCGTGGTCAGCCTGCTGGACGCAGATTCAGGAATCGCCAAGACCGTTCCGTTTGCTACCGCCCGTGAACTGGACATCAACCAACTGGCTCCGATGCGCGACGAAGTTTTCGCGGAACTGGAGGGTGGCGCCGGCAAATTCCGCGAGACAACGGCTGCATTACGGCAGCGCTGTCCGCGCCTCGGAGGATTTCTTGCCAGCGTGGCGGAGCTTGCCGACGGCGCCGTGCTACACGGTACGCGCGCGGGGAGGCTCTGCTACCTGCACTACGGCGAGCTGTACACGCTTGCGCTCAAACGCTGCGAACCCGTGCCGGAAAAGCGGGTAACGCTCCAGCTCAAAACCGAACCGAAGAATTTCGACCGTACCTATCGCGACCTGCTGCGGCTGGAGTTTGAAGTCCTGAATCACCAGACCGCCAGGAAATCAGAATTCGCAATGCTGGTGGCCACCACAGGCGAGCGGCGCGGTGTTCCCGTTGAAATCACCTACCAGCCGAACTGGTGGTTCCAGGTTATCCTGCACTTGAAGTGACCCGGGCTAGCCGCGAAAGTCTGCGGCGATGATCTCCCGCACGCGAGCGGAGAGTTCCGGAGCCGCCGCGCTGTGCAAGCCCGCAGTGGGCACGGGCGCGTGCAGGATCAGCTCGACCTCACCGGGATGGATATTCCATGAATCAAAGGCCAGCGCGGCGCGCGTGCCGTTCATGGTCATGGGAACGACGGGCGCCCCGGCTTTGATCGCCAGCAGGAATGTGCCTGCCTTGAATTCGCCGAGGCGGCCATCGGGCGAACGTCCGCCTTCGGGAAATACAAAGACGGACATCCCGTCGCGCACATGCGTGGCCGCTTCGAGCAAGCTACGTGCGGCGCGGCGCGGATTAGCAGGGGCCACCGGCATGTGCCCGGAACGTTTCAAGTGCCAGCCCAGGAACGGAATGTGGAAGAGCGTGGCCTTGGCCATGATGCGGAAGTTCGCCGGCAGGTAACCGAACAGCACCGGAATATCCAGATAGCTCTGATGATTCGCAGTGAAGATGTAGGTTCTGCCGGGCTCGATGCGTTCCAGCCCGCGCACGCGAACGCGCACGCGGCACACGAAAAGCAGTGTGCGCGACCACCATTTCGCGCAGGCGTGCTGCCACTTCCCTTTGGAATCAAACGCAGAGCACAGGAACGACAGCGTTCCCCAGAAGATGGTCGCCAGATAAATCAGCGGCACGGAAACAAACAACGAGCGCAGCAGCCGTAGCCCGTCGAGAATACGCCACATCAGGAGCGCGCCTGTCCGGCGTGAGATGAGCGGAGCGAAGAGAGTCGTTGCGCGATGCCGGGCCACGCTGCGCGCAATTCACCGCAAAGGTACAGGGAGCCCGTCGCGAACACCGCATCCCCGGGCGCCGCCGCGTGAATGGCATGGGCGAGCGCCGCGACGGCCTCAGGGACAACTTCGACATGTGCGGCCAGATCACGGGTCACTTTCGCCAGCAGGTCGGCGGATATGGCGCGCGACGTGCGGGCTTGTGTCAATGTTACCGTGGCTGCGCGGGGGAAGAGCAGGCCGGCCACTTCGTCTACTGCTTTGTCGCGCAGCGCGCCGTACACCAGGTGAATTCGCCGATTGGCGAAGTGCTCCTGCCAGAATTCCACCAGTGCCCGCGCCGCCGCGGGATTGTGCGCGCCATCAAGATAAACCCACGGGCCGGCGGCGTCCGCAGAGCGCAGAAGCTCCAGCCGTCCGGGCCAGCGCACTCCAGCGATACCGCGCGCGATCGCGTGGTGGTCAATGGGGAAGCCGCGTCCGGCGAGAACGCGCGCTGCAGCAAGGGCCGCCAGCGCATTGCGAATCTGAAACCGCCCGGCCAAGCCGATGGCGAACTCAAACTTGCTCCCATCGCGCAAATCGGTTGCGCTGACGCGATAGGAGCCGGGGGTTACCGTCGCGCTGTTCGCCCGGTCCCGCTCTGAACCGGCACTGCGGCCGGAGAGAGGCGCAGCCAGCACCCCTGCGAACTGAAACGTATCTTGAATTTCGATAAGCGGCGCGCCTCGCTCGCTGCACACACGCTGAATCACGGCGCGGGCTTCCGGCCGCTCCGCGCTGCTGACCGCTGCGACTCCCGGCTTGATGATGCCCGCTTTCTCCGCGGCGATTTCTTCGATGCTGTGGCCCAGGAAATTCTCGTGGTCAAAATCAATCTGGGTGATCACCGTAACTTCGGGCTGCACGATATTCGTCGAATCCAGCCGCCCGCCCATGCCCACTTCGTACACGGCGAAGTCCGTACGCGTGCTCTGCTCCGTGCGCCCTGTGCCCTCGTGGCTTCGGTGCTCCCCTCTTTCGTGCCCCGCCGCGAAGTGGTCGAAAGCCATCGCGGTGACACATTCAAAGAATGTAGGATGGGCGGCAAGCTCGCCCGCCGCCAGAAGTGATTCGAGGGTGCGCTGCACCCGCGTGAAGGCCGCGGCAAAATCGTCGTCGCTGATTTCCACGCCGTTCACGCGGATGCGTTCGTTGATGCGTTCCAGGTGCGGCGAAGTATACAGCCCGGTTTTCAGGCCGGCTTGCTGCAGAATCGAGGCGAGCATGGCGCAAGTTGAACCTTTGCCGTTGGTTCCCGCCACATGCGCGCACGGCACGGCTAAGTGCGGATTGCCCAGCGCACCAGCCAGCGCGCCGATGTTGCGCAGGTCAAACTTCTGCGCTGTGAGCGAGGCCACTCCTCGCGGCGCAGGCTGCCGCGGCGCCGCCAGCTCCTTCCCCAGCGACAGCAGGTAGCGGACGCTTTCCTCGTAATTCATCGGCGGCGCAATTGTATCGCGGAGGCGTGAGCCGAATGCACATTGTGGTGCATGGCCCCGGCCGAAGATGCAGATCTAGGGTGTGCAGCTGTAATACTGGTAGCCGAGAATCTCTCCGGGGTCGATGCGTCCACCCAAGCCGGTGCCGGGCCAAGCCTGCGTCCTGATCTCGAAGTGCAGGTGAGGCGTGGTGCCTCCAGCATTACCCGTTTGCCCCGTCGCGCCAATGGTCATGCCCTCGAATACCTCGTCACCAAACTTCACATCGGCGCGAGAAAGGTGCGCGTAGAATGCATAGAGGTCCTGGCGTGGAAACTTTGATGAGCTGAATTGAATCAACACCTGCAGTCCGTAGTCGCCCTGGTTACGCACACCCACAACGCTGCCCGGCGCAACCGCGAAGACCGGTGTGCCGATTGGAGCAAGCAGGTCCCATCCTTGGTGCGACCTCTGCCCGCTTGAGCGAACGCCTCTGCCGAACGAGCCTCCCACGGGGCTGGCAACCATACTCAAAGTGCTGTCGATATCTGCCGCACGCAGCTTCATGGAGACAAGTGGATTTTTCATGGGGAACTCCTGTGGAACAGGATATACCAGCAAGTAAAGCTCAGGGCAAGCGAAGCGGGTCGGCTCAGAGCAGGAAGAAATCGAGGGAATTGGCGATGTAGCTTTTCAAATCCTTGCGGTGAACGACGGCGTCGAGGAAGCCGTGCTGCAGCAGGAACTCCGAGCGCTGGAACCCTTCCGGCAGTTTCTGGCGGATGGTCTGTTCAATCACGCGAGGACCGGCAAAACCGATGAGCGCACCGGGTTCGGCGATGTTCAGGTCGCCGAGCATGGCATGGCTGGCGGTGACGCCTCCGGTGGTGGGATCGGTGAGCACGGAAATGTAAGGGACCCGCGCGTCATCCAGCCGGGCCAGCGCCGCGGAAATCTTCGCGAGCTGCATCAGGCTCATGGTGCCTTCCATCATGCGCGCGCCGCCGGAGCAGGAAACAATCACCAGCGGCAGCTTCCGCGCCAATGACATTTCCACGGCTCGCGTGATTTTCTCGCCCACCGCCGCACCCATCGAGCCGCCGATAAATCCAAATTCCATCGAACAACAGACGATCGGGCGGCCGCTGAGCTTTCCTTCAGCGGTGATGATGGCATCCATCATGCCCAGTTTTTTCTGCGCGTCGGCCAGGCGGCCTTTGTAGGGCTTGGTATCCACGAAGTGCAGCGGGTCGCTGGAGGAAACCTTCGCGTCGTGCTCGGTCCATTCCGCATCGTCCAGCAGCAGCTCCAGCCGCTTGATGCTGCCCAGCTTGAAATGGTGCTGGCACTTCGGGCAGACCTGCCAGTTGGCCTCCAGGTCCTTCTTCCACAGGATCGAGCCGCAGGAATCGCACTTGATCCACAATCCCTCGGTCTTCACCCGGCGCTCGTCAGGTGGAGTCGCTTCGACGTCTTTTTTGTCTCGCTTGAACCAAGCCATAAGAAACGGGCGGGTGGTGAGGGCGAGCGGCGGATGCGAGGCATTCCTGGTTCCGGCTCGTCACTCGCCACTCTTCACTCGCCACTAATAATCAATTCCGCGCTGGGCCAGAATGCCTTTCGTGTACGGATGCTTGACTTCGCGCATCTCCGTGACCAGGTCGGCCATTTCCACCAGCTTCGGATGCGCGTTGCGTCCGGTGCAGATTACGTGCACGCGCTCCGGGCGCGCCGCCAGCGCCGCGGCCACCTTTTCTGCGTCCAGCATTTTATAGCTGATGACGTAATTAATCTCGTCGAGAATCACCAGGTCGTACTTTTCGCTGCGAAGCCGGTCCACGGCAAAGGCGAGCGCTTCTTCCGCAAGGCGCACATCCTCGGGGTGGGTTTCCGCGCCGCCCACCTTCACAAAGCCGCGGCCCATGGGCCGAATCTCGAACTTGTCGTCTCCCAGCATCTTGGCTGCGTCCAGCTCGCCGTAGTGCCATGAACCCTTGATGAACTGCACCATCAGCACGCGGAGGCCCTGACCCACGGCGCGAAATGCCGTGCCCAGCGCGCACGTGGTTTTGCCCTTGCCCGGGCCGGTGTAGATGATCAGTAGTCCTTTTCCTTCAGGCATAAAGGCAGTGGCGAGTGGCCAGGAACTCGCAGGCTGAAAGTGTGGAGTGAGTTGGAACAATCGTCAAGCCGCAGGCCTTATCTTCGCCTCGCGGGGATTCAGCCGTTCTAGGAGCCTGCGCTCCGGAAACTCAAAAACACACTGTGATAGGCTGCTGCGTTCCGTTTTCGAGTGAACGGTGCGCGAATCCATTCGACATCTGCGCGAGGAGATTGGCCCGATGCTGCGGCTGGCCGGGCCGCTGATTCTGGCCGAAGTGGGCTGGGTGGCCATGGGCATGGTGGATACGGCCATGGTCGGACGCTTGCCCAATGGCGCAGGAGCGATTGCCGCAGCCAGCCTGGGCAACGTGTTGTTCTACGCCGTAGGCATTTTCGGCGGGGGCATGCTACTGGGCCTGGATACGCTGGTTTCGCAATCCTTCGGCGCGGGAAGAGTAGACGATTGCCACCGCTCGCTGCTCAACGCCATCTATCTGATTTCCCTGTTCACGCCGCCGCTAATTTTTCTGGCGCTGTCGCTGTTGCCGGTGCTGTACTGGTCGGGAATTCCACACACGATTCTGGACGTGACCACTCCGTACTTGCGCGCCTTGCTGTGGAGCGCGCCGCCGCTGATGTTCTACTTCGCCTTCCGCCGTTATCTGCAGGGCATGAACTTTGTGAAACCGGTGGCCATGGCGCTGATTACGGCGAATCTTGTGAACTTGTTCTTGAACTGGGTGTTCATCTACGGCCACCTGGGCGTGCCGGCGATGGGCGTGGAGGGCTCGGCGTGGGCTACGGTGATTGCTCGCGTCTTCATGGCCGGAGTGCTGCTGCTGGCCATCGTGCACTACGAACGCACTCACAAAATGGGCCTGCGCGCGGTGAGCTTCCGGCCGGATGTGGCCCGCATGAAGCGATTGCTCGCGCTGGGGATTCCCGCGTCGCTGCAAATCACCTTCGAAATCGGCGCATTCGCCACGTGTACGGCGCTGGCCGGGCAGCTCGGCGCTGTGGCGCTGGCCTCCCATCAAATCGCGCTGCACATGGCCAGCCTGGCGTTCATGATTCCGCTAGGCATGTCCGCGGCGGCGGCGGTGCGAGTGGGCCAGGGATTGGGACGCCGGGATCCAAACGGGGCCTCGCGTTCCGGCTGGACAGCGATCGCGCTGGGTGGCGCCTTCATGTGCTGCACGGCGGTTCTTTTCCTTTCCGTTCCGCGGCAGATTATTCGCCTGTACACGCCCGATCCCGAAGTGATCGCCACCGGGATTCTCCTGCTGACCATGGCGGCTCTGTTTCAAATCTTCGACGGCATTCAAGGCGTGGCCGTGGGCGCGTTGCGCGGTGCGGGCGATACGCGAACGCCCATGCTGGCGCACCTGCTGGTGGATTGGGGCATCGGTGTGCCGCTGGGATACTGGTTGTGCTTCAAGATGGGCTGGGGCGCCGCCGGGCTGTGGGTAGGGCTTTCCGTGGCGATGATTCTGGTTGGCATCGTGCTGCTCGCCGTATGGCGCCGCCGCGTGCAGGCGTTCTAGAACCGGCGCCCGTTGCACACTAGTACGATGGCTTCCTTCGGTTCTATTGCCCCTTCCCGGCTCAAAGTGCACACTTTTCCCATTTCGTGGTGTGCGCAAGCATGCCCCGATACCTGCCGGCGAGGCGCCTGAACGCGCAACCTTCACCGGCGAGCCAGACACTTGGAAATGCCGAGATCGAACCTAGCCGCGATCCTGGCCGCCGCCATCCTTTTTGGCGGCACATCCCTGCCGTTTCCCCTCTCTGACTGGGATCAGGCTTCGGCCAGTTACATGGGCCAAGTCGTCCTGTCGGGCGGCACGCCGTACGTGGACGCGTGGAACGTCAAGGCGCCGGGCGTTTATTTCGTCTACGCTCTGAAACTGCTGCTGTTAGGCAGGAGTGCGCTCGGGCTGCGGGTGTTTGATCTCCTGTGGCAGCTTGCCACGGCCCTCGTCCTGGCTTACGTAGCCCGCCGCCTCGCCGCCGGTTCGGAGCGGCCGGAAAGTGCCGCGATGGCGGGCGCCATCACCGGCGTGGCCTACCTGGCCGCCTACTACTCGACGAACTACTGGACCTGGGCAGAAGCAGATGGATTTCTGACTCTGCCGCTGGCGCTGGGATTTGCCGCCTTGCTGCTGGCCGGCGAGCGCGATGACCCAAAATGGTGGGCGCTGGCCGCGGCAGGAATAGGCGTGGCCGCCGTCTTCAAACTGGCGTTCGGATTCGCCGGGGTGGGAACGCTCATCGCCGCGGCGATGACCGAACCTCGGCTTCCCGGGCGCGTCGCCTTGCGATGCGCCGCTCTTGCGGCCGGTTTGGCCTTGCCG
>Ga0187894_10005993_pt1 | contig 12118 bp, 1 predicted proteins | sample GBC1701081metaG_FD_136650 | JGI IMG/M metagenome (GOLD analysis project Ga0187894, IMG submission 136650) | White microbial mat communities from a lava cave in the Kipuka Kanohina Cave System on the Island of Hawaii, USA - GBC170108-1 metaG ... | reverse complement strand
GCCCACCACCTGGCCCGACCGGCTGCGGTAGATGGCGGCGGTGATTCGCGACGCGGCGTCGTAGCTGGTGGTCAGCGTCATCCCGTTCGGGTAGGTGGCGCCGGTGCGCCGGCCGGCTCGGTCGTGCTCGAAGCGGTAGGTCCCCCCCTCCGCGTCGGTCATCCGGGTCAGCAGCCCCCGCGAATCCCAGGCGTACGAGGTCACCTCCGCGTCGGGCGCCAGCGTCATCGACGTCCGGTTGCCGTCGGGGTCGTAGCCATAGGTCAGCGTCCGCCCGGTCTCCTGGTCGGCGGTCGTCGCCGGCCGGCCGAGCGCGTCGTGGGTGAGGGCGCGGTGCGAGTCGGCGCCAGCCTGGGTGATCCGGTTGCCGCGGTCGTCGTAGGTGAAATCCGCCGTGGTCCCGTCGTGGTAGACGACTTGGGTCAGGCGCCGGTTGGGGTCGTAGATGAACCGCGTGAGCTGTCCCTTGCCGTCGAGCTTGTGGGTGCGGCTGCCGGCCGGGTCATAGCCGAATTCCGTGACCATCCCGTGGGGGGCGGTCTCGCGCACCAGGCGGTTGGCCCGGTCGTAGACGAAGGTCGTGGTGTGGCCGTTGGCGTCGGTGACGCTGGTGCGGTTGCCGCGGCCGTCGTAGCCGTAGCGGGTCACCCCGGCCGCGGCGTCGGTCACGGTCTCGAGCCGCCCGAGCGCGTCGTAGGTGAAGCCGGTCACGTTCTCCGCCGGGTCGCGCACCGTCGTGCGACGGCCGAGCAGGTCGAAGGCGGTCTCGGTCCGGTGGCCGAGCGGATCGATGCGCGCGGTCTCCCGGCCCAGCTCGTCCTCTTCGGTGCGCGTCACGTTGCCGAGGGGGTCGACCATCACGCAGGGCTGCTGCGCGAGGTCGGCGCAGTAGCCCATCCTCGCGGTGTTGCCCGCGGCGTCGCGGGTGGCGGCCAGGCGCCCCACCGGGTCGTAGGTCATCTCGGTGCGGTGACCGCGGGCGCTGACCCGCGCCGTGACCCGGTCCTCGCGGTCGTACTCCTGTCGGGTCACGTCGCCGTCGGCGTCGGTGGTGGCGATCAGGCGCGAGAGCCGATCGTAGGCCATCGCGGTCGTGTGTCCTTCGGGGTCGGTGACGCTCGTGCGGTTGCGGTCGGCGTCATAGGTAAACGTGGTGACCTTGCCGCGCGCGTCGGTCATCGACCGCACCTGGCCGGCGGCGTCGACCACCATGGTCCGCGCTTGCAGGTTGGCATCGCGGACTGACGTCAGGTGCCCGGCGGGGTCGTAGCCCATGACCGTCTCGCCGCCCTCGGGGTCGACGATCGACGTGACGTTGCCGGCCGGGTCGTAGGCCATGGCCGTGACCGCGCCGCCGGGGCGAGTGGTGGTCTCTGGCAGGCCATCGGCGGTGTACGCGTAACTGGTCACGTGTCCGAGCGAGTCGGTGGTGGCGAGGAGGTTGCCGAGGCTGTCGTAGACGTTGGCCGTGGTCTGGTTGTGGGCGTCGGTGGTGGACTCGAGGCGGGCGTAGTCACCGTACACGAAGGTGGTCGTTCCCGACAGGGGGGCCGTGCGCTCGAGCAGGTTGCCGTCGTCGTCGTAGACCGAGGTGGTGAGGTTGCCGCGCGCGTCCCGCTCGCTGGTCTTGCTGCCGCGCGGGTTGTAGGCCATCACCACCTCGTTGCCGAGCGGGTCGACCTTGCGCACGGGGAGCCCGGCGCTGGTCATCTCCCAGAGCCAGGTCGCTCCCTCGCGGTCGGTGTAGACGGTGCGTTGGTTGCGCGCGTCGTAGGCGTAGGAGCGGACGCCCCCTTCGGGATCTTCGAAGCGCACCGCCCGCCCGAGGTCGTCGTAGAAGACCCGCACGACGTTTCCCCGGAAGTCGGTCTTGCTCGTGCGGCGGCCTTCGGCATCGTAGGTGTAGCTGCGGGTGTGGCCGAGGACGTCGGTCTCGGTCGCGATGCGTCCGGCGGCATCGTGGGTGAAGCTGACCTGCCGCCCGGCCGAGTCGGTGACCGAGACCAGGTTGCCGGCGGCGTAGGCCAGCGTGAAGCGCACGCCGCCTTCTCCGGTCACCGTGGCCAGGCGGCCGGCGGCGTCGTAAAAGAGCAGCACCTGGTGGCCGTTGAGATCTTCCTGCGCGACCAGCCGGCCCGAGGCCGCGAAGCGGTACACCATCCCGTCGGGAAAGCGCATCAGGTAGCCGCCGCCGGGCGCAGTCTCGATGCGCTGAAACAGGATGGGCGGCGGCGCCCAGAGACCCGGTCCGGCGGGCTGGAACGGCCAGCGCACGCCTTCGTGATCCACGAAGGTGAGCCCGCCGTCGGCTTCGGCGGCGACGCGCAGCGCGTAGTTGTGGATCCAGCCGAGCTGGCTCGAGTAGGTGCGGGAGAAGGCAAGTGGAATCCCGCGCGCCGGCAGCGTGAGGTCGGTCGTCGTGTCGAGGTAGTTGCCCGAGAGCAGGTGCGTGATCGACGCGGCGTCGCCGGTCCCGCCGCAGCAGCTCGACCCGCCGGGTGCGCTTCCGGAGGGACTGCCGCTCGACGCCACACCGCCGTTGAGAGACGTGTTGAGGAAGTTGATGACGTACGAACCTTCCCCGGTTTCGGGCCGCGTGGCGATGAAGCCGAAGATCTCGCCGAGCGCCGGGTCGAGGTAGCCGCGCGCCGGCGCGTCCACCACGTGGCCGCTCGCCGCCGCGTCGAGCAGCCGGTCCTTGAATACCCGCGGCCAGGCCAGCGCGGCGACGGCCTGGTCGGCGTTGGCGGCGGTGATGCGCGACACCGGCACGCCGTCCCGGTGCGCGATCTGCAGCAGCTTGACCGCCGAGTAGGCGTTGCCGCGGCGGAAGATCTCGCCGAGACGGTGCTCCAGGAACGATGCGTCGTGCCCGGCCAGCGAGAGCACGCGCGGCGTGCGGCGGTGATCGCCGTCGGTCGAGAGCGACCACACGCCGTAGGGCGCATCGACAAAGAAGAGCGATCGCGTGATGGACAGCGGCACGCCGTCCACGGCGGTCACGTGCGGCTCGACGCCGACTTCGATCTCGTTGGTCTCGTGCAGGATCTTGTGCCAGGCCAGGCCCCCGACGCGCTCGAGGGCGAGCGCCACCTCGCGCAGGTAGGTGAGCGCCGAGACGTAGAGCTTCTCCGCCTCGAGGGCGTCGCCGGTGAGCGCGCCGTAGCGGGCCTCGCGCTCGGTGACGAGGTCGGCCGGGAAGAGGCCGGGGGACAGGGCGAAGGCGTAGACGCCGCCGACCCGGATGCGGTGGCCGGAGGGGCGGGCGCCGGTGGCGGGGGAGGTGATCGTGATCCGGAAGGTCTGGCCAAGGCCCGGCGTCTCGCCGGTGGCGCCGGTGGCGACCACCTGGTCGTCGATGGTGAGGACCGGACGCAGGCGCACGAGGTAGGCCGGGGTCGACTCGAGGCCGCCGTAGGACGCGATGGTCGCCGCGTCGGCGGCGGTGGCCGGTTGATAGAGCACCGCGACCTTGCGCCCCCAGAGCGAGGGCACCGGCGCGGCGTAGCTGAGCTGGGTGCCGCCCTGCGACCCGAAGCCGTCGAAGCGCGCCTCGTGGCGCAGGGCCGCCGGCAGCTCCGAGAACGATCCCAGCGTCGATACGCGCCGCACCGGCAGCTCCGCCGGCAACAGCGGCAAGACGGCGGGATCGATCGCGCGCCCGATCCGGGCGGCGTCCAGCGTCTCGCAGTCGATGCCGGCGGTCCGGATGTGGGCGCGGACCTGGTCCTCGAAAAGCTCGACGGGACGGCGCGGGGTCGGCCCGCCGCGCAGGTAGGCGTCCATGTCGAAGACGACGGCATCGCGAAGGTTGACCGGGGTGCGCGGGACGGTCCGCTTGACGGCCGGGGCCAGGTGGACCCAGGCCGGCACGGCGCCCGGCTGCGCGATGCCGCGGTAAGCCGTGGCCGGGACCAGGGCGCGGACCCAGACGTGCTCGAGCTTGGCGCCGGTGCCGCGGCCCGGACCGAGCGGGAAGCCCTGCGCGCCGATACCGACGGTGAGCAGCGCGCTCATCGCGGCAGAAAAGGAGTCGAAGCCGGTGTACTCGCGCGTCTCGGCCGAGGTCATGGCGACGGTGCCGATCTCGTAGCGGGCCTCGATGCCGGCGGCGCGCAGCAGCGCGATCAGCAGCGAGGCCTGGTCGAAGTCGTTGCCGCGGCCTTCGCGCAGCGCGCCGATCGCCCCCTTCTTCGAGCCGCGATAGAGCTCGGTGACGATGGTGTCGTGCACGAAATTGAAGATGCGGATCGGGTCGCGCCCGAGGGCCTCGGCCTTCGCCACGACCAGCGGGTGGTCCGAGGGGGCGTCTGCGGTCGGCGCGAGGTTGGGCGGCAGCAGTGTGGCCAGCGTCGGGACGACACCGGGCAGGTCGTCGGTCGCGGCGGTGGCGAGACCGCCGCCGCCGTCGTCACCGCCGGGCGACGCGGTCGTCTTGCGGCGATCGCGGTCGGTCCAGGAGGCGGGCGCCGTGGAAAGCGGCTGGCGCTGCTGGACCGGCAACGTGGTCAGCCGTCCGGGCGATCGCGGCCGCTCCGGGCGGAGGCGGACGTGGGTCGCTTTCCACTTGGTCAGCAGGTTCTGTACCTCGGGCGCGAGCGCCACGCGTCCGTCCTTGACCCGCCCCTCCTTGATGTCGCGCAGGTGCCCGCCCAGGCTGTGAATCGCCTGCTGGCGGCGGATCGACTCCACCTCCCACTGGTGCTGGGCGAGAGCGCCTTCCACCGCTTCGCGGCCGGCGCGGGAAGGCGGGCTCTCCGCTAACGGGGTGGCCGCGTGCGCGCGCGGCCGGAGACCCGACGGGGCCGGAGCCGCGACCGGGGTGGCGAGCACGGCCGCGAGCGGTGGCAGCAGCGCCGGAACGACGTGACGGGCAGGGCGGGCCATCACGGCACCTCCGTGCAGCCGGTGGCCGCGACCGAGCCTGTGATCTTGGCGCCCCGAAGTACGCAGCTGGTGTTCCCGGTGAAGGACGCGCCGCTGTAGACGCGGTAGCTGCCGGTGGTGATGCGGACGTCGCCGTTGAGGTTGACCTTGCCGCGCAGGTCGTAACGGCCGGAGCCGGTGACCGTGACCCCGCCGTTCGAGCGCAGCTCGCCCGACTGGCGTAAGTGGAAGGCTGGCGACGAGATGGCGATGGCTCCGGAGGTCGCGATGACGCCGTGGAAGTCGAGGATCTGGGGCCCCGTGGCCGTCACCGTGACCCCCGCTCCGCCGTCGATGAGGGCGCTCTGGCGATAGATGATCTCGCGCGCCGACAGCGACACCGCCTGGACGTTTCGCAGCTCGCCGTGCAGATCCATCAGCCCGGCAGCCGAGATGGCGACGGTGCCGCCGCCGGTGATGCGCGAGGCCTGGCGGTGGATGAGCGGCCCACTCGACGTGATGTCGACCCGACCGGGCTGCGTGAAGTCGCCGTGGAGGTCGACGTCGCCGCCGGCGATCTGGATCGCGCCCGCCTGCATCTGGCGCGAGGCTTGCCGCACGATCACGTCATCCCCTTCGATGCAGTAGGCGCCGGCCAGCGCGGCGTCGCCGTGATCGTCGACCAGCGGCGCCTCGTAGGACAGCGAGGCCAAAGGACCGGTGAACGACGCGCGCTGGCGCACGATCACCGACTGGCCGCCGCGCAGCTCGACCACGCCGCTGGCGCCGAGGTGGCCGTCGCTGCCGAAGTCCACCCGGCGGGCGGCGATGAAGAGATCCGTGATCCCGGTCAGCTCCGCGTCGGCCTGGGTCGTGACGTCGCAGGCGGTGACGATGCGCAGCGGGGCGCCTCCCATGTCGATGGGCCGGTTGACGCTGACCGACGTGGTGCGCGCCCCGGCCAGCCAGGCGTCGAGCTCGGCGCGCGTGCGCACGACCGTCTCGGTGCCGGGGGCCGGGCAGGGGGCCGGGGTCTGCCCGGGCGGGTAGAGGTCAAAGGCGCCGTTGCCGCAGGTCGAGGGCGCCGTGCCGAGCTGGAAGGTGACGGTCGCGGTCGTCACGTGTCCCGCGCAATCCGTGGCGGTCGCCACCAGGGTGTGGCTGCCCGCCGCCGACACCGGCGTGCCGCTGGCGAACGGCGCTCCGTCGAGCGTCAGGGTCGTGGAGGTCAGGTTGGCGTCGGCAAAGGCGACCACCGGCGTGACCGCTCCCGGATAGGTGACGCCGTTCGACACGCCGGTCACGGTGATGGCGGGCGGCGTCCGATCGATGACGAACGACGCCGAGGCGCTTCCCGTGTTGCCGCTGGCGTCGATGGCGATCGCGTCCAGGCGATGCGCTTGCTCGGCCGTGACCGGGCCGCCCGCGTACGGCTGCCCGTCGAGCGTCAGGTCGAGCCGACCGGGGTGGGCCTCCACCACCGAGACAGTGGGCGTGACGTCGCCGCCCGCGCAACCCGGGACGGTGATTTGCACCACGGGGGCCGTCAGGTCGACAACCGCGAAAGGCGCCGAATCGGTGAGCAGCACCGCGCCGGCGAGCGCGACCTCCAGCACCGCCGCACGGGTTCCGAAGAGCCCCACGGTGTTGAACGTCGCGGTGGGATGGGCCTGCCCTCCCATGGCGAGATCCAGAGGGAGCACGCTCTCGCGGACTGCGCCGGGCCGGCTCGGGTCGTGGACGCGCAGCCGGACTTCCAGGCCGGTGAGATCGACGTTGCCGACGTTCCGGAGGACGGCGGTCAGCGTGACATCCGCCCCTTCCGCCACCTCGGCCGGCGCGACCGCCACGCCGCCCGCGAGCGCCCGGCCGCGCTCGGTGGAGGGCTCGATGGTGAACGTCTTCTCGACGACGGCGAGCACCATCGCCGCCTGCCTGACGGTCAGCCGCGCCCGGTAGGATCCGGACGGCCGCGTCCCGGTGCCGAAGACGGCGGTCTGCGCGTGCCGCCCGCCCGGGGCGAGGTCCACGGGCGAAAGCGGCGGTGTGCCGATGACCACCCCGCTCGGATCCAGGACCTCGAGCGCCGGCTCGAGACCGTGAAGCGATCCGGCGAGCCCCGTGTGTCGCAGCGTGCTGGTCAGACGCACGTCCTCGGCTGCGCCGTAGGCCACCCTGTCCGTCGTCAGCTCGGCGGAAAACGTCGAATCGGCCGTCACCGAGAAGCTGGCCTCCGCCGTGCTCTCGCCTTGCCCCTCTCGGTAAAGCGTTCGTACGGTGAACGTTCCCGGCAGGACCGCGCGGGTGTCGAACGTCGCCGTGAACGTTCGGGTGCCGGGCCCGGTCAGCAGCAGTAGCTCTGACTCCACCGGTGCCGCGATCAGCCCGCCGGCCGCGTCGAGCACTTCGATCCGGAAGGTGCCGGTCCGGCCGGCCTGGCTGGTCGACGTGAGGGTCGCGTCGATCGTCACGGTCGCGGCCGGGCCGTACGACGTGGCGTCCGTCGCCGCCGCCAGCACGATCTCGGGGACGGGCGGCGCGGGAGGCGGCGGCGAAAACGGCGGCGGGATCACGTCGAGCAGGAACGCCTGCACGTCGAGCCCTCCCCGACCGTCCGAGACCTCGATGCTGACGAAGTGGGGTCCGATCTGGGCGAGCGACGGGGTGAACGTCAGCGTGGGATTCGGGCCGCCCGCGATCGCCATCCCGGCAGGGCCGTCGATCAGGGAGAAGGTCAGCGGATCGGCGTCGGCGTCCTCGGCGGTCAGCGGGTACAGGGTGCGCCGGGTGGCTACTGCGGTCGCCGGGGGCGTGCTGACGAACCGGGGCGCACGGTTGGCGCCGTCGCAGAACGACGCCGTAAAGCTGTGCGTGTCATTGGCGCGGTCGGCGTCGGCCAGCGCACCGGCCGGGTCCACCTGGACCACGATCGTCTGCGGGCTCCCCGCCGGCGGCGCGATCAAGATCGAAACGTCCTCGAAATCGCCCGGGGCGAGCGCCCGCCCGATGGTCGCGCTGCCCACCGGGGTGGGGACGGTGTCGCCGACGGCGAGCTGCCTGAAGGCGACCTCCACGCCCGGCAGCACCGTCCGGTCCCCGCCGTTGCCGATCCGGGCGAGGTAACGAACCGAGCCGGGACAGCCGTCCCGCTCGACGCGGATGTTGGATACCGTCAAATCGGGAAAGCCCGGCCGTGGGCAGCCGAGGTTCTCCCGGAGCCCGTCCGGGACGTCGCCGCCCTGGCGATACGTGCCGTGGGCTTGCCACGACGGCAGAGGCTGCGCCGGGATGGTCTGGTTGCAGCGGATGTTGGTCAGGTGATAGGAGTCCTGGTTCCACAGCGGCCGGCCAGGCGCCCAGGCGGGATGGCTGTAGATGACGACGTCTCCGGAAGAGCCCCAGACGATGTCGATGACGCCGTCGCCGTCCGCGTCCGCCACGACCGGCGAGGGACGAATGAGGCTGAAAAAAATGTTCTCGAAATCGGTGGGCACGCGCGGGCGGACGGAGAAGAGAAGGACCCCATCCCGGGCTCGGATGCCGTGCACGAACGCGTCGTTGTCGCCGGTCAGGATCTCGTCGAGCCCGTCTCCGTCGAGGTCCGCCGCCACCGTCGAGAGGATCGTGTAGGTGTTGGCGGGGCGCCGCCAGCGGACGACGCCGTCCGTCTCGTACATGGTCAAGGACAGGCGCTGATTGGCGATGATCTCCGACTGGCCATCGTGATCCCAGTCCACGACCAGGAGGCCATGCGCGTGGGTGGTGCCGGGCAACGGCGCCTGCCACTTGAGCTCACCCGTGTGCTCCAGGACCCGGACAGAACTTCCATTCATCACGACGAGCTCGGGAAAAGGATCGGAGTCGAACTGCCCCGGAGCGACCGGGTTCATGTTCTCGTACGAATTGTCGAATGACTCGGGCAGGCTCCATCGGATGGAGCAGTCCGCGTTGTAGGCGCGGAACGGCGCCACAATCTCGCTGGTTCCGTCGAGGTCCAGGTCGACCGCGACCATCTCGTCGTGACGGTCGGTAGGAATGACGCAGCGGAGGTTGCCATCTCCGCCTACGATGTCCGTGGTGGTCACGATCTCCGGCGTGCCATCGCCATGGAGGTCCACCCACGAAGGCAGCGATACGCGGAAGCCATCCCTGAGCGGCCGTGACAGAAGCCAGCGAGTATCGCCGTTCGGCTCGAGCAGCCGGACTCCTCCATACTGGCTGTTCACATGACCATCCATGACCACGATCTCCGGGCGACCGTCGCCGTCGATGTCCGCCGCGGCTGCCCCCGTGTCCCTCCCGAGCCCGCGGTTCGCCCCTGCCGTAGCCATGAAATCGCCGAGCGCGAAGTGCTGCCTTCCGGTCCGCCCATCGAGCGCCACGACGTTACCCATGCTCGAGCGCATCACGACGTCCGGAACATCGCCCGGGCCGGCACGGCCGTCGCCGTCGTCGTCATTCAGATTGAGGATGACGGGCGCAACGCCCTCGAAGTCACGGACAGGAAGATCCGATCCCTCGTTCGCTCGCCCGTCCTGCGCGATCGTGAAGACCGTGTGCCGGTGCTTGAGCTGCGGGTCCAAGCTTCCCGGCGTCGGCACGAAGCGCTGCTCCCGGCCGCTGGCCCACACGTTGTTGGTCTCGTTGCGCTCCGCGACGACGTTCTCGGAATCCACGAAGACGAACACGCGGTTGTCCCGGAACTGGACCACCCCCTCGACCGGCACGTCGAACGGCAGCCGCGCGTTGACCGCGAGCCCCCCGGCGAGAAGCTCTCCCAGCACCCCGTCTCGGGCCGCGTCGTAGCCTTCGATGCCGTCTCGATCTACGTAGGCGACGACCTTGAACGCTCCCGCCGGCGCCGTCCCCTGATTCGCGATCGACACGCTCACCGTCCCGCGCGCGTATAGCGACTGCGGATCGGTGTCGACCCGCGCGAGATCGACCAAGAACGGCGCGAGATCTGGGATCGGAACGTCGGGCGCGTCCACGAAGATGATCCACTCCTGCGTCGTGATCAGTCCCTGCGTGCTTCGCGCCTGCAGCCGTATCAGGTTGTCGCCGCGCTGCGCGACCGTCGGCGTCCAGGCGACGGCGTGCGTCGCCGGGTCGACGATCATCCCGGACGGCGCGACCAGGAATGACAGCGTGATCGGGCCCGGGGGGAAGTTGCGATCGATGACATCGACCTCGTATCCGTAGGGGCTGTCCACCGCCGCCGCGGACGACGGGAGCGACCGAAAGAGGGGCGGCGCGATCTGGTTCGGATCGCGGACCTCCAGCCGGAAGGTCTGCTGAGCCGTCGCGCCGGCCGGATCGCGCGCCGCGATGGTCACGAAGGTCGCCCCTTGCTGGTCGGGAACGTTCCAGGTGACCAACCCCGTCCCGTCCATGACCATGCCGGTCGGCTGCCCGATCAGGGCGAAGGTCACCGCTTCGCCTTCCGGATCGACGGCCGTGACCTGATAGGTAAAGAGCGCTCCCGGCGGGGTGAGCGTCGGCGGCACCGAGGTGAACGCCGGCGGACGGTTGCTGCCGGAAGGTGGCTCCGGGTCTTGGGGCCGCCGGACGTCCAAGATCACGATCCGGCGGTTGTTGGTCCGGTTCATCTCCATCGCGTCGTCCGCGGGATCAATCACCGCGAACAGCGCGATGCTTCCGAGCAGGCCGCCCGTCTCCACGGTGAAGACCAGATCCGTCGTCCCCTGCAAACCCAGGGACGGGACCACGCGCGATCCGATGCGCGTCCCGCCGCGCGCGGGATCGCCATGGAAAAGGGCGGCCTCCACCTGGATCGAAGGCGACACGCCGGCGTTCCGCGCGCGGACCGTGACCGTGGACGGAGTGCCTTGCGGGACGCTGCGCGGCGCCAGTGTCACCTCGTCGATCGCCAGATCGGCGGGCGCATCTCCGATAGCCAGCGTCGCGAGCGCGGTCACGTACGGATCGTCTCCCCAGGATCCATCCGCGCTTTGAGAGGCGAGCAGGTAGTCACGCGCCGGCACGTACGCCGCCGTGAGGTTGGCGCCAGCCTGAAGAAGCGCGCGCAGCGCGAGCGCGGTCATGCCCGCATGGCTCGGCCCGCCGGGATACGAGCCCCACCCACCGTCGAAGTTGACCGCCGCGATCAGGAACCCGGCGGCCGCCGCGCGCTCGGCGCTGACGTCGGCGACCTCACCCACGCGCGTGAGCGCCACCAACGCCTCCGCCGTGGTCGCCACGTCGGGCGGCTCGCCCGCGGCTTGCGCGAAGCCGCCGTCCGGACCCTGCAGGGCGCGCAGCCGCGGCAGCATCGCCGCAAACCGCGCCGCCGTGAACGCGGACGTGCGAAGCAGCGCGCGCGTAGCGAGCGCCGTATCGAGCCCGTCGGACACGCCGAAGGCGGCCGTGAGGCCCCAACCTCCGTCTGGCGCAGCCGCCGCGGCCAGCTCCTCGCGCGCGGCCGCCAGCAGCACCTCGGGGACCAACGGCGCCAGCGCTTCGAGCCGCCGCGCCTCTAGGTCGACCGTCGCCGCGTCCCCGGCGGAGAGGGCGTCCACCGCCCGCAAGATGGCCGCATCCTCGGGCACCAGCGCGCGAAACGTGGCGAACGCCGTCGCGGTGTCTCGAACGGCGAGCCGCTCATCGGACAGCCAGCGCCCGTCCGCGCCCTGATGCGCGCGCAACCACGCCAGGCCGCCTTCGGCGCCGCCACCTTGGGCCTGGGCCGCGGCGGCGGGGAGCAGGGCCGAGACAAGCGCGACAGCGATCGACCAAGCGAGCCTCGAAGCGAACGACATCCATTTCTCCTCTTCTTCTTCCTAATAGGCGTACGGGTCGCGCCAGCGACGATTCCCCTCCTCGTAGCCGAGCGTCGTCGTAACCGTCAAGGGAAAAGTGTTAGATCCATTGTGTTGCTGCTCCGCGTGAGCGCCGCTCTCCTCTCCTCTTCTCTCCGAAGGCACGGCTCATGCCCGACAGACATCCAATGGGATCGCCATAAACGGACATCGCGCGCGCTGCTGCCCCGCGCCATGCGACGTCATAGTCGATGCCTCCAGGCATCAGGTCGGGGACGAGTACGGCTACGAGGACGAAGACCGCCCGGAACAGCCCCTTATCGGGACACCCCCTAGTCGACCCAGGGGAACGCGAGCATCACGCTGGCGACACTTCGTTCAATCATTCCAGGCATGGTATCGCAGGCCGAGCGCGTCGTGCGCACGAACTCGTGGGCGCTCCCGCCGCTCGGATATCCTGCGGCCGTGACGTC